>FMJZ01001632.1_pt1 | contig 26905 bp, 24 predicted proteins | sample 1987881 | NCBI WGS metagenome assembly FMJZ01 (sample SAMEA4378227, study PRJEB15110) | soil metagenome | biome: soil; feature: Field; material: Soil | place: India | collected 2015-03-11 | depth 0 m
CCAGCCGATCCTGAGCATCCACCACAAGCAGACCGTCGCTCATTTCCTCGACCACAATATGGCGCGCCACGGGCGCAATGTCCAGCAAGCCGAACTTCAACATACTACCGGCCAAGATAAGGCCGGCCACAATCATGCCAACCAATGCCGTATCGAAACCAGGCAAGGGGCTTTTCCCGATAAGGTACAGCACGTTGCCGGCCCAAGGGAAAAAGAGGCTGAGAAGCATGGCGATCATCTGCTGGCGGTAGCGACGCGGTAGGCGAATTGCACCCAGCATCAGAAGAGCAGCGCTTAAGGCAAGCAGAAAGTAAGAGTAGGCGATCAACACCCAGAACCAGGGGCCGAAATCGTAGAGCAGGACGCTCCCCGACCAGGCAAGCGAGCGCCAGACGAGGTGATGGTATTCGTTGGTCCAAACCAGCGCAACGGTCAAGATCGGGATGAACCAGAGGACGCCTCGTCGCCAAGGGGTGAGAAAATGGCCTTGATGGGTGTACTCCGCAACGAAAAGAAAAAAGAGCACCGGCGTGGCGCAGACCCCCAGGTATTGAACCTTGCTCATGAACATCCGCAGCAGCGGGTTAGTAAGCATATACCCTATGGCCGCCGCGCCAGCCCAATCGGCGATAGCCAACGCCATGAGCATGAGTTCAAGACTGCCCGGCGTGGCGCGACGCTGGATGGCCGCTATGGCAATTGCAAGACAAACCACCGTGGCAAACGTTGCCATGACGCTGTACAACCGATTCGGCTCTATCATTTCTTTCAGTATAGCACGCGGTAAATCATTCTGTTCTGGAAATAGCCTTGTCAATTATGAAAGCCGCCTTCTCTCAGCGAAGAGGGGGATAAAAAAAGAGAAGAGTCATGGACGAGAGTGACCGGAGAATAGCGCGATGACGACTACTGCGTCCATCCCCTGAGCGCCACTGCGGAGAAGGAAGGGGAGATCGCCCCATGCGAAACTTTTTTCCGTTATTCCTGACCGGTACGGGATTGAACAGCGAGATCGTAGAGCAGTAGAACCAAGACGGGGCAATGGCGCAAATCGTTATATGCTTACAACCGTCTCGTCCTGACCGAAAATCACAGCACGACGGCCCTTTTATCCTGATGGGCGCCAGAAAGGACAGGTCGCGTCCAGTCAATACTGGTAGATAGCACGCTGCGGCGTCCTCCGGCACAAAATCCAGCAGGCATGCCTGGGGAACATACCACCACGATGCGCGTCAGGGCGCCGCGCTGGCCTCTCTGGAATCCGGGCTTTCGCCCACTGCATTCACGGCGCTGACGACATAATAATAAGTATTGCCCGACACGACTTGCGTATCGTGGTATTCGGGCAGAGGAAGGTCGGTTGCGATCACACGATAAGGACCACCAGCATGGGCGGAACGTTTGAGAATATAGGTCTCGGCCAGAGGCGAAAATTCCCATTTGACGATGACTTTCCCAAAGTTGGCTATCGCCCTGATCCCATCGGGTGGAGAAGGGCGGGCAAGGGAACGTGGCACACCATTCCAGGTAAAGGTAGCAGCCGATTCCGGGAGAAGCGCATAAGGAAACGATTGTTCTCCCCAGCGAACCACGAAAGCAATTCTTTCTCTGTTAAAATTCGCAACAACGAGCACCTTCGAACCATCGGCATTCTTGAAGGCCACGCTCTCCAGCCCGTCATCGGGATAGCTGGAGGAGGCGATTCGATAGGCGCCCGGCAAAACGAATTTACTCGCATGCCCAATGGCATAGTAATCGAAGTTATAGCGAAAGCCTGTTTCCGCTCCAGCATCAATGGTGACCAAGCCATCACAGGTGGCGCAACCGCCATAGTGAGGGTTGTGCGAGGAATCCAGAGCCAAGTTCCACTTGATCACCGTCCTGGCCCAGTGGCGCGTTGCGCCAATGATGAGATTTTTCATATCGCTCTTGAAGCCCGCCGTGAATCCGCCTACCCAGGTGCCGCCGCTGCACTCGGTGAAGTAAATGTCCTTCTCCGGATAGGCATCATGGACGATCGTCTGCGCCAACACGGAGCCAGCATAACAATGGAATGCTGTTCCCGCTACGCGCGCTCGCGCCTCTGCATCTCCCAGCACAGTCAGCGGATACTTCCACTCATCCCAGTTGTGATCCCAAATCAAAATCTTCGTATCCAGCCCCGCCGCTTGAAATGCGGGAGCGAGGTGGTTCTTTACGAGTTCCGCTGCCTCTGCTGGTTCCAAGCGCATGCCCGGATAGGTATACGGCTCGTAGTAAGGTTCGTTTTGGATGGTGACCGCATAGATGGGCAATCCTTCGGCCTGATATGCCTGAATGAATTTGACAAAGTACTGCGCCAAAGCCGGGTAATACTCCTTCTTCAGTGTGCCGCTAAACAGCGACCCGCTGTCCTTCATCCATGCCGGCGGGCTCCAGGGCGAGGCGATGAGTCGAAGATTCGGATTGAGGCGGAGAGCGTCCTTCAGGGCAGGGATAATGTAGGCCCGATCATGCTCAATCGAGAAGTGCAACAGATCGGGATCTGTCTCACCTTGCGGCATGTCATCGTAGGTGTACGGTCTATCATGGACGAAATCGCTGGCGCCCATTGGAATACGCAACATACTGATACCAATGCCTTCGACGGGAGAAAACAGAGCGTTCATTACTGCGCGCCGTTGCGTTTCAGGCATCTGGGTGTAGATGAGCCAGGCCGAGGAGTCTGTCATCGAGGCGCCAAATCCATCCATTTGTTGGTAACGGTGATTCTCGTTGATGTAAATGACCGGGCCCTCGCCCGACATTGTTCCAAAGGAAAGTTCCGCCTGCTTTTCCAACAAATGAGCTTGATCGGCCGTGGTAAGCCAAGCCTGCACCGTCACGGATTCGATAGGCGCGGTAGGCAAAACCTCTGCGTTCCGCCCTGACAGGTCGCGCCCGGCGCAGGCCGTCAGCAAACCGGCGAATAGCACTCTCACCAGAAAAAAAGAAGACAGGTCTTGTACGCGAAAATTCCTCTTGTTCATGATGACGCGCCTCTCATGGTTTTCAGGACTACGTCGGTCACCGAATGGCTCTCCTTCCCTGATATGTGACCCCGTCACGACAAGGTTTATTCTTTAAAGATTATACTTAACATTGTGTTCATCGTCCAAACGCTTGGGCTTGATAGGTCAACTTCTGGGATTGGAGCAGGGTATGGCCTCCACAACCACACAAAAAGTTACAACCCTAACACTGCACCAAAAGAAAGAGCGCGGCGAACCCATTGTCATGTTAACAGCCTACGATTACCCTACCGCCCTGGCCGTGGACGCGGCCGGTGTGGACGCTATCCTGGTCGGCGACTCATTGGGAATGGCTGTTCTCGGATACGACACTACATTGCCGGTGACGATGGAAGATATGTTGCACCACTGCAAGGCGGTAGCGCGCGGGGCAAAGACGGCCTTGCTGATCGGCGATATGCCGTTCCTTTCCTATCAGGTTTCTGTGACAGAAGCCGTGCGTAACGCCGGCCGATTCTTACAAGAGGGCCACATGGAGGCGGTCAAACTAGAAGGCGGGCGGGAACGGCTGGAGACCACCCACGCCATCGTAGCAGCCGGCATCCCGGTGATGGGGCATCTGGGCCTGACCCCGCAATCGGTGCATCTCTTCGGCGGCTTCCGCGCGCAGGGACGCACGGCAGCAGCCGCGAAACGGTTGCTAGAAGACGCCCTCTTACTCGAAGAGGCAGGGTGCTTCAGCGTAGTGCTGGAATCTGTTCCAGCCCGGCTCGCCTCTCTGATCCGCAAACGGCTGACCATCCCGGTCATCGGCATCGGCGCCGGCCCGGACTGCGACGGTCAGGTTCTGGTTTTACACGATATGCTCGGATTTTTTGAGCGTTTCACCCCGCGCTTTGTCAAAAAATACGCCGATTTGAGCGCCGAAATCCGCCGCGCGGTGACCGATTACGCCGCGGAGGTGCGCACGCGCCGGTTCCCAGCGCCGGAACACACGATAGAGATGCCGGAGGAGGAATGGGAGGCCCTCCAGCAAAACCTGAATTCACCCTAGATTCGCGCAGCCGTTTATCACCCCTCCCGCGCCGTCGTCATACCAATCGCCTGCCGAAACAGTAGAGCCTTGCGCCAGCGGCTAGGAGTAAATCTTTACTATCCATCGCCCACGAACTCATCGGCTTCAATCGTCTGCCAGGTTTCGTTCGTGGGCAAGCGCAGGTAAGCGCCAAGGAAGGGATGAACGCGGCGAATCTCAGCTGCCACGCGTTGCGCTACACGACGCATCGAGAAATGGGCATTGGGCGCCGCGCGCAAGCGACAGAAAACAAACGCCTCGCGCAGATTCATGGTAAAGAGCACGCGACGATAAAAACCGTTGGGGACTACATACGCCGCGACCTCGGCGTTCCAGCTAGACAATTTCTCGTACGCTTCGGCCGCCGCCTCCATCGCCACGCGATAAGGCCTCTCAAAGCCGGCCTCAACAACGCGCCGTGGCAGCGCATACCCCAACCGAGCGGTCAACGCCTGCGGCGTCTGGGTCATCATACGGTGCCGTTTGAACTCGGCATACGCGCCCTGATCGAGAATCAAATCGAACGTATAGCAGATATGTTCCAGTTCACGCAGGGGCGTATCGTATTCGCCGAGTCGCCCTAGGAGAGTCTCCGCCCAGGCGCGGCGTTCGGCTTCGCTGGCCATCTTCACTCTCTCCAATGCATGCCGGTAGGACATCCCACCGAAGCGATACAGCGCTGCGGCCAGCACGTTCGTTTCCCCGTCTTCGTTATACTCGATCAGCGTGCACCAATCCTCGCGTTGATCGGGCAGCCGCGACTCGGCCACGGCGCGCAACGCTTGCCTTGTTTCCATTAGATAGGGAACGACATCAGCGTATTTGACCAGTGTGGGGGCCTCGGCACGCGCTACCCGCTTGATTTCCGCGCCGATCTGACGTACCTCCTCCAGCGGATGCGAGAGCATCTTGCGAATGGCATGTTCCAACACGCGCGCGTTGGCAGTCATGCCAAGATTCGCCAGCGACGCCGCCGGCAACAGGAAGCGGCAGACATCCACGTACTGCGAGCGAATGCGCCGATCGTAGGCTTCCTCTGTTTCCTCTGCCCGGCGCGGTTCGCGCCGAACAATCAGATTCCGCACCGCTCCCAACGAATCAACATAGGTCTGGAAGAGGAAACGGCAAGCGCGGCGATATTCCCCGGCTAAGGGGTGACCTTCCAGCTCCGGCGGAAAGAAGAAGGCATTGGCATCCCACTTCTGGTAGCGGGTGGATTTTTCCGTGTACGAGGCCAAACGATTCGATTCAATGCACTCTACCGCCAGGCGGGAAACGTTCTCCATCGCAAGATGCAGGACAGCATGTTCGGCCACGGAGGAATGCCCATAGCCCACTACCCACTTCTCATGGAAGCGCGCCGATGTCTCGTCGCTCAATGCCGCAGCAATTTCGCGAAACGATTGCGGCGAGCGCGAGGTCTTGGCAAACGTAACCGCAATCGTCTCGGCAGGAAGTTCGCGCGAGGAAAGGAGGTAGATTTTGCGAGAGAACGCCATAGGTAGTTTCCTGGTTTTACGGCTGTCTCCATAGCGAGCGGCATGGTCTCTCTCAATGTCGCTCCTCCGCCCGACCGGTCCAGAAGCGGCCGGCCTGGACGATGACGCCATCCGGCACATCAGCAAGGAGGATGGCGCTGTTCCCTACGCGCACGGAAGAGCCGATGCGCACCCCGACGGCGGTGGTCACACCCATGCCGATCAGTGTACGTTCGCCCACGCGGACATGTCCCGCCAGCAACGCGCCAGGAGCAATGTGCGTATACGGACCAATCTCGCAATCGTGGGAAACAACGGCCCCTGTGTTGACCATGCACTTTGGATGTAACACAGACTGCGAGCCGACGTAGGCGTTGGCGAAGACCTGCGCGCCATCGCCGATGGTCGCACTTGGTTCGACGGTGGCGCGTGGGTGAACAAGCGATGGCAAACGAAACCCATGTTCCTCCAGAAGCGCGAAAATGCCCACGCGCACATTGATGTCCAGGATGCCGCCCACGCCGTTCGCGGCCAGTTCAACGCCGCGCGCGCGCAGCGCAGCAAGAACAACGCGCCCACCGAGAACCGGCACATCCAGGACGCGCGTGCCGGGTAAAATGTTATCATCTACGATACCGGCCAACGTAAACCGCCCCGTGGCGCGCGCCATTTCCATCAACGACTTAGCATGACCGCCGCCGCCGTAAATCAACAAATACGGTTTATCGGCGGCTGGCAGTTCGAGTTCCATTGCCGACGCTTCAGCCAGGCTGCGCACCACTTCTTCGGTGATGAGCCGATCGGTCGGTAAGGTAGTAAGATCAACCCCTAGCGATTCGGCCAGCGCACGCGCCGGCCGCGTGATGCGCAAAGCGGGTTTCTCTTCCTGCAGCGTTTGCTCAGGCAACGCCAGCGGTTCCTCCGCGCTCTCGGCGATCACCGCCAACCGTGCGCCTACCATCAACGTTTCACCCGGGCGCGCCAAGAGACGCACGAATCCGCCGACCGGCGCTTCGATGTCCATAGCCGCCTTGGTCGTCTCAATCGTGAACAGCAACGCTCCCTGTTCCACTGCCTGTCCATCCCGGACATGCACCTCCACCAGACGCGCCTCCGGCTCATTGGCGTTCAAAAGAGGAACAGTAACTTCAGCCAGAATCATCGCGATTTTCCTTCATAATCAAGAACGCTCATTCCTGTGTGGTACAAACTTGCCGCAAAGAACACGAATTCTCGCGGCGTTTGCCCTACTTCTTTTCGTAGGAGTTGCTCACAACTCCAATTACAGGGCGGGGCGCCCACTCCATCCTAAAGGTAGGATTTCTAGGCCACCGAATCCTCGCACTCGGCGGCACACGAGCCTCCTTACAGCGGCATTCTCTCCTGACGAGCAATCTCTATAAGATGACGAGAAAGTTCATCCGTTGTGCAAATACTTCTCGGAAACCTCATCCAGTCGCAGGCTAATGACCTGACTGGTGGAATCACGGCTCATGGTCACACCGTAGATGACATCGGCCGCTTGGACTGTGTTGCGATTGTGCGTAATGACGATGAACTGCGTCTTCTGGCTCAACTCCACCAGCATCTCACGAAAGCGGCCAACATTGGCTTCATCCAGCATGGCATCCACCTCATCCAGGACACAGAGCGGGGTCGGCGAAACTTTGAGCAGGGCAAACACCAGCGCTATGGCCGTCAGGCTGCGTTCGCCGCCGGAAAGCAACGCCAGCCCTTGCTCGCGGCGGCCTGGCAGGCGCGCTTCGATGTCAATGCCGGTGGTCGTCAGATCAGCAGGGTCGGTCAACACCACTCGCGCCGCGCCGCCGCCGAACAAACGGCGAAAGATGGTATGGAACTCCTCCGCCACAGCCTCGAACGTTCGCTGAAACTCGCGCCGGGTGCGTTCATCCAATTCAGCAATGACCTGACGCAGATCGGTTTCGGCCTCGCGCAAATCCTGTAGTTGGGCCTGAAGAAAACCATAGCGTTCCTGCAGGGATTCATACTCTTGCTCTGCCTCCGGGTTGACGGGCCCAAGTCGGCGCAACAAACCGCGCTGACGGTTCAAATTCTCTTCCAGATCAGGCGGCAACTCGGTCAGCGTGGGCAGCTGTTGCACCATGCCCTCGAACGGCAACGGCAGCGGCCCGCTAATGGAATCCAGGTATTTAAATTCGACCAAGCCAAAGTCATCCTCGATTTTCTTTCGCAGCGACTCCAGCGCCTCGCGCTTGCGTTCTACCTCCAACTGCACCTGATTGTACTGGTGTTCCATGAGCGAGAGGGCTTGCTGGGCGCTGCTCAGGCGCGATTGTATGGCGGCCTCTTGCGCTTCAGCGTTCTCCACTTCTCTTTCGGCAGGTTCGAGCAATTGGCGGACGGCCTCCAGTTGTGTCTGTGTCTCGGCTTCCTGGCCTCGCAGCGATTCCCTCTCCGCGGCGAGAGCCATTAGGGCTTCCTCGGTTTCCTTCCCTCGCCGCTCCAACAAATCTTTTTGCTCCTCCAGCCGCCGAAGCGCCTGCCGTTGTTCCTCGCGCCGGGCGCGCGCATCACGTAGAGCGCGCTCAACCACCGCTGCCCGCGTGCTCCAATGGCTCACGGCGTGCTGCAGTTCATCCAGCGCGAGCGCGGCGAGCGTCCCTGTCAGCGCACGGAGGCGCTGTTCGACTTCTTCTAACTGGGTTGCGGATTGGGAAAGAGCGCGGGCGGCGGTCTCCTGCTCCTGTTGGGCGCGCCTCTGTTCCTGCTCCAGCTCGGCCTTCCGACTTTTTTCCCACTCCCGCCGCCGCCGCGCCGATTCCAGCCGGACCTGAGTCTGCCGCTCGGCGGCGATTGCCGTCTCCACCGCCCGGCGCTTTTCGGCCACGTCCTTCTCGATCGCCTCCAACCGCTGACGGGCGCGCTCGCTTTCCCCATCCTTGCGGCGTAGAGTCTCCTCCAATGCTGCCAGTTCCTCTCCCAGACGCGAGAGGCTCTCCTGGAGTTCGCGTCGTTGACGCGACCGGGCCAACGATGGCGCGCCTTGCGGCGTCCCGGCCAGAACTGGACCGGCCGCGCTGAAGACTTCGCCGCGCACGGTCACGGCTCGCGCCGAAGAGGGCAGGCCTGTCAGAATCCGGCGCGCCGCGGCGCGGTCTTCCACGATCAACGTCTGCCCAAGCAAGAGGTCCACCACAGAGCGCAGTTCCGGCGGCTCTTGGACCAGTGCAGCAGCCACGCCCAGGCAGCCTGCCTGCGGCGGTGCAGTAAGCAGCTTGAGCGGCCTCAAGGTATCGAGAGGTAAGAGGGCAGCACGCCCGCCTGGGTTCTCTTCCAGCAGCAACAACGCCCGTTCGGCATCCTGGTTGGAAGCAAGCACAATCGCGTCCAAGTATTCGCCTAGGGCGGCAGCGATGGCGGTTTCCAGTGCGGCGGGCATCTCGAGGAGTGCCGAGAGCGCCCCGCGCGCGCCTGGCAACTGTCTCTTTTCTCCGGCCTTCAATAGTAGGCGCGTTCCTTCGGCATAACCGGTCAGGGAACGCTCGGCCTGCTCCAGCACTTCCAGCTGTGCCTGCAAGCGCGCGCGTTCGGCGTCTTTTTGGGCGCGCTCGGCCAGGCACTCCCGACGCCGAGCCTCCAGCTCGTTCAGGCGTTGTCGGGCCTCTTGGCACGCCTGTTCGCCTTGCCGATGCGCCGCTTCGGCTTTCTGACGCGCTTGCACGGCGACCTGATAGTCCTTTTCAGCTTGGCGCTGTTCTTCCTCGGCGCCGGCGATGGCAGCATCTATGGCGCTCAGTTTCTGTTGGCGGGTTTCCAGGTGGCGTTGGAGTTCTTCCAGCCGCGCTTGCGCCTGCAGGCGGGCGGAGTGGACCTCATCCCAGCGGCGGCGCTCGCGTTGCAGGTTCTGTTCGACGTCGGCGCGTTCGCGCAACCGCCGTTGGTATTGCTCCTGCGCGCTCTGCCGTTGCCGTTGGGCTTCCTCATCTTCAGCCTGCAAGCGAGCGACTTCACCCTCGCTCTCCGCCAGTCGTTCCTGGGCCAGTTGCCATTCCTTCTCGACCAGGGCACGTTGACCGGCAGTTTGTCGCAACATCTCCTGCAACGCGCGTTGGCGCTCGTCCAACACGGCCAGATCGCGCCCGATGCGCTCACGCCGATTGTGCAGCAGCGCCGATTGACGGCGCCATTCGTTCAAACGGGCGCGCAGGGTGGTCAGATGAGCGCGAAACCGGCCCATTTCGTTACTGATATGTTGGTATTCCTGGCGGGCCTGTTGCAGACGTTCTTCCTGTCGCCGCGCCATCTCTTGCGCCTGATGGAATTCCCGCTGGGCGCGATGCCAGTGGTAACCATACCAATCGCGCAGCAATAACTCCAGGTCAGCGCGAATCTGGGCGTACTCTCGAGCGCGTCGCGCCTGCCGTTCGAGGCTCTTCAGGCGCGGCTCCAGTTCGGCCAGAATATCGAGAACGCGATCCAGGTTACGCCGCGTCGTCTCCAGGCGGCGCAACGTCTCCTCGCGGCGGGCACGGTAGAGGCCGATGCCGGCAGCCTCCTCGAAGAGACGGCGGCGTTCGTCGGCCTTGAGCGCCAGCGAGGCGTCCACCAACCCTTGCCCCAGGATGGTATACGTGCGTTCCGCGAGGCCCGATTGCGCCAAAAGCTCGTTGATGTCCTTCAGGCGCACCTGCTGACCGTTGAGCAAGTATTCATTGCGGCCATCACGATAGGCGCGCCGTGTCAAGGCTACCTCGCTGAAGTCCACAGGCAACCAGTTGTCGCTGTTGTCGAAAAGAATAGTCGCAGAGGCCATACCGGCGCGCGGCCGTTGCTCGGAACCGGCAAAGATCATATCTTCGGTCTTCTTGGCACGCAACAGGCCATAGGACTGCTCCCCTAACACCCAGCGAATGGCATCTGCGATGTTCGACTTTCCTGAACCATTCGGGCCTACAATGGCAGTAACGCCGGCCGCAAACTCGAAGACGGTTTTGGCGGCAAAGGTTTTGTAGCCGTGCAACTCCAGCGATTTCAGTCGCAAAGGCATGGGCGTCGGTCACTCCCCTTGCTGGATATGGATCAAGGCGGCTTCGGCGGCCTGTCGCGCGGCCTCATGCTTGCTGTGGCCGCGGCCACGCCCGTAGCATTGACCGTTGATATACACCTCGACCTCGAAGCGACGGGCATGCTCTGGGCCATCTACCTGCACCGTGACGTAGTGGGGCAGGCCGAGTTTTTGCTGTTGTGACCACTCCTGCAAACGGCTTTTTGGATCTTGCAAGGTGGCATGGCGCAAGAGCGATTCGGCGGCACGTTCGAGGAGGGGATGGACAAACTCTTGGACCGCCTGAACGCCGGCTTGTAGGTAAAGCGCCCCAATCAGCGCTTCGAAGGCAGAGCACAAAAGGATGGCACGCTCACGCCCGCCGTTTTGAACCTCCCCATGTCCGAGCAACATAGCTTTTCCCAACTGCAAGGCGCGAGCGAAGTCGGCCAATTGCTCCGTACAGACCAGCGCCGCGCGCAGGCGCGTCAAGTCGCCCTCGAGCATTTCCGGAAAGCGGTTGTACAGCCATGCGCCAACGATGAAGTCTAACACGGCGTCGCCAAGGAACTCCAGACGTTCGTTATCCTCCAGCGCTTCCGGGTGCTCGTTTAGGTAGGAACGGTGCGTCAGCGCTCGTTTGACCAGCAACAAGTCTGTGAAGGGAAGCCCTAGACGTTGGACCAGCGAGGCGGCGGTTTCACTTTCCTCTTCGGGGACGATGTTCAAGAAGGACCTCCCGGAACCCAGCAAGCGCCAGATCAATCTTTCCTCTCCTTACCGCCGCAGCCGGATGGAAAGAATGCTCTCGCGTTCGCCGTGCTCCTGTATCTTCAGGATGCGTCAATTCTAACCGGAATTGGATAGGATGACTACCCTGCCCGCGGCTCGGCGCTCGACTCTGTCTTCCGCGCACCGACCAGACTCTCTACAATACGTCTGTCCACCCGGCCCATTGGATAATCTTTCATGTCCTCAACGGTTAACCACTGCAATGCCGCGACCTGCAACGGACGCGGCTCTGCGCCGGTCAGTTCGCAATGGAAGGCATGCAGAACGATGCGAAAATGAGAGTAGGCGTGACGATAGACGCCAATGGCCGCGCCGACTGCGACTTGCGTTCCCAATTCTTCTTCGATTTCGCGGCGCAGGGCGTCCTCCAGGCTTTCGCCATCCTGCACCTTGCCGCCGGGGAATTCCCACATGCCGCCAAGCAAGCCTTGCAACGGACGTTGAGCCAAGAGGTATTTTCCACTCCGGCAAATGACGGCCGCGACGACCAGATAAGCGGGAAGGGCGCGCCGAGGACGAGTCACAGGGCGTTGTTCTTGCAAGCCCTGCGCGCGTGCGCGGCACAGAGGACTCAGCGGACATACCTCACAGCGAGGCGCGCGCGGGGTGCAGATCAAGGCACCCAGGTCCATGAGTGCCTGGTTGTAGTCGGCAGCGCGGCCGGCAGGTAGATTCTCCTGCGCTCGCGCGATCACGGCCCGCTCGCCGCTTGGAGCGTCCACCGGCTCGGCAATATCGTAGACGCGACTGAGCACTCGTTTTGCATTCCCGTCTATTGCCACTTCATCTTGCCCTGCCAGGAGAGCCGCCAGTGCGCTCGCGGTGTACCGACCGATACCCGGCAACCGGCGCCAGGCTTCCGCGTCGCGCGGCAGGTTGCCGCCATGTTCGGTTACAAGAGTTTTGGCAGCTCGTTGCAGGTTGCGCGCGCGCCGATAGTAGCCCAACCCCTCCCAGGCAGAGAGCGCTTCCTGCTCGCTGGCCTCGGCAAGCGCAAAGACTGTAGGAAAACGCTCCAACCAACGTTCGAAATAGGGAATGACGGTCGTCACGCGCGTTTGTTGGAGCATGATTTCAGAAATCCAGATGGCGTAGGGATCGGCGCTCTGCCGCCAGGGCAGGCATCGCCCTTCCTTTTCGTACCAGGCAAGCAAAAAGCGCATCAATTCGGTGTGCATGGAGATTCGATCAGCCAGTTTGTGCTTCGGGCAGACGGCACTCCTGTAACGGCCAGGTAGGGAGGGCGTCTATGCCCCAATCATCCACCTGCCCATGTAGGAAGCGGTAGTAGGCGGCAGCCGCGGCCATGGCAGCGTTGTCGGTGCAAAGGTAAAGAGGCGGGATGTGGATAGGGAATTCGGTTTGCGCCTCAAACGCCGCGCGCAGGGCGCGATTGGCCGATACCCCACCCGCGATGAGAATGTCCGCTACGCCATACCGCCGCGCCGCCTGCATGGTCTTCTCGAACAGCACCTCAACAACCGCCTCTTGAAAGGAAGCAGCCAGATCGGCGACCGGAAGTGCTTTGCCTTCTCGCTGTAACCGCCTCACCTCATAGAGAACGGCTGTCTTCAAACCGGAGAAAGAGAAATTGTATGTCCCTTCCAGCCAGGCGCGCGGGAAAGAGAAAACCTTTGGATTACCCTCCTGTGCAGCCTTCTGAACGCTCGGCCCACCGGGATAAGGTAGATCGAGGAGACGCGCCACCTTGTCAAACGCCTCGCCGGCGGCATCGTCCAGCGTCGCGCCGAGACGTTGATAGGTCAAATGACCGGTCATCAAATCCAGTTCGGTGTGCCCGCCGGAAACAAGCAGGACAAGAAGCGGAAAACGCGGTTCGGGGGGAGGCGTTTCACCTGCCCGATATAGCCAGGCGGAATAAATATGCCCCTCCAGGTGGTTCACTCCGACCAACGGCAAGCCGCTTCCCAGCGCCAGGCCCTTCGCCATACTGAGGCCAACCGTCAAAGAGCCAACCAAACCCGGCCCACGCGTGGCGGCAATGACGTGCAGGTCGGCGAGCGTCAGGCCGGCTTGCCGGAGCGTTGTTTCGACCACCGGCGTGATGGAAAGGATATGTTGACGAGAGGCCACCTCAGGAAACACGCCACCATAGCGGGCATGGATATCCATTTGCGAGGCAACGGTGGAGGCCAACAGAACGCGGCCATCCTCCACAATGGCAGCCGCCGTCTCGTCACAGGAAGTTTCGATGGCGAGAACACGAAGAGGAGAGAACACAGTCATCAGCGCAATTATAAACGAAGATGGCCGGCGCGCCAAATTCGACAAATGCGATGGGACACGGTACAATTCCGGTTGGAGGGCCTATGGAAACCTTCTGGCGAGCTAGGAAAGTTGTCATTGTGGGAGCAGGTGCAGTGGGCTCAACTTTTGCGTATGCCCTTGCCCAGCGCGGTGTCGCGGACGAAATTTGCCTTCTGGACGCCAACCGCGATCTGGCTATCGGCCAGGCGCTCGATCTGGCGCATGGTATGCCGTTTTATCCCCCTGTGCAGATTCGCGTGGGCGAAAAGGAAGACTACGCCGACGCACAGGTCATTGTCATGACCGCAGGCGCCAAACAGGCGCCAGGCGAGACACGTCTAGCCTTGCTCCAGCGAAACGCTGCGATTGTCTCCTCCGTTGTGGACGACATCGTCGCGCAGAACTCTTCGGCGGTGTTGGTCATCGTGACCAATCCGGTAGACGTGCTGACCTACCTCGCGCTCAAACGGTCAGGGTGGCCAAGGGGGCGTATTCTCGGTTCCGGCACCGTGTTGGATAGCGCCCGTTTTCGTTACCTTCTTAGCCGGCACTGCCAAGTGGACGTGACCAACGTCCACGCGTATGTGCTGGGCGAACATGGCGACAGCGAGGTGGCGGCCTGGTCGCTGACCCATATTGCCGGTGTGCCCATCGATCAGTACTGTCCGCTCTGCCACCGCTGCCCCAACTGGCGTATTGAGCGCGAACGCATCGTTCAGGCGGTGCGGGATTCGGCCTACCATATCATCGACTACAAAGGAGCCACTTACTTTGGGATCGGGATGGCACTGGTGCGTATTGTGAGTGCTATCTTGCAAGACCAGAACAGTGTGTTGACCATTTCGACCCTGTTGGACGGCGAATACGGTCTGCGCGATGTATGCCTAGGCGTGCCGGCGATTGTTGGCCAAGGCGGTATAAAAAGTATCGTCACCGCGCCGCTCTCGCCTGAGGAACAGAAGGCTCTGGAACGTTCGGCGGAGATTCTGCGACAACAGATCACCGGTCTGGGCTAGTATAGTTCCCGAGCGCAGAACGAATGCACGACGCTCTTTCTCCGTGCTAAAAAGATATCCCGGACGCCGCGATTGTTTCCACTTCGCCCCGCACCTCCAACACGAGAATGCCTCCATACATCATACGCTGAATTAAGAGGTAGACCATGATTCGTTCTCTATAATATTTTATGCGCCGGGGGAACCGTTGCAGACCGACCTTTCGCGCTCGGTTCTAGAACACGCTCTGGCGCGCACGGATGGTTTGTTAGGGGTGGATTTTGTCAACGAACCCAACGAGACCTGCGAGCCTATCCTGCGCGAGGTTTTTTGGTTTTCACCCCCTCGCCATAGACGACGCGTTGCGGGAAACGCACACCCCAAAAGTGGATGACTAGGGAGAGTATCTTTACATCGTCGCCAACACGTTGGAACATCACGAGAGCGAGACAGGGAACGGCTCATTGACGGTGCATGAAGTGGATATCTTTCTCGGACAGAACTACGTGGCGGCTCGCCAGGATCACGAAGTGCAGGCTCTGCAAGCAGTCTGGCAAGCCTGTTGCCGGGATAGCCGACATTGCCAACAAGAAGCCGAACATTTGCTCTACCGAAGCCTGGACTACCTTGCCGCCGATTATTTCCCTCTCGTCGCTCGTATGGATGATGCCATTGATCTGCTCGAGGAACAGATCTTTCCCAGCCCGCCCAGGATGTGTTAGGCCGGTTTTTTGCGCTCAAGCGGACTCTGCTTGTCATGCGGCGCGTCTTAACCCCTCAGCGCGAGGCGCTCAATCGTCTGGCGCGCGATGATCATCGTTTAGTTGACCAGCGGGACCGCATGTTCTTTCGCGACGTGTACGACCACCTAGTCCGTCTGCACGATCTGAACGAGAGTACGCGCGATCTGGTCAGCGACGCCATGGATATCTACTTGTCCGCCAGTAATAACCGCATGAACGAGGTAATGAAGACCCTGACGATCATTCCCATGCTTTTCATGCCACTATCGTTCCTCGTCGGCTTCTTTGGCATGAATTTCTTTGCGGCCGATCCGCCCTATAGTGGCTGGACGACGCTGCCAGTATTTGCTCTCACTCTGGGATTAATGGTCGTAATCCCCTGGCTTATGTACGGATGGATGCGGCGAAGAACATGGGTATCACAAGACGCAGGGCAAAAAAAGCTACGGCGCTTGAAGTTTCTTTATGGCTTCCTCTAATGTTGGCCGACTAGGGACCAGGTCAAGCCAGTAAGGATGGATTACGATGTTCGACGCGGCGCGCTGTTCGTTCAACCAGGCCTGGAAGCGTTCGTCGCAAGCCTGCTTGTATTCCTCCGCTGTGAGCGGGCGCATTTCGCGCCCCAGCACTTGGATAATATGCCAACCGAAAGGGCTTTCGACCGGCTGACCGATCTCCCCAATGGCGAGGGAAAAAGCAGCCTGTTCGAAGGCCTCTACCATCTTGCCGCGCGCGAACCATCCCAAATCGCCGCCTTTCTCCTTCGTGCCGCTATCGGTGGAGTATTCGGCGGCCAATGCGCCGAAATCCTGACCAACCGCCAGCAAGTTGCGCACCAATTCCGCGGTGTGTTTATCGGCGACCAGGATGTGTCGCGCCCAGACCATCTCCGTCTCACGAGGCACGTCCTGCGTGATGCGTTCATACACCTTCTGACGCAGCAAATTGTCATAGTAAAATACCTGACGGAAAGCGGCCTCGTCCATGCCAAGCGGCCGGTAATACTCTAAGGCTTTCTGATATTCTTTTTGAAAGCCTTCCAGCGTGTAGGGTGTAGGAGTCGGGGTAACCGTGGCGGTTGATGTGGGTGTCGGCGTCGCCGCCGGGATCGGTGTGGATGTGGCGGTAGGCGACTCGGTCGGCGTCGGCCAGGGTGTAAAGGTCGGCGTTGGCGAAACGAGCGCATATTGCGTTGGGGAAAGAGTGGAAAATACCACCGGTGTGAGAGTAGGAACAGGAGTAGGCGTCCCATCTGGATAGTACTGGAACGCCTCACGAATGGCTTTCTCCACCTCTTCCTCGCTCACCGTAACGCCGTTGTTAGCGGCATACTGACGGATAAGCAAGGTTTCAATGACTTGATCAATGATCGTCTGGCCAATGACAAAGGGGCTGCTCAACTGACTTTCAGCCTGCTGGCGCAGGCTTTGTAGGTAAGAGTCATCCTCGCCGACGCCAAAATACTGCGCCATCACATAATTTTGCAAGTAGTTGTTGATGATTTGCTGCCGTTGTAAGCGCGCCCGCATCTGGAATTCACGCCCGCGCACGATATCACCATTGACTTCGATAATTGGCTTGTAGGCACGCAGCACAGTCTGTTCCAGGGCAGTATAGGTGAATAGTCCCAGAATAACGAGAATGATGGCCGCCGCAGTCGCGACGATTGCGCGCATTTGGCGACGCTCCCGTTCGAGCCGCGCAAGGTGTTTCTTCGTGGCAACCTTAGGAGCCTTGCTTTTTGCCATGATAACCTCGTTTATAGTGGAAAAGTCGCGGACTTGCAGGCCTGCCGTCGGAACATGGCGAGGACGAGGGTGGGATTGCCCTCAACGGCAGACTAATTTCGCCTTACGAGCTTGCGCCGCATCAGGCGGCTGCTTTGCTTCCGCACGTAGCGCAGAGATCCGCGCTTACATCTCCTCATCTTGACCGCCGACGAAGGGGAGCAGGCCAATGTGTCGTGCGCGTTTGATGGCAGTGGCCAGTTGTCGCTGATGTTTGGCGCAGGTGCCGCTCTGACGTCGCGGGCGAATCTTGCCCACCTCATCCAGAAAACGCTTTAGGGTATCCACCTGCTTATAGTCAATAATCAGGTGCTTATCCGCGCAAAATTGACAGATTTTCGGGCGAGCATAGTAGCGCCGTTCGCTCGTTGGCTCCGTCTCAAGCAATTGTTCCATAGAATATCACTCCAAAATTAGAAGGGAAATTCATCCTCTTCGGCAGGTTCAGGGGGCTCTCCAGGAAACGTTTCCTCGGTAGCAGATGGTTGCCCATGATTGGCGGTTCGACGTTCGCCCAGCAACATGAGTTCGCTAGCAACCACCTCCACCACACTATGTTTGCCGCCTTCCTTGTCTTCCCAGCGACGAGTCTGCAACCGTCCTTCCACATAGACCTGTTGGCCTTTGGTGAGGTGCTGTTTGCAGAACTCGGCCAGGCTACCCCAGGTTACGATGTTGAACCATTCCGTCTCACTTCGGCGCTCGCCATTCGCGGTGTTCCAAGAACGGCCAGCGGCTACCGTGAAGGTGGTCACCGGACGGCCCGAAGGGGTATATCGCATTTCCGGATCGCGCCCTAGGTGACCAATGATCATCACCTTGTTTAAATCTCGGCTCATCGTCCCACTCCAATCGAATAACCATCCGAAACCTTAATGCAGGGCAGTCAGCAGATAGCGAATAACCGGCTCCAGGAAGCGTAGATTTTGGTCGAGAGTCGTCGTAGCCGTTGGTTCCAGGCCAATGTTGAACAAGACAAATTGGCCTTCGCGTTGCTTGCGGATGGGGTACGCCAACCGCTTACGGCCCCAGACCTCAATGCGATCGACACTCCCGCCAGTCTCGCCGATCCAGCCCTTGATTTTTTCGATGACGCCCTGAAATGCGCCCTCGTCCAAATCGGGGTGGACGACACAGACCAGTTCGTATTTACGCATGAAGAGGGGAACCTCCTTTCCTCGGGATATGCTCCTAGACGATGCCGTAGGCAAGGCCAGGGGCGGAAAGCCATCACGCGTACATGATGGAACGTGCTTCTATTTTACCAGAAAATGCGCGCTTTTTGGTACACACAAAAAGCGACGTCGGCTTGTAGAAAACGGAGCAGCGCCCCCGGCGAGGCTCGAACTCGCAACCTCTGGATTCGAAGTCCATTACTCTATCCGATTGAGCTACGGGGGCAAACGCGATGGATTATACCCGAAAAGAGCACCTCATTCGGCATTCGGAAAACGCCTATGGCCAGAACACAACAGATAACCGAGTGGGCCATTCTAGAACATCATTCCACAGTCGTAGGGCACAATCTGCTCTTTCGGGATAGGTCGGAACTCGTGAGGGAATTGGCAGGAAATCGTCCAAGTCAAGCGATAGAACCCACCCCAGCGGTTAAAGGCGACCAGCCTTCCCTCTGCTGTCTTTTCGTCGAGTCGAACGGTTGGCGAGAGGGCAGGGATCCTCCATGCGCGAGCCTTTTGGAACGGCGAGAAGGGAATGCCGAAGTCGGATCTGTTAACTCTCTACGATTGCTCGCACGCCGTCGCGGTCAAAGAGAGCCCGCCGATCATTGTCGCTAGCGCGCCAGAACAGGTAGAACTGCTCCCCTCACAAGGGGAGGTTTGCCGGTTAGAAGAAACTTTCCTCGCTGCCACCTGCGATCACGTGGAGCAAGGATGAGTCGCATTCCAACGGCAAATCCTTCCGCGAACGATTCTGACGGGCGAGCCGGCGGCGTAGGATAACCGCCTAAGCCATCGTTTGTATCCACGAAATCTAGCACATATCCCTCTTCCATGAAAAGCTGGTCCATACGGTAAAGTAAAGCATGGGATCGCACCGAGTCGAACTCTCCCCCTGCTTGACCGCGTTCTGTGAGTTAAAGTGCTCTGGGAGCGAGGAGCCTCGCGCCAGGAGCGCATGGCAGCCATCGCGGCCGCGGCAGTCCAGTGTGTCTTCTCCCACGCCGGCGTCCTTCGGGCAACAAGCTGTCAGGAACGAGGCCGGAAAAAGCCAAGAGGGAAGGGAAGGAATACGGTTTCGTTAGGATTCTATTTGGGTTAAGGGTTAGCGTCCATTTCATCTACGTCCTGAATCTGTAACTTCAAGGCGTCAATCGAGACAAAAAGTTCCACCAGGGAAAGCGCCAGGGAAATAAGCAAACAGATAAGACTGGCGCCAAACAGAACTTTGGCTTCCCCCTCCAGGCCGGCGAACAGCAGAAACATGCACAAGGCGCTGCTCAGGAAAGCGAGGACACCAAAGATTTGCATGTGGCGAATGATCCCGATTCGGTAACGCAAATTGTGCAGTTGTCCTTTGACTTTCGGATCGCGTTCGGCTTTGTAACGGGCATAGAGTTCACGCGTCAGGTTCGCCAGCGTCAGAAAACGGTTCGTATAGGCCAAGAAGAGCAAGGAGATGGCCGGGAAGAGCAAGGCGGGAGTGGATAGGTTGAAATCCATAGCAGGGTTGGTGTAAGAGGTGCAACCGATTAGCCGGCGAGTAGATTCGCCAGCGCGCGCTCCGACTCGCGTTTGATCCGCTCATGCAGGCTATGGCCGTGGGCGTCCATCGTCACAACAAGCGGTAAATCCTGAACCTCAACCACCCACAAGGCTTCGGGAACGCCAAATTCCAGTTTATAGACATCCAAGACACGTCTCACGGTCTGGGCGATGAACGTCGCTGCGCCGCCCACAGCATGGAGATAGACAGCCGGCCCTTCACGACAGGCCTCGAGGGTCTTCACGCCCATGCCTCCTTTGCCGATGATACCCCTGACATGGAAGCGACGAATCACATCTGCCTGATAAGGCTCCTCGCGGATGGAGGTGGTCGGGCCGGCGGCGATGAAACGATACTCTTTCGTCTCCAGGCCGGCGACGACCGGTCCACAGTGGTAGATCACACCACCGTGAAGCAGCGGCTGTAGAGCGACGAAAGTGTCCTCATCATCCCCCTGCGGCGTGCGACTCTGACGGACAAAGGTCTCCACCAGCCATTGATGCGCGGCATCGCGCGCAGTGATAATCACGCCGCTGAGGGAAACGGGGTCTCCTACGTGTAGTCCCCGAACAACTTCATCGGAGAGAGGAACGGTCAGGGCAGGCATGGGTCTTCGTAGTGGTTAATCGTAAATGACTTCATCGCCGCGCACCACCATCTTGCGTCGCCGATATGCCCAACACATATAGGAAATGGTCACAAAGTAGGAGGCTGGTAAGCGGTGCAAAGCGGCGACTTTCACATCCAGAACGGTAGTCTTACCGCCCAACCCCATCGGACCAATGCCTAATTGGTTGGCTTCCTCGGTCAGTTGCTGCTCGATGGCGGCCAGTTGCGGGTCGGGATTGCGCGCGCCGATTTTCTCAAGCAAAACCCGTTTGGAGGCGAGGTAGCCGATTGCGCGATCGCCGCCAATGGCGATTCCAAGAACTCCCGGCGCGCAGCCCTGCCCTTGCGCCCTGTGGACAGCATCTAGCACTGCTTTGCGCACGCCGTTCCAATCGCGATCGGCGGCCAATTGCTCATCAGGCAAGGAATACTGCGCGCCGACATTCTCACAACCTCCGCCTTTGAGCATCAATTCGATGATTAACTCCTCGCCATCGCTCTCTTCAAAATGGATCCAGGGGAATTCATCGCCACCAAGATTGTTGCCCGTATTCCTGCCGGAGAGCGACTCGACGGCATTCGGACGCATGTAGGCGCGCCGTGTCGCCTCCGCTAGGGCAGCGCGGATTTGAGCGCGCAATGCGCGCGTTGACCAGCCGAGGGGATAACGGACATAGAAGATCGGCGTGCCCGTATCCTGGCAGAGGGGAGTGGAGCGTTCCCGTGAAAGTTCCACATTGAGAAGAATGGTCTCCAACACTTGACGCGCCACAGAACCGGGGGTTTCGCACTCCAGCGCCTCTCGCAAGCGCGCTTCCACATCCGCCGGCAAATCGGTAGCCGCTCTGCGGATCAGTTCCAGAATCTCGTTCGTCAGGTCGCGCATGATCATCCTTCATTGCCGAGAAAAAGCGGAGAAAATCAGTCCTATTATACTCGACCTACGGTCTTAGAGTCTTTCCGCTCGCGCTGGGCGCGCATGATGGAAAAAACCAACGCGGCAATTGTCAGCCCAAGGCCTACAAGAAACGCAGTAGAGTAAGACGGATCAGGGTAATTGACGACCTGCGAGGTGAGGTCGACAGGCTTGTTGACAAAGAGATTGTACATTCTGGCCGCACGCCAAAGACACGAATGCTAGGGAATTCCTCAACGGTAAGAGTATACTCGTCAACATGACTGTCACGTAGAGGGTGGGTTTTCCAATGGGCGCACAAAAGTTGTCCGCGGCGTGGCTCGAACAGCATCACTCCTGGGAGTTGCGCTACCACATTTGCTGCAACCGGTCTTGCTAGACACAGCCTGGCGTTACGAAAAGCTGTCGTACTGATAAAAAAAGCCCTAGCGCGTCTGCACAATCCTGCAGGATGTAGTATAATACCTATGCTCGCAGAACGGCCTGTGAACGATTGCCTTTTGTCTTGTTCGACGATTCGGCAGTCAAGGAGTGTGTCCCGCGTAGTGGTCTCATGAAGCGATTCCTACTCCCTTTTGTGCTTTCCCTCGGCTGTGTTTGTGGGCAGCCGAGTTTTTTTGTGATCCTGCTTGTGAAAGGAGGTGAGAGGGTTGACGATCGTGATTTTGCGCAACAACGAATCTCAGGAGCAACTGCTCAAGCGCTTCCGCAAGAAGGTCGTCAAGAGCGGTGTCCTGAGCACAGTACGCCGCAAACGCTGGTTTATTTCTAGGAGCGAGCAGCGCCGCATGGAGCAAAAGAAAGCACTACGCCGGCTCAAGCGGCGACAAGAGAAAGCAAGCGAGTAAGCCAACGGTCGGAGGCTGTATGGCAAAAGAAGAAGAAAAAATTGTGGTCGAAGGAACGGTTGTGGAAGCCCTGCCCGGCACCCAGTTCCGGGTGCGGCTCGACAACGGCCACCAGATTCTGGCTTACCTTTCCGGCAAGATGCGCAAATACTACATCCGCATCCTGCTTGGCGATCGAGTAAAGGTCGAAATGTCCCCTTACGATCTGACGCGTGGCCGCATTACCTTTCGGCAAAAGAAAGCCGCGGAAGAAGCCGAACTCGCCGAATAGCCTCCCTTTTCAGTACTTATCTTTGGTAATGCAAGAAACCCCTGCCTGAATTCAGACAGGGGTTTTTCTCTATATGAGAGGAGTTAGGCGAGGCTTGAAGGAACGGCCTCTTTCTGCGCTTCGGCCGCGCCATCATAGCGTATCGCCGCCATCTGGACATACAGGTTCCAGCGTTGACGCACATCCTCTTGCGTCAGTTTGAGCAGCTGTTCAGCGCGCTCCTCGTTGCCCTGAACCAACATGCGGAAGCGTGTTTCGTTGTACATGTACTGCTCCACCGGGATGCTGGGTTCCTTGGAGTCAAGTTGCAACGGATTCTTCCCCTGCTCCACTAAGCGCGGGTCGTAACGATAGAGCGGCCAGAGCCCTGCTTGAACTGCCAGCTTTTGCTGTTCCAGACCTTTCGCCATGTCAATGCCATGCGCAATGCAGTGGCTATAGGCAATGATGAGCGATGGTCCCTCGTACGATTCGGCTTCTAGGAAAGCCTTCAACGTGTGCTGATCGCTGTATCCCATGGCCACACGTGCTACATAGACATAGCCGTAGGACATCGCCATCAAACCCAGGTCCTTCTTGCCGAAACCCTTGCCTTGCGCCGCAAAGCGCGCCACCGCGCCGCGCGGAGTGGCCTTGGAAGCCTGCCCACCGGTGTTGGAATAAACCTCGGTATCCAGGACAAGCAAATTGACATCGCGCCCGGTGGAGAGGACATGATCCAGACCGCCATAGCCAATATCATACGCCCAGCCATCGCCGCCCACAATCCAGACGGACTTTTTGACCAAGGCGTCTGCAACAGCAAGCAGGTTGGCCGCCTGCGGGTTCTTCGAGCCGGCTAAGCGCTGCTTCAACAGCGCAACGCGCTCGCGCTGTTGGCGAATGCCAGCCGAAGTCGATTGGTCGGCATGGAGTAACGCGTCCACCAACTCCTGGCCAAGTTCGTCCACGAACAGGGGTAGCAGATCGCATGCATATTCCTTGTGTTTGTCAAGCGCCAGGCGGAACCCAAGTCCAAATTCGGCGTTATCCTCAAACAGTGAGTTTGACCAAGTCGGCCCGCGTCCTTCACGATTGACCGTCCATGGTGTAGTAGGCAGGTTGCCGCCATAAATAGAGGAACAGCCTGTCGCGTTCGCAATGATGGCGCGGTCGCCGAAAAGTTGCGAAAGCAATTTCAGGTAGGGCGTCTCGCCGCAGCCTGCGCAGGCGCCGGAGAATTCAAACAAGGGTTCCAGCAGTTGAGAGTTCTTGATCGTTGTCGGCGTGAACGCGCTCAAATCTACCACCGGCAAGGAGAGGAAGAAGTCCCAGTTGCGGGCTTCGCTGGCGCGCAAAGGAGGCTGCGGCGCCATATTGAGCGCCTTGCGCTCCGGGTTGGTCTTATCCTTGGCCGGGCAGGCCTCGACACACAACGTACAACCTGTGCAATCTTCCGGCGCAACCTGCACCGTATACGCCATGCCGGGGAACTCCTTGAACTTGGATTCCATCCACTTGAACGTCGGCGGCGCTTGGTCGAGGTGTTTCTTATCATAAACCGTGTGCCGAATCACGGCATGGGGACAAACAAAGACACACTTGCCGCACTGGATGCACAAATCAGGCTCCCAGACCGGAATTTCAAGCGCAATGTTGCGCTTCTCCCATTTGGTCGTGCCGGTGGGGAAGGTGCCATCTACCGGCATGGCCGAAACCGGCAAAGTATCGCCCTCAAAGGCGATAATAGGGCCAAGCACGGCTCTGACAAACTCCGGCGCCTCTGCCGGGACCGGTGGGCGACGCGTGAACGTACTGGTGACCTTCTCCGGAATCTCGACCTCATGCAGGTTCGCCAGCGCCTGATCCACCGCCGCAAAGTTCTTCTGGACCACCGCCTCGCCGCGCCTCCCGTAGGTCTTCTGAATGGCCTTCTTGATTTGTGCGATTGCCTCTTCGCGCGGCAAAATCCCAGAGATGGCAAAGAAGCAAGTCTGCATAATCGTATTGATGTGCGCGCCCATGCCGGTCTTTTCAGCCACGTCATAAGCGTTGATCACGTAAACCTTCAGTTTCTTCTCGAGAATATCGCGCTGCACTTCCTGCGGCAGGTGATCCCAGACATCCTCCGGGCCATAGATACTGTTGAGCAGGAAGACGCCGCCCGGCTGCGCATATTTCGTCATATCGAAGCGTTCGAGGAAAGTAAACTGATGACAAGCGACAAAGTTAGCCGTATTGGGCGTAATCAGGTAGGGCGCCTGTATCGGCTTCGGGCCAAAGCGCAGATGCGAAACCGTCAAGGTGCCGGCCTTCTTCGAGTCGTACACGAAGTACCCCTGTGCGTTGTAGTCGGTCTCCTCGCCAATGATTTTGATGGAGTTCTTGTTCGCGCCGACCGTGCCGTCTGAGCCAAGGCCAAAGAAGACACAGCGAATCGTTTCGGGATGTTCGACCGAGAAGGAGGGATCATAGGCTAGGCTGGTATACGTGACGTCATCCACAATGCCAACGGTAAAATGATTCTTCGGCTCGTCCTTCTTGAGTTCATCGAGGACGGCCTTGACCATGGCCGGCGTGAATTCCTTCGAGGAGAGACCATAACGCCCACCGATGACCGTAACATCGGTCCGCCCGCCTTCTACCAAGGCATTCACCACGTCCTGATAGAGCGGTTCGCCAACTGCGCCAGGCTCTTTGGTGCGGTCGAGAACGGCTACCGCCTTGGCGGTCGGTGGCAGCGCGCGTAGGAAGTGTTCGACCGAGAACGGCCGATACAGGCGGACGCGAATCACGCCAACCTTGTCGCCGCGCTCCATCAGGTAACGGACGGTGGCCTCAACCGTCTCGCCGCCCGAAGCCATGATGACCACCACGCGCTCGGCATCCGGCGCGCCAATATAATCGAAGAGGTGATACTGCCGCCCGGTCAAGCCGGCGAATTTATCCATCACCTTCTGAACAATGCCCGGCACGGCCAGATAGTAGGGGTTGATCGCCTCACGCGCCTGGAAGAATACATCGGGGTTTTGCGCCGAGCCGCGCAGGACAGGGCGGTCCGGATTCAGCGCACGAGCACGGTGCGCGCGCACCAGTTCGTCATCAATCATAAAGCGCAAGTCATCGTCGCTCAATTGCTCGATCTTCTCGACCTGATGCGAGGTGCGAAAGCCATCGAAGAAGTGCAGGAACGGCACACGCGCTTCCAAGGTGGCCGCCTGTGCAATGCAGGCAAAATCGTGCGCCTCCTGGACGGAACCGGAAGGCATCATCGCCCAGCCCGTCTGACGGCAGGCCATCACATCGGAATGGTCGCCGAAAATGGAAAGGGCATGCGTGGCCACCGTGCGCGCCGAAACATGGAAGACCGTGCTGGTCAACTCGCCAGCGATCTTGTACATATTGGGAATCATAAGGAGCAGACCCTGGCTCGCCGTGAAGGTCGTCGTCAACGCACCGATCTGCAACGATCCGTGCACCGCGCCAGCCGCCCCACCCTCGGATTGCATCTCAATCACGAGAGGCACCGTTCCCCAGATATTCTTCCGCCCCGCCGCCGACCAGTCATCGGCTAATTCTCCCATGTTCGAGGAGGGAGTGATCGGGTAAATCGCAATGACTTCGTTCGTACGGTGGGCAACCGAGGCCGTCGCCTCGTTCCCGTCAATAGTAACTTTTAATCTAGCCATGATTCTCTCCTTTTGTTATACTTCAGAGCAGCGCACCCTGGGTAAACACTATCTTGATCCTATTCGAGATTTTACTCGCGAACAGACAAAAAGTCAAATTTTTATGATAATTTTATGATATATTCCTGTCGGCAACTACCTGGTCGAGTCGCATGTTCGTACACCTGTTCTCGGATACATTGTCCTCTTGCTTAGGGACAAGTTGCCCGAAGAGTCGCCATCGTCTCCCGCGCCCCGAAAACAGACAGAAGGAGGCATAGATCAGACCAAAGGCCCTCCCATGAAAATCGAAAATCGGCGCCACGTGACCACCGTGGGGCACGATTCTCTCGGACCTGGTAAAGTGCAAACCCTTTGAACTCCGTACCTACTCCTGGCGCGCGGAAGCAAATTTTCAGCAAACATCGCGCCGAGGTCAGTCGAGGCAAACATGCGGCACACCTTGCCCTATCCTAGGACATCCTTTGCACACTCTGCTTCCACCTTGCGCTTCTCTTTCTCTCTTGCGCCGGGTAGGAACAGGCGCCCCACACACGCGGTAACCTAGTGTATCGCGTATTTAGGCAAGGAAATAGTTACAAATAACACAAATTCCCTTGCGAGTTGTCACACGAATCATAAAGAAATTTTACCCTTACTTCCAACATTCTTCTAATCCTTCGCTGATAAATTTTCTATGGAAGTTGGGTACATTAAAAGCGCACAGACAGAAAAA
>FMJZ01021830.1_pt1 | contig 26853 bp, 25 predicted proteins | sample 1987881 | NCBI WGS metagenome assembly FMJZ01 (sample SAMEA4378227, study PRJEB15110) | soil metagenome | biome: soil; feature: Field; material: Soil | place: India | collected 2015-03-11 | depth 0 m
TCCCCGCGTCGGGGAGAGGTCGGGAGAGGGGTTTTCCTCCTCGCCGGCGGGGAGGTCAAGAGGGCAACCACAGGGGGTTGCCCATACGGACGGCTCACCGGAAGATTCGCTTCAATTGGCTTGATGTTAGGAACATCTGTCAGTATGTCAAGAAAATCCTTCTCAACTCTCCCGGTAGTACTTTCGGTGCGCCGGCGCAAGGTAGCGCAACACATACTGCCCCCACGGCTTGCGGTAGGTGCGACACAGATAGCGGTTCGCCCCTTCATCGCCGATGACTTTCTCTCCCTTTGCGTCCCAGTGCACCGCTCGCCCTGTGCGAAGGGCGATGTTCGCCAGGTGCATGGCGTTGGTGGAGAGGTGTCCCCATTCCACCGGTGCGTTGGGCTGTTTTCTGCTCTTCACACAGTCCAGGAAGTTACGGACATGCGGTTCGTCCTGCGGGGAGCCGCCTCGCCCTATCGGTCGGGTCCGGTCGCCCTCGGGATAGACCTCAAAGCCCTCGCGCAGGAGGCGCATGGTGCCGTTTGTTCCGTAGAGGGCGATACCGTACCAGCTGCCCTCAATGGGGCGGGCGTTGGCGTGGTAGATAGAAGCCTGCACGATGAAGTCGCCGTAGTCCAGCAGGGCGTCCTGCGTGTCCGGGGTAGTACGGTTGTCCTTCAGGGCGTACTTGCCGCCGGTGGACACCACCATGCGCGGAGCGGTAACCCCCAGCACCCAGTGCACCGTGTCGATATGGTGGATTGCCCATGCCAGCATGTGCCCGCCGGAGTAATCCCACTGGAACCAGTAGCCTGGCGCGTAGCAGCGGTTGGGATTGAATGGGCGTTTGGGGGCAGGACCCAGCCACATGTCGTAATCGATATCGGGCGGCGGCTCGGAGTCGGGCGGATTGCCGATACCGTTGGGCGACTCGTTCCACACGTTCCAGATGCGTACGTGGGTAATTTTGCCCAGCGCCCCGGAGCGAATCAGATCGCGCGCCTCCGCATAGTGCTGGCCGCTTAACTGCTGGGTTCCATGCTGGACGATACGGTTGAACCGCTTTGCCGCGTTCACCGCCGCGCGCCCTTCGGCAATGTTATGTCCCAGAGGCTTCTCCACGTACACATCTTTTCCCGCCTCGCACGCGGCGATGGTCATGATACAGTGCCAGTGGTCCGGCGTGGTGACGAACACGGCATCCAGGTCCCTGCGCTCCAGCAGGCGGCGAAAGTCTTTATAAGGGGTTGCATTGCCTCCAGCGATTTGCACCGCCTGCGACAGTCTGGACTCCATCACGTCGCACACCGCGGCAATCTGCACATCGGGGTTGCTCAGTGCCACCCGCATCAGGTGCTGTCCGCGCCCGCCGGTGCCGATGAAGCCCAGAACCACCCTGTCGTTTGCACTCACACGGGACATTGCGCATCGCCTCCTTTATCCGTATGGCCACACAATAAAGGTCTTTGTGCCGGTAAAGATGCTGACCAGCATCCACAGGCTACCCATGGTGCATTCTCCCAGCACCAATCCCAGGAAGAAGGGCAGGGCACGCTGGTAGCTGCGCAGCCCGCCTACTTTCATAATCACTACTTTACACACCCACGCCACCAGCAAGGAGAACCACAGCACGCTCAGGCTCCAGCTGCTGGAGATAGCATAACCCACCGGGTGGAACGGAAAGTTCGGGATGTTCATGCGGAAAAGGCTGAGCACCGCCGTGACGCCAAAGCCCACCATCATTGCCCAGATGACGTTACGCTTTTGCAACGACGAGACCGAGCCCGACAGCAGAGACGTAATACGGTCGTAAGGCTCCCTGCCGAAGATGGTGCTGACGTACGGGGTATCCGCCTTGGACGCCGCGCCCCACTGGTAATGCAGGTGTACGTTCACGAAGAACCCGGTCAGTGTACCCCAGAACACCGCGAACACCAGCACCCAGAACATGGCGCGCATGGAGGAACGGGTGCGTTCGGCGGCGCGAAGCCCTTCAATATGCGTTGGCATCGGGTGGGCGCGGTAGGCGCGGTTGAAACCCTGTATCGGCGCGAACATCACCAGGTCCTGGCGTTTCAGGTTCTCCACCCCAAATAGCAGGGGAATCAGCCGCTGAGGTCCCGAGTCGTGCAGGTCATGCGCGGGCGGACCGAGCTCGGCACGCATTCGGGTCACCGCCAGCGAAATCGCCAGATAGATGAGCAGAGAGAGGGCAATCACCCAGCCCGTCATGCCGGTGGACAGGAAGAACAGATAGATTGCCCCCAGGCTCGCCAGGAACCCAAGAGCCGCCCAGCGATAGGACATCGCCTCGCCCTTGTCGGTGCCGTCCGAGCCGCGCCATATCGACGAGAACCCGTGCGCCAGTGCCTTCCGCGCCGTGTATATCGTGAACAGGGCGATACCCATATATGCCCCAAACGATTGCTCGTTCACGTAGGGGAAGCCGGGTATCTGGTTCCAGCCGTAATAGGCGGCGATGATGGGCTGAAGCTTCCACATCCAGAAGAAGAACCAGCATGAGAAGAGCAGGTCGGTGGGCAGCATCACCCCGATACCCACAATCCAGGGGAAAAACGCCAGCGGTAGCCAGCCAATAGCGTTCCACGGGGGCGTGGTGATGTACTGTTCCAGCGTCTGCCAGCGCACGTAAGGCTGGGGGATGCTGGGGAACAGACGGTTCAGGCCAAACCAGATGTCGTTGACCGCGGCAATGGCAAAGGCAATCCAGAACAGGCGATTCTGGAACACCGGCACGCGCGGCTGCACCAGCTCTAAGGGGAGCTGCACGAGCGGATAGGAGAGCCGTTCGCGGTCTGTCCACTGTTTGCGCAGGAGCACGTTCAGACAGAACATACCGAACGCCAGCACGGTAAAGAAGCCTGTCCAGATGAGCAGGGGCGGCGTCCAGATGCGCAGGTCGCGGGCGTTCCAGAAGTTTGCATTGCCGATGTAGTATTTGTCCACCGCGTCGGTATCGCTCACGAACAGCCACTTCGGCAGGTAGGGGATAACCTCGCTCTCCCAGCGGTTGGCGGGGTTGGCGTATTTGAAGGGATAGGTGAGGATGGGGGTAATCACCTCGATCAGGTCGTGCGACGCCATCACCGCGGTCATCAGCGTGAAGAAGTAGACCGTCATCAGCTCCGCCGGAGAGAACCGCCACCGTGGCAAAACGCGCCCCACCACCGCGTTCACCGCGATCAAACAGAGCAGAACGAACAGCACATGCGGAAAGAGCGATATCGTGGTGGGTTGGCCGGCGTAGCGAATCGCCTCAATGGAAATATTAAACCAGGCAATCAGAGGTGCAAGGATAATACCGACAAGTACAGCACGCAGAGTAACCCCACGTTGTGCCGGGATAGCCTCTTCGCGCGTCTCTGCCTCTGCACGTATTCTCTGCCATATCGTGGTTGCCATGCATCTCTACCCGGTGCGTTATTATAGATTGCCCCCACCTCCCTCGTGCTTGACCACAGAGAGGTGGGGACGAAACTGCAAACTTACAGCAAGCCCTTAGACTTCAGGAACTCCAGGCTCATCCGTGCGCTCTCCAGCGGCGGGTGTTTGCACACGTCCTGCTCGACCGCCATCCACTTCACGCCGCTCTCTTCCGCCGCTTTGAAGATGGCATCCCAGTCCAGAATGCCGTGCCCCACTTCGGCGAAGCTGCCATCTTCCGCCATATCCTTCAGATGAAGCAGGGGCACTCGCCCGGCATACTTGCGGATATACTCGGCGGGGTCCTCGCCGCCGTGCTTCACCCAGTAGGTGTCCAGCTCCGCCTGCACCAGCTTCGGGTCGGTGTTCTCGTAGAAGATGTCCAGCCCGTGTTTGCCGTCGAACTTCTGGAACTCGAACGAGTGGTTGTGGTAGCAGAACACGAACCCCTCTGCCACAACCTTCTCGCCGATGGCGTTCATGCGCTTTGCCACGTTCTTCCAGCCTTCCGCATCCTTGCGCAGCTCCTCTGGCATCCAGGGCACCACGATATACTCCATGCCCAGCCCGCGAGCCAGCTCCAGCACGCTATCCAGGTCTTTCTCGAGCTGCTCGATGCCGAAATGCCCGCCAAACACCTTCAAGCCGAGACTGTCCAGAAACTGCCTTGCTTCTTGAATGCTCATCCCGCCGGTACCAGAGAGCTGCACCGCCGGATAGCCCATCTCTGCCACCTTCTGCAGAGTGCCTTTGAAATCGCGCGCCATGTCATCGCGCACGGTGTAGGTCTGTAAGGCGATACCGAACTTCCCCATCTCTGTAACCTCCTGCGAAATTGCCTGCACTGTCCATTTCGCCATTGCCAGCGGTTTTCCCTGTACCGTCCTGCTTCACGTCCCGCGCAAAATCTCCAGTGCTCGCCTCACCGCGTTGACCGCCTTCTCGTCCCCGGCGTTGGTGGCTACCAGATAGCCGGTTCGCGCCGCCGGCACGAGCACAACCTGAGCGAACCACAGGGTATTGCTTCCCGCGTGAAGCAACACAGCACCCTTCGCCCACGACGGCTGAGCCACTCCCCAGCCCATCGCGTAGCTGTTCCCGTCAGGGGGCGTGTGCAGTTTGCGGAAGGCGGAACGCGAAAGCAGGGGCGGTTTCTCCTCCGTTGCCCCTTTGACATGCGCAATGGCATAGCGCGCCCAGTCCGGCAGAGACAGATGCACCCTTCCCGCTGGACCAAACACCGGCGGGTTATCCGCAAAGGGTGAAGGCGCAACAGGCAGGTAACCCTGCGGTGTGGCACGGTGTCCCCACGGGGCGTTGACGGGTGCACCGAACCCTGCACTCCTAATGCCCAGCGGGCGGAAAAGCATCTCCTGCATCAGCTCTTCCCAGCTTTTGCCCATGACCACCTCCGCCATCGCCCCCGCCACCACATAACCGCCATTGGAGTACACCATCTTCTCGCCCGGCTTCGCCACAGGCTCCTGCTGCAGTATCAGCTCCACCGCCTGCTTGCGCTGGCTGGCTGACAGCGCCCACAGTTTGGGGAAAACCTGGGGGTCGGGCGCGCGGTCCTCTGGCAATCCGGAGCGGTGCGTCAGCAACTGCTCTAACGTGACCTTCCAGTACTCTCGCCTGATGCTCTTGCGAATATCGGGGAACACCTCCGCCACCATGCTTCCCCAGTCCATTCTGCCGCTTTCCACCAGCTTTGCGATCAGGGTGGCGGTCATGGACTTGGTACAGGAGCCGATATGAAAACGGTCGTCCGCCTGCACGGGCTGTTCGTGGTCGGCGCGTCTCCTGCCCACAGCCCCCAGTGCCACCAGCTTCCCGCGCTCTATCACCCCAGCCGCCAGAGCAGGTACCCCAGACTCAGCGCGTATCGGCTCCAGAAGTTTGTTCAGACTGCGCATCTTTTGTCTCCTGATTGGTGAGGCACCCCAGCAATCCAAAGCTGCAGGTTCCCCATCACAAAGCCTCCTTCCGGGGCTGACCTTTTTGGAGTGCTGAAGCTTGCTTCAGCAACCTGCGCCAGCAGGTTTCGTTTTGTGTTGCCTGCGATTTCCAATCGCAAGGTTGTCGTAAAAAAACATCCCTGCAACTAGAAGTTGCGGGCTATTTGGCAATGCTGAAGCATGGCTTCAGCACTCCATATTGGGCAGAGGCTAACCTGTGACTTCCAGTCGCAAGGGCAGAATAAGAAGACTGCCTCGCAAAGCGTTGATTTCGATACGGACAGAGTGTATCCTGTTAGGTGAGCAGACCTGACCTCTGGAGGAGAGCGATGAAGCGTCTGGTGGATTTGCGCAGTGATACGGTGACCGTGCCCACCCCCGAAATGCGCCGTGCGATGGCGAACGCCGAGGTGGGTGATGACGTCTACGGAGAGGACCCAACCATCAACCGCCTGCAGGAGAGGAGCGCGGAACTGCTGGGCAAGGAATCTGCCCTGTTTGTTCCCTCCGGCACGATGGGCAACGAAATCGCCATCAAGGTGCACACCCGCCCGGGCGATGAGGTATTGATCGATGAGGACTGCCATATTGTGAAGTGGGAGCTGGGCGCGGCGGCGTTTATCAGCAACGTGCAGATGCACACCCTGCCCAATGTGCGCGGTATCGTGCCAGTGGAAGAGTACGCCAAACGCATCCACCCGGGCGATGACCATACTCCCCCTACCCGCCTTATCTGTCTGGAGAACACCCATAACGCAGCAGGCGGCGTGGTGCTACCCCTGGAGTATATGCGCGAGGTGTGGAATCTGGCTGGACGGCATGGCGTGTCGGTTCATCTGGACGGGGCGCGCATTTTCAACGCTGCGGTGGCGCTGGGTGTGCCCGCGAAAGACCTGGCGGCTTGTGCCGATTCGGTGATGTTCTGTCTCTCAAAGGGGCTGGCGTGCCCGGTGGGGTCGGTGCTTTGCGGTTCACGAGCCTTTATCGAGGAGGCGCGTCGGGTGCGCAAAATACTGGGCGGCGCGATGCGTCAGGCAGGGATTCTGGCGGCGGCGGGGCTGGTGGCGCTGGACACCATGATTGACCGGCTGGCTCAGGACCACACCCGTGCGCGACGCCTGGCGGAAGCGATTGCAGACATGCCCGGCTTTTCGGTGGACATGGAGACGGTACAGACCAACATGGTATATGTGCAAACCGAGCAGCCGGCGCGGCGGGTGGTTCAGCAGCTAGAAGTACTGGGTTTGTTGTGTCTGGACGTGTTTCCGCATACGATTCGCCTGGTCACGCACAAGGACATAGACGACGAAGACATCAGCCGAGCAATTGACGCCTTCGCGCAGGTGAGCAGGGCGGGGTAACGCAGCAGGTCTCCTCCCCGCCTGCGGGGAGGTTAGGAGGGGTTTCCAGCGTCGGGGAGGAGAAAACCTAACCCCCTGCCCCTTCCCTGCGAGGGAAGGGGAGATACCCCGTTCCCCGTGTCGGGGAGAGGCTGGGAGAGGGGTTCCTCTCTACCTGCGTGGAGGTCAGGGGGGCTGTTCCACGCTAGGGGGCAACCACAGGGGGTTGCCCCTACAGAGGTTCGCCCTCCAGAAGGCTCAATACTTCGGCACGGTGGGGTCTACCTCGTCCGACCACTGCAGGATGCCGCCCTGCAGGTTCTTCACCTTGCGAAAACCTGCCGCCTTCAGGAACGCCACAATCTGCGCACTGCGCTTGCCCGACCGGCAGTACACCACCATCTCCTTCGCCGAGTCCAGCTCGTGCATCCGCGCGGGCACGCTGTTCATGGGTATCAGCATTGCGCCCTCCAGCCGGCATATCTGCCATTCCACCGGCTCGCGCACGTCCAGCAGGAAGATGTCCTCGCCTGCGTCCAGCCTGCGCTTCAGCTCAGTGGGTGTTATCTGCTCCACCACCTCCGCGGGAGTCTCCTCCACGCCGCGCACGCCGCAGAACTCCTCGTAATCAATCAACTCGCGGATGATGGGCTTCTCACCGCAGATGGGGCAGTTCGGGTTCTTGCGCAGTTTCAGCTCGCGAAACTGCATCTTCAGCGCGTTGAACAGCAACAATCGCCCAATCAGCGGCTCACCTTTGCCCAGAATGAGCTTTATCGTCTCCATCGCCTGTATCGTGCCGATGACGCCGGGCAGAACCCCCAGCACGCCCCCCTCGGCACAGCTCGGCACCAGACCGGGCGGCGGAGGCTCGGGATACAGACAGCGATAGCAGGGTCCCTCCTTCGCCCAGAACACCGATGCCTGCCCCTCGAAGCGGAAGATGGAGCCGTATACATTGGGCTTGCCCAGCAGCACACAGGCGTCGTTCACCAGATAGCGCGTGGCAAAGTTATCGGTGCCGTCTACAATGATGTCGTAATCGGCGAAAATCTCTAAGGCGTTCTCGCGGGTGAGGCGCGTTTCGTAGGTGCGCACCTCAATATTGGGGTTCATCGCCTGCAAACGCTCTTTCGCGACCTGCAATTTGGGGCGACCGACGTCCTCGGTGGTATACAGCACCTGCCGCTGGAGGTTGGTAAAGTCCACCACGTCAAAGTCCACCAGCCCGATAGTGCCCACACCTGCCGCCGCCAGATACAGCGCCAGCGGTGCTCCCAGTCCTCCCGCGCCCACGCAAAGCACCTTCGCCGACTTCAGCTTCAACTGCCCCTCCATCGCCACGTCGGGCAGGATGAGATGTCGACTGTAGCGCAGGATTTCCTCGTTGCTCAGGGCGACGTCCGTGCTCGGCTCCGTCACGGAGGGCGCACCCCCCGCGATGGAGGGCACAATCATCAGCGTGTCTCCGTCTTTGACCGGCGTATCCAGCCCCTGCAGGTAGCGCGTGTCCTCATCGCCCAGATAGACGTTCACGAAGCTGCGCAGTTTGCCCTGTTCGTTATACAGGTGCTTGCGCAGGTCGGGATAAGCCTCCACCAGAGCCTGCAGGGCTTCGCCTACCGTGCTCGCCGAAACCTGCACCTCACCCTGGTTGCCGGCATAGCTCTGCAGGGCGCTGGGTATCAGAACCGTTATTGCCATATTGTGTTCACCTCACATACCTCGAATCTGCATCTGTTCTCGTTCGAAATCGCTGCGGTCATCCAGCAGGCGCCAGCAGTGCATCTCCGCGGGTTTGCCCTTCTGCACCGAGAGGATCAGATAGGAGTACCATGGCAGAGCCTGCTCGCGGTCGTACTCACTGGGGCGGGCAGGGTGGTCGGGGTGTGAGTGGTAAAACCCCAGCACTTTCAGCCCCTTCTCACGCGCTCGACGCTCCAGCGCCATCATCTGCTCAGGTGTGATCAGGAAGCGACGTTCGCGGTTTTCCTCCTGCTCGTTGGTGACGGGCACCACCTCTTCCACCCAGCGCACATCGTTGCCCATCACCTGCCCCAGCAACGCCCCGCAACACTCATGCGGATATTCCTGTTTGGCATGCAGGCGAATTGCCTGTGCCTGTTCCGGCGATAGCGACAGCATCACCCTTCCTCCTCCCACAGCGGGTCGGTGATGTAGCGGCTGCCCCCATCGGGCGCCAGCGCCACCACCACCCCGCGCGACAGACTTTCTGCCACCCGCAGGGCACAGCATATCGCCCCCGCCGCCGAGATGCCCACAAACAGTCCTTCCTCGCGCGCCAGCAGACGCGCCATCGCGTGCGCGGATTCGGTGCTTACCTCCATCTGCTCGTCGGGTACAGTGGGGTCATAGATGCCGGGCACCAGTGCCGTCTCCAGATGCTTCAATCCCTCCAGCCCGTGAAAGGGTCCATCCGGTTGCACGGCGACAAGGCGCACACGCGGATTGTACTCCTTCAGTCGCCTGCCCGTGCCCATCAGCGTGCCGGTCGTGCCCATGCCCGCCACAAAGTGCGTGACTTCTCCCTGCGTCTGCTGCCAGATTTCCACGCCCGTGCCGTTGTAGTGCGCCTGCCAGTTCGCGGGGTTGTTGTACTGGTCCGGGTAGAAGTAGCGTTCCGGGTCTGCCTCCACAATCTGCTGCACCCGGCGGATAGCGCCGTCGGTCTGCTCGCGCGGGTCGGTAAGAATCAGCTCCGCGCCGAAGGCGCGCAGGATGCGCTTGCGCTCCGGGTTGGCGTTGGCGGGCAGACACAGCTGCACCCGGTATCCCCGTGCGGCGCCAATCATGGCGTAGGCGATACCCGTGTTGCCCGAGGTGGCATCAATGATAATTTTGTCCGGCGTCAGCTGTCCGTCCTGCTCGGCGACGCGGATCATGTTCCAAGCCGGACGGTCTTTCACCGAGCCGCCCGGATTGAACCACTCCGCCTTCACATACACCTGCACTCCGGGCGACAGGTTGCGTATCACCCGGCGCAGGCGGATCAGCGGCGTGTTGCCAATCAGGCTTTCCAGCTCCTCTCCCTGCACCGATTTAGTGACCGGCTGAGGTATATGCAAGCACGCGCACATGTTTCTTTTCCTTAGCGTGGCTAATCCTTATAGCCAGTATACCCTTAGTCAACAATTGGATGCAAGCCAGCCTGTTGCACGCCCACGCCCAGGCGTGTTACAATCGTAAGCGCAACAGGAGGTTGATGTTCACTATGCCGACGATTGACCTGAGCATCTGGATTAACGCGCCGGTGGAAAAGGTGTACGCTATCGCCAGAGAGGTGGAACGGTTCCCGGAGGTGATGCCGGACCTGGAATCGGTAAAGGTTTTGGAGCGGAGCGAAGACGGTTCACGCACGGTAACCGAATGGACCGGGCTGGTGCGTGAGTTCAACAACATGCGTGTGAAGTGGACCGAAGAGGACATCTGGAACGACGAGGCGCATACGTGCCATTTTCGCCTGCTGAAAGGCGACCTGCAGAAGATGGAGGGGGAATGGCGGTTTATCCCGGAGGAAGGAGGTACTCGTTTCCATTCACGGCTGGAGTACGAGTACAACGTTCCTCTGTTGGGCACGCTGGTCAAGAACCTCATCCACAAGAAGCTGGAGCAGAACGTGCAGATGGTGCTGGAGGGCATCCGTTCGCGGGCAGAGGCAACCTGAGCGGTTACGCTTCCTGCTCGACCTCATCCAGCGTCCTTTGCACGTCGTCCAGAATGTGTACAATCTTATCGGCAGCCTCGAGGATGCGCTGGACGTAGTTCTGCTGTTCAGGAGTGAGGTCGCCGTCGCCTAATAGCTCGGCAAAGCCAACGATGGCGGTGAGCGGCGCGCGCAGGTCGTGATTGAAGCGAGCGGAGATAACTCTGCGCGTCTCACGCCAGCGTGCCAGCTTGCGGGCAATCACTTCTGCAGGCTCTTCGGGCATAGTGGAACCTCCGTCGACGAGTTATCTTCTTATAAGAGTATATCATGTTGTCATGCGAGTAACCAGAGCCGTACGAGAGAAGCGGAGATTGACATGACAGGTAGAGAGCGGCTTCAATGGTGGCAGGCTCTGCTGGTCCCTCTTTCCCTGCTGTACAGCGCAGGATTAAAGCTGTACCTGTGGTGGCGACTGCCCCGGCAGGCTTGCGCGAACAGTGTGGTCGTCTCGGTGGGCAACCTGTCAATGGGAGGCACGGGCAAGACGCCCGTGGTGATAGCAATCTGCCGCCACTTCCAGCGCAGAGGGTTTCGAGTGGCGGTGCTGAGCCGGGGCTACGGCGGCACCATGAGCCATGCCGGTGGCGTGGTGTCGGACGGAGAGCATATCCTTGCCAGCACAGCACAGGCAGGCGATGAGCCGCTACTCATCGCACACAAACTGCCCGGAGTGGCGGTGCTGGTGGGCAAAGACCGGCGCAAGACCGCACGCAGAGCAACCGAGCAGCTCGGATGTAACCTGCTCGTACTGGATGACGGTTTTCAGTACTGGCAGCTGCACCGGGATGTGGACCTCGTTCTGCTGGACGCCGCGCGCCCTTTTGATAACGGATGGACATTGCCTGCGGGCAGACTGCGCGAGCCTCCCGACCATCTGCAACGTGCCCATGCTCTGTTGTTAACCGGCGAAAACGCCTGCCACGAACAGATTGCTCTTCGCTTTCCGTGCACCTCCATTTTCACCTGGCAGAAGGCTCCTGCAAGCGTGCGCCCACTGCACGACCGGCAAAGCAGACACGGTATGGAGCAGATACTTGCACGACGAGTGTTTGCGGTGGCGGGCATTGCCAGTTTTGGCTCTTTTGAGGAGACGCTGAAACGTGCCGGCGCCGAAGTGGTGGGTACATGGAGGCTGGCAGACCATCATCGCTACATTCCCGCCGACGTCCAAGAGATGCAGCGACGCGCCCGGCAGTGCGGTGCAGAGATAATAGTGACCACCGAGAAGGACGCGGTGAAGCTGGAAGAGATGCCCGCCATGGTGCTGGATATTCCCATCTCTGTGCTGGACATTGAGGTGTGTTTTTCGGAGGGGTTCTGGATGTGGCTGGATGCGCGCGTGCGCGCCGCCTCACACAAACTCCCCGCGGCAGAAGGGACACTCTGATTCCTCATCCGGGTGCAGACAACCACATCGCGTACATTCGCGCCAGCCCATCTGTTTGCGTATCAGCATCAGCCGTTGAAGCGCCACGAGATACTCAGTAAGTCGGGCACGCATCTCGGCATCGGCAATGGGTTCGGTCAGCGCGTGCAGGCGGGCGATGGTGCTGGTGTCCAGCTCTGGTTCAACAATCACAGGCTCCTCGGCGCCGGCTTTACCCTGCGATGATTTCCGCGAGCGAGGCTTTACCCGAAAGACCAGCTCAGTAAAGATGGGATCGCCCGCGTGTTCGTTTAGCCGCTGAAGGATAGTCTCCTGCTGGAAGCGCAGCTCCTGTATCCATGCGTTGCTCTTGACGGCGATAAAGACCTTTCCCTCTTTCAGCGCTTCCGGTTGCGCGGCGGCGGCAACGGTTTTGCCGACTATCTGTTCCCAGTCCAGCAGGGCGCGAAACGCCTTCAGCCGCTCGCGCAGACCGAGCACATCTACCGCCTCTTCCAAAATATCCCGCAACAGGTCGGGGCTTCTCATGGGCGACTCACCAGCTGTATCTGACCGTCCTGCACGCGGTACATTCGCGAAGCGGCGAGGATTTCCTGCGGAAAGGTCTCGGCGGAGGTAGCAGTGATGAACGCCTGCGCGCCGCGCAGGGTCATACGCAGCAACTGTGTGCGCCGCAGGTCATCCAGGTCGGACATCACATCGTCCAACAGCACAATCGGCGGCTCCTGACGTTCCTGCAGGGTGAGTTCGAACTCGGCGCGCTTGAGGCTGAGCATTGCAGTGCGCTGTTGTCCCTGTGAGGCGTAGGTGCGCGCCTCCTTGCCGTCCACAAACAGCAGAAGGTCGTCGCGCTGGGGACCGATTAGCGTGCTTCCCCGGCGCAGTTCCTCCTCGCGCACCCTCTGGATATGCTGGCGAAAGCACTCTGCCACCTGTTCGCGCTCGGGAGATACCCATTCAATAGACGGCGCATAGCGGATATCCAGCTCCTCACGCCCTTCCGATAGTTCGCTGTGTGCCTGGCGTGCCAGCGGACGCAGAGCGCTGATAAAGCGTTCCCTTGCCACCATCACCCCGCTGCCGTAGCGCACCAGCTGCTCGTCCCATGCCTCCAGCAGTTCTATGGTGGAAGGGGTTATCGCGCCGCCGCTCTCGCGGATGCTCTTCAGCAGACGGTTTCGCTGTTCCAGCGCACGACGATAGCCTGCCAGCGCACGCACATAGGTGGGGCTGAGCATACTGATTTCGAGGTCCAGATACCTGCGCCGGTCGGCGGGCTGTCCCCGCACAATCTCCATGTCCATTGCGCTGAAAACGACCACATTGAACTGCCCCAGCGCGAGGGCGGCGCGGTAGGTCTGCCCGTCCACCCGAACTACCCTCGGCTGGGTGCGCGACAGGTCAATCTGTACCTGCACCTCCAGCGACCGTTCGCGGTGGATATGGGCATAGACGGTGGCATCCTCTGCCCCCCAGCGGATGAGCTCTTCCTCCCTGCCCGCCCGCAGGGGTCTACCCGTTGCCAGCAGGTAGATGGCTTCCAGCAGATTGGTTTTGCCCTGGGCGTTTTCACCGGTGATGAGGTTCAGCCCCGCATCCGGCTCCAGATGCAGGCACTCGTAGTTTCGAAAGTTTTTTAACTGCAGGTGAGTGAGATACATGGATAGTATATGATTAACCTCTCCCCCTGCCCCTCTCCTGCGAGGAGAGGGTCGGGGAGAGGTCTGTATTACTTGCTCAGCCTATTATACTACCCCAGATCCACCCCGTTCACGCGCAGGCAGAAACGACAGTCCAGTATCTCCGCCGCTTTGCGACACATCACCATGCGCGTCAGGAAAATCTCGAAATACTCCATCACGCTGGCGAAGGTGGTGTCGATCTCCAGGTCCAGCCGGATGATGCGTTTATCTGGCTCCACGTACAGGTTGGAACGCTGGACTGCATGGTTCACCCGGTCATGGATGTCGTAGGTCTCCGGGCGCGGATTTTGCACCCTGCTGTAATGCACATCCGACTTGTCGGCGATAATCACTGCGGCGGAAGCGTAGTCTATAGGCAAGCCGTCATCTTCTTCATGATTACCGATGGCGGCAACCACGACTGCAATCTCGCGCGGGTCCATGCCCATCTCGTCCAGAATGTTCATGGCAATCACCGCGCCGATTTCCGGGTGATTGTTGCGGTTGACCATATTGCCGATGTCATGCAGGTAGGCGGCGATGGCGGCGAGTTCGGTCTGGCGGGGTGTGTAGCCTAACGACTCGCATATCGTGCGGGTCACCGACGAGACCACCCCGGCATGGCGGTGTCCATGTTCGGTGTAGCCAATCGCGGCCATCTGCTGGTTCGCAGCGTCTATGTAAACGCGCACCTTGGGGTAGCTGCGCACCTCTTTCAGGGTCACCTGTTGCAGTGTAATCACTCTGTTTCACTCCTCTCTTGATGGACGACTTTCCTCCGGCATGTACTCCTGAAGAAACTCTCGTGTGAATTGTTCCAGATTTCCTTCGCGAATCGCCTGACGGATGTCGCGCATGAACTTCTGGTAAAAGTACAGGTTATGATACGTTGCCAGGCGTGCCGCCAGTATCTCGCGCGCATTGAACAGATGGCGGATGTATGCCGCCGAATAACGCTGGCACACCGGACAGTCGCACTCCGGGTCCACCGGACCGAAATCGTCGGCGAAGCGTGCATTGCGCAGGTTCACCCGCCCGCGCCGCGTTATCATCGCAGCGTTGCGCGCCATCCGCGTGGGCACAACGCAGTCGAACATATCCACGCCGCTCGCCACCGCCTGCAGGATGTCGTCCAGCTCGCCCACGCCCATCAGGTAACGCGGTTTCTCTTCGGGCAGAAGGGGCGTGGTGAACGCCACAATGCGGTGTATCTCCGGTTTTTCCTCGCCTACCGCCACGCCACCGATGGCGATACCCGGGAAGCCCAGCTCGCTGATAAAACGCGCGCTCTGTTCACGCAGGTCTTCGTATACACTGCCCTGTACGATACCGAATAACGCCTGCGCGGTGTCATGCGCTTCCAGGCATCGCACCGCCCAGCGATGTGTGCGCTCCATTGCCTGCTGTGCCTGCTCCCATGAGCAGGGATAGGGCGGGCACTCATCAAACGCCATGATAATATCCGCGCCCAGCGCGTGCTGGACCTCTATGGCGCGCTCGGGAGTGAAGTAGTGGTAGGAGCCGTCGATGTGCGACTGAAACTCCACTCCGTCCTCGTAAACGCGCCGCAATCCCTGCAGGCTGAACACCTGAAAGCCACCGCTATCGGTCAGGATGTTCCTGTGCCACGCGATAAAGCGGTGCAAACCACCTGCCTTTGCCACTCGCTCGTGTCCGGGGCGCAGGTACAGATGGTAGGTGTTGCATAAGATAATACGCAGGTCCAGGCGTTCCAGTTCTTCCTGCGTCATGGCTTTGACGGTTCCCTGCGTGCCAACAGGCATGAAGACAGGGGTTTCCACCTCGCCATGAGGCAGGTACAGCACGCCACACCGGGCACGCGAACGCGAGTCACGCGCCGTTATTTCGAACCGCAGGTCAGGTGCTGGTCTCATTGCCCGGGTGGCGGTTTCAGCAGAGGGTTATCGGGAGCGATTTCGGCGAGGCGCATCAGCGCTTGCTCGGCTTCAGCCGCTTTGCCTGCACCACGCAGTGCCAGCACCAGGTTCGCCTGCGCCTCGGCATAGCGGGGGTTCACCTCCAGAGCGCGACGGAATGCCTGCTCCGCGCCCGCGTAGTCGCCACTTGCCATCAGTGCCACACCAAGGCGGTTGTACAGGTCGGGATACGCGCCGTTGATGTTCAGCGCCTTCTGATACTCCTCCGCCGCCTTGGCGTACATGCCGCGGCGATACAGGTCGTCGCCCAGGCGGGTGTGGAACTGGATATCTTCCACTTCGGTAATTCGCATCTGGTTCAGCGCGATTAACGCTCCCTGCAGGTTGCCTTCCTCTCGCATCTTCAGCGCGGTCTGATAGGCAGTGTTTTGCAGGCGAGGCTCCAGCGCGACCGCTTCCTGTACCGATTGCCAGCCCTTTGCCACCTCGCCGCGCTCGAGGTAGCAGATGCCCATCTGCAATCTGGCGAGGGCAAAGCGAGGGTTAATCTCCAGTGCTTTCCCAAAAGCCTCCTCTGCCTCCTCGTATCGCCCCTGCTGACGAAGCGCGATGCCCAGGTTGCAATGCAGGTCTGCAAAGCGCGGATGTATCTCAATAGCGTGACGCAGAGCCGCTTCCGCACGCTCCAGCAATCCCCCTTGCAGGTAGCGCTGTCCTAGCTCGGCATACGCCTGACCAAGATGAAACCGCGCCAGGCGGTATACCGCCGGGTCGGAAGGACCGACCTGCTCAAACTCGGCGATAGCCTCCTGATACAGCCCCTGGTCCAGCAAGCGCACGCCTTTATCGTAGTGCGGATTGCGTCCCAGAACCAGTTCACGATTGAAGAAGGTCATAACCGATACTCCTCTCAGGCGTTCACTGCGATGAAGAGCGGACGAACGGCACGGCGTTTGCCGAACGCCCAATGCCAAAGTAGTGCAAGCCTGCCTGTTTTACCTTGTTCGGGTCATAGATGTTGCGCCCATCGAACAGGAACGGCTGACGCATCGCCTGCCTCAGTCGCTCCAGGTTGAGCTGACGGAACTCGTTCCACTCGGTTACCACCGCCACCGCGTCGCATCCAGTAGCGGCATCGTACGCGTTTTCGCAATAGGTGATTTGCGGGAAAATCGCCCGCGCTTTGGGCATGGCAATCGGGTCGTAGGCGCGCACTTCCGCGCCCTCAGCCAGCAGTTCGGCGATAATGCGCAGGGACTTTGCCTCGCGCAGGTCGTCGGTGTTGGGCTTGAACGACAGCCCCAGCACGGCGATGCGTTTCCCGCTCAGCCCGCCCAGCGCGTCGCGCATTCTGGAAAGGAAGTACAATGGCTGTTCCTCGTTGATGCGCTGAACCGCTTTGAGCAGTTCAAAATCGTAGCCCAGCGATTCGGCGGTAGCAATCATCGCGCTGACGTCCTTCGGGAAGCAGCTTCCGCCCCAGCCAAGCCCCGCCTGCAGGAACTGGTCGCCAATGCGTTTATCGTAGCCCATGCCCTTTGCCACCAGCGTTACATCCGCGCCGCTCAGGTCGCAGATGCGGGCGATGGCGTTAATATACGAAATCTTCATGGCAAGGAAGCAGTTGGAAGCGTACTTAATCAGCTCGGCGGAGTTGACGTCGGTAATAATCATCGGTCGCTCTAAGGGAGCGTACAGCTCAATCAGCTTCATGGCGGCGTTGTGGTTTGCCGCGCCGATGACGATGCGGTCGGGATGCAGAGTGTCGTAGATGGCAGAGCCTTCCCGCAGAAACTCCGGGTTGGAGACCACCTCGAAATCGGGATGGTCAGGAGGCGCATATTGCTCGATCCACCGGCGCACAATATCGCCCGTACCCACCGGCACGGTGCTCTTGTTGACAATCACTTTGGGAGCGTTCAACGCGCGGGCGATATGCCGGCAGACGTCCTCCACCTGCGACAGATCGGGCTGACCGTCGGGAAGGCTGGGCGTGCCCACCGCAATAAAGACCACCTCGGACTGGCGCACCGCCTCCTCCGTGTCTGTGGTGAAGGAGAGACGTCCTTCCCCCACGTTATGGCGCACCATCTCCTCCAGCCCGGGCTCATAGATAGGCATGATACCTTCGCGCAGGGCGGCGATTTTCGCCTCATCCTTATCCACGCAGATGACCTCGTTGCCCAGGTCCGCAAACACTGCGCCTGTGACAAGCCCCACATAGCCCGTACCGATAACGCTCAGCTGCATACCGCCCTCTCCGATGATGCCAAGCCCTGCCTTTCGGCAGGGCAGGACCGCAATGGATACTCAATATGGATTATGCCAGATATGGATGCTCTGTTCAGGTGTGGATGGAGAGTATCTCGTAGTCTACCGTTCCTTCTGGGGTCTCCACCTGCACGATGTCTCCCACCTGCTTGCCCACAACGGCTTGACCGATGGGCGACGCCGCCGAAACGTGGTCAATCTCCTCTTCGGGTACCAGCACCGCTGCCGATGCGGTGTCCACCACGCGGAAAGTCCACTCCTCGTTGTGCTCCAGGTCCTTGACGGTGACCACACTGCCCACCGTGATCACGCCGTCCTCGCCGGGCAGATGGTCCACTACCTGTGCGATTTCCAGAATGCGCTGAAGCTCACGGATGCGCCCTTCCAGCATCGCCTGCGCACGCTTCGCCTCGTGATACTCGAAGTTCTCGCTCAGGTCGCCCTGAGCACGTGCCCGGCGAATGCGCTCGGCACTTTGCGCACGCCCCACGGTTTTGAGGTGTTCCAGCTCCTGCTTGAGTTTTTCATATCCTGCGCGCGTGAGGATAATCTCGTCACTCATCGCGTACAACCTCTACTGCATGATGATTGGTAAGCACTTTCCAGGCAAATCGCGGAAGCAGCATCACTTTGGAAATCTTGCGTGGGTTATGCGTCACACGCCACAGCCACTCAATACCCATTCTCTGCATCCACAGGGGCGCACGTCGCACCCGGCCTGACAGCACATCAAACGTTCCGCCGACGCCAATACTCACCGGTACGCCCAGCACATGGCGATAACGGTCAATCCACTTTTCCTGCTTGGGGATACCCAGCGCCACACACAATACATCGGGACGTGCCTCGCGGATTTGCTGCACGATACCCGCCTCTGCCTCCGGTGGGAAGTAGCCGTGATGGCATCCCACAATCTGAACGCCCGGATAGATTGCCTGTAGTCGTTTCACCGCCTGCTCGGCAACGCCCGGCTGTGCCCCCAGGAAGTAGAGACGCAAGCCCGTTTGTGCGCTGACCTGCACCAGCCTCGATACAATGTCCACACCGCTTACCCGTTCGGGCATGGCGATGCCATGCCGGCGACACGCCCACAGGATGCCGATGCTGTCCGGCGTGACCAGGTCCGCCCGATTGATAATCTCGCGCAGGTGCTCATCGCTCTGCGCCATCATCACCATGCTCGAGTCGGCGGTAACTACCTGTCGGGGCGCGCCTTCCTGCACAAAACGCAGGATGTAGCGTACCGCTTCGTCCATACTGACCGCGTGTACGCGCACCCCGAAAACCGATACCGCCGGTATCTTCTCTTGCACAGGCAAAGTTGCCGTTTCCATAATGCTCACGGCTATAAGTATACACGAAAAAGCCGCAGGTTTCCTGCCCGGCGTCCCAAAGCGGGGCTAACGCACCGACTCCAACATTTCCCGGGCGTGGCGCAGGGCGCTTTCGCCGGTATCGCCCAGCATTCGGGCGATTTCCCGCACCCGCGCGTCGCCTTCTATGGGAGTCACCGCCGTGACCGTGCGCCCTTCGGATTCGCGTTTTTCAATCAGCAGGTGCAGGCGCGCCCGGCTGGCAATCTGGGGCAGGTGCGTAATGCACAGAATCTGACGCTGAGTGCTCAGGGCGTGCAGCTTTTCGCCCACCACGCCTGCCGTGCGCCCGCCGATGCCGATATCGATCTCATCAAACACCAGCGTGGGCACGCCCTCAATGCCCGCCAGCACGCTCTTAATCGCCAGCATCACGCGCGACAGCTCGCCACCGGAGGCGATTTTTGAAAGGGGGCGGGGCGGCTCGCCCGGGTTGGGCGCAATCAGGAACTCCACCATATCCGCGCCGTCGCTCTCCAGCGGCTTGGGAGTTATCCTCACCTCGAAGCGGGCGCGCGGCATTGCCAGCTCACTGAGCTCCTGCGCCACCGCCTGCTCAAAACGGCGTGCTCCCTCGCGGCGCAGTTTGCTCAGTTCGCCAGCCATCTCCTGCGCTCGCCTTTCCTTTCGCGCCAGCTCTTGTGCAATCTCTTCGGCACGCTCCTCGCCACCCTGCAGGCGCTCCATCTTTTCGGTAACCTCGCGCAGGTAATCCAGCACCGCCTCCACCGTGTCGCCGTATTTGCGCTTCAGCGTGCGGATGAGATGCAGGCGTTCCTGAACCTCGTTCAGGCGTTCGGGGTTGAACTCCACCCGGTCGCGATAAGAGCGCAGGTCGCTGGCGGTATCCTGCACGGCATACAGGGCGTTCTGCAGATTCTCCACCAATGGCTGAAGGTCGGCGTCAACGGGCACAACATCCTCCAGAGCGCGCACCGCCTGCGCCAGCAGGTCCACCGCCGAAGGCTCGCCTGCCACCAGCAGTTCGTAAGCGGCCTCAGCGGTAGCGAACAGCTTTTCGGCGTGCGCCAGACGACGCTCTTCCGCCACCAGTTCCTCCTCCTCGCCCGGTGAAAGGCGCGCCTGTTCAATCTCCTGCTTCTGGAAGGTGTAAAGGTCCAGCAGGTGTGCACGCTCGCGCGCATCCGCCTGGAGACTGCTCAGCTCCCTCTGCAGGGCACGTATCTCGCGCACGCACTCGCTCAGCTCCGCCTTCAACTCCAGCGCCTTCTCGCCGCACCACTCGTCCAGAAAGCGCATCTGCTCGCTCAGGTTGAACAGCGACTGGTGCTGATGCTGTCCGTGCAGGTCAACCAGCAGGTCTCCCACCGCCTTCAGTGTGGCGACTGGCACGGGGCGTCCGTTAATCCGCGCCTGCGACCGTCCTCCCGCAAACAGCTCGCGCGTGAGGTAGAGCAGACCGTCTTCGGGAGTAACTCCCAGCTCCTGCAGGCGAACCGGCAGATGTGGAGAGGAAGACACATCAAACACCGCGGTGACCTGCGCGTGTTCCGCGCCAGCGCGAAGCATCTCCGCTTCTGCCCGCTCGCCCAGCGCAAGGCTGAGGGCGTCAATCAGGATGGATTTGCCCGCGCCTGTCTCGCCGGTCAGTACGTTTAACCCCGGCTCAAATCGCAAGCTCAGCCGATCAATAATCGCAATCTGCTCAACATCCAGCTCTACCAGCATCGCTACACGTTCACCCTTTCACCCCACAGCAGGCGGTCGCGCAGCTTGGTGTAGAACTCATCGGGGTCGAACACAATCAGGTGCGTGCGCTCTTCCGCCTGCGAGACATGCACCGCATCGCCGGAACGCAGACGCACGGTTTCACCGCCATCCGCCTGCAGATGGAAGTCGCCATCGTCGGCGGTCACCACCACCTTCACCCGTTTGTCCGCAGGCAGTACCAGCGGGCGTGCGCTGAGCGTGTGGGCACAGATTGGTGTCAGCAGGAGCACGTCGCAGGCAGGGTCCACAATCGCTCCCCCCGCGGAAAGGGAGTAGGCGGTGGAACCCGTCGGCGTTGCCACCACCACCCCATCCGCCGCGTAAGTGGCAAGAAAGGTATCGTTCACGAAGGTCTGCAGGGTAATCATGCGTGCTACCGCGCCTTTGGTAACCACCACATCGTTGAGTGCAATCACACTGCAGATTTGTTCTCCCTCGCGAAATACCTCTGCACGCACCATCAGCCGCCGCTCTACCGTGTAATCTCCCGCCTGCACGCGCGCGATAGCCGTATGTAGTTCGTTGGGCTTGATTTGCGCGATGAAGCCAAACCGTCCCAGGTGTACTCCTAAGATAGGTATTGCACGCGGCGCCGCGAGGTGGCTCGCCCGCAGGATGGTTCCATCCCCACCAACGGCAATCAGCAGGTCGGATTCGCAGAGGGTGGCTTCATCGCACAGGTAACGGGGCATCTCTAAGGCGTTGGCGATTTCGGGTTCGAGGTATACCTGAAGCCCGTTCTCCTGAAGCCATTCTACCGCCTCGCGGGTGAAGCGCAGGGCGTCGGGTTTGTCTGTGTGTACTATCAGTCCGACACGTTCTATCATTGCGCCTTAAGGGGTCGCGCCCCGGGTGAAACGCTGGAGATTGTTTTTGGCATCTGTATAGTTCGGGTTGATGCGCAGTGCCCGCCGATAACACTCGATGGCTTCGTTCTTTTTGCCCATCTTCTCGTACACCACGCCCAGGTTATTGTGCGCGAAGGCGTAGTTGGGGTTGACAGCGATGGCTTGCTTCAGGTAGTTTTCCGCTTCTTCCAGGCGCCCCTGGCGGTCGCATACCAGTCCCAGCCCGTTCAGTGCCTCCACGTTGCGTGCGTCTTGTTTGAGCGCAAGTTTATAGTGCTCTTCCGCTTCGGTATCGCGGTTCAGCCGATAGAGCAGGTTCGCCAGAGCAATCCGCCCTTTCAGGTGCTGTGGCGACAGCGCGAGAAGTTTCTCCCATGCCTGCACTGCCTCTTCGTTCTTGTTTAACAGCACCAGCACTGCGCCCAGCTGCCACCAGCCTTCGGTGTCCCTGGGGTAGGCTTCCGTCAACGTGCGATACGCGCTCTCCGCCTGAGCCAGACGCCCCTCTTTCTGGTACAGCGACGCCAGCGCCATCATGGCGTCATGATGGTTCGGCTGGAGCTCCAGCGCACGACGAAACGCCTTTTCTGCCTCTGCCGGGTTATTCGCGCGGGCATACAGCACCCCCAGGTTATAATGCGCCACGAACGAATCGCTCTGCATGGATACGGCACGCTGGAACAGCTGAACGGCTTTGGCGTCCTGTCCCTGTGAGGCGTAGGTCTGCGCCAGTCCAAGCACCGCCGGGAACAGCCCAGCGTCTATCGCCAGCGCCTTCAAAAATGCCGACTCCGCGTGGCGCAGGTTGCCCGCCGCGTGAAGCGCCAGCCCCAGATTAGTCCACATCTGCGCGTTTTTGGGTTCAATGGCGGTTGCCTTGCGATAGGCTTCCACCGCTTCCTGGGGGCGCCCCGCCTGCATCAGCGCAACGCCAAGATTGTTCCACGTGTAGGCATCCTGGGGGTTCAAACGGGCGGCGGTCTGAAACGCGGTGATCGCCTCGTTCAGCTTGCCCTGCTTCATCAGGATGTTCGCCAGGTTGTAATGGGCGTCGGCAAAGTCGGGCTTGAGCTTGATAACCACACGATACTCCGCCACCGCCTTATCTGCCTGACCGGTATGCAGGTAGGCATTGCCGAGATTGTTGTGCGCCTGCGGGTCGTTCGGGGATAGCTGCACCAGTCGTTCCAGCACAGGCACTGCATCTGCCGCCCTGCCTGCCCGCAGATACAGAAAGCCCAGCCACTGCAACACCCCTTTGTGGTCGGGAGATTTCTGCTGTGCGCTTTCCAGCGTCTGGATAGCCTGTGAGAGGTTACCCGCCTGATACTGTTTGACGCCTGCAGAGAGCAAGTCATCCGCTTCGTCTGCGAACGCCGCGAGCGCAGTAAGAGCTATGAAAAACAGGATACCTGTCCACCGAAGCATCAACTCTGTCACCCCCTCGGCTGTCGGTACGATGAGATTATATCAGATAGAGGTACTGGAGGCAATTCCCGCGCCCACGCAGGAGTGTACGCCGTATCAGGCTAATCATCACCGCAGGAGGAGGTAGCGATGAAGTTCACCAAAGGCGTCTGGCTGATGCGCGAGGGCGTTACCCCATACTACGCCCTGCATGTTTACGAAGTCGAATACAATGAACAAACGCTCACCCTGTATGCTCCGGCGGGAAGATGGGTGAACAACCGCGCGGGCACACTGGATAACCCTCTGCTGACGATACGCCTGAGCTCACCCCTGCCAAATGTGATTCGCGTGCAGATAGAACACCACCAGGGCACTCCTGCGCGACCGCCGCACTTTGACCTGCAGGAGCACCCTGCGCCTCCGGTACGCATCGAGCAGGAGGGCGGATACGTCACCTTCACCACAGGCGACCTGACCGCTCGCATCGCCACCGAGGGCGGCTGGACGATGGAGTTCCTGCACGGTGCGCGGCGCATCACCGATTGCGGCGCGAAGAGCATCGGCTATATGGACACTCCAGAAGGGCGGTTCATGATGGCGCAGGTGGGGCTAGGTGTGGGAGAGTGCGTATACGGGCTGGGTGAACGGTTTACACCCTTCGTGAAGAACGGGCAGGTTGTGGAGATGTGGAACGAGGACGGTGGCACCGCCACCGAAATCGCCTACAAAAATGTCCCCTTCTACCTGACCAATCGGGGCTATGGGGTGTTTGTGGCGCATCCCGAAAAGGTCTCGTTTGAGGTGGCTTCGGAGCTGGTTCAGAGGGTGCAGTTCAGCGTGCCCGGCGAGCGGCTGGAGTTCTTCGTGATTTACGGTCCCACGCCCAAGGAGGTCATCAGCCGATACACCGCGCTGACCGGTCGCCCTGCCCTGCCACCGGCGTGGTCGTTTGGACTGTGGCTGAGCACCTCCTTTACCACCGATTACGATGAGCAGACGGTGACGCATTTCATCAACGGCATGGCGGAGCGCAATATCCCGCTCAGTGTGTTCCATTTTGATTGCTTCTGGATGCGCGAGTTCCACTGGTGCGATTTCGAATGGGACCGGCGCGTCTTCCCTGACCCAGAGGGGATGTTGAAACGGCTGAAGGAGCGCGGACTGCATATCTGCGTGTGGATGAACCCCTATATCGCCCAGCGTTCACATCTGTTTAGGGAGGGGATGGCGAACGGCTATCTGCTCAAACGCCCCGACGGCAGCGTGTGGCAGACCGACCTCTGGCAGGCAGGCATGGGCATTGTGGACTTCACCAATCCCGACGCGCGGGAGTGGTTCAAGAGCAAACTGCGCCGACTGCTGGAGATGGGGGTGGATTGCTTCAAAACCGACTTCGGTGAGCGCATCCCTACCGACGTGGTGTATCACGACGGCTCCGACCCCGTGCGCATGCATAACTTCTACTCCTATCTTTACAACAGGACGGTGCATGAGCTGCTGACCGAGGTGCGAGGCGAAGGGGAGGTGGTGCTGTTCGCGCGTTCGGCAACCGCAGGCGGGCAGAGGTTCCCCGTGCACTGGGGTGGCGACTGCACCGCTACCTATGAATCGATGGCGGAGAGCCTGCGTGGCGGGCTGTCACTAAGCCTGTGTGGGTTCGGCTTCTGGAGCCACGACATCGGGGGCTTTGTGGACACCGCCCCTGCCGACCTGTATAAACGCTGGTGCGCGTTTGGACTGCTCTCCACGCACAGTCGCCTGCACGGAAGCAGTTCCTACCGCGTGCCCTGGCTGTTTGATGAGGAGGCGGTGGACGTCCTGCGCTTTTTCACACGCCTCAAATGTCGTCTGATGCCCTACCTGTTTGCCAAAGCGTGCGAGGCGCACGAGCAGGGCATTCCCATGATGCGTGCGATGTTCGTGGAGTTCCCTGATGACCCGGGCTGTGACACGCTGGACCGGCAGTACATGCTGGGCGATGCCTTACTGGTGGCGCCCGTCTTCTCGCCCGATGGCGTGGTGGACTACTATCTGCCCGCAGGGCGCTGGACGAACCTGCTCAGTGGGCAGTCCGTGCAAGGGGGGCGATGGGTACGCGAACAGCATGGCTTTCTGAGCCTGCCGCTGATGGTGCGCCCCAACACCGTCCTGCCGATGGGCGCGGTGGACGACCGCCCCGACTACGACTACGCCGACGGGGTGACCTTCCACGTGTTCGAACTGGCGGACGGCGCGGATGTGCACACCACAGTGCCCGACCTGCGGGGACGTCCGGCGACCGTTCTGCACACCCGGCGTGAGGGAGAGCATCTCCGCTTCCAAGCCGAAGGCGACACGCGCCGTTGGCAGATACTCCTGCGCAACACCAGCGACGTGCGCGAGGTGATTGGAGCAACCGTTCAGCCTGAGGGCAACGATATCCGCCTGATTCCACAGGAGGGCGTGCGGGAGGTGCGAGTAACCCTGTCTGGCGGCTAAAACCGTTTGAAGCGCCACTTAATGAGCGTCCAGATGGCTTCCACGCCATCCCACCAGCGGATTTTCTTGCCCTGCAGGGAGGTGCGCGCTTCGTAGTGGATGGGCACTTCCATAATGCGCACGCCGCGCCGGATGACCTTGGCGGTGACCTCCGGACAGAACTCGAAGCGGCGGCAGGTCAGCGGCACGCTCTTCAGCAGGTCTGCCCGGAAGGCTTTATAGCAGGTGGCTTCGTCCGTCAGCGGATGCCAGTAGAGCCAGCGCACCATCGCCGCCAGCAGTCGGTTAATTAGATAGTTGGGCAGGCGCATTCCCTTCGGGCGACGAACGGTGAGGAAGCGTGAGCCGTATACCACGTCCGCCTTGCCTTCGGCGATAGGGGCAATCACGCGCGGGATGTCCATCGGGTCATACTCCAGGTCGGCGTCCTGAATGATGATAATGTCTCCCGTCGCGTGTGCGATGGCGGTGCGGATTGCCATGCCTTTGCCCAAATTCCGCTCGTGGCGCAGCACCACCAGGTCAGGCTGTTCAGCCAGCAGTTGCGGTGTGGCATCGGTGGAGCCGTCGTCCACCACCAGAATCTCCTTCTGCAGGGGGACTGCGCGCACACGCTCAATCGCCTGCACGATGGTATCGGCTTCGTTATACGCCGGGATAATAATGCTGACGACCGGATGGTCTCGCACGGGCAGTGTTCACCTTTTTCACTTGCTATCCATAGTGTGCCCGATGCAGGGGGATGCTGTCAAGCCCATCGGCCGACCGGTTGACGCCATCCGCCCGCTTCCGCTACAATCGGAGTAACCATTAGTGGAGAGAGGTACACTGACATGCGCTGGACGACGAGAGCGTTATATTCTCTCGCCCTGCTTGTGCTGTGCACATCTTTGTGGGCGCAGGAACAGGTAACCGTACAGGCGTTGCTGACCGACGGCAAAAAATACGATGGCAAACAGGTGGTGCTGGTCGGCATCGTGCGTGACCTGAAGGAGAAGGTCAGCAGGAAGGGCAACCCATACTACACGTTCAAGATTGGCGAGGGCAAGCAGACCATCAGCATCTTCAGCTACGGCAAGGCGAGCGTGAAGAACGGCGACAAAGTTCGGGTGACGGGCAAGTTTGCGGTGGAGAAGCGCGTTGGCTATGCCGTCTACCGCAACGAGATAGACGTGACCAAGGGCAAGGTGGAGGTGCTGACATCCGCACCTGCCGACAGGGACAAAGCGCAACAGCCGCAGGAAAAGAAGTAAGGTTAGAGGAGGCATGTATCCCTGCAACTGGAAGTTGCGGGCTACCCAAAACGAAGCCTCCTGCGGAG
>FMJZ01008902.1_pt1 | contig 26848 bp, 28 predicted proteins | sample 1987881 | NCBI WGS metagenome assembly FMJZ01 (sample SAMEA4378227, study PRJEB15110) | soil metagenome | biome: soil; feature: Field; material: Soil | place: India | collected 2015-03-11 | depth 0 m
GAAGTGGAAGATGATCAGTTGGTAAGGGCCACCGTTGTAGAGCCACTCATCAAGGGAAGCAGCTTCCCAAATGGGGTAGAAGTGCAAGCCAATGGCATTGCTGGAGGGGACAACCGCACCCGTGATGATGTTGTTGCCATAGAGCAAAGAACCAGACACAGGCTCACGGATGCCATCGATGTCCACAGGGGGAGCAGCGATAAAAGCAATCACAAAACAGATGGTTGCGGCCAGCAGGGTGGGGATCATGATCACACCAAACCAGCCCACATAGAGGCGGTTATCGGTGCTGGTCACCCAGTTACAAAACCGCTCCCACAAATTCGCGCTTTCGCGACGTTGGAGAGTTGTGGTCATAGTCGTAATAAGTCCAAATATATTACCAGTTACAAACCCCTGAAAACAGTTATAAACTGCAAGGGCTTAAGCATTAACTTAATATTTGCCCCAAGGGATCGGGGAGAGGCTTAAATTATTGTTAGTAAAGCTAAATAAGTAGTTGTATTTATTTATTTTTCTTAATGATTTTATTTCCATTGATTGCAAGCGATGATTGCAAGCGATCGCCCCCCCTGAGGATAAGCTCAAGGGTTAAGATATTTTAAGCAACCGTGTTTAGGGCAGAGCCTTCCCATGCGCGTAATTTTAATGACTGGCAAAGGTGGCGTTGGTAAAACCTCAGTGGCGGCAGCAACGGGGTTACGCTGTGCTGAGTTGGGGTACAAAACGCTGGTGCTGAGTACCGATCCCGCCCACTCCCTTGCCGATAGTTTTGACCTCGAATTGGGGCATGTCCCTGTGCCCGTCGCTGAAAATCTCTGGGGAGCCGAACTCGATGCCCTGATGGAACTGGAGGACAACTGGGGTGCCGTCAAACGCTACATTACCCAAGTCTTGCAGGCGCGCGGGCTAGAAGGGGTTCAAGCTGAGGAATTGGCGATTTTGCCGGGGATGGATGAGATTTTTGCCCTTGTGCGGATGAAACGCCACTATGACGAAGGTCAATACGATGTCCTGATTATTGACTCTGCCCCCACAGGTACAGCACTGCGGCTGTTGAGCCTACCCGAGGTGAGCGGCTGGTATATGCGTCGCTTCTATAAGCCTTTGCAGCGGATGTCCGTGGCCTTGCGACCGATTGTGGAGCCAATTTTCAAGCCCTTGGTGGGGTTCTCGTTGCCCGATCAAGAGGTGATGGATGCGCCCTATGAATTCTATGAGCAAATTGAAGCCCTTGAAAAGGTCCTCACCGACAACACGCAAACCTCAGTGCGCTTGGTCACCAATCCAGAAAAGATGGTGATCAAGGAATCTCTTCGTGCCCATGCCTACCTCAGTCTCTACAATGTGGCCACAGATTTAGTGGTGGCCAACCGCATTTTGCCAGAGACCGTGCATGATCCCTTCTTTGCCCGCTGGAAAGAAACCCAGCAACAATATCGCCAAGAAATTCACGACAATTTTCGCCCCCTGCCCATCAAGGAAGTCCCCCTGTTTGCTGAGGAACTCTGTGGTTTAGCGGCACTGCACCGCTTGAAGGAGACCCTCTACGCTGATGAAGATCCGGCTCAGGTCTATTACCAAGAGCAAACGATTCGGGTGGTGCCCCGTGATGGCCAGTACAGCCTTGAACTCTATCTACCGGGGGTACCCAAGGAAAAAATTGAACTGAACAAGACGGCGGATGAGTTGAATATTCGCATTGGCAACCATCGTCGTAATATGGTGTTACCCCAAGGATTAGCGGCACTGCAGCCGGTGGGCGCGAAAATGGAGGCGGACTACCTGAAAATCCGCTTTGCTAGTGCCACCAGTGGCTAATTCAGCTAATCGATGACTGATGAGACTTGCCACTGTGACGACGAGTGGGCTGGCGATCGCCACCACCAATCTGACTAAAGTTTATCGTTCTGGCCATCACGAGACGCCTGTTCTTCAGGGAGTTAACCTGCAAATCCAGCACGGTCATATTCATCTGCTCATGGGACCTTCGGGGTCAGGGAAAACCACTCTGCTCTCGATTTTGGCCGGCATTCTTACCCCCACCAGTGGCCAAGTGGTTGTCTTAGGCCAAGAGATTACGCAACTGTCCAAGGCCGCACTGGCAAAATTTCGCCTGCAAAATATCGGCTTTGTCTTTCAGAGTTTTAATCTTTTCCCCGCCTTGACCGCACTGGAAAATGTTGAAATTGCCCTCAATCTTAAGGGCATTCAAGGTAAAAAAGCGAAGGAACAGGCAGCAGCGCTTCTCAAGGCCGTTGGCTTGGGCGATCGCCTTGACTTTGTGCCCGCAAATCTTTCTGGGGGTCAGAAACAACGGGTTGCCATTGCCCGTGCCCTAGCCGCTGAGCCGAAGATCATTTTTGCCGATGAACCGACCGCTTCCCTGGATTCCCAAAATGGCCAACAGGTGATCAAAATTCTCCACAGGCTAGCAAAAGAAAACGGCTGCACGGTGTTGATTGTTACCCATGATCCACGGATTACAGCTATTGCCGATCGCATCACCAAAATCGAAGATGGCAAAATCAGCGAGGGTTAAGCCTGCCCCCGTTGTACCCAGCGTTCCCAAAGGAGTTGCAGCGTCAGAGCCGCGAGACCCACGGCAATAATGCTAAAGACCCCCGTTGCGAGGGTACACAAGCCCACCACAAGCGTGCGCACGGCCACGGCCAAGCTATAAACCAATTGATTGTGGTAACTGACAGCATGGGTGGCAAAGACGTAGGCGATCGCCCCTGTTAGCTGATAGAGGAGAATCCCGAGCGTACCAGCAATCAGCGCACCAGTTAAACAGCGTAATGGGTTAGTTTTTGGGGGGAGAAGGGTCATGGACGGTATTCACCTTTGTGAGCCGATGATTCCAGAATACGGTAGCCAATGTCACGACGATAGTAGCAGTCGGCAAATTCAATGGCGCTGACGGCCGCATAGGCCTTGGCTTGAGCCGTGGCAAAATCAGGAGCCAAAGCGGTAATGTTCAATACCCGACCACCATTGGTGTACCATTGCCCCTCCTGCCAGCGCGTTCCAGCATGGAAAACGAGAACCCCCTGCGCGATCGCTGCGGGAATGCCCTGAATCACATCCCCCTTGCGGTAACTCCCCGGATAGCCCCCCGCCGCCATCACGACCGATAGAGCCACCTCATTGCGCCATTGTAACGCTCCCAAACTGGCTAAGCGTCCCTCGACACAGGCCAAGAGCACCTCAATCAGAGGAGTTTCCAAGAGGGGAAGTACCACTTGGGTTTCAGGATCACCAAAGCGACAGTTAAATTCCACCACATAGGGATTCCCTGTGGGCGTCACCATCAGACCAGCATAGAGCACCCCACAGTAATGGATTCCCCGATCCTGTAACGCCCCAAGGGCAGGTTCAAGAATCGTCTGTTGAATCCGTTGCATTAACTCTGGTGTTACCCAAGGGACAGGGGCATAGACCCCCATTCCCCCAGTATTCGGACCTGTATCCCCTTCGCCAACGCGCTTATGATCTTGGGCGGGCAGCAGCGGCAGAATGGTTTTGCCATCCGTAACAGCGAGTACGGAGACCTCTTGCCCCTCCAGCACTGATTCAATGACCACCCGTTGACCAGCGGCGCCAAATTCACCCCCAAAAATCCGCTCCAGGGCAGCGATCGCCTCTGCTTCTGTGGCCGCTACCGTCACTCCTTTACCCGCCGCTAAACCATCGGCTTTAATGACAATGGGTGCCCCTTGGGCTTGGAGATAACGAGAGGCCGCCTCGTAATTGTCGAACACTGCTGCCTTGGCTGTAGGAATCCGAGCCGCCTCCATGAGCGCCTTTGCCCAAGCTTTACTGGCTTCAATTTGTGCCCCTGCTTGGCTAGGACCAAAGACAGGAATCTTTAGTGCTTGCAGGCGATCGCCTAAGCCAGCGGCAAGGGGAACCTCTGGCCCGACAACCACTAAATCAACGTTATTCTCTTTGGCAAATTCACCGATGCCCGTAAGGTCGGTGGCTTCAATGGCCACATTCTCACACCGCTCTAGGCAGGCTGTACCCCCATTACCGGGGAGACAATAGACCTGTGTCACGCGAGGAGAAGCGAGTAATTTCCAAGCAATTGCGTGCTCTCGACCACCACTGCCAACGACAACGACCTTCACCGATGCACTCCAAAAAGATAGGCCATATTTTTGAAATCAATCTTCAGGAGATTATCAAGTTTATCAGTCAATAGGCAACTTTCTCTCCAAAGGTAACCGGCCAAACGATACTCAGGCATTTTCAACCCCTCCTAGCCGTCGCAAATTTGGCCACAGGTGCGCATTTCAAGTGAAGAGGGCATGGTGGCATTCCCACAAACGATTGGCTGACCTTTCTAGTATGCGATCGCCCTGATCGCCACAAAGCGCAGATTTACATCCCTAGGGGCAAACGTTAAACTAAAGGGTTGGACTCTCAGAAACAATACTATTCACCCTAGCCCTATGACCCTATACAACCCCTCTTTGTACGAAGAACCCATTTCCCAAAAGAACTTAACCGCTGCGGCTCGTTCCGATCGCTCCATTTTGGAATGGTTACAGCAAACGGGTCGATTAATTGCCCGTGATGCCAATGAGGCAGACCCAATCCTGGATAGCACCCTCGATGATATGGGTGAAATTGAGGAATTTGTTGGCGACTCCTTGGGCGATTACGACGAAGAAGATGACCTAGGGCTTGAGGAGTAGGGCACAGATCCCCCTATTATCGGAGTGATGTGCTAGAGCTATCCCCATGCCCTCCACCAAAACCACGGCTGCCATTGAACCCCGTTGGCTGACAGGACAGCGACTTTTTGGCCTTCTCGCTATTGGCCTGCTCATTGCCAGCATTGCCTACGATACCAGGGCAAACCACTGGCAACAGCCGTTGCAAACCCTGACACTGCCTTGGTTAGTGAGTTTTGCCATCGTTGCGGTTCTAGGCATGGCTGTCGTACCCCTGCTGCGGCGATTGAAAACCGGACAGATTATTCGCGAAGATGGCCCGCAATCTCACCTGCAAAAATCGGGCACACCGACGATGGGGGGAATCTTTTTTGTGCCGACGGGGTTAAGTCTGGCACTCCTGTGGACGGGGTTCCCTCAGGGGAAACTCTCCCCAACGGTGGGGGCGATCGCCCTGTTGGTGCTTTGGTATGCCGCCATTGGTTGGTGGGATGACTGGCAAGTTCTGCGGCGCAAATCCAACAAAGGGTTATCGGCTCGGCTGCGGCTCCTCCTTGAGGGCATTGGGGCAGCTCTTTTTTGTGCTTGGCTGGTGGGGAGTGATCCAACGGCAACGGTAGTGACCGCTCCTTGGGGGTGGGTCTGGCCTTTAGGGATTGCGTTTATTCCCTTGGCGATTTTTGTGCCAATGGCGGAAGGGAATGCCCTCAATCTCACCGATGGTCTCGATGGTCTGGCTGGTGGTACGGCAGCGATCGCCCTCCTCGCTTTAGGCATTATTCTGACCGCCCATCCCGATTTGCAAATTCTGGCAGTGGTCATGAGTGGTGCCTGTCTCGGCTTCCTCTGGCACAATCACCATCCGGCGCGGGTGTTTATGGGGGATACGGGTTCACTGGCCCTTGGGGCACTCCTTGCCGGCATTGGCTTGGCGAGTCATCACCTCTGGGAATTGTTGATTGTCAGTGGTCTTTTTTTTGTGGAGTCCCTCTCAGTCATTGCCCAAGTGCTCTACTACAAGGCAACCAAAGGTTCCGATGGCGTGGGCAAACGGCTGCTGCGCATGGCACCTCTGCACCATCACTTTGAATTAGGGGGCTGGTCAGAACTGCGGGTGGTGAGTACGTTCTATGGGGTGGTTGCCCTCTTGGGACTGCTCTGTAGCCTCTTGCACTGGCTGGCCTAATGGGATGGGGGAAGTGCAATGAAAGCAGCAGTGCTCTACGGCAAAGAAGATGTGCGCATTGAAACCGTCGCCGATCCCACGCCGGGGCCGGGGGAAGTGGTGATTCGTGTTCAGGCCGCCACCACCTGTGGTACAGATTTGAAGGTATGGCGGCGCGGTGGTCATGCGCGGATGCTAACGCCACCGATTCTCTTTGGCCATGAAGCAGCCGGGGAAATTGTGGCTCTAGGGGCGGGCGTGACCGGCTGGCAGGTGGGCGATCGCGTGGTGGCCAATAATTCTGCCCCCTGTGGCCAGTGTTTTTACTGTCAGCGGCAGGCCTTTTCCCTATGTCCCGATCTGGAATTCAACAATGGCACCTTTGCCGAGTACCTCAAAATTCCCGCCAGCATTGTCCGCCAGAATCTGCTGCCTATTCCGCAGTCGCTCTCCTTTGCCTTGGCGGCGCTCACTGAACCCCTTGCCTGTGTCCTCCACGGCGTTGCCCGCTCTGGCTTTGACCCCGCAATGGTTGAGACGTGGCCCAGTCCACCGCAAATTGTGGTTCTAGGGGATGGTGCCATTGGCCTGATGTTTATTGGGGTTCTGGCACAGCAAGGAGCACGGGTTCTCGCCTTTGGCGGTTCCGATCAGCGGCTGGCGATCGCCCGCACATTCGGAGCAGAGCAGACCCGCAATCATCACCAGTGCAGCGATATTCCCACGGTGGTCAAAGACTGGACGGAAGGACGCGGTGCCGATATTGTCATTGAAGCCACTGGAGTTCCTGAAGTCTGGGAAACGGCGATCGCCTGTGGTCGCCCCGGTGCCACCATTAACCTCTTTGGTGGCTGCCCCCGCGAAACTTCGATCCGCGTTGATACCGAACGCCTGCACTACGAAGAACTCACCCTCAAGGGGGTCTTTCACAACACACCCACATTTGTCCGCCAAGCCTTGCAACTAATTGCCAGCGGTACACTACCCTTCGAGAAACTCATTAGTGGCCAAGCCCCCCTCACGGAGATTGAAAACGTCCTCCAAGCGATGAAAGCACGCCAAGTGATTAAAGTAGCGCTGCACCCCTAGCTATTCCCGTAGGAGCAAATAATACAACTGCCCCGGCGTATTGATCAGACCCGCCCGCGCTTTGGCCACCTCCCCCGTACCCATGAAAATATCGACACGACCCGGCCCACGGATGGCACTCCCCGTATCCTGATCCAAGACAAAACGGCTGACGGGAGTTTGCTGCCATTGGCCTTGGGCGGGCAGGGGAATTTTCGTGTTGATTACCGCCAAGGCACCTGGGGGCATCAGGGACTTATCGGTGGCGATCGAACGCTCTGGAATCACCGGGGTTGAGAGACTGCCTGTGGGGGGACGCCCTTGGGTGTGTTCAAAAAAGACAAAGCTGGCATTGCGAGGTAAATAGCGATCTAGTTCAGCAGGGTTAGCCTCAAAGTAGGCCATAAGGCGCGGTAGCGTCAGTTCCTCCCGGGCAATTTTGCCATCGCGAATCAGTTCTTGGCCAATACTCGTGTAGGGATGATTGGTTTTGCCAGCATAGCCGACGGTAAAGCAGCGACCATCGGGCAGTTGCAGTTCAGCCGACCCTTGGACGTGAACGAGAAAGGCCTCTAGGCGATCGCGCAAATAGACCAGTTCCAGACCCCGCAAAGGACCATTGCGCCACTGCTGACCATCCGCCCCTTCCAGTTCCAAGCGGGTTGGGTGCGGCTCTCGCCACTGCTCAAAATTGGGGGGGCGCCGAAACAGGGGATAGCGGTATTCTGCGGTGGGCACTAAGCTGGCACGATACGTCGGTGCATAATAGCCCGTGAAATCCACTCGCCCTTGGCCATCGGTGCCAATGGATTGATAAAAGACAAATTCGCGTTTGACAGATGCTTGCAGTTCTGCCGCAGAGCGACGGGTTTGTACCAGATGGCGAAAGCGTTCGAGGGAGCGGATCACTCGCTGATGGAGATTGGGGCCAAGGGCGGCGCCGGGTTGACCGGGGGCGGTGTAGGCGGCGTAGTCGCGGCGCGCTTTATCGGTGCGCAGGTAACGCAAACTATGATCAATCGCTTGCAGCAGTCGTGCTCGCTCACTGGGGGATTGCCAGAGAGCTGTATCTAGGGCAACCGTTGGGGGCAGTTGGCTTTGGCGCGTTAAGGGAGCAACTGTTGGTGCTGTGGCGATCGCACTCGTTGCGAGGATCACGACCCCCTGAACCCATCCTGCGAATAAACCCGCCATAGACGTTAGGCAAACCGATCCACACTAGAGGCAAACACAGGTTCTACCCGAATCGCAAAGACTTTCGAGGGGCGCACCACCATGTATTCCCCTTGAATGTTTTTAATGGGAACGGAGATAAAGTCGTTGGAATCTGCTTTGGCCACTAACTCGTTGCTGTACCACTTCTGGAAGTCTTGAATAGTGGGGAAGCGCACCTCCTCACGGTGACCGCCATCCAGAAATAAATGAACCGCAAATTCAGAAGGGGTTCTGGGCATAGGCGCGATCGCTCATCCTTATCATGCACATTATTCCCCTATTATTGCCGCAATCGGTGGCTTCAGGTACTAGGGACCGCCAGTGAGGGGACGGGGGGCGCGATCGTAGTACTGGGCTGTCATCGCTGGGTTGAGAGCGCGAGCACGCTCATAGTCCCGTTGCGCCAATTCAACATTGCCACTATCGAAGTGTGCCATGCCCCGACTATAGTAGGCAGCAACAAATTGGGGATCCCGCCCTAGGGCAGCATCAAAGTCTGCAATCGCCGCTGTATAGTTTTGCAGGGCAAGATAGGCCATGCCCCGGTTGTAGTAGGCAGCAATAAACTGTGGATCGTTGCGCAGCGCAGTGCTAAAGTCCGCGATCGCCCGCTGCATATCCCCTTGGTCATAGTAGGCTAGGCCGCGAGCAAAGTAGTAGTCAGCACTGGGGTTGAGTCTGATTGCTTGGCTAAAGGCATTAATGGCAGCGGCCAGATCACCCCTCCCTTGGTGCATTAATCCCACGTTGTAGTAGTCCTCGGCACTGCGGGGCACAAGGCGTTGCAGTTCCTGAAGTTCAGGGGGTGTGAGGGTGGCGATCGCCATCGGCTGGGCCACGGCAGCACTGCTGAGACCAACAAAAGCAGCTAAAGCTGTCAAAGCACTGAAGAATTGTTGGCGCATTGTCGGCCTCCTTTCGGCATCACTTAGCCTTACTTCGATCCTAAAAGAAAATGAAGAAATCGCCCAGCAAACGATAACAGTTGTAATAAACCGCTGGCGACGCCCCTTTTCTTGGCTGCCCACACAGTAGTCCACGCTGTAGCGGTTTTAACCGTTTTAAGGGCATTCCATTCTTGGAAAAGGGCTGTCTGTTGATATCTTTAGGTTTTTCTGCGCAGAGGGCAGTGCGCTATCTCATGGAGCAGGTGTGATCTAGGGCACTGACGCCGACCTCAGAGTAATGTTCAAAGGGGCTTGTAATTAACAATACGCCCAAAACTCTCCGGCTGCAAACTAGCACCACCCACCAGCACCCCATCAATTTCTGGCTGCGCCATGATCGCGTCAATATTGTTGGCATTGACCGAGCCACCGTACTGAATGGGGACATCGGGATTCTGCAATTTGCTACGAATCAGGCCAATGACACGGTTGGCTTCCGTTTCCTCACAGGTGTCACCGGTACCGATCGCCCAAATGGGTTCGTAGGCAATCACCAAATTGCTCTGATCGACATCCACCAAGTCCAGCGCCAACTGCTGAAAGATGTGGTTTTCCGTTTCGCCAGCATCCCGTTGGGCTTTGGTTTCACCGACACAGAGAATCGGTGTCAGGCCATGGCTTTGGGCAGCCTTGAGCCGTTGGTTAACCGTGGCATCGGTTTCACCAAAATACTGCCGCCGCTCACTGTGGCCGATAATCACGTAGCGCACACCCAACTCCACCAGCATCGGTGGCGAAATTTCACCTGTAAACGGCCCTTGATCCGCCCAGTGGACATTTTGGGCACCCAGCTTCACCCGCGTTCCGTGCAGACTCTTGGACAATACACTTAAACAGGTGTAGGGAACACAGAGCACCACCTCGCGATCGCTAGGGGTGTCCACCAACTTCCCTAAGAACTCCTGTAGGAAGGCCACCGCTTCCTGTTGGGTTTTGTGCATTTTCCAGTTGCCAGCAAGAACTTTTGGGCGCACTCGTCCTGACTTTCCTCTGCGAAACTTAGCGTAATTAAGCGTACCACACGGGTTGCCTCTATAATTAGAGATTTAACTGCGGAAGTGGTTGAGACCTAACCCAGTTTGTCCCAAACCGCCGCAACTCGGGGAGATTGACGCTTGGGTTGCACACGCGGGGTCCGCCGTCCGAGTTTGACTTGGTAGGCGCCGTTGTCAACTGTCACATAGCCCAGTTGGAGAACCTCTGCAAGGGTAGCACTGACCTCTTCCGCAGACCACTGCAACTGCTCAGCCAATTCTGGGACGGTGAAGGGTGTTGGCTGGCGCATCATCAGTGTCAGGAGCGATCGCTGGCGATCGGGCAAAACCAATAAATCTGCTGGATTGAGACCACCACCGCAACCACTGCTAGCGTCTTGACTGTCTATCATTGGCAATGTTCCTCAACGGCAGTGACTGGCAGTGGCACTCGGGAAGGATCAAAATCCCAATCCTTACTCCTAGGCTACCCTAATCCAACAGATGCTGCACAACACTCCTGACAAGGAGACTGTAGGAATGCTCAGGGTAGCGTAAACAGAAAATATCACTGCTCCCTAGTTGAAACATTTCTTCACAAACAGGTAAGATACCCGCAACTGGCACACCATAGGTTGTTTCCACCTGCTGCTTGAGGGAGTCCCTGTTAAACGCACTGGGGACTTTGTTAACGACCATCACCATTTTGGGCACATCAAGCTGCCGCGCCACATCAACCGTGACCGCTGTTCCTTGAAAGTCTTGACGATCGGGGCGCAGAATCAGTACCAAGGCGTCGGAGACTGTAATCGAGAGCAGCGTTTCCTCATTCAGCCCTGGGTGGGTATCAATGAGCAAAAAGTCCAGATTCAGCCCTTGGAGCAATTGCTGAAAACCATCATTGAGCAAGCCGACATCGTAGCCTTCCCGCAGCACACGGGTAATTTCACTGGTTTTGAGGCTAGAGGGAATAAGATAGATTGCGCCTTTAGCTTGCTGGCCGTGAGCAGTAATAAGATGGCTGACATCCCGCGCCACATCAGTAATTTCACAGCGTCCCCACAGGTAGTCATTCAGGGCATGTTCCGTATCTTCCGACTCAAGGCCAAAGAGCACATGGATACCGGGGGATTGAATATCGGTGTCCACGATCGCCACCCGATAGCCCAATGTCGCCAAGGTACAGCCTAGATTTGCCGTTGTATTTGATTTACCTGTGCCGCCACGAAAAGAATGCACAGAAATGATACTACCCATGGCTGTCCTCGCTGATCTGAGAATTCAACGTCTATTTTCACATCCTGCCGGAACCCAAGCGGCCAGTCCATCAAACAAGGGGTCATTCCCTGTCTTAGAAATACTGCTGCGTGTAGAACTGGGCATAGCGGGCAGACTGGGCTAGGAGTTCTTGGTGAGTGCCACTTTCGATGATCCGCCCCTGCTCTAGGACAAGAATGCGATCAGCGCGACGAACGGTGGCCAACCGGTGGGCAATAATAAAGACGGTGCGCCCCTTCATTGCTTTTTCGAGAGCACTTTGCACCAAGGCTTCCGATTCAGAGTCCAAAGCAGAGGTAGCTTCGTCCAAGATCAAGATACGCGGATCAGCATAAACCGCGCGGGCGATCGCCAGTCGTTGTCGTTGCCCCCCAGAAAGATTGATCCCCCTTTCCCCTACCCATGTCTGATAGCCATCGGGAAAGCGCGTAATGAAGTCATGGGCATTGGCGATTTTGGCGGCCTCAATCAGTCGCTCCCAATCCGGTTCAGAGTAACCAAAAGCAATATTTTGGGCAATACTGCCTGAAAAAAGAATCGTTTCCTGAGGAACAATGCCAATTTGCCGCCGCAGGCTTTTAAGTGTCACTGTTTTAATGTCAATGCCATCAACCAAGACTTTCCCCGCTTGGGGGTCATAAAAACGGGGCAAGAGGCTAACAATGGTTGATTTACCCGCCCCTGAATGTCCCACAAAGGCAATGACTTCCCCTGGCTCCGCCAAGAGATTAAAGTCCTTGAGCACTGGACGCTCTGGATCATAGCCAAAACACACATCTAGGTATTGCACTTTGCCAGAAATGGGGGGTAAGGGCTGCGCATGGCTGATTTCCTTGATCGTGGGTTCGAGGGCCAACAGGCCAAAGCTACGCTCCACTGACGCCTGTGCCATTTTGAGTTCGTTGTAATCAGCAGAAATCATATTAATGGGGTCCATCAGTAGTGCCACTGCGGCAACAAAGCTGAGGAACTGCGGCCCCGTGAGATGACCGGCATTAATTTGCCACGCCCCCAAGATAAACAGCAGCATAATGCTCAGCGCTTCAAGAAACCCCACCACAGGGTATTGCATTGACTTAATGCGTTCTGCACGGTGGCGAGCACGGCGATTAATGTCGGCCTGCTGTTCAAACTGCTCTACGGCATAGTCCTCAGCCGCAAACCCCTTAATCAGACGAATCCCGGAAAAAATTTCTGTGAGATGGGAGGCCAAATCGGCAATGCGGGCTTGACTCAGGCGCGACTGTCGCAACAACCGATTGCCAAACCAAGCGATGAGAAACGTCATCAGCGGCGCAATGATCATCGTTCCCAATGTCAGTTGCCAGTTGAGGTAGAACATATAGCCAATGACGGCGACTGTTGTTAAAGCTGAGGGAATGAGGCGATGAAAACTGCTATTGACCATAACGCCAATGCGATCCACATCCTCAGTGAGGCGGTAGGTGAGATCGCCGGTCGCTGCCTTTTCAAAATAGTCCACCCCTAAACGATGCAGATGACGGTACAGCCGCACTCGAATGTCATAGGCAATCCGTAGGGAAATATCGGACATGAGGACATCTTGGCCAAATTGGCAAAAACTACGACCGACAAACAGCAGCGAGGAGGCTGCACACCATTGAATCAGGCCCAGCAAATCCCCCGCGCCAATGAGCTTCGCCGCTTGGCCAATCAGGTAGGCGATCGCCGGCATAGTCGAGACGTAGCCGAGGGTACACAAAAAAGCGACCAGCAACCGTTGCCGATAGGGAAGGATATAAGCAAGTAACAGCCGGTAGCTGGTATTCCAAAGCATGGGCTATTTTCCAATGCAAAAACGGCTAAAGATTTGTTCTAGCACAGACTCAGTCACCTCTTCGCCGGTGAGGGTACCAAGGGTACGGGCGGCAGCATGCAGGTCTATCGTCCAAAAATCAAGGGGCAGTTGGGCATCAATGGCCGCAAGCACATGATTCAGGGATTGGTGAACCTGCTCCAGGAGCGCGGCTTGGCGTTGGTTGATGGCAAAGTCTAGGTTGGCGGCGGTAACCCCTTGGCTGTGAACAAGGTTTAGAATCGCCTCCTCGAGAGACTCAATGCCCCTTTGACTGAGGGCCGAGAGCAGCACGGTGGGAATGGGGGCGATGGGCAATGGAATATCTTGCACATCTACGGTTTCGTTGAGGAGATCAGCTTTATTCAAAACAACCAAGACGGACCGAGGCGCTTGCTGCCGCCGCTGTTGCAGCTCGAGTTGGTCGTAAATCTCCTGATCAGCGGCTGTCCACCCTTGACTGGCATCAATGACAAGGAGGATGAGATCAGCACTGGCTGCGGCTTGGCGCGATCGCTGAACGCCAATTTGTTCGACAAGGTTATCGGTCTCGCGAATGCCTGCGGTATCGAGCACTTGGATCGGAATGCCACCGACAACCAATTGGGACTCGACAATATCGCGGGTGGTGCCGGGTAAATCTGTAACAATGGCGCGATCGCTACGGCTCCAAGCATTGAGCAGACTCGACTTACCGACATTCGGTCGACCCACAATGGCCACTTTGAGTCCAGTGCGGATCAGTGCTCCCCGTTCTGCTGTGGCCAAAAACGCCTCTACTTGGTGTTGCAACTGACGAATTTCCTCAGCAATGGCTGCGGAGTCAAGGGGGGGTAGCTCGTCGGTAAAATCTAGTCGCGCTTCAATTTCCGCCAAGAGGGATAAACAGGTCTGACGAATGTGCTTGAGGGGGCGGGCGAGTTTTCCTGTCAGACCCGCCAAGGCAATTTGAGCGGCGGTTGTGGATTGGGCAGCCACCAGCTCAGCCACACTTTCGGCTTGGGTGAGATCAAGGCGACCGTTGAGAAAGGCGCGCAGCGTAAATTCCCCCGGCTCTGCTAAACGTGCCCCTGCGGCGACACAGAGTTGCAGCACGCGCTGGACAGGGATGAGGCCACCATGACAGTGAAACTCGACCACATCTTCGCGGGTATAGGAGCGGGGCGCCAGCATTAACAGCAGGAGTGCTTCATCGACCCGTTCCCCGGTTTGGGGGTCGCGGACATAACCATAGAGAATGCGATGGGATTCCCAAGGCTGCTTGCCCGGGGTCTCAAATAAAGACTGGGCGATCGCGACTGCTTTGGCTCCTGAGAGACGGACAATGCCGATACTCCCTTGCTGGGGCACAATAGCCGTGGCGATCGCCACAATCGTGTCATGGAGGTATTGCACTACCGTGGGGGATAGGACTCCTTTAAAGACTCATCTCGGCGGCTTGCACTTTCTCCACTTGTTTCTTCTTGAGCACCAGCAGAATCTGCGAGAGGGTAATGGCAGCAAAGAACACCAACAGCCACTTAATGCGGTTGGGATCCTGAAGGACAATTTCCGTATCCTTTTGCCCAAAACCGCCCACATTGGGATTGTTGGTGAGGGCTTCACCCGCAGCCACCGTTTGGCCTTCCCTGACAATGAGGTCAGGGCCAGCAGGAATGGTTTCTGTCACTGCTTCGCCACTCTCGGGGGTAACTACCACCGCAGTACTGCCATCGGGGTTAGCGGTCATACTGGTAATCGTGCCCGCGATTGGTGCAGTAAAGACGTTATTGTTGCTCTTTTCACCATTGGGATAGACTTGGCCGCGACCCCGGTTGCCCCCGGCGTGAACGGCGTATTTACCGAAGTGGATCGATTTATCCGTGGCAGGGTTGGGGGCGAGGATGGGGAAAACAATTTCCTGATACTGCTCACCCGGTAGGGGCCCCACAAGAACAATGTTTTGCTTATCCTCGCTGTAGGGCTGGTAGTAAATGCCGCTGGTTTTGGCTTGCAACTCCTCGGGAATGCGATCAGGAGGAGCAATTTTGAAACCCTCGGGCAGCATCAGCACTGCACCGACATTCAGACCCCCTTTCGAGCCGTCCCCCAGCACCTGTTGCACACTGGTGTCGTAGGGAATTTTCACCACGGCTTCAAAGACAGAATCGGGGGTAACGGCTTGGGGCACTTCCACTTGGATGGGCTTGGCGGCGAGGTGACAGTTGGCACACACAATCTGCCCGGTTGCTTCACGGGGACTGTCATAGCCCTGCTGGGCATAGAATGGGTAGGCCTGCGCCTGCGGTGACCAAAGAAGCACACTGGCGGCAAGGGCGATCGCCAGCGTCAAAGATTTAAAAAAGCGTTTCATACCACTCCCTAATTTCTCTTTACGTCCACCAAGGTTCTTTGCCCGTGCGGAAATCAGTTTCCGTCCAAGGGGTAAACACCAGTTTGTCATCTTCGGTAACCGTGGCCCTCACCAGTGCCAAGGAGAGGGGAGCAGGGCCACGCACCACTTTACCCGTGCTGTCGTATTGAGAGCCATGGCAGGGGCAAATGAACTTGTTTTCACTGACATTCCAAGGCACCACGCAGCCAAGGTGAGTGCAGACGGCATTCAAGCCATAATTGGCAATTTGGTGATCCTCAGTAACAATCACGTAGGTGGGATCCCCTTTGATCCCTTGGGCAAGGGAGCGATCGCCCGGCAGGTGCTTTGTCAGGTAGTCGGAAACCTTGATATCGTTGCCCAATGCATCCTTGGCAACCACACCACCACCCGTGCCACCACTGGAGGGCGGAATGAAATACTTGACGACAGGGTAAAGAGCGCCCAACGCTGTACCCGTGATGGTACCAAACGTCAGCAGGTTCATAAACTGTCGCCGCCCCATATCGGGCACATCAGACATTCCAGAAACTTGAGCCATGGTTTACGCTTACTTACTAAGGAGTCAAAACGGATAGCCGTAAAATAATTACGTTTGTTAACTATTATCACACTGTCTGAGCCGTCCCGACCGCAAGGGCTAAAATTCTTGCCAATGCTGACGCCCCTCACTGGTGATGAACTCCATGCCTTGCTCCTGCGCAAATGGGGGCGCTCCTTTGATCTGCAGTTTCGCCGCGTTGGCGATCGCATCTTTTTACAAGTGATGTGGCGCTACCTCGAGCAGGCCTCTTACCCCGATACGCCTGAAGACTATGCCGCCCACCTCGGGGCGATCGCACAGCACCTCAATGACTGGGGCTGTGCCCAGCAAGTTTGCACCTTTATTGAGACCACCCGTGAGAAACCCCGCCTCGGCAAGGCCGTGAATATTCCCCTCGACCTTGGTACCCGCATTATCGAATGGCTGGAATAGCCGCCCCTAGCAGATTTTTGAAAAAATGTTAAGAATGTTAAAAAGGATTGCGATAATGTGGGAGATGTCCCCCCTATGCCTGAGAATGTTTGCGGAAGGTTACGTCAGCCCGTCGGGTCAATCGCCGTACCTATCTCTCCTGCAGGAGTTCGGTGAATCGTAACATTCCAATGGCAGATGCCACATTATCAAGACCCTTGTTTTACAATTCCAACTTTGGAGGAACTCAATGAGCGTCGTCACGAAATCGATCGTGAATGCAGATGCCGAGGCCCGTTATCTCAGCCCCGGTGAACTGGATCGCATTAAAAGCTTTGTCAGCAGCGGCGAGCGCCGTCTGCGCATTGCCCAAACCCTGACCGAAAACCGCGAGCGGATTGTCAAGCAAGCGGGCGATCAACTCTTCCAAAAACGGCCTGATGTGGTCTCCCCCGGTGGCAATGCCTACGGTGAAGAAATGACCGCCACCTGCCTACGTGACCTCGACTACTACCTGCGGCTTGTGACCTACGGTATTGTTGCGGGTGATGTCACCCCCATCGAAGAAATTGGTTTGGTGGGTGTGCGTGAAATGTACAACTCCCTCGGTACTCCCATTCCTGCTGTGGCCGAAGGGATCCGCGCCATGAAGAACGTTGCTTCCTCGCTGCTGTCTGCAGAAGATGCCGCTGAAGCCGGTTCTTACTTTGACTTCGTGATTGGCGCCATGCAGTAGGTCGCCTCAGCATCCTTCATTGATCCATCATCCAAATCAGTTTTTGAGGAAATAGAACCATGCAAGACGCGATTACCGCTGTCATCAACGCCTCTGACGTGCAAGGCAAATACCTCGACACCGCCGCCATGGAGAAGCTGAGAGCTTACTTCGCCACTGGTGAACTGCGGGTGCGTGCTGCGACCGTGATCAGCGCCAATGCCGCCAATATCGTCAAAGAAGCAGTGGCCAAATCCCTGCTCTACTCTGACATCACCCGTCCCGGTGGCAACATGTACACCACCCGTCGCTATGCCGCCTGTATCCGCGACCTCGACTACTACCTGCGCTATGCCACCTATGCTATGTTGGCTGGGGACCCTTCCATCCTCGATGAGCGGGTGCTCAATGGGTTGAAAGAAACCTACAACTCCTTGGGTGTGCCCATCGCTGCCACTGTGCAAGCCATCCAAGCCATGAAAGAAGTCACCGCCAGCTTGGTGGGTGCCGATGCCGGCAAAGAAATGGGCATCTACTTTGACTACATCTGCTCTGGCTTAAGCTAAGTACAGATCTCCAGTCGCCCATTTGTCTGGGAGTTAGGGGTTAGAGTGTCAGCCTGTCATGGCAATTGTGCTTAAACAGTCTGAGTCTGGCCTTTAGCTCCCAGACGTGTAATCACCCCACACAGATTTGGAGTCCCATCCCATGCGCATGTTCAAAATTACCGCCTGTGTGCCGAGTCAAACCCGTATTCGCACCCAGCGCGAACTGCAAAACACCTATTTCACGAAACTGGTGCCCTACGAAAACTGGTTCCGCGAGCAACAACGCATCCAAAAAATGGGTGGCAAAATTGTGAAAGTGGAGCTGTTTACGGGTAAGCCGGGGGTCAATACCGGTCTAGCCTAGGTACCCCTCTAAAACTGTTTCCTAGCGATTTTGAGGCTTCACTGTTGAGATAGTTGATTGGGTGGGTTGTTCCCTTCTGAGACAATTATCTGAGCAGTGGAGCTTTGCTCATTAGAGAAGCCCTAGAGAAGCTTTTACAAGGCTGCTAAACGAGAAAACGCTCCCAGCCATCGCCATATTGGAAGCGCATTTTGGGAAAAACAGCTTCTAGGTTCTCGTGGGGGCGCGGGATCACCGTTGACGACAGATAGAGCGTTTTTTCCTTAGGACTTTGAGCTGGAATTTTCTTGGCGGCTTCCACACCCGCTGCAACCGCAATTTGCACTTCAGAAACGTCGCCGCGCACAATAATTGTCAGGCGAGCACCACTGACCACTTCATAGCCCACAAGGGTAACACGCGCCGCTTTTACCATCACATCGGCAACAGCTAAGGCAGGGGGATGACCCAGTACCTCTACCATCCCAAGGGCAATGGGCATGAAGACCGCTCCTAAACACAAAAATTTGTTAAAGTAATGCCATTCTTGCGATTGCGAGGGAACGCACTGATTTGGCAACATCAGCATATCATCTCTATTGATAGCCTTGATAAGTTTGAGGGGCGATCGCGATAATTGATTTTTATCGTCAAAATCATCTTTTCTGATTGAGTCTTTTTTGAGGGTATTTTAAGAACGCCTCACCCCCATCAGCTTAGCCAAGCCAATCCCCGTAAAGTAGAGGGCAAGCAGAGCACCCGCCAACAGTCCTTGAGTAATCGGATCAATGGAGGGGGTTAAAACCGCTGCCACAGCCACGGCAATAATCACCACGTAGCGCCACTGACTGAGCATTTGCGGAATCGAGACAATGCCTAGGGCAATGAGCACCAACTGAAGAATAGGGACTTGGAAGGCGAGGCCAGTGGCAAGGAGCAACAACAAAATAAAATCCACATAGCGATCAATCGACCACAATTGCTCAACCACATCTGCCCCATAGTTAATGAAAAAGCTAAGGGCTGCGGGTGCCAAGAGGGTATAGGCAAAGGCCAAACCGGCAATAAAGAGAATCGATGAGCCAAAAACCACCGGTGCCAGCAAGCGTTGCTCACGCCGTGTCAATCCCGGCAGGATAAAACGGATGGCTTGGTAGAGAATCATCGGCGTCGCTAGGAGGATGCCGCTGTAGGCCGCCGCTTTACAGGAGACAAAAAAGTACTCCCCTGGACTCAGCTGCAGGAATTTCGCGCCATGGGCTGGTTTTTCAAGAAATTGAATGATCCAGCGGACTTGGGTAAAGCAGAGAACAATGGTGACGGCAACAGTGCCGAGGACAACAAAGAGCCGCTGCCGCAACTCCTCAAGGTGATCCCAGAGGGACATTTCCACTTCGTTGGGCAGTTCATCCTCAGGGTCAATCGGGTCGCTCGCTTCAAGGGCGCTGTCAACAATCGCTGAGGATTCTGGAGCGGGACTATTAATATCGGGCGATCGCGTCATTCAATCTCTACAATTCCTACTCTTTCACAATTATGGAGGAAGTGCCCACGGGGTTCCACCCTCTCTTCAGCAGTCATGTCACGCTTTTATCAGCAGTGACACATGCTGAAAACAGCTAAAGCTGCTACAAAACAAGCGCATCTCCCCCTTCTTTACCGCCTAATTGTAGAAAAGCGCTGTAGCTAGAGTTTTCTGAATCCTTGTCCTGGTTTTTACAATGATAAGCGTAAGAATTATAATGCGTTAGCACTGCCCCAAGGGGTGGCGACTCAATTCTCAAGTCTTGATCACTTGCACCGACACGAGTCTATGTCCTTAATGGCAATTCCCCGCAGTTGGGGTAAGCTGCCGCTGACGGCTGAACTGCTCAGCAAATTACAACACCAACGGGAACTGGTTCTCACGGGGATGCCCCGCCTTGTCAAGGGCTTTGTGGCCACCACATTGGCGCAGCAGAGTCGGCAATCACTGTGTGTGATCACTTCCACCCTAGAGGAGGGGGGACGCTGGGCGGCGCAATTGGAACTCATGGGTTGGGATGCTGTGCTCTTTTACCCGACATCGGAGGCCTCTCCCTATGACCCCTTTGACTTGGAAGCGGAGATGGTTTGGGGGCAACTGCAAGTTCTAGTCGAGAGCGATCGCCCCAATATTGCCATTGTCACCACGGAACGGGCACTGCAACCCCATTTACCCCCGCCAGAGCAGTTTCGTGCCGCCTGTCTCACCCTACAGGTGGGTCAAGAGCACGCTCTAGGGGAAGTGGCCATCGCCTTGGCAGCCCTTGGTTATGAGCGGGTTTCCCTAGTGGAAACGGAAGGCCAGTGGAGTCGGCGCGGCGACATTGTGGATGTTTTCCCCGTCTCGGCAGAGCTACCGGTGCGCTTGCAGTGGTTTGGCGATGAGATTGAGTCGATTCGCGAGTTTGATCCAGCCAGTCAACGCTCCCTACGTACCGAGGGCGATCGCCTTGATGCTCTTGAGCAGGTCACACTCACACCCATTAGTTTTACGCCCCTGATTGCCCAAGCCCTGCGGGCAGCGGATCACGCCCATCTCATCCCAGAGGATCAAGAGGGACTGCGGCGCTATCTTGGCGTGGCTTTTCCGCAGCCGGCTTCGCTCTTGGATTATTTGCCTGCCCAGACCCTCATTGCTGTGGATGAGCCACCCCTCTGTGCTGCCCATGGCGATCGCTGGTATGAACACACTCACGCCTACTGGCAAAGCCTTGAAACGCCACCACCTCCCATCCATCGTCCGTGGTCGGCCAGTGCCCATGCCCTCGAGCGGTTTCAACGGGTGCACCTCTATGAACTGGCCAGTGAGGGACTCGGTCTGAATTTATCAGCACGGGCGGTTCCAGCGATTCCCCACCAATTTGGTCGCTTGGCGGCAACCCTGCGGGAGGAACGGGACAAGGGGTACACGGTGTGGTTGGTCTCTGCGCAGCCGAGTCGCTCTGTGGCGCTGTTGCAGGAGCACGATTGCCCCGCCCAGTTTGTGCCTAATCCCAAGGACGTTTCGGCCATTGATAAGCTGCAACAGCAGCGACTGCCCATTGCCCTGAAGGCCAGTGGCCTAGCGGAAATCAGTGGCTTTATTTTGCCCACGTTCCGCACGGTGCTGGTGAGCGATCGCGAGTTCTTTGGCCAGCACAACTTGGTCAACCTTGGCTATGTGCGCAAACGCCGCCGCGCTGCTGCCAAACAGGTGGATCTCAACAAGCTGCAGCCGGGGGATTACGTCGTCCATCGCCAACACGGTATTGGCCAGTTCCTGCGCCTTGAAACGCTAACGATTAACCATGAAACCCGCGAGTACCTCGCCCTACAATATGCCGATGGCATTCTCCGCGTTGCTGCCGATCAACTGAACAGTCTCTCCCGCTACCGCAAACAAAGCGATGGCGTCCCCCAACTCAATCGGTTAACAGGCAACACTTGGGAACGTACCAAAGCACGGGTGCGCAAGGCCATTAAAAAAGTGGCGGTGGATCTGCTGCAACTCTATGCCCAACGCGCCCAACAACAGGGCTTTGCCTTCCCCCCGGATACACCGTGGCAGCAGGAAATGGAGGACTCGTTTCCCTATCAGCCTACTCCGGATCAACTCAAGGCCATCCAAGAGGTCAAGGCCGATATGGAGAGCGATCGCCCCATGGATCGGCTGGTCTGCGGTGATGTTGGCTTTGGGAAAACCGAAGTGGCCATTCGCGCTATTTTCAAAGCCGTGATGGCAGGCAAACAGGTGGTGGTTCTCGCACCCACAACGATTCTGACGCAGCAGCATTACCACACCCTCAAGGAACGCTTTGCCCCCTATCCGATTCAAGTGGGACTCCTCAACCGCTTTCGCAGTGAGCGGGAGCGCCAAGACCTCCTACAAAAACTCAAAACCGGCGAAATTGATGTTGTCGTCGGCACCCATCAACTCCTGAGCAAGACGGTCAAATTTCGGGACTTAGGGCTATTGGTGGTGGATGAGGAACAACGCTTTGGCGTCAACCAAAAGGAGAAAATCAAAGCCCTCAAAACCCAAGTGGATGTCCTCACCCTGAGTGCGACACCAATTCCGCGCACCCTCTATATGGCCCTGTCGGGGGTTCGGGAAATGAGTCTGATCACGACGCCTCCCCCCTCGCGACGCCCGATTCAAACCCATCTGGCCCCCTATGACCCAGAAACGGTGCGCAGCGCGATTCGCCAGGAATTGGATCGGGGGGGTCAAGTCTTTTATGTCGTGCCGCGGGTTGAGGGAATTGAGGAGGTGGCGGCAAAGCTGCAAGGGATGGTGCCCAGTGCCCGTATTCTCATTGCCCACGGCCAGATGGCAGAGGGGGAACTGGAATCCACGATGCTTGGCTTTAGCAATGGCGAAGCCGATATTCTTGTCTGTACGACTATCATTGAGTCCGGCTTGGATATTCCCCGTGTCAATACGATTTTGGTGGAGGATGCGCAGCGGTTTGGCTTGGCACAGCTTTATCAACTGCGGGGTCGGGTTGGCCGAGCGGGCATTCAAGCTCATGCGTGGTTATTTTACCCCCGCCAAGAGGTACTCACCGATGCCGCCCGTCAACGGTTGCGGGCAATTCAGGAGTTTACCCAACTGGGATCGGGCTATCAACTGGCGATGCGAGACATGGAAATTCGCGGTGTCGGCAATCTGCTAGGGGCGGAACAGCACGGTCAACTGGACAGTGTTGGCTTTGATTTGTACGTGGAACTGCTCGAGGAGGCGATCGCCGAAATTCGCGGCCAAGATATTCCCACCGTTGACGATACCCAAGTGGATCTCAATGTCACTGCCTTTATTCCCGCCGATTATATGCCCGATCTGGAGCAAAAGATGGCCGCCTACCGTGCGGTGTCCGCTGCAACGACAAAAGAAGACTTGATGCAATTGGCAGCAGAGTGGAGCGATCGCTATGGGGCATTGCCCAAATCAGTTCAGCAACTGCTACGGGTCGTGGAACTCAAGCAACTGGCACGGCAGTGTGGCATTAGTCGCATTCGTCCCGAAGGGAAGCAGCACGTGATCCTTGAAACCCCGATGGCTGAACCCGCATGGAAACTGCTCCTAAAGCAACTGCCCACTCATCTCCAAAGTCGGTTTGTCTATAGTCAGGGCAAAATTACCGTGCGGGGTTTAGGGACACAACCAGTGGAGAAACAATTGGAGCAACTCATTGACTGGTTTAGCCAAATGAAAACAACCGTTGCGACGGCTCCCTAAAGAACGGATTGCGGATCCAGTTGGTTCAAAAGGGGCTGAAGAACCGCTTCCCAAGGGGGCAGGGGAGTCCCCAAAACCCCCTCTAACTTCTCGCAGTTGAGGGTGGAAAAGGCAGGCCGCTTGGCCGGTGTCGGATACTCACTGCTGGGAATTGCCTCTAGGGTGGCAGTTGCATAGCCCTTGGCACACAGGTGATCAAAAATTTTCGCTGCAAAGCCATACCAACTGGTACTGCCTCGGGGCGTCAGGTGATAGAGGCCGCTCAGGGAGAGATCCGCCTGCCAGCGTTCAAGCAGTTGATAGGTGACTTGGGCAATAAAGGGGGCAGCCGTGGGCGTACCGATTTGATCGGCAACCACCCGAACGAGAGGACAAGTTTGGGCAAGGCGAACCATTGTGCGCAAAAAGTTCTTGCCCCGCAGGTCATAAACCCAGCTGGTGCGCAAGATCAGGTGACCCGGGTGATGGGTGGCGATCGCCTGCTCTCCTAGCCACTTGCTGTAGCCATAGGCATTGAGGGGGGCAGTGGCATCGGTTTCGCGATAGGGCAGCGATTGAGTGCCAGCAAACACATAGTCTGTGGAGTAGTGAATCAACAGCCCCCCCACCGTTGCCAGCGTTTCTGCCAAAAGACCCACGGCAGTGCCATTAATCCGTTGTGCCCGTTCCGGTTCCTGTTCCGCCTGATCCACGGCAGTATAGGCCGCCGCATTGATGACCACATCGGGCTGCAGGGTTTTTAGCAGGTTGGGAATGGCCTCTAAATCTTCCAAGTCCAGTGTTACGGCAGTGCCTTGGCGAGCAATGGGAATGACTTCAACGCCGGGGGGGGCCTGCTGCACCAATTGCCAGCCCACCTGCCCCGTTGCTCCCAAAATGACTAGCCGCATTTTCCGCACTCCTTGATGATGAACTGATTGTTAAAATACTTTAAGAGTTTGCGCGACTGCCCATGAATACGGCAATTGTCCCCAGCGATTCCGCACCTCAAGAAATTGCGGTCGCGGCTGAAACCCTTCCCAATGAGCCGGAGACCTTTCAACCCTATGATCCAGTGGCCATTGATGCCTACTATCGGCAGCGGCCTTTACTGGTCTTCAGTCGCTGGTTGCGGATTCTCTGGCCAGTGTTTTGGCTTCTCTTTAATCGTTGGTGGGACAGGGTCACAGGCCAAAGCAAACAAAATCAACACCAGCGAGCGATCGCCCTGCGGGAAACCCTCACCCGCCTTGGCCCTGCCTATATCAAAGTGGGACAAGCCCTCTCCACTCGTCCGGATCTGCTGCCAGCGGTGTATCTGGAAGAATTAACAAAACTCCAAGATCAGTTGCCGCCCTTTCCCAATGAAGTGGCGTTTCAGTTTATTGAGGAGGAACTGGGTGCCCCCCCCAGTGAGCTTTTTGCTGAACTCAGTGATCATCCCATTGCGGCTGCCTCGTTGGGACAGGTGTATCGCGGCAAACTCCACAGCGGCGAAGAGGTAGCCGTCAAAGTACAGCGCCCCGGCTTGGCAGAAAGTATCACCTTGGATATTTACATTCTGCGGGGGGTGGCCTATTGGGCAAAACGCCTGATCAAGGAGATTCGCAGTGATTTAGTGGCCATTCTGGATGAATTTGCCGGTCGCCTCTTTGAGGAAATGGACTATACCCAAGAGGGACGGAATGCCGAACGCTTTGCCCGCCTTTATGGTCACCTCCCCGATGTTTATATTCCCAAGATTTACTGGAATTACACGCGGCGGCGGGTACTGACGATGGAGTGGGTGACGGGGGTCAAACTCAACCAACCGCAGCAAATTCAGGCCTTGGGGATTGATCCGCGCTACATGGTGTATGTGGGGGTGCAGTGTTCCCTGCGGCAGTTGCTCGAACATGGGTTTTTCCATGCCGATCCCCATCCGGGGAATCTGTTGGCCATGCCCAGCGGCAAATTGGCCTATCTCGACTTTGGCATGATGAGTGAGATTGCGCCAGAGCAGCGCTATGGCTTGCTGAATGCCATTGTCCACATTGTTAACCGTGAGTACGAAAGCCTTGCCTACGACTATGTTCGTTTAGGGTTCCTAACCCCCGATACAGATCTGGAACCAATTATTCCAGCGCTGGCCTTGGTCTTTGAGGATGCCTTGGGGGCGAGTGTCTCGGAACTCAATATCCAACGCATTTTTGATCGCCTGTCAGAGGTGATGTACGAGTATCCCTTTCAGGTGCCCGCCTATTATGCCTTGATTGTGCGATCGCTCCTGACCATGGAAGGGATTGCCATGGGCGTTGACCCCAACTTTAAGGTACTCAGTGCCGCCTATCCTTACATTGCCAAGCGACTGCTCACGGATCCTGCCCCAGAGTTGCGCACGAGTCTCACGAACCTTCTCCTCAAAGATGGTCAATTTCGCTGGACGCGCCTAGAAAATCTGCTGCGCAATGCCCGCGAGAGCCGTGACTATGACTTTAATGTGGTGCTGGAGCAGGCTTTGGATTTTCTCTTTTCGGAGCGGGGAGCAGAGTATCGCGATCGCCTAGCGGATGAAATTGTCAAGAGCCTTGACACTTGGGCACGGACAACGATGGGGCAATGGAACCTTGTGCAACTCTTACCCTTGGTAACCCATCCCGTACCAGCAACGGCAAGTTCCACTATCGTCAGTGAAGCCAATGCTCTAGAGCATTTGCGCCGCATCTTCAGTATTTTGCAGGATACCCCCGGCTTTGACTGGGGCAAAGTCATCCCTGCGATTCTGCGGATAATTGTGCGTCCAGAGGTACAACAAATGGGTCAGCGCATTGTCAACGGCCTCCTGCAACGGGCGATCGCCCGCTTTATTCGGGAGATGTTGCTGGCGGACTCGCAGGCGGCGCTTCAGACGACGAGGTTGTCCCGCTAGGTTCTGGGGACGGCGGTAGGGGCACCTCTTTAGGGGGGGTGGGTGCTGGTGGGGCTTCCCCAGCAGGAGCTGGGCTAGGGGTTTGCGGTGGCGCGGTTGGGGTGGGTGCTGCCGGTTGTGGTCTAGGAGCGGGCGCGGGTTGCTGACCTCGGCACACTTCGGGGCGATACTCAAAGGCAAAGGTGAGCGCTAAGGCTTGATACTGCCCTGTGGCCTCAAAGGATTGCTGACGTACCCGTTCTAGAGCTGCTTGATCGAGGAATGCAGAGCCACTGCTGCGAATGATCTGGGGATTGCGGGTGAGTAAACCCGTTTCCGGGGCGGCATTGGCAGGGAGCAATTCACCTTGGGGAGTGACCACCACCGCAACCGTTGTTTCCCCTTGCAGGCGATCGCCACAGGCTTCTTGGGGATAAAAATCTGTAATCCGCTGGGCTAGGTTCACCCGCAGGTTGCTGGTGTTGAGGGTCAACCGCGTTTGATTAAACCACCGCGATAACGCTGCCGCTGCTTCACCCTCTGTGGTTGCTAGGGGTTCTTCAGGAGTGGATTCTGGAGTCGGCGTCGGTGAGACCAGTTGTGGGGCAACGGCGACATCTTCATTCGGGGTTGTCGGGATCGCTGGCAAGGGGCGGGCGG
>FMJZ01028247.1_pt1 | contig 26845 bp, 36 predicted proteins | sample 1987881 | NCBI WGS metagenome assembly FMJZ01 (sample SAMEA4378227, study PRJEB15110) | soil metagenome | biome: soil; feature: Field; material: Soil | place: India | collected 2015-03-11 | depth 0 m
TTCTTTTAACTCTGGATACTAACGTGATGGTTAAACATAAACAAATCGCAACATATTTTGGTGTGAAATCAAGCCAATACGACCTCTCCCCCTCTAGTTTTCTGCAAGACTCTGCAGCGGCAGTTTCTTGTATGTTAAATTACAATAAGCTGAGGTTGACTGAAATGAAGTTAAACTCTAGAATTAAAATAGTGGATATTACGGGAAAAGTGGAATATGAGAAATATCTTTACCGGTGTTTTGCGCCTATGCCCTTTAGGCGGTATGCCGCAAGACAGAAATACTTACAAGAAGCGGTTCCAAAGGGATTCTGCAAAAACTATTAATTGTTAACGGTGAAGTTGTTGGCACTGTTGAGTATGCTCCTGTCGGGGCTTCTGGATATCCAATAAAAGGTGTTAATATAATCGTTATGAATTGCATTTGAGTTTTGAGAAAAGTAAAGGGCAACAGCTTCGGGAGGCTGCTCATGGATGATATGGTAAAAAGCGAAGAGAATGCTTCGGGCTTTGCTACCATAGCCCTAGAAAACCATTGGAGCCCATGGTTTATAAAATGGCAAATAGAGCTGTTGGGCTTTAAGGCAATAAACTCTATCAAGGTGAAACATAAAAGCAAACATCCCGAGCAGTCTTTCGCAATACACTTAATGTGGATGCCAAAAAGACAGAACGCAGAAATGCCAACGATGGATTGGCAAAAACTTTTAGACGGTGAAACTTTCTGTACGGCGCATCCCTTATATCGCCCCAGAGTTGGAAAGACTCTATACTTGAATTTGCAAAATGATGTGGTGACGTTAACCTTAAAGTTATGCGGTTTTGTTGTTTTTAAAATGTAAAACGGTCTAAAAACTGTTTTAGCTAATGGAAAACCATATAAATCGCCATGTAGCTGTTCAATTGCACAGTTGGAGAGTCTATGAAGTGCCAAAATGGGGATACTCCATACCAGAAGAAGCGTTAGACCCGGAAAAAACCGTTAAGGCAAGCGGGCGAGAGGTTAGGGTATCCCATAAATCCGCCCGCGAAGTCTGCAAAACAATTAAGGGAATGACGCTTATTCAAGCGAAACGGTTTTTAAGAGACGTTATAGCCAAAAAGAAGGCTGTTCCCTTTACTAGGTTTAAAAAGAAAGCGGGACACCGCCATGGACTGGAAGAGGCTTATGCGGGCAGATACCCAGTTAAAGTGGCAAAGCAGATTCTAAAAATTCTTGAAGGTGCGGAAGCCAACGCAGAAAACAAAGGCTTAGACACTGAAAGGCTGAAAATAATCCATGCGTCAGCTTATCCTGGAATGAAAATTAAACGTTATATGCCGCGTGCCCATGGAAGAGCTACGCCGAAATTTGAAACCCTCTGCCATATTGAACTTGCTCTAGAAGAGCAGCCAGAAGCGGTGACGGAGGAAGCCTAATGGCTGTTGTGAAACATTTCATATCAAAGTCTAGGAAAAGAGCTGAAATTGATGAGTTCTTGCAAAGAAAGCTGGAAAGGGCTGGGTATGGCGGGGTAAACATTTCAGAAACCCCTCTTGGAACCCACATAGTGATTTATGCTATGCGTCCGGGGCTTGTGATAGGCAGAAGCGGCGAAACAATAAGGGAGCTTGCAAAAATCTTAGAGGAAAAATTCAATGTTTCAAACCCGCAAATTTCAGTCTCCGAAATCGAGGTTCCAGAGTTAAACCCCTACATTGTCGCCACACGGATAACCTCAGCCCTCCAGAGGGGCGTCCACTTCAGACGTGCAGGTTTCTGGGCTTTAAACCAAGTGATGGAAGCCGGAGCCCTAGGCGCAGAAATAATCATCAGTGGAAAACTTAGAACTGAAAGAGCCAGATATGAAAAGTTTAGAAGCGGATATTTGCCAAAATGCGGCGACCCAGCCTTAAAATACATGAGAAAAGCCGAGGTGCATGTGCAGCTAAAACCGGGCATATACGGCATTAAGGTTAGGATAATGCCTCCAGATGCAAAGTTTCCAGACAAAATCCAAATAGTTGAAGCTCCTCCAATAGAGGAAACACTAGACGAAACCAAGTCTGAGGAAACCAAAGAAGAAGTTAAAGAAGCAGGCGAAGAAGAGGGAGCGGCAGAGTAGATGCCCCTAATAAGAGTTAAAGAAATACGGGAAATGTCTCCTGAAGAGCGAAATAAGAAGCTTACCGAGTTTAAAACAGAACTTGTTAGGCTAAAAACCATGGTGAAGGCCGGTGGCACTGTGGAAAACCCTGCGAGAATAAAAGAACTGCGTAGGGCAATCGCCAGAATACTAACAGTGGAAAGGGAACAAAAAATCGAAGCAAAAGCGGGTAAAAAGGGAGGGAAAGGCAAATGAAAGCAACCCCCGACATAATACGCTATGAGTTTATCGGAACAGAGGCTAAAGTTGCTAAAAGCACGAACCGCAGCTGCATAGGAATACGAGGCAAAGTAATCGATGAAACGCGGAACACTTTTACTATTCTCCATAATGGGAAGAGGAAAATGATTGTGAAAGATTCATCTATTTTTCATTTCAAATTTTCCGACGGAACTGTTGTGGAGATTGACGGTAAACTTCTTGTTGGAAGACCTGAAGACCGCTTGAAAAAACGCGTTAAGAGGTTATGGTAATGGCGCTCACATTTAAAAAACCCAAAAAAACATGTAATGACCGGAATTGCCCCTTCCATGGGAGCCTTCCAATAAGAGGACGCGTGCTGGAAGGCTTAGTTGTTAGCGCTAAAATGGATAAAACAGTTATAGTGCAGCATGACTTTTTGCGGTACGTTCCAAAGTTTATGAGGTATGAAAGGAGACATAGCCGAATACCTTCCCACAACCCACCCTGTATAGACGCAAAAGAAGGAGACCGCGTCACAATAGCCGAATGCCGGCCAATAAGCAAAACAGTTTCCTTTGTTGTTGTAGAAAAAATGGAGGAGAAGTAAAATGGCTGCAAAAGCAAAGGCAAGGGGCTTAGTTGCAAAGGGTTTAATCGGTCAAAGACCAAAAATTTCAAGGGGACTGCCAGCAGGCTCCATACTAAGATGTGTCGATAACACGGGCGCTAGAGAACTACGCCCAATACAGGTTATGGGCTATAAGGGAAGACTAAGGCGTGTACCATCTGCTGCTGTGGGCGACCGCATAACAGTTTCAGTTAGGCATGGAACACCAGACATGCGGAGAAAAATCTTCCAAGCAGTCATAGTTAGGCAGAGGATGCCCTTCCGCAGAGCTGACGGCGTCTGGGTTCAATTCGAAGACAATGCAGCCGTAATAATAACCCCAGATGGAGAAATGAAGGGTTCGGAAATCCGCGGTCCAGTGGCAAGGGAGGCTGCTGAAAGATGGCCGAGAATTGCCAGCGCAGCCAGCATAATAATATAAAAAGGTGAATGTGATGCAAACAGCTCGAACAGTGAAGCCCTCAAAACAGAGGAAAAGACTGTTTCAAGCACCAGACCACATACGCTACAAACATTTTGCAGCTCTTCTCTCACCTGAATTGAGGAAAAGTTACGGGACAAGAAGCCTTCCAGTGAGAAGCGGAGACACTGTGCGGGTTATGCGGGGTGACCGTAAAGGGTTTGAAGGAAAGGTTTCACGCATTGACAGGGAAAGTTATAGAATTTATGTTGAAGGCTTAACAAGGGAAAAGGTTGACGGCACAACCATCTTTGTCCCCGTTCATCCATCAAAGGTTATGATAACAAAGCTTAATCTCGAAGATAAATGGCGGAAGAAAATCTTGGAAAGAAAGAAAAGGGCCGAAGAAGTGACCGAGAAAGTCGTGGAAAAACCAGCTGAAGAGAAACCTGCCGTGGAAGAATTACCACCACCGCCACCCGCCGAAGAAAAACCAAAGAGAAGGAAAAGAGCAGCGAAAAAACCAGAAAAGAAAAAAGCTGAAGAAAAACCAAAGAAGAAGACGCGAGCAAAGCCAAAAAAGCCAAGAAAACAGGAAAAAGTGGAGGAATCCAAAAGTGGGTAAAAAAGGAGGCTCAACAGTTTTAAAGCGGAAACCAGCTCCAAGGCTGTGGCCGATTCATAGAAAAGAGTTTGTATGGGTTGTAAAGCCTACACCGGGACCCCATTCCCTTGAAAGCTGCTTACCATTAACCATAATCTTGCGCGATATCCTCGCTGTCGCTAAGACAAGGAAAGAGGCAAAAATAATAACCTCTCAAGGAAAGGTATATGTTGATGGCAAAGCAAGGCGAGAAGACAAGTTTCCAACAGGACTTATGGATGTTGTTTCTCTGCCAGAAGTAGACAAACATTTTCGCGTATTGCCATCCCGTAAGGGTTTAACCCTTCATCCAATAACCAAAGAGGAAGCTTCCTTCAAGCTTTGCAGAATAGAAAGCAAGACCACCGTCAAGAATGGGCATATACAGCTGAACCTCCACGACGGCTCAAACATGCTTATTAAGGTAGCCGATCCCAAAAACCCGCAAGAAGATGTTTACAGTACGTTTGACACTGTTAAGTTAAGCGTTCCAGACAGACAGATTCTTGAGCATATCAAGATGAAGAAGAACAGCTTTGCATTAATAACTGGTGGCAAAAACATAGGAAAATGCGGCAAAATCGTTGAAATCGAGGAAGCAAAGGGGAAAAAGCGCAAAGACGCCATAGTAACCATAGAAGACGAGAAGGGAAACCGTTACCAGACAATTCTAAACTTCGTTTTTGTAATAGGCGAAACACATCCTCTCATAACTTTGCCGGAGGCGCCGCAAAATGTCTGAAGAGGAAATTCGAAAAATGTGGGAAGAAAATCCAATGCTTAAACCAAGAATCGAAAAAGTTGTTATCAACATAAGTGTCGGAAAATCCGGAGAGCCCCTTGAAAAAGCCTCCAAAATTCTGAAGGACTTGACGGGTCAAACTCCATGCAAAAGAAAAGCGAAGAAGACCATAAGGGATTTTGGAATCAGGAGAGGCGAACCCATGGCTTGCATAGTGACCCTTAGAAAGCAAAAAGCCATGGAATTCCTCAAAAAAGTCTTACACGTAATCGACTACAAGCTTCCTAAAACTTGTTTTGACGAACACGGCAACTTCGCCTTCGGCATAAAGGAGCATATAGAAATACCTGGAGTTAAATACGACCCTGAAATAGGAATATTCGGCATGGACGTGTGCGTTTCTCTAAACCGTCCCGGATGGCGTGTTAAGAATAGACAAAGGGCCAAGGCGAAAATAGGCTCAAAACACGCTTTAACACCAGACGAAGCCATGGTTTTTGTTAAAGACGCATTGGGGGTTGAAATAGTCTAATAGCCAGAGGGAAATTTATGGGTAAAAAGAAAACTAAAAAGGAAAGGAAATATGGTAAAGGAGCCAGACCATGTGTCAGATGCGGCTCTTATGGACCTGTTATTCGGCGTTATAATTTATATTTGTGTAGGCATTGTTTTAGGGAAGTAGCCAAAAAACTCGGCTTCCAAAAATATGAGTGATGAGGAAAGCATGATGGATGCGCTGTCAAACGGCTTGACAACAATCTTGAACAACGAGCTTCGCAACAAACGGGAATGCGTGATTAGCCCAGCCTCCAAACTTCTGGGCAAGGTTTTAAGGGTTATGCAGTTGAACGGCTATCTCGGAGAGTTCGAGTTTATAGATGATGGACGTTCTGGAAAATTTAAGGTTCAGCTTTTAGGCAGAATAAACAAGTGTGGAGCTATCAAACCCCGTTTCCCCGTAAAAGCTGACGAAATTGAAGACTGGGAGAAAAAGTTTTTGCCGTCCAGAGAAGTGGGGCTGCTAATTATTTCGACGCCAAAGGGTTTGCTTTCCCATAAGGAAGCCAAGGAAAAAGGCATTGGAGGTAGACTCCTAGCCTTTGTCTATTAAAAGAGGGTCTGCAGTGCGGGCTGTTGAAGTTTCAAAAACCATTCAAATTCCAGACGACGTAGAGGTTACTCTTGAAGGGAAAAAAGTGACAGTTAAAGGAGCGAAGGGAGTTTTAACAAGAGATTTTTCTTCCGCTCCAATCTCAATGGAGCTTCAAGCTAAAAATCTTCGAATATGGGCTAATTGGCCTCGGAAGAAGGAGAGCGCCCTTGTAGGCACTGTTTACGCGCATATTAGAAACATGATTACGGGAGTTAGGAAGGGCTTCACATACAAGCTGAAAATAGTTTTCTCCCACTTTCCAATTTCAGTTAAGGTTCAAGGTAAAACCATTTTAATCGAGAACTTTACTGGTGAAAGAAACCCGAGAAAGGCGAAAATTATCGGCGACGCAAAAGTTAAGGTTCAAAGCGAAGACATAATTGTTCAAGGAATCAACTTGGAAGATGTCAGTCAAACAGCAGCGAATATAGAGCAAGCCACTAAAGTTAAACGAAAAGACCCCCGTGTTTTTCTGGACGGCATATACCTATATGAGCGCAGTGAGGGGATGGAATAAAGTGAAAGAGCAGAACCCAGCGGCTCTGGAAAAAGCCTTACGCGCAAGGGCGAAGGCTAAAAAGAAGAAGCCAAATTTTGCGAGGCAGGAAAGCTGGCGATATGACCGTTTAAAGGATAATTGGCGCAGACCACGAGGCATAGACAATAAAATGCGAAGGAAAATTAAGGGCTGGCCTCCAACAGTAAACGTTGGATATAGGGGTCCTAAAGCCGCTAGGGGTCTTCATCCATCGGGATATGAGGAAGTTTTAGTGCGCAACCTTGATGAGCTCCAAAAGGTGGACCCTAAAACTCAAGCTGTGCGAATTGCTCACACCGTTGGCAAAAAGAAGCGAGCACAAATTCTCCTCCAAGCTAGGAAAAAGAAAATAACAGTTCTGAATCTTGGAGAAGCGAAAGAGGAAGTTGAAAAGGAAGAAGCGCCCGAGGAGGAGGCAGAGGAAACAGAGAAGGAAAAACCAAAGGCTAGGCGAAAGAAAGCAGAGAAAAGTGAAGGGAGGAGAGAGAAGCAGTGACAAGCCTAAGAAGCCAGAGGCGGTTAGCGGCGCAGATACTAAAAGTTGGTCAGGAAAGGGTTTGGATAGATCCAAATAGGATTGATGATGTTGAAGCTGCTATAACTCGGGAGGAAATTAGGAAACTAATCCATGAAGGTGTAATTAAACCGTTAAAGGAGAAAGGTGTTAGCCGCGCAAGAGCAAGAGTGGTCCGCGAAAAGAAAAAGAAAGGTTTGAGACGTGGACCTGGAAGCAAGAGCGGAGCGGGAAAAGCGAAGATTTCTAAGAAAGAGGCTTGGATGAACAAGGTTCGAGCGTTGCGGAAGAGGCTTCGCGAACTGAAAGACAGCAAAATAATCACGGAGAGCACTTATCGAAAACTGTATAGTATGGTGAAAAGCGGAAGATTCGAGTCCATCGCCGATATGGAACGCCACATAAAAGCCCACGACCTCTGGAGGAAGCGCTGATGGCGAAAGATGCGCGTTACTCTGTACCCTACCGTCGGAGAAGAGAAGGCAAAACAAATTACAGAAAACGAAAGGCGCTGGTTATATCTGGGAAACCTCGCCTCGTGGTTCGCGGCACACTTAAAAACATGGTGGTGCAAATAATCGCTGCAAAACCCCACGGTGACGAAGTTTTAACCTCAGCTCACACCAAAGAACTTCTCAAAAAATATGGTTGGAAAGCCACCAGAGGAAATCTTCCAGCTGCCTACTTAACTGGTTTCCTCTGCGGATTGAAGGCCAAAGCCAAAGGAATCAAAGAAGCTGTTCTAGACACGGGACTGCACTCTCCTACAAAAGGTGCAAGAATCTTCGCTGCATTAAAAGGGGTTTTAGACGCTGGCTTAGCTGTGCCCCACGGAGAGGAGAAACTCCCAGATGAAAAGCGAATAAAAGGCGTACATATAGCGCAGTATGCCAAAAACTTGTCGGCGAACACTGAAAAGTATATGGCATATTTCTCAAAATACTTAGAAAATAAAGTTCCTCCAGAAAGCCTCCCAGAGCATTTTGAGGAGGTTAAGAAGACGGTGATTGCCGCATTTAAGGGTGGAGGTAAAAACCGTGGCGGTTGATAGAGCTAGTAGCCTAGAACAGTGGGTTCCCAAAACCCGTCTTGGAAAGTTGATTCAGGAGGGTAAAATCACCTCTATTGAAGAGGTTTTCATGGAAGGCTTATCTATACGCGAACCCCAAATCGTTGACACGCTTCTTCCAGGCCTTCAAGAGGAAGTTATAAACATAAACCTTGTGCAGAAACAGACAGACGCTGGGGAAAAGTCTAGGTTTAAGGCTGTAGTTGCTGTTGGAAACAGAGATGGCTACATTGGACTTGGTGCTGGAAAAGCAAGCCAAGTGCGAACAGCCATAGAAAAGGCTGCCGCAGACGCCAGACTAAAACTGGTCCCTGTTAGACGTGGCTGCGGAAGTTGGGAGTGCGGCTGCGGAAAACCCCACTCCGTGCCCTTCCAAGTTGAGGGAAAATGCGGCGGCGTAAAAGTGGTGGTAGTTCCCGGACCCAGAGGTTTAGGATTGGTTGCCAGCGAAGTTGCCAAAGTCATCCTCGGTCTTGCTGGGATAAAAGACTGTTGGACTAGAAGTTATGGCTCAACGCGGACGGTTCCATCCTTTGCGTATGCAGTTTTCGATGCGTTGAAAAAGACTTACAGCCTAATAACTCCGACAGACTGGGTGAGGTAGTTGTCCGGCAAATCTGAAGAACGGAAATGCATCGCAGTTGTGAGGGTTCGCGGAACAATAAGCGCGCCTCTGCAAGTTAGAGAAACCCTCCGCATATTAAATCTGAAAAGGAACAACCACGCAATTTTAATTGATAATCGACCTTCATTTCTTGGAATGCTAAAAACAGCGCAGAATTTTATCACATGGGGAGAAGTCTCAAAAGAAACCATAATGGCAATGTTAAAAGAGAGGGGAAGATTGGCTGGAAATAAAAAACTGACAGATGAATATGCCCAAAAAATCGGTTATAAGTCCTTGGAGGAACTTGCAGACGCTATATTCAATTGTAAAGTTGAATATTGGAAACTTCCAGAAATCCAACCCTATTTTAAGCTGCATCCACCATCAAAAGGTTTCAAGGGTAAAATAAAGAAGAGTTACGACGCGGGCGGCGAACTTGGATACAGAGGCGAGAAAATTAACGCCTTACTAGAGCGAATGATTTAACCGCTTTATTTTCATGTCTGCATCGATACCTTTTATAGCCAGTTTAAAGATGCCATTGTGTCATAGGGAGAAGGTTTCGATATGAGATGGCGGAAAAGCGAAAAACGTCCCAAATGGTTCAAAGCTATAAGAAGACTAGAGGAAGCTGAAAACAGGAAAAATCTAAAAGTATTCAGATTTAAAGACCCAAAAACTAGAGGGAGACTATATCACTATGCATATAAGCGCCTGAAAAACCCGGGAAAAATTATCTTAAGAGAGCCTGAGCCATTACTCGATGTTTTCAACGGAGAAGACAGCATAACTGTCGTTGCAGAACTTAAAGGCTTTAAAAGGGAAAACATAAAAATCACCACTGAAAAACAACAGCTAACTTTGTCAGCAAAAACTCAAAGCCGCAGGTACTATAAACGTTTAAATCTTCCAGAAATAGTTATTCCAGAAGCAACGTTCACAACATATAAAAATGGAGTATTAGAAATAAAGCTGAAAAAGGCTGTTAAAGAAAAAGCCCTAAACAAATTGGCTGGTTGAAGGAATGCCCCATAAGCTTAGGAAAATTCGCAAAAAACGGGGTTCAAGAACACAAGGCTATGGCAGAGTAGGCCAACATAGAAAATCCGGTTCCAAAGGTATGCGGAAAGTGGGGCGCCATAAACACGGATGGTCCTATGTCATAAAATATGAGCCAGAATATTTCGGGGGAAAAGGTTTCACCTCGCCTAAAAGCCTAAAACAAGAAGTTAAAGTTATAAACGTTGGAGAACTTGACGAAATGGCTGAAAAAATCTCGGCGAAAAAGGAAGAGGGAAAAATTTTCATAGACTTAGAAAGTTTAGGCTATACAAAACTTCTTGGAACTGGAAGGGTCACAAAGCCCCTAGTTGTAAAAGTGTCGTCGTGCTCTAAATCGGCTGCCGAAAAAATAAAAGAAGCGGGAGGACAAGTTTTAATAGAATCTCAAGAAACTGGAGAGTAGCGGTTAACCCATGGCTGGAAGGTTTCTAAACCTCTTCAAACCCATTGCAAGATTCATTCCGGAAGTTAAAGCTCCGGAACGCAGAGTTGGGTTTAACGAGAAGCTTTTCTGGACAGCCATAGCCCTCATAATATATTTGGTGATGGCCAGCGACGCCTGCCGCCTTTATGGAATCCAAAGGCAAGAAGAATTTGCTCCCTTAAGGATAATATTTGCGTCAAGCCGCGGCACCCTAATGGAACTCGGCATAGGTCCAATAGTGACCGCCGGCTTAATCCTACAGCTTCTAGTTGGTTCTGCCATGATAGAATGCGACATGTCCAAGCCCGAAGACAGAGCGTTATTCACAACGGCAAGCAAAGTATTCGCCATAATCCTAACAGGAGTTCAAGCATCCGCCTACATAATAAGCGGGATGTACGGCCAGTTGCCCGGCACAACAGCCATCATTGTTTTCCTGCAATTGTTGGCTGCTGGAATGATTGTCCTGCTTTTAGATGAGCTTATCCAGAAGGGATGGGGTTTCGGTAGTGGAATAAGCCTATTTATCATGGCTGGCGTTGCACAACAAATATTTCTCGAGTGCTTTAACCCGTCTCCGCCGGTTGATGAGTATGGTAGCTCTGGAATTTTCGTTGCGTTAGTGCAAACAATAATGGGTGGAAAACCAGTGACTGGCTTATTGTTGAGGGGAAACTTTCCATCCTTAATTGGGTTTATAGCCACCATTGTGGCTTTTCTTGTAATAATCTACATGGAAGGCGTTAGGGTGGAGCTTCCTTTGTCCTACGCGGGCTACCGTGGCTTCAGAAGCCGCTACCCAATAAAACTGTTGTATGTGTCCAATCTTCCAGTAATATTTGCTTCAGCTCTTTTCGCCAACGTATACTTCTTCTCGTATATTCTCTGGAGCCAGCCTTGGGGGAAAAACAACTTTTGGGTTAACCTCCTAGGATGGTACAAACTGGAAGGGGAACAATACGTGCCAGGCGGAGGCCTCGTATATTATGTGACATCTCCCGGCAACCTTTCCAATGTTATGGCGGAGCCTTTAAGAGCTCTGGGTTATTTGGCAATCCTCATAGTTTTCTGCGTTATCTTCTCCCTTACGTGGCTTGAGGTTGGCGGCTTAGGGCCTTCAACAGTAGCCAAACAGCTCGTGGGTGCTGGCATGCAGATTCCGGGTTATAGGCGTTCTGGAAAAGCTGTGGAGCAGATTCTGAAGCGCTATATTCCCGCCGTCACTGTTCTAGGCGGAATAATAGTTGGGTTGATTGCCGGCTTGTCAGACTTCTTCGGAGTTTTCGGGTCCGGCATAGGAATTCTTCTATCCGTTGGTATCATATACCAGTATTATGAAATTTTGGTGCGGGAAAGAGCAGCTGAAATGTACCCCGCCTTTAGGAGACTGTTCGGAGGTTGAAAAGGAGCAAGATAAAATGTCGTTGCCAGTAGAGCCTCCCGGATCAACACTCTTCATATTCGCTTTGGCCGCTACAATAAATTTCGCTATGACTCTTGCAAATCGCCTTTTAACAAATCCTAAACAAATGAAGGCTTGGAGGAAAGAAGTTGCGGAGTGGTATGCCCAACTTCGCGAGGCTCAAAAAAGCGGAAACAAGAAACAGATAGAGAAACTCATGAAAAAACAACAGTACATAATGCAGCTTGACGCCAAGGCTTCATGGCAATCAATGAAGGTAACTCTCATATTCATTGTTCCCTTAATGATAGTGTGGTCCTTTTTGGGAGGAATATATGGAGGAGCCGATATTGCGTATTTTCCAGGAGTAGGCTGGCACCTTCCCCTTCCATTGTTTGGGTCATCCTTGTTCTGGTGGTATGCGCTTTGCTTTTTCTTTTTCAGCACTTTATTCTCTCATTTATTTGGTATTATAACTGTGGAGTGATGGGAAATGCCTAGACCAGCCAAACGAACTCGAAGCCGAAAACGAGTTTTTAAGGCTTTGCCGGGGGGACGCACAAGCATACATTATAAACGTGAAGTAACCGCCCAAAAAAGTTGCAGTCTCTGCGGTAGACCACTAACTGGAATTCCAAGTTTGCCCCCATCAGAAATAAGGAAACTTAATCGTACAAAAAGAAGGATTTCGCGAATATATGGCGGGCAACTTTGCCACAACTGCCTAAAAACTGCTCTAAAGCAAGCGGCGAGAACCCTAAACGCTGTTTGAGGCTTTTGGAAAATGGTTAAAGAATCAGTGGTCATTTGCATATGTGGAATGGCTGGAAGCGGCAAAAGCACAGTGGCAAAAAAGCTAGCAGAAAAATACGGTTTAAAATACTATTCTGGAGGAGAAGCCCTAAAAGCCCTAGCCATAGAAAAAGGCTACAAACCCCTTAAAAAGGGATGGTGGGAAAGCCCAGAAGGATTATCCTTCCTAGAAAAAAGGGAAGAAAACCCGGAATTTGACAAGGCTGTAGACCAAAAACTTTTGGAGGCAGCCAAACAAGGACGCGTCGTCCTAGACAGCTGGACCATGCCGTGGCTCTTAGAAAACGGTTTTAAAATATGGCTGGAAGCTTCTCCAAATAAAAGGGCTGAAAGGGTTGCAAAAAGGGATGGAATAAGCATCGAAAAAGCCTTAGAAGCTTTAAGAAATAAGGAGGAGAAAACGAAGGCCATTTACAAAAGGCTTTATGGCTTTAATTTAGGCGAAGACTTCACTCCCTTTCACTTGATACTGGACACTGACAATTTGACAGCTGAAGAAGTTTTCCAAGTTTTAGTTTTTGTTTTAGATAAAATGGTTTTTAACAAATAGAGTCTTCGCAATTTTTAAAAGGCGTACTGGAAGAATCTTCTATTCCTTCAATCCATATTCGATGAGCGGCTTAGGGAGAGGATGAAAAGGTTTGAAACAATTAATTCTTGGATTGGCCTCTGGCACAACCATTGTTGCCTTCTCCTATCTTCTGCAAGTTTCTGAAGAAACGTTGCAAGCGCTCATTATTTTTAATGTTTTCTTTGTATGCACACTTTTCCCGTTAAATGGTTTGCTGAAAAGGAAGATGTTTACATTAATCATGGGGAACTTTGTTTGTCTAATTTGGAGCAGTATTTTCTCCATGTTTGTTGGCGCTGTTGCTTCCCATGCCTTGGATGGTTTTAATGCAGTGTTTGTTGTCTTAAGCCCAATATTGAACCTGCTGTGGATTGTGTCATTCTGGTCCTTAAGCCTTACATTTCTGGTAAATTCTAAAAATGAAAGGACGGCGGCCAATAATGCTTATTGAAATTTTAGAAACATTGTTTATTTTTTTAACTGCTTTGATGGTCGCATACCTCGTCCGCCATTATATATTTACCATAACTGTTCTAAAAACCGCCCAGAAAAGGAAAACAAATTTCCAAATCCAAAACTCAGCTTATCAGCCTACCGTTTCAATTTTGGTACCTGCCCGCAACGAGGAACTTGTCATTGGAAGGCTTCTTCAAAGAATGACGGAGTTAACTTATCCAAAGGAAAATTTGCAAGTAATAGTTGTTGATGATGGTTCAACAGACGACACTGGGAAAATAGCCGAGCAATATTCCAGAACCTACAGCTACATTAAGGTTGTGAGGCGAGACAAAAAAGAAGGTGGACGCGGGAAGGCTTCAGCCCTCAACGCAGGGTTAAAACATGCAGATGGTGAAATAGTCTTATGCTTTGACGCTGACTATTACCCTCAAAGAGGCATTGTTGAAAAACTTGTAAAGGAGTTTGCAGACCCAAAGGTTGGAGCTGTGCAAGGCAGAGTTATAGTTTTAAACGAGCCTCAAAACATTGTAACGAGGCTTGTGGCGCTGGAAAGGATAGGCGGGTACTGTGTTGACCAAGAAGCCCGTGATAAACTTGGCTTAATAACCCAGTTCGGCGGAACCGTGGGCGGATTTCGCCGTGAGCTTTTGGAATCCTTAGGTGGTTGGGATGAAAACGTATTAGCGGAGGACACAGACCTCACCTTCCGAGTTTACCTTGCAGGTTATAGAGTGAAATATGTCTCAAGTGCTGAGTGTTATGAGGAGGCTGTTGAAAGTTGGCAAGCTTACTGGAAACAGCGGTACAGATGGGCGAAGGGACATATGCAATGCGCCTTCAAACATTCACTAAACGTTTTAAGAAGCAAAAAACCTCGGTTTCATTGAAAAAATTGACGGGTTACTGTTGCTGAACGTTTACTTTATGCCAGTCGCCGTCCTATTCTCATGGATTATTGGTGTTCCGCTGTTCTTCTTAAAATTCTCCCAATGGCTAACTCCATTTTGGACGGCAATGTCCATTTCCCTATACAGTGCCGTGGGAAACTTTGCCCCATTTTACGAAGTAGGCGTTGGAACATATCTTGACGGCAGAACAAGAGCGCAGTGGCTTATCCCCCTCTTAGTCTTCACATTCCTATATAATATTCCCATATGCACTAAGGCTTTTCTAGATCTCCTCATATCAAAACTTGCAGGGAAAAATGATAATCATTGGGATAAAACAGCCCATTCTGGGAATGGAAACTGTTATATTGCAAGTTTGTTAAAACACTGAAAAGGTAAGGATGGTTCCGACTCCGACTCCACACTCGATTATAATGCTGTTCCTCGGAGTATTAATCTTCATCATTTTCATGCTTTTACCCGCCATCATCGAACTGAAAAACCCAAAAGATCCTGGACCAAGAATAATTAAAGACTCTGCAGTGCTAGATGATTTTAACATGAAAATAAATTCAGTGGATGATGATGTGGAAAAGGAACTGAAATTTGACGAGTTGATTGTTAAGAAAGTTTCAGAGGCTTTAGCCATTTTGCCAAGCTTAGAACCATAGGATGTTATGAAATATCACATTAAAAATTGATAATTGAAAAAGTTTATAGACATAAAACACACCATGAACTTGCAATAACTAGCCAATGGATGATTTGAATGCGAGTTTACATAGTAACAGCATCCATAAACCCTCTGGAAAACTTAAGCGTACTTGGGGATTCCTCTACGGAGGCTAAAATCTTAGTTATAGATGAGGGAGATGAAAAAGTTCGTAAATTGAATGAGAAATTTCTGTCAAATATCCCCCATGAGTTCTATGGACCTAAGGAGAGGGAGGAATGGTTTAAAGAAAGATTTGGCAAATCATACCAAAGATATCTCCAATTGGTCCCGAAAAAGTGCCATGCAGAAGTTTCTTTCGGCTTTTTAAGGGCGTATGAAGAGGAAGCAAAAGTGATACTGGAGGTGGACGATGACGTTTATATTTCAAACGGCTTTCTGGAGGCGCATATCGGTAACTTGTTCGGCGAAAACGGAGTCACCGTGAATTCTTCCGGGAAATGGTACAACACCATTGAAAATCTTAACTTAAATGTTAGTCAGAAAATCTTTCCTAGGGGGCATCCCTATGACCCAGCGTGCAGAAGCGAAGATTATGTTTGGACTGATAATGGAGGAAGTTGTGTGGTGAACATGGGGCTTTGGAGTGGACAACCAGACTTAGACGCGTTAACCATACTCTATTATGGAGGGCTGAACGGCAAATGTGCAATAGAAAGCCGTGGATATAAACGGGAAAAAATAATTTTAGGGAAGGGAGCATACTTTGGGCTTTGTAGCATGAACACCTCCTTCCTTTCCAAAATTGTGCCAGCCTTTTACCAGCTTTACATGAACTTCCATAACATAGACAGGTTTGACGACATTTGGTCGGGAGTTTTCCTCAAGAAAATAGCTGACCATTTGGGCGACAGACTTTGCCTAGGTAAACCTTCTGGAACCCACGTTAAAAGAGGCAGAAGCATTTTTAAAGATTTACAAAAGGAGATAAATGGGTTAGAGATGAACGAGCATTTATGGAAAATATGCGATTCTGCGGAGCTGACGGCAAAAAGTTATGCAGACTGTTACCTCGAACTAGCCGATCACATTGATAAAAACTTGGAGAAGTTGGTTAGGCTTCCCGAAAATGTCAAGTTTTGGCAGGTTCAAATAGAAAACATGCGAAAATGGGTTAATGTAACGGATAAAATCTCGTGAGCCATACATCAATGGCAGTGAGGTGGTTTTCTCGGTTGCAAAAAAGTGTCCTATGGTTTCCATGATTGTAATCAACTTTAATGGAACTCGCCAACTTGAAAAGTGTTTAGGCTATCTCGCGCAGACGAATTATCCTAACTATGAAATCATTGTTGTGGACTGCTTAACTGAAAATTTGGCAGCATGGATTAAACGATATTTTCCAACAGTAAAAGTTGTTCACTATGACCAGGATATTGGGCCTTCAGCGTCTCACAATGTTGAAAAACACGTTTTAAATCCCCATAGTAAATATTTGGCTTTCCTTGACAATGACACTTACGTGACTGAAGATTGGCTAACTGAACTTGTAAAAGTCGCTGAAAACGACGAAGAAATAGGCGTTGCGCAAGCAAAAATATTAATGACCAGCAACAGCCACCTCTTAGATAATGCGGGGATTGCAATCGACGCCTTAGGAACATGGTATACCACAAGAGGCTTAAAGGCAGATGATTTTCAAAACATCTTTGAAATTTTCGCCGCTTCATCTGCAGGATGCCTAGTGCTCCGCAAAGCTTTCGAAAAAGCCGGAGGCTTCGACCCGGACTATTTCATTTACGACGATGACACAGACTTTTCTTTTAGAGTTAGACTGTTCGGGTACAAAATAGTGTTTGTTCCTTCGGCGGTGGTTTTTCACGATGGAGAACCTTGGAGAGCTTTGAATCCGAAAAAACTGCGTCATTCGGTAAAGAACAGAATATGCACAATGGTTAAGAATTATGAATTAAGGAACCTTTGGTGGCGGCTTTCCCTATATTCAACTTTAACTTTTTTGGCTGCATTCGGCTTTATGTTGATAGGAAAACCTTTGGAGGCTAAGGAAACTTTTAGGGGTGTTGCCCACTCCTTATCAAACATTAGGAAAATGTGGGAAAAAAGGATGAGAGTGCAACTCCTTAGAAGGGTGAAAGATTCGGAACTTTTTAAACACGGTTTTATCAAAAACGATATTCGCGCAACAGTTTCCGACATTAAGTTAAAAGCTGGATATTACCTTTAATAATTCTATAAAAAGATTAGAGGAGCAGAGTGAATGGCGTTTTTAGAATGCACTGCTTGTGGTTCAAAGAGTTCTTCACCGCATCGTGTTTGTGGAAATTGCGGAAGCCCATTAGAATTCAAATATGACATTGAAAAGCTAAAAACTGCTAAATTTATTGGACGTTTTTCCTTCTGGCGTTATAAACATTTTATGCCAAAGGTCAAAAATATTGTCTCTTTGGGGGAGGGTGGGACCCCGCTTCATAAAGCGAAAAGACTAGCCAAGACTGTTGGAATGGGCGATGTTTACTTTAAAGATGAAACCCGAAACCCAACAAACTCTTTTAGAGATAGATGCGCAGCACTGTTAGTTTCCAACGCCGTCGACTTAGGTTATAAATCGGTTATCTGCGCCACAAACGGAAACCTTGGGGCTTCTTTGTCTGCTTACTGTGCAAAATTGGGGCTTCTATGCCACGCTATAGTGCCCAAAAACGTGGATGTTGGAAAACTTGCCCAAATGCTCATCTACGACGCAGTAATTGAAGAGTATGGAGAAATCGTCGACGAATCCCTGCAAAGAGCCGAAGAAGTGGCAAAAGAAACTGGCTGGTATCAAGGCTCAGTGGAGCTGAACCCTCTGGCAATAGAAGCATTAAAAACCATAGCCTACGAAGTTTTCGAGCAAATAGGCGTTCCAGAATGGTTCACAGTTTCCATGGGAAGCGGCGGGACATTATACGCCATATGGAAAGGTTTCAAAGAACTTGAAAAAATCGGCAAGATTAAAACGCTTCCTAAAATGGTGGGCGTTCAAGCTGAAGGATGTTCACCAATAGTTAACGCATATATACGAAACGCGCAAAAACCAGTTTTAAAGACGAAACCTTCAACGCATGCCCTTGCGATACTGGTTAAAAATCCTTCATATGGAAGCTTGGCACTCAACGCCATCAAAGAATCAAAGGGCTTGGCAGTGTCAGTTTCCGACGAAGAAATTTTTTCAGCGGAGCGGGAAATAGCGCGATTTGAAGGGATTTTCGCAGAGCCAGCTAGTGCAGCCACGTACGCCGCCGTCAAAAAACTTGTGAACCAAGGGATAATTGACGAGGCAGATAAAATTGTGTGTTTAATAACTGGAAGCGGACTTAAATCAACAGACGTTCTACAAGCATTAACAAAGAAAAGGAAAACAGTAGCCGTCGGCTTAGAATTAAGCACAAAAGAGAAAATATTGCGAATCTTAAGCGAAAAAGATGCCTATGGCTATGAGTTGTGGAAAAAGCTTGGAAAAACCATGACTAGAGCAGCAATTTACCAACACTTAAACGAACTCTCAAGGAATGGGCTTGTCACAAGTTATGAAGAAGATGGGAGGAAATTTTTCAAAATAACTAAGCGTGGAGAAAAAGTCCTGAGGGCATTTGACGACCTAAAACTTTTACTGTAGTTTTATGCCTTTCCTTTGCAATAGATTAAAATAGTTAAGTTATAACTATACTATTTCTTACGAGGCTGCCCCAAAATGTCCCTTAAAATGTTAAGCTTAACAAAACAGTTAAGCGTCATGGGCGTTTTCACAGCCCTCGTTTGCATAGCAACAATAAGCTTCACGGTATACGTGCCCAGCACTAAAGGCTTTTTTAACATAGGGGAAACAATGGTTTACACAGCGGCTCTACTTTTCGGTCCATTGATAGGAGCCTTTGCTGGCGGTGTTGGCTCCATGCTTGCAGACGTGTTCCTTGGCTATTACTATTATGCTCCAGCAACCCTTATAATCAAAGCTTTAGAGGGGCTTATTGTAGGCTTTCTAAGCCAAAAAGGACAAGCCTTTGTTAAGGCTTATACTAAACGTGAATGGAGAATATTCACCATCCAAATGGGAGTACTCGTTGGAATGCTTGTCAGCCTTATAGGTTTTCTTTACTACAGCGGCATCGTCGAACTCTACTCCGGTATAGTTTCCACAGAAAACCCTGCATCAACATTTTTTATTCCAGTGGAATTTTGGTTTGGAATAGGAGTCTTCGCTGTTATCTTGATGACGGTTCTCGCCCTTGTTTCTGAACCTGAATTTGGCTTTGCAATCATTTCATGTATTTTCGGAGGGTTATGGATGGTTTTTGGCTATTTCCTTTACGAACAGCTTTTTCTCGGAGTTTTCGCCCTCGCCGAAGTTCCCGTAAACATTGGACAAATGACTATTGGGTTAATAGTGGCAACACCCATAGTGAGGGTTATTAAGCGAACATTGCCACAACTAATTGAAAGCCGACCTTAACGCCTAAGAACTGAGGAATGGAAATTGAAGCTGCCACATGGAAAAGTTCCCATCGAAATTTTAAAAGAAATCGTCTTCAAAAATCTAGGCGCAAAACACCGCGAAGTTGTTCTAGGACCATCTGCTGGCTTTGATGGCGCTGTAATAGACCTTGGCGACAAATCCCTAATAGTTTCCATGGATCCGATAACAGGAGCAGTTGAGCATATAGGGTGGCTTGCCGTCAACGTTAACGCCAACGACATAGCAACTTTCGGCGTTAAACCAAAATTCTTCTCTTCATGTATTCTTCTACCGGAAGACTCTGATAAACAAACAGTGGAAACCATTTGTTCCCAGATGGATAAGGCTTCAAAAGCCCTTGAAATAGCCATTATAGGAGGACACTGTGAGGTAACCCCGGAACTTGCCAACCCAATAGTTATTGGATGCGCCATGGGCGTCACTGAGAAGGGAAAATATGTTACAGCAGGAGGAGCCAAACCCGGAGACAAACTTATATTGACCAAAAGCGCTGGAGTTGAAGGCACAGCTATCCTCGCGACTGAACGTTATGGGTTGCTGCTTAAAAAAGGAATGCGGAAAGAACTGTTAATGTCGGCGCAGAGGTTTTTCGAAAAAATAAGCATTGTAAAGGAGGCTGTTCTAGCCTTTGAAACTGGCGGAGTAAACGCCATGCACGATCCCACTGAAGGAGGAATCCTCGGAGGCATCCACGAAATGGCTGACGCCTCAAATCTAGGCGTAAAAGTTTTTGAAGAGAAAATCCAAGTGGCAGAGGAAACCCTTGAAATCTGCAGTTTCTTCAAAATAGATCCGCTGCAATTAATTAGTTCTGGAGCTCTGCTTATAGCTTCAAAAGAAAGTTTCGCTACAAAAATTGTTGAAGAATTAAGGGCGAATAACATAGAGGCTTTTGTGATTGGAGAATTCCTTAAGCCGCAAAATAAACGTTTATTTGTCCGTAAAAACGGCAGTGAAACAGTTCTTCCTCGTCCTAAGTCCGATCATTTATGGGTTGCTTTAGCAAAACACAGATAAACTGAATTTATAATTACAGCGTTTAAGAAATGCTCATCTTAGAAAGGAGAGAACATATCCTTGACTTTAAGCCTTGGAAGAGTTTTCATAACTGGTGGAGCTGGGTTTATAGGAAGCCATCTCGTGGATAAGCTCTGCGAAAACCACGTTGAAGTAGTTGTTTTTGATAACCTCACCGCTGGGAGAATGGAGAACTTTAAGAAATGGCTGAATGCTCCAAACTTCAAGTTTGTGTTTGGCGATCTTCTCTTCTACGAGAAAATCCTAGAACCTCTCGTTAGATGCGAAACCGTTTTTCATTTAGCGGCAAACCCAGAAGTTAGAATCAGCTCAACAGATCCTAAAGTTCATTATGAACAGAACGTTCTCGCAACCTTCAATTTGCTCGAGGCAATCCGCAAAGTGGGCAGCGTTAAAACCTTAATTTTTGCTTCGTCATCTGCTGTTTATGGAGACGCAGAGGAAATTCCAACACCTGAAGACTATTCTCCCCTTAAGCCCATCTCTGTTTATGGCGCCTCAAAACTTGCTTCAGAAGCCCTAATAACAAGCTACGCTTACACCTACGGGTTTAAAGCCGTGATATACAGACTTGCAAACATAGTGGGTTCAAGAGCCCGTCACGGGGTAATCTACGACTTCATAAGAAAACTAAGGGAAAACCCCAAAAAACTCGAAATATTAGGCGACGGAACCCAAACAAAATCATATTTACATGTTGAGGACTGTGTAAACGCGATGTTAGTGGGGATAAATTTTAACCGTGAAAAAGTTGGAATTTATAACGTGGGCTCAGAAGATCAAGTAACTGTTAAAGAAATAGCGGATATTGTCTGTGAAAAAATGGGATTAAGCAATGTTCAATACATTTTTACAGGCGGTGTTGATGGAGGAAGGGGATGGAAGGGAGACGTAAAATTTATGCTTTTAAACATTAACAAACTAAAAGAATTGGGATGGAAGCCCAGATTAAATAGCCGTCAATCGGTTGAAAGAGCCGCGGAGGAAATCCTAAAAAACGAGTAAACGTTTGAAGGAGTGGCAATTGAAAGGGGAAAATAAAGCTTACCCCAAAGTTTCGATAGTTGTTCCCGTTAAAAACGGAGCAGCAAAGATAAAAGATCTTCTAGACTCTTTAATGCGGGTTGACTACGATAGGAATAAGCTTGAAATAATAGTTGTGGATGGGCACTCAACCGATGGCACAAAAGAAATAGTTTCACGCTATCCGGTTAAACTTCTGACAGAGGAAAAACCGGGAGTTAACGCCGCGAGAAACACAGGCATAAAAAACAGTACAGGCGAAATTATAGCCTTCACAGACCACGATTGTGTCATTCCAAAGGATTGGGTTAAAAAAATGGTTGAAAATCTTCAAGATCCTCAAGTGGGATGTGTTGGCGGTCAAATCCTAAGGTATAACGACGATTTTCTAGCAAGGTACGCGGATGAAAGCATAATCCCGGTGATGAGGATATTTAAAAAGAAGGCGGTAATAGAGAAAATAAGTTCTCCGATTTATTATCCAGTTGGATGCAATCTTGCCGTGAAAAGAGAAGCCGTGGAAAAAACAGGCTTTTTTGATGAAAGATTTGAATACGGCTTTGATGAGCTTGAGTTCGCCGAAAGGGTTTGCGAGAAAGGATACAAAATACTTCTCACGCCTGAGATTTCGGTGAAACATAAACATCGTTCAACCCTGTCAGAACTTTTAAGGCAGACTTTCCGTTATGGACAGGGAGGCGGTTTACTCCCAAAGGTTAAGGGAGTTAATAGCATGCTGTCAAAGTGGGTTCTGTTAAGCCTAATGGGTTTTGCCTTATGGTTTTTCGCAATTTTATCTTTGATAATTTACACAGTGTTTACCCAATCAACAGCATTTCTTACCACATCGTTTGGGCTTCTATTTTTCCCGTTATTGGGGCTTATGGCATTTTACGCTTATCGAACATTTAGGATAAGGGATGGAAAGTATCTGCGAGTTCTGGTTTATCCCTTTATAGATATTATGAGGTCTTTGGCGTTTGTGGCTGGTGGAATGCATCGGCTGTTGAAGCCTGTTGAGCAGAAAACTTCTTGGAAGACTATCAGTTCCAAAGTTAAACATTAAAAATAGGGAAAAACTAAATTGCATCTTCAAACCATTGTAAGTGACATGCGAGTTGGTTATCATGGCGGAAAAGGAAGACCCTGTTAAACTGCACAAAAATGGAAACACTCTTTATGAACTGGGCAAGTATGAAGAGGCTAAAGAAAATTTTCTGCAAGCTTCCGAGCTTTACCAGAAGGCAAACAACTTCTTTGACGCTACTTACGCGCTTTTTAAGGCTGGTGAATGCGAGTTTATGCTTAAAAACTATGAGAAAGCTGTTGAATACTTCCTAAAGTCTGCAAATTTATCCTTCAAGAAAGGCTTTGACAGATTTGGAGTAAGCGCACTAGAATATGCAAGGGACTGTTATAAGGCGTTGGCGCAAAAGGAGAAAGTTGAAGAGTTAGAGAAAAAGATAAAGGAGATAAAAACAAAGCTGGAAGAATCATTTTAAAGCAGCTCAAACCCTTTTCTTTATGCAACCTATTTAAACACCCTTCAAAATATTTGACGTAAGAGCGTAAAAAGGGCAGTTTATGCCAACATCCTTCAAAGCCCTTGCAGAATTATGCGAAAAATTGGAAAGTATGACGAAACGAATTCCCATGATAAGTCTTGTTGCTGATTTCCTTAAAAGTTTAGAAGATGATGAAGTTGAGCCAGCTGTTTCCATGATTTTGGGAAGGGCTCTTCCTAAGCGAAGCCAGCAAACCCTAGAAGTAAGTTGGGCTACCGTAAGCGAAATTATTAGGCGCATAACAGGGGTTGAGTGGGAACTTTTCATAAAAGCTTTCAGCAAGACTGGAGATGTAGGCTCAGCTGCAAAAATGGTCTTCGAAAACAGCAAACCCAAGAGGCAAGCGTCATTATTTGCAAGAGTCTTAACAATAACTGAGGTTAGACAAAGTTTCGAAGCAATAGCCCAAACTACTGGATATGGCTCTAGGGAGAAAAAAGAGCGCATAATTGAAACTTTGCTGAGTTCAGCTTCCCCTATTGAGGCTAAATACTTAGTCAAAATAATTATTGGGGAAATGCGCACCGGGTTCCACGAGGGATTGATGGAACAAGCAGTTTCCGAGGCTTTCCAAGTACCGCTTAAGGATGTTCAAAAGGCTAGTATGGTGTTAGGCGATATTGGCACAGTGGCGGCAATAGCGAAAACCGAAGGCAGAGAAGGGCTTTCAAAAGTGGATTTCAAAATTTTTAGACCCCTCAAGCTTATGTTGGCTCAGATGGCTAATGATGTGGCTGAAGCCCTAAAAGAGCACGGTGGAAAAACAGCCTTCGAATACAAACTTGACGGTGCCAGAGTTCAAATCCACAAGCAAGGCGAAACCGTTAAGATTTTCAGTCGAAGATTAACTGACGTAACCGAAAGTCTCCCTGAAATAGTTGAAACTGTTAGGAAGAACGTGAAGGCAGAAGAAGCAATTTTAGAAGGCGAAGTCATAGCCGTCGACGATGAAGGACATCCAATTCCCTTCCAACATCTTATGCGAAGATTCAAAAGAGTCCACGCTATAGAAAATGTTGCCGAAACCATCCCAGTAAAGCTTTACCTTTTCGACATCCTCTACCTTAACGGAGAAAGCCTAATAATGCTTCCATATCTTCAACGGAGGCAAACGCTAGCTGAAAACGCTGGAGAAATACCACTGACAAAGCAAATTATCACAAACAGCATCGAAGAGGCAGAACATTTCCTCAAGGAAGCCACAGATTCTGGACATGAAGGACTTATGGCGAAGAAGCTTGACAGCGAATATGTTCCCGGAATTCGTGGAAAACGTTGGCTTAAGATAAAGCCAACCCTCGAGCCCTTAGACCTTGTAATTGTTGCAGCCGAATACGGTTATGGACGGCGACGCGAATGGCTTTCAGACTATTATCTGGCGGCTCGGGATGCGGAAACAGGCGAATTCTTGATTGTGGGGAAAACTTTTAAGGGTTTAACCGACGCGGAAATCACCGAAATGACAAGGCGCCTCAAAGAATTAGCCGTAAAAGAGGAGCATAGACGAATTTTTGTGATTCCAAAAATAGTGGTCGAAGTAGCCTACAACGAGATTCAAAAAAGTCCAAAATACAAGTGCGGCATGGCTCTGCGGTTTGCAAGGATAACCCGCATAAGAGAAGACAAAACACCAGAAGAGGCTGACACTATACAGAGAGTCAGAGAAATATATGAAAAGCAGTTTTTGAAAAAGGGTAATATAAGGCTAAGAAACAGCAAATAATGTGCAAGTCTTCGTGGAAGGCTGATTAAATGTCGAAAACTCGAAAAACCCCAATTTTATACAGCGAATTTTACAGTCGCCAACTAGTCTTAAAAGAGCTTGGCCGAGAAGGGCAAGAGAAACTTGCAAAATCAAAAGTTGCAGTTGTCGGTCTTGGTGGACTTGGCACTGTTTCTTCGCTTTATTTGGCGTTGGCAGGTGTGGGGCATTTGCGCCTCATAGACCAGGACACTGTTGAACCGCAAAACCTTCATAGGCAAGTTTTATACACGCCAAAAGATTTAAGCTACCCGAAAGCCGAGGTTTCGGCGAAAAGGCTTATGAAAGTAAACCCCTTCATCACAGTTGAAGCTGTCCCAGAAAACTTGAACGCAGACAACGTTGAAAGACTTCTCAGCGATGTTAACTGCGTCGTCGACGGTTTGGATAACATGCGCACCCGCTATCTAATCAACCGCACATGTGCAAAACTTAAAATCCCCTATGTTTTCGGCGCCGCCATAGGCATCGAGGGCAACCTCTCAGTTTTCGCCCCGCCGGAAACCCCATGCCTGGAATGCATTTTACCAAACATCGACGACCGTAACTTACTCACATGCGATGTCAGAGGAGTGCTCGGCGCAACCCCCGGGATAATTGGAACAATGCAAGCCATGGAAGCCATAAAACTCCTAGCGGAAGTAGGCACACCGTTAAAGGGCAAACTAATGATATGCGACTTCAGCGACATGTACTTCACCACAATAGACATATACAAAAGAGAAAACTGTCCGGCATGCCGAGGCGAAGCCGCAACCCAAAAACCACGGGAAAGGCTTGTCTGGCTGTGCGGAAGAAACACGGTCAACATAAACCCAGAAAAACCAACAAAACTAAGCCTAGAAGCCATCCACACAAAAGTAAAAGAAAACTTCAAAATCCGCATAAAATCCTCCATGGCAATAGTCTTCACCTACAAAAAATATGAAATAACACTGTTCAACGGAGGACGCATGCTCATAAAAAACGTAGCAGACGAAGAAACAGCCAAAAAAGTCTACAAGGAAATAACCGAAAAACTCAAGCTAAACCAATAAAACCTTTATTACGCTCCTTAATGAATCTAATAAATTGCCGGGGTGGCCGAACGGTTCAGGCGGCTGCCTGCAGAGCAGCTATATGTGGGTTCAACTCCCACCCCCGGCTTATAGGACAAACCCGCGTATTGCCGGAGGCTTTGCTATTTGCGTTTTCTGAATAGTTGCTCCGTCAACATCGCAGAGATATTCAAAGCCTGTTTCTATGAGTTATCTGACTTCTTGAAACTTTGAATATCCTCGGTTGCACCTAGATATTTAGCGGGCTCTTGCTCTTACTCTGGGCTCAATTAGGGTCCAAAGCCACTCCACAAATTCTCCAAGGTTTTTTGTTTGGATGTAAACTTCTCCTGGGCCCTCAATTTTTGTTACCAAGCCTTCTCCGCCCAAGATTGTTTCTTTTAAACCTCCAAACTTCGTCACTTTGTAATTGCATGTGGTACTGAAAGCTACTAAGTGGAAGTTGTCAACAATCAGTTGTTGTCCAGGCTGCAGAACATGCTTGTCTATGGCTCCGAAGGTGTTTATGAACAGTGTTCCTTCACCTGTAACTTTTATCATGAATAAGCCTTGTCCAAACAGGCCCTTTGTGAAGCCTTCCCATTTGACATCTAAGTCTACATTTTCCGTTGAAGCTATGTAGGCGGCTTTCTGTATGATGTAGCCTTGATTGGGGGTTATTTCCAGTTTTTCAATGTCGCCTACAGGCGCTGAGACAAATCCAACTTCGCCTGGGCTGTTTCTTGCAGTGTACTCGTTAACCCAGAAAGATTGACGCCCAAAAATTGCTAAACCTAAGGTGCCTAAAAGACTTGTTTCCCTTTTCCTCGTGTGCACTTCAATGTTTGACGTCATATACGTCATTGCACCAGACTCAGTCACTATTTTCTCGTCCGGCTCTAAGGTTACCACCAGCATCGAATAAGACGGCTTAAATTTTATCTTTTTATCATTTACTCCTTTTGCGTTGCC
>FMJZ01002027.1_pt1 | contig 26838 bp, 33 predicted proteins | sample 1987881 | NCBI WGS metagenome assembly FMJZ01 (sample SAMEA4378227, study PRJEB15110) | soil metagenome | biome: soil; feature: Field; material: Soil | place: India | collected 2015-03-11 | depth 0 m
CGAACCCTGAACCAATGGCTTAAAAGGCCACTGCTCTACCGTTGAGCTACACGCCCGAACGGCGTGCATTCTATCATGCCTGTTCTTGATCGTCAACGTTCTGCGCGCATCGGGCGGTGCGCGTTAGAGTTCTATTAGAGGAAGTAATCGGCGCTTGACTTTCTTGACAAGCCGTTTAGAATTGAAAGAGACGCACTCTGTTGGGTTGGATATACCTGGTTACAAGGAAACACATGGAATATAAGGACTACTACAAGATTCTGGGTGTGAGTCGAGATGCCCGTCTGGATGAAATCAAGCGCGCCTATCGTAAACTGGCTCTGCAGTATCACCCGGACCGAAACCCCGGCAACAAGCAAGCGGAGGAGCGGTTCAAGGAAATCAACGAGGCCTATCAGGTGCTCAGCGACCCTCAGAAGCGCGCGCGGTATGATCAACTTGGCGAGTCGTACGCTCGCTGGGCGCAATCTGGCGCTCCTGGAGACTTCGATTGGAGTGCCTGGACGCAACCGGGAACTGGGGACTTGGAAGACCTCTTCGGCGAGGGGATGTTCTCCGATTTCTTCCGCGCTATCTTCGGCGGTATGGGTGTCAATCTCGGCGGGCGTCGCGCTGGCCGCGCGGGTGCTCCTCGGTACGAGCAACCTATCACGATTACGCTGCGAGAGGCCTATAGTGGTACGAAACGGTACCTGGAAGTCAACGGTCGCAGGATGGAGGTCAACATTCCGGCGGGGGCGCGCAGCGGCACCAAGATTCGCCTGCGCGGCGTTGGTCCCGCTGGTCCGAATGGACAAGCGAGCGACGTCTATCTGGTGATTCAGGTAATGGAAGATCCTCTCTTCGAACGACGAGGGGATGACCTCTATATCCAGACTATGGTGGATGCTTTCACGGCAATCCTCGGCGGCGAGGCGGAAGTTCTGACGCCGGACGGAAAACTCCTGTTGACGATACCGCCCGGCACGCAGCCCGATCAACTATTCCGCCTGGCGGGGCGGGGCATGCCATTTTTAAAAGACCCGCAGCGTAAGGGCGACCTGTATGTGCGCGTGAAAGTGCAAATTCCTAAGCGAATCAACTCGCGTCAACGAGCACTTCTGGAAGAAGCACGGCGAGCAACCTAAACGTTTGGGAGTTCTCTCCATGAAGAATCGGTTTGGTGTATTCGTCCTGGTTTCTGCGTTGGCGTTGTTAGCCTGTCGGCTGACTGCGCCTCCTTTTGGGTTGTTTCCCCCTGCGACGGCGACGGTTACTGCTACTGCCTCGGCGACTCCTCGCTTGTTGCCTCCCTCTTCCACGCCGGCGGTAGAGACGTTGCCCGACACGGAAGAATTACTGGTCTCTCTCTATGAGCGTGTTGCTCCATCCGTCGTTGCCATCCGCGCGTTTAGTAAGGGGAGAAGCGATGCCCTTGGCAGCGGTTGGGTGTATGACAAGGATGGCCATATTGTCACCAATTACCATGTTGTCGAGGATGCCGATGAGGTCGAGGTGGATTTTCCCTCCGGGCTGAAGGTGATCGGGAAAGTAATTGGCGTGGACAAAGATTCTGATCTGGCGGTGATTGAGGTTTCTGTGCCGAAGTCGGAACTTCATCCACTGCCGTTGGGCGATTCGGATCAATTGAAAGTAGGGCAAACGGTGGTGGCGATCGGCAATCCCTTTGGGCTGCGCGGCACAATGACGGTAGGCGTCGTCTCCGCGCTTGGTCGCACCCTGCCCTCGATGAAGGATGCGCCTGGCGGGGGAGTGTTCGTCTCCGGCGATATTATCCAGACCGACGCCGCGCTCAATCCCGGCAATTCTGGCGGCCCATTGCTGAATCTGAAAGGTGAAGTGGTGGGAGTCAATCGGGCAATTCGCACGGAAGGGTACACACTGGAAGGTGAGGCAGTAAATTCCGGCATCGGCTTTGCTGTTTCGGTCAATATGGTCAAACGCGTCGTACCGGTCTTGATTCGAGATGGCTATTATGCTTATCCCTACATGGGAATCTCGGCGATTGATGAGCTCTCCTTGCGCGAAATTGAGATTCTGGGACTGAAAGCGTACACAGGGGCGTATGTCGTGAAGGTGGCGCCGGGCAGCCCGGCCGATCGCGCTGGTGTGCGTGCCGGCAAAACGCCCACGGAAATCGAAGACGTTAACGCCGGCGGCGACCTGATTATCGCCGTGGATGGTCAGCCTATTCTTACCTACGACGATTTGATTCGGTATCTCTTCACCCGAAAGTCGCCGGGCGATACGATTGTGCTCACGGTGCTACGTGGGGAGGAGCAACTTGACCTGACTCTGCGCCTGACCGAGAGGCCGTGAATTCTGTATCGTCGGCATGAGGCGGTTGCGTTCAGGGCGGCGGCGCGCGGGGAGGCAGTCTTGACGAGACGCACAGTTTAGGAGCGATGCGGCGTCCCTCATTGGCTTAAACAGAGAGGCGGAATGTCACATCCTCTCTGGAGAACCCGCACTATCCTGCTTGGCGGTTTATCGAGTACAATGTAGGACAAATAAGGTTGTCCGTGTATGGTGGCCTCTTCTTCTATTCTTGAACGGGAAGCGCTGCCCCAGGCCCATAAAAGGCCACGAGGGGAAGTGATCGTTTATGCCACTTGGTGTAAGGGTTGTCACATCTGTGTAGAATTCTGTCCGACGAAGGTTTTTGAGATGGGACCGCTGGATGACTATCCTCGTGTGGTGCATCCCGAAAACTGTACAGCTTGCCATTTCTGCGACACCCATTGTCCTGACCTGGCGCTTGTGGTCCGGAAACTGGAATGAGAAGCGAACATGGCCAGAATTCTGCTTCAAGGTAACGAGGCAATTGGCTGGGGCGCGCTCGCCGGGGGATGCCGTTTCTACGCTGGTTATCCTATTACTCCTTCTACGGAGATTGCAGAATTCCTTGCTCGTGAGCTGCCCAAGGTTGGCGGTAAGTTCATTCAAATGGAAGATGAAATTGCCAGCATTGCGGCAGTGATTGGCGCGTCCATCGGCGGATTGCGCTCCATGACGGCGACAAGCGGACCCGGCTTTTCGCTCATGCAAGAGAACATCGGTTATGCTGCAATGGCGGAGATTCCCTGCGTGATAGTGGATGTACAACGGCTTGGTCCCTCGACAGGGCAACCGACTGCGCCGTCGCAGGGAGATGTGATGCAGGCGCGCTGGGGTACCCATGGTGACCATCCGATTCTTGTCCTGTGTCCGGCTTCTGTCTACCAAGCATTCACTCTGACGGTTCGAGCGTTCGACTTGTCGGAAAAATATCGTACGCCGGTCGTTTTGCTAACCGACGAAGTCATCGCGCACATGCGCGAGGCGGTTGAGTTGCCGGATTGGCGAGATGGAACGATGAAAGAGTACCGCCTTCAAAGCGTGGAGGGCGAATATTTCCCCTACGAGAATGCGGAAAACGGCGTGCCTCCGCTGATTAGTTTCGGTCTTGGTTATCGCTACCATATCACCGGTTTGTTTCACGACGCGCGCGGTTTCCCGACACAACGTCTTGATGAAATCAACCTTTGGCTGGAGCGCGTTCATACGAAATTGGAGCGACATCGTGAAGACCTTGTAGCGATAGAAACCGATCTTCAGGAGGGGGCAGAGACGATGCTCATTGCTTATGGCGCCTCGGCGCGCAGTGCGCGGTATGCGCTGAAGCAAGCACGCGCCGGTGGTCATAGGGTGAGCATGATCACCTTGTTGACCATCTGGCCTTTCCCGGAGCAAGAGGTGGAAGCGCTTTGCGAGGATGTACGACGCGTGGTCGTGCCAGAAATGAACCTGGGGCAGCTGGCACTTGAAGTGGAGCGCGTGGTTGGGCGCAAGAAGGTGCGACGCGTTACCCGTGCCAACGGCGAGATGGTACCGCCTCGGCTAATTATAGAGGCTATGGGAGAATGATCTATGGATAAGCATGTGATTCTAGAGGCGGCGACTCTGGATGCGCATGAAGCGCACTTACCGCCAGAGAACTGGTTCGAGCGCAGCGAAACTCTCCAAAAGTTGCGCAAGAATAAAAAGTTCCCTACAATCTGGTGCGCGGGCTGTGGCTTAGGTGTTGTGATGGGCGCGCTGATTCGCGCCATCGACCATCTGGGGCTGACGAATGACGAAGTCGCGCTGGTATCCGGCATAGGTTGTACGGCCCGGATGCCGGTCTATCTGGATTTCAACACGCTGCATACCACGCACGGGCGCGCGCTGGCCTTCGCCACCGGCCTAAAGATTGCTCGTCCGGATATGAAGGTGATTGCCATCATGGGAGATGGCGATGCGCTGGCGATCGGCGGCAATCACTTTATTCACGCGGCGCGTCGCAACATCGGCATCACCGCCCTCGTGGTCAACAATGCTACCTACGGGATGACGGGAGGCCAATACAGTCCGACCACGCCTTTGGGGGCGCTCTCTACCACATCGCCCTATGGTAATGTGGAGCCGCCGTTTCCAGTTTGTGAGCTCGCTGTTGCCGCTGGCGCGACCTATGTCGCGCGTAGCACGGTCTATCATGCCCTGGAACTGGATAAGTACCTGACCGAGGCGATTGCCAAGGAGGGCTTTAGCGTCGTGGAAGCGGTCAGCTACTGCCATGTGGGCTACGGGCGACTGAATCGATTCGGCAGCGCGGCGGATATGATGCGCGCGCTTAAAGACAATTCGATCTCGAAAACGGCATATGACGCGCTTCCATCGGAACAGAAAACCGCGACCACAAAGATCGTGCGTGGGGTTTTTGTCAACCTGGAACGTCCGGAGTATACGCGCTTGTACGCCAACCTTGCTGTGCGCGCGAAGGGAGTGAACCCATGAGATCGCTCGACGAACGCGTGGAGGTCCGGTTGGCCGGTGAAGGCGGGCAGGGTTTGATCCTGGCCGGCATTGTTCTGGCAGAGGCGGCTACCCTGGAAGGCTTGTACGTTGTGCAGGCGCAGAGTTATGGCCCAGAAGCGCGTGGCGGCTCCAGCAAGGCCGAGGTCGTCCTCTCAACACAGGAAATAGACTATCCGGAAGTCCTGCAAGCCGATGTCCTCGTTGCTCTCAGCCGGGATGCATTTCGCCAATTCTCGGCGGACGTTCGCGAGGACGGCTTGATTCTTGTGGATGAAGATCGTGTGGAGACAGACAAGCAGGGGAATCTGGTACGCCTGCCGATCACTCGTCTGGCTTTTGAGACGACCGGGCGGATCATTACAGCGAACATGGTCGCGCTGGGTGCAGTGGCAGGCCTGACGGGTATCGTCTCACGCGCCGCGCTGGAAGAGGCGGTGAGGAAACGCGCGCCGCGCGGCTCGGAGGCAGTGAATCGAAAGGCTCTTGAAGCTGGATTCACGGCAGCCATGGCTGTCGCGTTTTCACTGCCGGCGGCGAAGACAGGCACGTAGCGCATTACCTCGGGGAATTGGCGTTCATCGCTATTGACTGAATATCGGGCTGCTGTGGTATGATTCGCTACGCGATACGGTTCTTTTCTCTTGGGAGCAGGATATGTCTATCCATTTTGGCACGGATGGCTGGCGCGCGGTCATCTCCGATACGTTTACGTTCGGCAATCTACGCATGTTGACGCAGGCAATCGCGGACGCCGTTGCTTCGGAGCAATGGGATAGAAGCAATGGTCATGGCGCCTCGCCCGACCCACGCAAGATGGTGGTTGGCTTTGACACACGTTTCCTTTCGGATCGTTACGCCCAGGAAGCGGCGCGGGTGCTGGCCGCGAACGGCTTTACGGTGTATCTGGCGCAAGCGGATTCCCCCACGCCGGCGATCTCCTATGCGGTGAAACAGCTCAAGGCGATTGCCGGCGTGATGATTACCGCCTCGCACAATGCGCCACGTTATAACGGTGTAAAGTTGAAAGCTGCCTATGGCGGTTCGGCCTCGTCGGAACAGTGCCGGCGGGTGGAGGTTTACCTTAACGACAACGAAGAGCGCGGGCGCGGTCCGAACTTGATGGATTTCGAGCAGGCGCGCGAGAAAGGGCTGATTGTCAAATTCAACCCTCTGCCAGCTTACTTTGATCACCTGCGGACACTGATTAATACGGATGTCATTGCGGACAATCCACCACGCTTTGTGGTGGACCCGATGTATGGCTCGGGGAGGGGGGTCATTCGCAATTTCTTACAAGGCACAGGTTGCGAGATTTGTGAGATTCGCGGTGAGATGAATCCCGGCTTCGGTGGGGTTCACCCGGAACCCATTCGTCGTTATCTGGGCGCCCTAGCGGGAGCGGTCAGCACCGGCATGGGAAACTTCGGCTTGGCCACCGATGGCGATGCCGACCGTATCGGCGCCATTGACGAGCATGGCAACTTTGTCAGTCCTCACCTTATCTTTGCGATTGCGTTGCGTTATCTGGTCGAACAGCGCGGTTGGAGTGGTGCGGTCGTGCGTACTGTTTCCACGACACGCGTGATTGATCGCTTGTGTCAAAAATACGGTCTCAAGGTATATGAGACGCCGGTCGGTTTCAATCACATTGCTGACCGTATGTTGCGCGAAGACGTGCTCATCGGCGGCGAGGAATCGGGCGGCATTTCGTTCAAGGGGCATATTCCGGAGGGCGATGGCTCTATCATGGGGTTGCTGCTGGTCGAAATTATCGCGGCTTGGAAGACCTCGCTCCACGAATTGGTGGAAAACGTGCTGCGCGAGGTTGGGCCGGCGTTCTATGAACGCAACGACCTACGTTTGAGTCGCCCTGTCTCGAAGAGTGAGATGACACGCTTCCTTGTGGAACAAGCCCCCGCTTCGATTGGGGGCGAGGCGGTGACGCAGGTCGGCCATCTGGACGGCGTCAAGTATATCCTGGCGGATGATTCCTGGTTGCTCATCCGTCCTTCAGGCACGGAACCGGTGTTGCGGTTGTATGCAGAAGGGCGCAGCCGGGAAATGGTTAAAGCGTTGCTGGAATTTGGGCAACAGGTTGCTGCGGCAACCATTTGAGCGCGCCTTTCCACCTATCTAGCTGTAAGGAGAAAAGCCATGACAACCACACTTGACAACCTGAAAGTTGCTTTTGCCGGCGAATCCCAAGCTAACCGTCGTTATCTGGCTTTCGCGAAAAGGGCGGAAGAAGAGGGCTATCCTCACATTGCGCGGCTATTTCGCGCTGTGGCTGTGGCCGAGGAAGTCCATGCTATCAATCACCTTAAAGCGATGGGCGGACTGAAGTCCACAGCGGAGAATCTGGAGATAGCCATTCAAGGGGAGGAATACGAGGTCAACGCCATGTATCCACCGATGCTGGGCGAGGCCGAGCACGCCGGCGAAAAGCAGGCTGCGCGCGCGTTCCGCTGGGCGCTGGAGGTCGAGAAGATTCACGCTGTGTTATACCGCCAAGCGGCGGAAAGCCTCGCGCAGGGAAAGGATATTGCCGATGTGGAGTACTTTATCTGCCCTGTTTGTGGCTATACCCATGTTGGGCCGGCAGAAGGGAAGTGCCCGATTTGCGGGTACCCGGCAGAAAAATTTGAGAAGATTGTGTAATGTAACCCATATTGGGATGGTCTTCTGCGGTAGCGAAATGAGTCGGCGCTAGGGGCGCACATGTTGCGTATAGCCACATTCCGATCGGACTCTCCCCATACAAGGTCAGCGAAAGCGGAGATTGGAGGCTTGCTATGCCAGAAGCAACGTTGCATTTCCCTAAGGGTTTTCTGTGGGGAACGGCTACCGCTGCGCATCAGGTAGAGGGCAACAATACCAACAATAATTGGTATCTCTGGGAGGAGAGCGGGCATACCATGCACAAGTCGGGCCTGGCCTGTGACTGGTGGGGGGGGAGATGGAAAGAGGATTTTGATCGCGCTGCAGAGACCGGCCAAAACGCGCATCGCCTTTCGGTGGAATGGAGCCGTATCCAGCCGGCGCCGGATCGCTGGGACGAGGCGGCATTGGAACGATATCGCGCCATGTTACGCGGCCTGCGTGAACGGAACATGACCCCGTTGGTTACGTTACATCACTTTACAGATCCGCTCTGGGTAAGTGAACGCGGCGGTTGGGAGACAGAATCTATTGTGCCGCTCTTCGAGCGCTTCGTTCGCAAAACGGTGGAAGCGTTGAAGGAATATTGTACCCTGTGGTGCACCATCAATGAGCCAAACGTGTATGCCATTTTGGGCTACGTCGGTGGCGTCTTCCCGCCAGGCAGGAGAAATAGTAGGCAAGCCATCGTGGTCATGGCGAACATGGCACGCGGACATGCGGCTGCTTACCGTGCTATTCACGAGATACAGCCGGAAGCGCGCGTAGGGTATGCCTGGCATTATCGTCCGATGGTACCGGCCCGGCCCTGGTTTCCTCTGGATTGCTGGGTACGCAACATCCAGTACAATGCCATGAACGAGTCGTTCCCCTCCGCTATTCACAAGGGCGTCTTGCGTTCTCCTTTAGGGAACGTGCGAATCCCGGAAGCCAAAGGAACTCAGGATTATGTCGGCGTGAACTATTATTCCCAGGATACCGTTGCCTTTGACATACAGTATGGGAGAGAACTATTTGGCCGGCGTTATTACCCAGCCGGCAGCGATGTCTCCGACGCGGGCATGAACGCGAACATTCCTCAAGGGATGTTCACGACCTTGCAGTGGGCGCGTCGCTTTAACCTACCGATTGTTATTACCGAGAACGGCATTGAGGATGCCAGTGACCGCATTCGGCCGCGTTATCTGGCTCAGCACGTGCATCAGGTATGGCGGGCAGTGAACTTCAATTGGCCGGTCAAGGGATATTTTCACTGGTCGTTGGTAGATAACTTCGAATGGGAGCGTGGTTGGACTCAACGCTTTGGTCTGTGGGAACTAAACGTGGAAACGCAGGCACGTCGGAAACGGCCCTCCGCCGACCTGTATGCGGCCATCTGTCGTGAGAATGCTCTGAGCAGCGAAACGGTGCGTACCTATTGTCCCCAAGTGTTGGAAAAGATTTTCCCTGACGGATGATTGTACTTGTTCCTGACGTTAGAACTGCTTTGTCTTGTTGTCAGCGGGCTTCCTCGTGGCCTTGGCGCTATCCCATGATTTGAGAGGACAATGATGAGAAACCGGTTTGTTTGGATCCTAATTGGTGGGCTGTCGCTAGCTGGCTTCATTTTGGTGATAGCATTAACGCGTTCAGGGCCAGGCGTTAGTGGAGATTCTATATGGTATTTGCAAGGCGCTAAGAGTCTTCTGTCAGGTCATGGTTACAGCATTCAGCGCGCCGATGGCTTTTTGCCGATTGCCATGTTCCCTCCTTTTTATTTCTTTTCTTTTGGCGTTGTTTCATCTTGTAGGGTGGGACTTATTTCTCTCCGCTCGCATTTTGAATGCTACGTTCTTTGCTAGCACAGTTTGTTTAACGGGCTGGTTGATATTGCGTATTTCCAAGATGGCTGTTCTTGCTGTGATAGGAAGCGCTCTTGTGCTGCTTTCCGGCAATTTCCTTATAGCCCACGCTTGGATGTTGAGCGATTCGGTCTATATTGGCATGACGGCTATTTCCTTGGCTGCCGTAGTTCTTTTTTTAGAATCGAATCAAAGGAGATTTTTACTGCTCGCGGGTTTGGCTGCTGGTCTCAGCATCCTTACGCGTTATGTGGGGATTTCCTTGCTCGTTGCTATCGGACTAACGCTGCTCTTTACGAGTTCGCGCTGTTGGCGTGAACGGTTTCTTGATGCTGTGCTGGTCGGGAGCGTGGGGGTATTCCCCTTCGCGGGATGGATCATCAGAAACGAATTGTTAGATCTACCTGCGCTTGGGCGACAACACGTTGTCTTGCACCTGGAGACAGTGAAAGTTTCTTTGCGCATCTTCTTCAACACCCTGTGGAAATGGTTTGTTCCGGGGGGCGTTGTTTTCGATTTCGTTTCGCGCTCCATTATTTTGGTAATTCTTGGGTGTGTACTGCTCGCGGCGGCACCTGTCTATTGGAAACGTCAGCGAAAAGGTGATCCTGTGCTCGTTCGCGTTCAATTTCTCCTGATCATCTTCGGGATTGTGTATGTCACTTTAGCAATTGCCAGTGTAGCATTCTCATTGGCCGACAGCCCATTCAGCGCGCAAGCGCCGGGAATGGAACGTTATCTCGTCGCTCTCTTCCCTGTTGTTGTGATTTTCGTGAGTACTCTGGTGGGGCAGTGGTGTGCTGTTTTAGAGTCGCATAGATATATTCGTTGGGTACCCCTGCTGTTTCCAGCTTGCCTGATTGTGATCTATGGTTTGCAATTAATCGTTCTGTTCTCCCAGCCAATTTCATTGGGCTACACAGATATTAAGAATTACAGACCTGAACTTGTCAAGGCGCTCAAGGCTATCGCTTTAGAAAGACCTATCGTTACTAACAACTATGAGTTGATCTACTATTTGGTAGAAAAGCCGGTATATAGTATTCCAGGTTTAGCAGACGAATTGACAGGAATTCCTAATCCGTCCCACGCTCTTCTCATGAAAAGGGTGCAAAGGGTAGTAGAAGATGCGGGAGGGGCAGCAGTGATCTTCCGTCCCGCAGGCGAGCAATATTTCTTTGACCATTGGCTGGAACGGTTGGATGTCTACCAGAATTTCGGTGATTTCGTGGTTTATGTTGCTGTACCGTGAACCTTATCTGGAAGTAGGAAGAGTACCAATGGAGTACACTCGATTAGGTTCAACGGGAGTGAAAGTTTCGCGTATTTGCCTCGGCTGTATGGGGTTTGGAGATCCATCGCGCTGGATTCGCAAATGGGTGCTTCGCGAGGAAGAAAGCCGTCCAATTAGCAAAGAGAGTGCTGGAAATGGGAATCCATTTCTTCGATACAGCCAACGTGTATTCGTTGGGGACGAGTGAAGAAATGCTCGGATGGGCCATGAGGGACTTCGCCAGGCGCGAGGAGATTGTCGTTGCTACAAAGGTGTATGGCAAGATGCAGGAAGAACCGAATGGAGAAGGTCTGGCGCGTAAGGCTATCCTATGAGATTGACACTAGTCTAAGGCGGCTTAGAACGGATTATGTGGACCTTTACCGGGTTCATCGTTGGAACTATGAAACCTTGATCGAGGAAACACTAGAAAGCGCCGAACGGTCTTGTTCGAGCAGGCTAGGTTCGTTACATAGGCACTTTGTCCATGTGGCATGGCAATTCCAGAAGGCGCCCTGTGTTTCTGACTTGCATGGATGGGCTTGCTTTGTTTCCATGCAAAATCACTCCAATGGGTTTACCGTGAAGAGGAGCGTGAAATGCTCCCGCTTTGCCGAACGGAGCATATTGGGGTACTTCCTTACAGTCCCCTGGCTTCAGGAAGGTTGGTGCGCGACCGGGCGGCAGAAGACACGTTCTGTTCCGAAACCGACCAGACTCAAAGATGAAGTACGATAGCTCCTGCGACGTAGATCGTCCGATTGTGGAACGGGTTACAGAACTTGCCCAATGCGCGCCGCGCTCGCAATATTGCGCCGGCATGGTTGTTACAGAAGGAACCGGTCATGCCGCCTATGGTTGGCGCGACCGGGGTCGAGCATCTCGAGGAAGCAGTCGGCGCGCTCTCGGTCAGGCGGTCGCAGGAGGAGATCTCCTAATTTGGAGGAACTCGATAGGCTGCATCAAGCTGTGGGCCATCGGTGAATGGCCAAGGCAAGAGGTCGCGGCGGCTGATATGAAGTCGCTTGCTTGACCTTTTTCGCTTGCATGGTTCCGTTTTCGTTGTAGGATGACTCGTATGCCTCGTCCTATGGACAACGTTGGTGTGCATGCTTTCTTAGGGGATGGAAACCCTGCTTTGGAAGTCATCTTTCGCCGCCGCAGTATTCGTCGCTATCAGGATCGGCCGGTTGAGGCAGAGAAATTGGATTTGCTTCTACGGGCAGCGATGGCGGCGCCTTCGGCGATGAACTGTCGTCCCTGGGAATTTGTTGTGGTCACAGAGACGGAGAAGCTGGAACAGTTCCGTCGTCGGCTCGTCTTCGGCAATCGCAATGCGCCGGCGGCCATCGTGGTCTGCGGTAACCCGCGTCGCAGCAAGAATCCGGCTGCCCGTCTTTTTTGGGAACAGGATTGCGCGGCGGCGACCGAAAACCTTTTGTTGGCCGCGACCGCGCTGGGATTGGGCACAGTCTGGATTGGCGTTTATCCGGTGGCTGGTTTCATTCGGGTTGTCAGAGAGGTGGTCTCCTTGCCGCGTTCGGTGACGCCGTTGTGCCTCGTCTATGTGGGATACCCGGCGGAGGAAAAGCCGCCGCGCTCCCAGTATGACGCCGGTCAGGTGTACTGGCAACAATACGGCTGCCGTCTATCTGGGAGCGTCGAGAAACCGATCCATCAGACATCGTAGTAGAGTGTGAATTCGTAGGGATGTGGACGCAAACGAATGGCGTCAAGTTCGACTTGCCGTTTGTAGGCAATGTAAGCTTCCAACAAATCGGGGGTAAAGACATCGCCTTTGAGCAAGAACTCGTGATCGGCTTCGAGGGCGTTGAGCACCTCACCAAGAGAGCCGGGCACTTCTTTGATAAGCCTGGCCTCCTCGGGGGGCAATTCGTAGAGGTCTTTATCTACCGGTTCACCGGGATCAATGCGGTTTTGAATCCCGTCCAGTCCTGCCAGCAGGATAGCGGCGAAGCACAAGTAGGGGTTACAGGAAGCATCAGGGGCGCGGAACTCGACTCGTTTGGCTTTGGCGGTTCGCGTGACCGGGATTCGGCAGATGGCGGAACGGTTGCGTTGCGAATAGGCCAATTTGACCGGTGCCTCAAAGCCGGGTACAAGACGGCGGAAGGAATTCGTTGTGGGCGAGGTGAGCGCGAGCAGCGCAGCGGCGTGATGGAGCAAACCGCCAATATAGTATCGGGCCGTATCCGAGAGACCGGCATAACCGGTCTCGTCGTAGAAAATATTTTGCTCCCCAAGCCATAGGCTGGAGTGTACGTGCATGCCAGAGCCGTTATCGCCAAACAGCGGTTTTGGCATGAATGTGGCCGTCTTGCCATTTTGGCGAGCAACGTTCTTGGCGATGTACTTGTAGATGAGCAATTTATCGGCAGCGCGCGTCAAGGTGTCGAAGCGCATGCCCAATTCAGTCTGGCCGGCTGTGGCCACCTCATGATGGTGAATCTCCATCTGGACGCCCGCCTCTTCCAGTGCTAGGAGGATTTTACTGCGCAATGTCTGGAGGGTGTCGGTAGGCGGCACGGGGAAGTAGCCGCGTTTGGGTTGAATCTGACCGCCGAAATTTGGCCTGCTGGCGTTACCGCTATTCCACCAACCTTCCACGCTGTCCAAATGATAGAAGGACTCGTTCGCCTCGCTGGCATACCGCGCATTATCGAAGATGAAAAATTCGGGTTCCGGCCCGAACAATGCCGTATCGGCGATGCCGGTGCGCTTAAGGTAGGCCTCCGCTTTGCGCGCCACGTAGCGCGCGTCGCGCGAGTACGGTTGCATGGCGACCGGATCGTACACGTCACAAATGATAACCAGCGTGGCGATTTCGGCAACCGGATCGAGAAAAGCTGTCTCGGCGTCAGGAAGCAGGAGCATATCCGATTCGTGAATCTCCTGGAAGCCGCGAATGGAGGAACCATCAAACGGCAGACCCTCTTCAAAGAGTTCTTCGTTCAAGCGCCGGCTAGGGATGCTGAAGTGTTGCCAGGCGCCGGGGAGATCCACGAAACGCAAATCCACCATTTTGGCGTTTTTTCCCATAGCAAGTACATCGTGAACGGTTGGCATAAGGGTTATCCAGTGCTCCTTTCGAAAGAGTTTGCTTCGATGTCGCCGGTTGTGCCTGCGCAGGGAATGCGCTGGCCTTGCCGTTTGTGTTCACTGACTGGGGGGATTGAAGTAGTTATAAGCCAGGCGAGAGATCTCGGCGTACAAGATATTGGCATTGTTCCAGATGATCGGATTTGCATCATAGATGTAAAGACAGAGCACATAATCCCCGCCAGGGGTGTAGATGATAGCCGCATCGCTGAAATTGTGATACTGACCATCCAAGCCGGTTAACCAACCGTGTTTATGTGCCAGGACCGTTCCACCGGGCAGACCGGCCTCTAATAGCACGCCGGTTCGATCCTCCTTCATATACTCAATCATCTGTTGACACGCGGCCTGTGTAATTTTGTCGGGGAAGACGGCCACCAGCGTGCCGCCGCCGTTCTGCGCGCAGCGATAAATGTCCTCCAACAACATTCCCATGTCGGAAGGAGTGGTTTGATTATAAATATCGGAATCTGTGGTTATATCCTTGCGCTGATTGGCGGGAGTGTCAAAACGTTTCAACAGCGGACAGGGGGCCTGCGGGGAGCAGAAAAAGCCTCCCATGAAGGAGTTGCGCAACCCTAAAGCAAATATGTCCTCTGTAACGATGAGAGGCCCGCGAACTTTATCCAGCATTTTCATCAGCGCATCCGCGGCGGCATTATCTGAGGTCCGGAAAACAGCGCGCAGCAGCGCGTCCGTTTCGTCGTCAATCTGGCCGGAGAAGTGACGGAACACGGAGACCATGATAGGAATCTTGATCGTGCTGGCGCCGGTAAAGGCTACATCGGGTTCTACCGGTAGATATTCTCCGGCGCGGTAAGCGAAATGCACTACTTCGCCGTTTTGCAAGTCGAGCAGGTATAGACCTACTATGCCCCTGAATCCATTGCGGTCAATGATGGTCTGGAACATCAGGCGCAATTGTTCGACAGAGGGACGGCTGGCTGGAATGGAGCGAGCGGTTAGGAGCACCATGCGCGTTGTTGGGGAACGCAGCGCGTCGCCGACAAGGATAACGGCACGATCTATGTCCAGGACGCGGCCCGGCAGACCAGGTGTGAATTCGGTGCTGCCGGGAATGATCGTAGCCGGTGTTGGTGGCCGGTCGTAACGCGCCGCAATTTCGTTTTGCAGGTAAGCGCGCAGGCGTTCGGGGGAGTAGGAAGCGACAAGGGGAACGTCTGTGGTTGTCGGTTGACGATTCCACAGGTAATCCCAAAAACCGCCCCAGAAGGAAAGGCCGGTTCGTTGCGCGTCCGCAGCGGCCAACATACTCTCGAGATCCAGGGAAAAACCCGCCTCACTTGGATTCATGTGAATCACAGCATCGCCATAACGCAGTTCGACAGGCAAGGAGTAAACCTGTACCAGCCGTGCGGCGGCTTCCTGTGGTCCTAACCCACCAACCGGCACGCCGGCAATCCTCATCGTAGCCGGATACGTGCCGCGCAGACGGCTGTAATCTACGAGCTGCAGGACAGTTAAGAGCACTGCTCCCAGCAGGAAAGCCAGCGAAACCCAACGTAAATAGAACAACCTGCTTCGATACCTCACCTCACGTAGCCTCCATCGCCTCGCGCATTGAGGCGTAGTATAACATAGCAGGGCTTCTCTCGACAACCAAAATGGTCCTCCCCGAGTCGCCAGATAGATATATGCTTGTCTGACAAATGTATGCTACAATGATTGCAGGATGGTCTTGTGCCTCGAAACCGGACCACGCAAGGCAATCTGTTGCGTGTTCTTTTGCTTTCCCTTTCGCGCGCTGCTTGGGAAAAACGGCTGGTCACGCGTTGGAAAGCAGGTCGGCAGATAGCTGCTCGTTTCGTGGCTGGCGAGATGCTCGCCGACGCGCTGCAAGTAACAAGCGATCTTAACGCGAACGGTCTTAACGTGACCCTCGATCACCTAGGCGAGCATACCTCGACGTCGGCCGACGCGGTGCAAGCGACCGAGGCAATTCTGGCTCTTTTGGATACGCTGAGGATACGGCCGGTGCGCGCTAACGTCTCCATAAATTAACGCAGATCGGCCTGGTTCTGGAGGAAGCCTTGTGCGAACGCAATCTGGGACGGATTCTGGAGAGTACTCGCCAAAGCGGGACCTTTGTGTATATTGATTTATGGAAGATTCACCCTATGTGGACAGGACGCTGCGTTTGTACTACCGGATGCACGCTGCTGGCTTTGAGCAGGTAGGCGTAGCGATTCAGGCCTATCTTTACCGTGCCGAGGCCGATACGCGCGCTTTGTTAGCAGCAGGGGCGCGCATTTGTCTGGTGAAAGGCGCCTATCGAGAACCGGCTCGCCGGGCCTATCCGCGCAAGGCTGATGTGAATGCGAACCTTGACCGCCTTGCCTGCCTTATGCTCGATGCCGCGCGGGATGCCGGCGCGCCGACCCTTTCTGCCGGTGGACGCATTCCACCCCTGCCGGCATTCGGCGCCCATGATGAACGGCGCATCAGGTTTATCTGCGCCTATGCACACCGAGCCGGCTTACCAAAGGAAGCCTTGGAATTCCAGATGCTCTATGGGATTCGCCGTGATTTGCAGGAACAACTGGCGCGACAGGGGTATCCGGTGCGCGTCTACGTACCCTATGGTAGGCGCTGGTATCCCTACTTGATGCGCAGCTTAGCAGAACGCCCGGCCAATCTCTGGTGTTTCCTTTCCAATTTCTTTCGCCGCTGAGCCATGTGTGGACGATTTGCCCTTTCGGTGGATGCTGAGGCATTGCAGGGGGCCTTCCCTGCCTTTCGTTTTCCGAAGTCATGGGTGCCGCGGTTCAACATGGCGCCGGGTCAACCGATTCTCGTCCTACCCAACGATGGAACGAACCGAGCCGACCTCTTCCTATGGGGGTTAATCCCTTCCTGGGCGAAGGACGCGACGATCTGCCGTCGCCTTATTAACGCGCGCGCCGAGACATTGGCTGTCAAACCGGCGTTTCGCGCCGCTTACCGCTACCGACGTTGTCTTGTCTTCGCGAGCGGTTTCTTTGAGTGGCAACAGACAGGAAAAAATAAAATTCCATATTTTGTGCATCTCAGGTCAAAGCATCCCTTTGCCTTTGCCGGTTTATGGGAAGGTTGGTATGCGGCGGATGGTTCTCTGGTGCTTTCGGCAACCATTGTGACCACAGAATCGAATGAACTTCTCGCGCCGTTGCATGAGCGGATGCCGGTCATCCTCGCGCCGGAATCGGTGGCATTCTGGGTTGACCCCGCGCCGCAGTCGCCGGCACGCCTGCAATCGCTCCTGCGTCCTTATCCTGCGAATGAGATGGAGGCGTACCCGGTCTCTCCTCTGGTTAATCGTCTGGAGAACGATACCCCGCATGTGCTCGCGCCGGCTACTACTCCGCAATCCGAGTAGAGCCGTTTTCGGTTGAGGGAAACGTTGCCCTGTTGTAGAAGGTTCAGGAAGCGACGTTCGTCGCCGAAGTAATCTTATGGGGATACTCGTTTTTCCCCTGGCGCGGCGAAATGGCGTCTGGGATAAAGCAAAAACCTGCGTCGCGTGAAGAGAGACAACGCATGGTGTACCTGTCGGGAATGCTCTCCGTCTCCGTTGCGTTTTCCTAATTTGGCACGTTTCCCCAAACGAGGATGTGGTTTGATGCGGATCAGGGGAAGTTGAGCGAACTTGTTTCTGAGTTAGCGGCTGAGACAATATTGAGCGGGAAATGACAAGAGAATCTCTCTTCTCTTATGGCCTCGAGTCGGCTATAATTTGCTTTTAATATGTCTATTTAATCGGGAGGCAGAAATGAAAGTGCCGTTTTATGGTCATGTTCGACAATACCAGAATATCAAGGCGGAAATAGATGCCAAGATGCAGGAGGTGCTCCTGAGCGGTCAGTATGTTCAAGGGCCTATGCTCAAAAAATTTGAAGAGGAATTGGCCGCTTATGTGGGCGCGAAGTATGCGATTGGGGTTGGCAATGGCACCGACGCCATCTGGCTGACGATTTTGGCCATGGGGTTGGGCCCCGGCGATGAAATTATCACGCAAGCCAATACCTTCTTTGCTACCGCCGAGGCCATCTGGATTGCCGGCTGCACGGCTGTTCTCGTAGATTGCGATGAGAACACCCGGTGTATTGACCCGCAGGCAGTGCGCAAGGCGATTACCAAGCGCACCAAAGCCATTATTCCGGTTCATCTTTATGGGCAGTGCGCGCCAATGCGAGAGATTCGCGCCATCGCTGATGAGTATGGTTTGCTCGTCATTGAGGACAACGCCCAGGCTATCGGCGCGGCCGGCGATGATTTCGAGATCGGTCAACTCTCCGACGCCGTAACCACCTCGTTCATCATTCAGAAGAACCTCGGAACGTTTGGCGATGGCGGCGCGGTCTGGACGAATCATCAGTATATCAATGACCGAATCCGCAAACTGCGCAATCATGGCTCGAACCAGCGCGACCATCATTCGTTTGGCTTCAATAGCCGCCTAGACGATTTGCATGCCGGCATTCTAAGCGCCAAACTCAAGCACATTGACGAGTGGAATGATTTGCGGATCGCGATTGCGCGCATGTACGACGCGGGGTTGAAGAATTGCGATTTCATTACGTTACCATATAATCGTCCAGGTTACCGCCATGTGTACCACCTTTACGAAATCGAGACGAACGATCCGGCGGAACGCAACCCGCTTCTGACCTACTTGAATGATCAGGGCGTAGATGCCAAGACTCACTATTCGATTGCTATCCATCAACAGGATGGTTTTCCCTGGGGCAAGGACGCGCGGGTGGTCTTGCCGTTGACGAACGCCGAGAAGAATGCTGCCTCCTGCATTTCACTGCCGATGTTCCCGGAATTGACGCAGGAGGAGGTTGAGTATGTCATTCAGGTTGTGCGCGATTGGCCCAAGCATCGTGCAAAATATATGAAGCAGTAACGGGTAAACCTTATGGCAGAGAACGTATATACGGTTGCTATTGCCGGGATGGGGAAGCGTGGCACGCATCATGCGGAGGCGGTTGCCGCGAATCCGCGTCTGAAACTGGTTGGTCTGTGCGATATTGATAGGGCGCGGCTGGAAGCGGCGCAACGGACGTTCGGCGTGGACTACATCAACACGGACGCGGCCAAGATGTTGCACGATACGCGCCCGGATGTATTCATGTTTTGCACCTTGCCGCAGATTCGCCTACCTATGATTCGCGCCGGTGTCGAGGCCGGGGTCAAGATGATTGCCTTCGAGAAGCCCATTGCACTTTCCATGAACGAAGCCTTGGAAATGTTTGCCCTGACGCGCGCGGCTGGCGTGAAGACCGTCGTCAGCCATCAGCATCGCTATGGCATCCACTATCAGAAGGTCAAGGAGATTATCGCCAGCGGCGCGATTGGGCGCGTGCATACGGTCTATGGTCATTCGATTGGCTGGATGATGCACATGATGACCCACCTGATTGAGTACGCCGGCTGGTATAGCGATTACGCCGAGCCGGTCTGGGTGGTCGGTCAGGCGTTCGGTACGGAGAAATTTTCCGATACCCATGCCTCACCGGATTACATTTGCGCTTTGGTCCAATATGCGAACGGTGTACGTGGCATCTTCGAGTGTGGAGCGGAAGCGCCGGATGTGCCCGAGGTGGATTCTATGTGGCACAAATGTCGCATCGGCGCGCAGGGCGCCGAAGGTTTTGCTGAAGTCTTGACCGGCAGGGAAGGAAAAGGCGGCGGTTGGCGCGCAGTCACAAAGGATGGGTTCCAGTCCGGGCCGGGATATATGGATTATGCTCATGATATGCCGCCTTACGTTCAAGATATGGTTGCATGGCTGGATGACGATCGTAAAGTCCACCCTTGCAACGGTGAGACGGCTTTAAAGGGCTTCCAGGTGATGATGGCAGCCATGCGCTCGGTTGTTCAACGTGGGAAAGTAACCCTGCCGCTTGGCCCTGGAGAACCGGAACTGGAGGCGCTGAAACGTGCGCTTGGCGGCTAGCGCCGTGAAGCGGTATTCTCCGCCGTCTCGGTAGTTTGCTCTTCGTTATTCCTTTTTCTGTAAGAAGCCCAGTGCCTGAAGGCAGGGGATGCCGGTGTTCGGCGGCATCCCCTGCTCGTGGCGCTTGGCCGAGGGGAGAAGGATACGGTTGTTCCACTTGCGCGGTCTATAATCTGCGTCTCAGAAGAGACGCTCCTCGTTCGCGGAGAAACGTTCGTTCTCTGGAGAAGTCGAACTTGACTTTTCTCTCCGATTTGTGCTAGATTCAAATGACACATAGCTACTAACGAGGCGTCTATGCTCCGCGAACGAATCTCGGAAAACGTTTATTGGTTCCAAAGCGAAATCTATGCACAGGCAACGGCTGGCGCGGTGATTGGGCCGCATTGGGCGGTTGTGATTGACACGCTAGCTCTGCCGGAAGAAACTCTGGCCATGCGAGATTTTATTGAACGCGAACTGGAAGTTCCTGTTCGCTACGTTATCAACACTCACTACCACGCCGATCATACCTGGGGGAATTGCTTCTTCCCCGGCGCAACGGTAGTGGCCCATACCCTCTGCCGCGACTTGCTCCGGCAGCGTGGTATCCCGTCGCTGGAGAACATCCGCAAGCAGAATGGGGCGTTCCGTCAGGTTAAGATTGTCTTGCCGCAATTGACCTTCGAGTTGGGTGAATTAACCTTGCGTGTGGGCAAGAAGAACTTGATCCTGACAACCACACCTGGCCATAGCCCGGATGGCATCTCGGTGTTGGTGGAGGAAGACCGCGTCCTGTTCGCGGGCGATGCCTTTTTGCCGCTTCCCTACATCGTAGATGGCGATGTTGACAAGCTGATGGACTCCATCAAACAAATCAGCCGTATGGGGCTGGAGAACATCATCCAGGGACATGGAGAAATTATCCTGCGTGGTGAAATTGACGCCGCGGTGCGCGAGAACCTGAACTATCTGGCCACGATTCGCAAAGTTGCTAGGATGGCTGTACGGCGTCGGTCAGCGCAAGATTACTTAAACGAGATGGGGGTAGAAGCATGCGGGAAAAGCCGCGTATATCTGGGAGGCCTAGCCGAGGAACTCCATCGCCGTAATCTGCGTTTTCTCTATCGCCAAGCGCAACAGGAACGAATCGGCGAGCAAGCAGAGGCATAATCTGCTCACGCTTTGACCAGCGATAGGGCAGACTGGATGATCGTTTGTTCGGATGGCAGGATGCGTTCCTCGAGCGCGCGCGCGTTGGCGATCGGCAGATCAAGAGCGGCGACACGCTGGACCCGGATGCCGTCCACAGCTTGCGCAGCGCGCGCAATGACTTCGGCTCCCCATCCTGAACTCAAGGTACCCTCCTCTACGGTCAGCAAACAGCGAGTGCGTCGCAAGGAATCCAGGAGTGGCTCTAGAGCAAAAGGCGCTAACTGCGAGAAAACCACCACCTCGGCGAAGACTTCCTGCTCCATGAGCAATATCTGGATGGCGGAGCGCACAATCTCGAAGTTGTAACCATAGGTAGCAATGGTCAGATGGGGAGCGTATGGCGGAAAGCGCAGCGTGTAGCAAGGGTAAGGACTGGAGAAGGTCTCAAGCGTATAGTCGGCTAAATCCCCTTGATTCGGTTGCGCAAGAGGGCGAGGGTAGAGCAGCTTGTGCTCGATGAAGAGCACGGGATCCTCATCGGTGATGGCGGCCTCGAGCAGCGTGCCGGGATCGCCAAGCGTATTGGGCGCGAGAATCTTCAGGCCGGGGATGCCCAGGAACATTTTCTCCAGCGACTGGCTGTGCGTTGGGCCGTAGCCGCGACGCCCTCCCATCGGCGTGCGGATAACGAGCGGCACGCGTACCTGTTCGTTGTACATCCAGCGAAACTTCGCCGCATGGTTGACAATTTGATCGGCGGCTAAGGTGATGAAGTCGCCGAACATGATCTCGACGACCGGGCGTAGGCCGCGCAGCGCCATGCCGGTCGCGACGCCGACGATGGCCGCCTCGGAGATGGGCGTTGTTAGGACGCGCTCTGGAAAGCGAGTCGAGAGACCACGCGTGACCTTGAATGCCCCGCCGTAGGGATCAAGGATGTCCTCTCCGAGGACATAAATGCGAGAGTCGTTTTCCATGGCGCGATGGAGAGCGGTGTTGAGCGATTCAAGGACGGTGGGCATAGGGGCAGGGGACTAAAAGACGAGGAAACACCTACTTGATGGTTTGGAGAGGAGGCGGTGGATCGGCTGCGGCGCGAGCAAAGGCATCCTCCACAATGGTCTGCGCTGCGGCCTCGGCGCGTTGACGTTCAGCCTCTGTCAGCCGCGCCGCGTGGATGGTCAGCGGATCGAACTGGCGGATACGAGCAATCTCTTCCGGCGGGCGTAGGTCGTCTCCTTTCGAGTGGGCGGCGAAACGGTAGGTGTGTAGAAGAAGCCCGGCCGGCCCGTCCCCCCTTCGTACGTATGACACGGCTTCCTGGGCCAGACGACGCACTTCGAGCACGTCGCTCGTCTCGCGTTCCCAGGTAGGGATACCGAAGGCGGCGAAACGTCCTGCCATTGAACCGGCCAGCGCCTTCTCGACCGGCGTCGTCTGCGCGTAACGATTGTTTTCGAGAACGAACAGAATCGGCAATTTCCAGAGCGCGGCTAGGTTCAGGCTTTCGTAAACCACACCTTGTCCGAGCGTGCCATCGCCGAGGAAGACCAGCACGATGCGCCCGCTGCGCTTTTCGCGTTCCGCCAGAGCCATGCCGGTGGCAATAGGCACGATTCCGCCCTGGATGCCGTTGGAGTAAAAATTGCGCCAATGAATGTGCTGGCTGCCGCCGCGTCCACCTACCAGGCCGGTAGCCTTGCCCATCAATTCTGCCGCCAAACGGTAAGCCTCGCCGCCATAGGCTAGGAAATGACCGTGACAGCGGTGATTGCTGAAGACCACATCCTCTGCCTCGGTGACCGAGAAGATACCGACAGCATCGGCTTCCTGCCCAATGTAGGCGTGGGTTGTGCCGACCAGGGTGCCACGGTTGAACTCGTCCAGTAACCGCTCTTCAAAGCGACGGATCAAAACCATGGTGGAGTAGAGAGTATAGTGGAGGGATGCCATGTGGAAAGAGATTATAATCCATCCCGTGCTGGAGGGCGGCGGTTTCGAGATTTGTTAGTATTTGCCTTGCTCGTGAACGAGAGGGATTGCCGTGACAGGAGTTAACACACAGGCGGCCACGGAAAGGCCGCCTGTATCTTGCCGGTTGGAAGTTGGCGCTTATTGAACTTCGACCACTGCCCCGGCCTCTTCGAGCTTCTTCTTGGCATCCATGGCCGCTTCTTTGCTGACTGCCGACAACACTTTGCTGCCGGGCGTTTCAGCCAGCGTCTTGGCTTCGGTGAGGGAAAGGTTGACCAGCGTACGGATAACCTTAATGACCTCGATCTTCTTGGGGCCGGCGTCTTTGATGACGACATCGAACTCGGTCTTCTCCTCAGCGGCCTCGGCGGGAGCCTCACCGCCGGCCGGGGCGGCGCTTACGGCGATTGCCGCGACCGGCGCAGCGGCGGAGACGCCCCATTTCTCTTCCAATTTCTTCACTAGTTCGGCCGCTTCGAGCACCGAGAGGGCGCTCAATTCTTCGACCAGTTTGTCTAAATCAGCCATTTTCGAACTCCTTGACAATAAAAAATTTTTTCGGAAAAGTTGCGATGCTTGTCGCGATTCATGCCGTTGCGGCGGCTTTGTCGGAATGGGCTTTGAGTACAGCGGCCACTCGGCGGCCCGGCTCGGCCAACGTCCGTGCCAGTTTACTGGCCGGCGCCAGCAGTACGCCCAGTAGCTGTCCGCGCAAAACGGGCAGCGGCGGCAAGGCGACCAGCGCCTGAATTTCGGCAGCGCTGATGGCTTTCATGCCTAAGAATCCGCCTTTGATCTTAACAGCAGGCAGATTCTTGACCACTTCATGGAAAGCCCGGCTGGTTTCCGCGACATCGCCGAACGCTAGCGCCATGGCTGTGCTGTTCTCGCAGAAATCAGGCGGGGCGCTCAGGCCGGAGCGTTCCAGCGCCAGTTTTGCCAGCGTGTTTTTGACTACGTGGAATTCGCCGCCGACCGAGCGCATGCGAGCGCGGATAGCATCCAGGTCTGCCATACGCAGGCCGGTGTACTCGACCAGAATGACAGCCTGGCTGCGCGCCAGCCATTCGCTGTACTGCGCCAGCATAGATTCCTTTTGCTGCTTCGATTTTGCCAAAAGAGTTTCACCTCCTTCCTGAAAAAATCTTTGCCCGAGTTGCTGCTCAGGCAAAGACATCTGTGCTCGACAGGAAAAACCTATCGGAAACATTGCGAGTCTTCACCTGGGCAGGAGATTAAGCTCTGCAGGGAGGCAGAGCGCCTGCTGTCATCGGCGAAGGGGGAAATCAACTCAGGCGGGGTATGCGGTCTAGGCGCTTACCTCCATAGATTGAGCGGCGTTTACGTCCACTTTGATGCCCGGCCCCATACTTGCCGCGAGGGTAATGCGCTTAATGTAACTACCCTTGGCGGCTGCCGGACGGGCTTTCTTGACGGCGTCCATCAGCGCCGCGAAGTTCTCGTACAACTTCTCAGTCTCAAACGAGACTTTTCCGATGGGAGCGTGAATGTTCGCTGTCTTATCGAGGCGGAATTCTACACGCCCGGCTTTCGCCTCTTTGATCACACGCGGTAGATCTTCAGCAGCGACGACTGTACCGGCTTTCGGATTGGGCATCAACCCACGCGGGCCCAACACGCGCCCAAGACGTCCCACTTTGCCCATCATGTCTGGTGTGGCGATTGCCACATCGAATTCCAGCCAGCCGCTCTGAATGCGGTTAATGATTTCGTCGTCATCGGCAACGACATCGGCGCCGGCGTTGCGCGCTAATGTGGCTCCCTCGCCCTGCGCAAAGACCAGCACGCGCACTGTCTTGCCCAGCCCGTGCGGCAGCACGACCACATCGCGCACCTGCTGATCCGCCTGACGTGGATCCAATCCCATACGCATGTGGACTTCGACGGTCGCGTCGAAGTTGGCATAGGATGTGTCTTTCACAAGTTGTACGGCTTCACGCGGCGAGTAGGATTTATTACGATCGATCTTGGCCGCCGCGGTCAGATATTTCTTCCCGTGTTTTGCCATGTTCTCTCCTTCGTGGTACAAACGGGCCTTTTGCTTTTCAGGCCCTCCCACCAGTTTAATCTACGATTGTAATGCCCATTGAACGAGCTGTGCCTTCGATCTGGCGCATCGCGCTCTCCAAGTCGACGGCGTTGAGGTCTTTCATTTTCAACTCGGCAATCTCGCGGATTTGGGCGCGAGTCACTTTGCCGACCTTTTCTTTGTTTGGCGCGCTAGAGCCTTTTTCGACGCCGGCCGCTTTGCGCAAGAGCACCGCCGCTGGAGGGGTTTTGAGGACAAAGGTGAAGGACCCGTCCGTATATATGCTAATTTCAGCCGGAATGATTTCGCCGGGGCGGTTTGCCGTCCTGGCATTATACTCTTTGCAGAAGGCCATGATGTTGATACCATGCCCTGCCAAAGCCGGACCGATCGGCGGCGCCGGATTCGCTTTTCCGGCCTCGATTTGCAGACGGACGATTGCTTTGAGTTTCTTTGCCATGGTTGCTCCTTTGTGGTGATAGCGGGTGGCAAGGGGCACCCTCCCACTTATGAAAGGTTCCTGCGCTACTACTCCCCAATGCTTGGGGAAGGTAAAGCGGCGCAGGATGATACCGCTTTTTGGGGTGACAGAAGGAAATCCTCTCTCAGGCTTTCTCTACCTGCAGAAAATCCAATTCCACAGGCGTCTCGCGACCGAAGAAGGAGACCATCACGCGCACTTTGTGGCGTTCCATGTCGATTTCGGAGACGACACCGCGAAAGTCATTGAAGGGACCATCGATAATGCGGACTCGTTCGCCTTCCTTAAAAGTTACCTTGACTGCCGGCGCTTCTGCCTCCATGCGTTTGAGGATTTGCGCTACCTCTTCTGGCCGTAGGGGGGTCGGCTCGTTCCCCATACCCACAAAGCCGGTGACGCCCGGCGTGTTCCGTACAACGAACCACGATTCCTCGGTCATGATCATGTTGACCAGGACGTAACCGGGGAAGATGTGTCGCTCCACAGTGCGGCGCTTTCCGTCGCGCACCTCGACTTCTTCTTGCGAGGGCACGATGATGTCGAAAATCTTATCCTTCATGCCCATCGACTCGATGCGCTGTTCCAAGTTGTGGCGCACTTTATTTTCGTAGCCGGAATAGCAATGAATCACGTACCAGGCTGGCTGTCCTTCCGCCGGCGTCGCTTCCGAAGTAGATGGCGCGGCGTGCTCTTGAGAGGATGGCGTCAGCTTTTCCGCTTCTGACGCAACACTCTCTTTCTCGGGCATTTCCTGAAGTGGTGTTTCTCGTTCTTCCGATTGCTCTTGCGATTCCGGTACAGCCATTGCTCGTCCTTCTTCCTGAATTAGCCGTTTAGCGGGCGCCAAGAGCCAGCGCGAGCAGCGCCTCGGTGCCTACGTCAATGGACCACAGGAAGAGGCTCATAGAAGTCATAACGATCAGCACCAACACAGTCAGTCGCGTGGCTTCCTGCCGCGTAGGCCAGGTCACGCGGCGCAATTCACCTATCGTCTCACGCCAGTAGCGGCGCATAGCGCCTTCGCGCTTTTTGCTCTTCTCTTTTCTAGCCACAGATAACTCCTTGTCTTCTCCGACGGTGAAAACGCCGCCACACACGCCCAGAGGGGGATGGACGGCGTTCTTCTTATGAGCAGGCCAGGCAGGACTCGAACCCACAACCGCTCGTTTTGGAGACGAGTGCTCTACCAAATTGAGCTACTGGCCTGAGCGGATAGTCTCCAGGTCTTTGGTCGTATGTCCGGAAATTCCCGACAAGCAGACCATGAGACCGGCTGACTACCCTGACTACTTCGTTTCACGATGCATCACATGCCGCCGGCAACGAGGACAATACTTCTTCAGCTCCAGACGGTTTGGATCGTTGCGACGGTTCTTCTCCGTCACGTAGTTTCGTTCCTTGCACTCGTTACACGCCAGGATGATTACCGGACGGATATCTTTCTTTTTAGAGGCCATGATCCTTTACCTGCTCCGTTTACTCCAAGATCTTCGTAATGACGCCGGCGCC
>FMJZ01009479.1_pt1 | contig 26773 bp, 21 predicted proteins | sample 1987881 | NCBI WGS metagenome assembly FMJZ01 (sample SAMEA4378227, study PRJEB15110) | soil metagenome | biome: soil; feature: Field; material: Soil | place: India | collected 2015-03-11 | depth 0 m
GATTTAAAGTTAAATGATTTATTGGCTTACTTTAAGACGCGAGATATTTTCTTGTTGCACACCCGGAGGGACTTGAACCCCCAACCCTCTGATCCGAAGTCAGATGCTCTATCCAATTGAGCTACGGGTGCTAAGAACTTTATGCATTTTGAACTTTAAGCGTATTTACAAGTTTAGAAAGTTTCGATTTTTTGTTTGCAGCATTATTTTTGTGTATAACTCCTTGTGCCGAAATTCTGTCTAAAATTTTGTAGGCTTTTTTCAAAAGCTCATTTGCTTCTTCGAATGTTTTTGCATTTCTTATTGATTTAATCACATCTTTAGCTAATCGCTTGTTTGCACGATTGTACAATCGCTTCCTTCGATTTTGACGAATCCTTTTCAAAGCAGACTTATGGTGCGCCATATAATTTTTTTAACCTTTTATTTCTATAAAATGCAAAATTAAGAATTTACCGTTAAAGAAAAAAGATTTTTTCAAAAGAAATCTTTTATTAATTTTGCATTTGGTTAGGCTCGGATGGCGGAATAGGTAGACGCACAGGACTTAAAATCCTGTGGGCATGCGTGCCCGTGCGGGTTCGAGTCCCGCTCCGAGCACTTGATTTTATATAGCAATGTCGCTTTCGAGGGTTAGAATTGCTTTTATCGTTGCTGGGTTGGTTTTAATACTTATAGGGTTTTTCCTTCCCTATTTGTCCAAAATTCCCTTGGGTAAGCTTCCTGGTGATATTATTATTGATAAACCCAATATTAAAATATACATTCCAATTGCAACAATGCTGATCTTAAGCATAATTCTTTCCCTAATTTTATTAATCTTTAACCATTTTAAGAAGTAAAAAGTTTGCTTTGGATAGTCTCATTTTTTCATTGCTTCTTTAAATGTTAAGAGCAATAATATAAGAGTGTGCTTTTTTTAGGATTTTCTTTATTCTGAGTAAGCTGGGAGGTTATAATTGCTTTTGTAAAGATTGTTTTTACTTTTCTGTGGGTAGATTGTTCCTAATTTTTGCCAATTTCAAGTTCGTATTACCTATATTCATTAAACTCGCCATTCTTATTGTAATCTTCTTTAGAATTTGTAACTACATTACATTCTTCATCTATAATTTCTTCACTTTTGATAAATTCGCTTTTTTTGGATAAGAGGAAAATGAAAACAAAAGTCTTCTTTCTAACTATTTTAATTTTAGCAATTTCCCTAAATAATCTTTTTGCTCAAGTTAGACATAAGGGTAAGTTTATCGAGCACAAAAATGAATTCTGGGAGGAAATTCACAAATCTGTTAGTGAATATTGGAAAAAACCTGAAAAGAAGAAACCTCGTTTCATTGTTGATTTCGAGGGACTCGATTTACCTAAGTCAAAAGAAGAATTTAAGTATTTTTGGCACAACGAACCAATTTCCCAAGGTGCTACTGGTACTTGCTGGAGTTTCTCTACCACTTCTTTTTTCGAGAGCGAGGTTTTCCGCTTGTCTGGCAAAAAAGTCAAACTTTCTCAAATGTACACAGTTTATTGGGAATATGTTGAAAAAGCTAAATATTTTGTTAGAACACGGGGTGAGTCTTTCTTTGGTGAAGGTAGCGAATCGAATGCAGTGCGAAGAATTTGGAATAAATACGGTTGCGTTCCTTTTCAAACTTTTGAAGGGAAACTCGAAGGGCAAACCCATTATGACCACACAAAATTGTTTGATGAAATGAATAACTTTTTGAAGAAGGTTAAAGAAAATCACTTTTGGAACGAAGAATTTGTAGAGCAAACTATTAAGAGCATTTTAAACAGATATATTGGCGAGCCACCAACGAATTTCAGTTTTGAGGGGAAGAACTATACTCCAACAACTTTCCTTAAAGATTATTTAAAACTTAATCTTGATGACTACATTGATTTTATGTCGTTAATGGAGAAACCATATTACAAAGTCGTTGAGTTGGAAGTTCCAGACAACTGGTGGCATGATTCTTCCTATTACAATGTTCCTCTTGAAGATTTTATGGTTATAATTAAGAACTCCATCCAAAATGGATTTACGTTAGTTATTGGAGGAGATGTTTCCGAACCAGGCATCGAATCGCATCACGAAGTTGCTATTGTTCCCTCCTTCGACATTCCTTCGGATTACATTGATGAATATGCTAGGCAAATGCGATTCACAAACAATACTACTGGGGACGATCACGGCATTCATTTAGTAGGTTTTAAATCGGACAAAAATGGTAAAATGTGGTTTTTAATTAAAGATTCTGGAAGTGGTTCGTTTAACGGTAACAACAAAGGTTACTACTTTTACCACGAGGACTTTGTTAAATTGAAAATGTTGAGTTTAACAATTCACAAAAACGCAGTTAAGGATGTTTTAAAGAAGTTTAAATAGTTCCCGTTAAGCGGCTCCTCGCTTGAATTTGTAAATTGGTGGGACACCATTTCTAACTACTTCATCGGTAATTATACATTTTTCTAAATTTCTCATATCGGGGACTGAAAACTGAATTGGTAACATAGTTTCTTCGACAATAGCCCGAAGGCTACGCGCCCCAGTTCGAAGCTGTTTGGCTTTGGTTACAATTGCATCAAGGGCCTCCTCTGTAAAAACAAGTTCTATTCCTTCCATTTCGAAAAGCTTTTGAAATTGTTTAATAATGGAATTCCTTGGTTCAATCAATATCCTTTTCATTGCTTCTGGAGTTAAATCTTCTAATGGAGCTACAACTGGTAATCTTCCGACTAATTCGGGTATAAAACCAAATTTAATTAAGTCGTCGGGTTCAACTTTGCGCAGAAGGCTTGATGTTTCTTCAACTGTTGGTTTCAAATCTGCAATGAAGCCTATGCTAGTTTTTCTTAATCTATTAGCAACAATTTGCTCTAACCCAACAAAAGCCCCACCGCAAATAAAAAGAATGTTTTTGGTGTTAACATAAAGTAGTCTTTGTTCTGGATGTTTTCTACCTCCTTGAGGTGGGACACCAGAAATTGTACCTTCCAATATTTTAAGCAAGGCTTGTTGTACGCCTTCACCCGATACGTCCCTAGTTATTGAAGGACTATCGCTTTTTCTGGATATCTTATCAATTTCATCAATGTATACAATTCCAATTTCGGCGAGGCCAATATTATAATTTGCATTTTGAAGTAAACGAACAATAACAGTTTCAACATCGTCGCCTACATAACCAGCTTCGGTAATTGTGGTTGCATCTGCAATTGCAAAAGGTACACGAAGTATTTTTGCCAGAGTTTGAGCAAGTAATGTTTTGCCGGTACCGGTAGGTCCAATTAACAAAATATTGCTTTTATCAATATCAACATCGCTCGAAGTGTCGAAATTCAGCAATATCCTTTTGTAATGGTTGTAAACAGCTACCGAAAGAACTTGCTTTGCGTAATCCTGACCAATAACATATTCGTCAAGCTTTTGTTTAATTTCGCTTGGGGTTGGGATTTTGTCTAATTGGCTTTCTGCAATTAGTTTTTCAAGGCGCTTAGTTCGAATAATTTCATTTGTGCTTTCAATACAGAAATTACAAATGAGTACTTTGTTTTGTCCTTCAAAAAATCCCTCGACCTCGAATTGATTCCTACCACAAAAAGAGCAATAGCGAATTTCTGGGGGTAAAGTTTTCTTTTGGGCCATTATTTTTTATCTTCATTTAATTGTTCAGTTTTTTGTGCTTTAGTTAATATTTTATCAATAATTCCATATTCTAAAGCTTCTTGCGCAGACATGTAGTAATCTCTGTCGGCATCCTTACGAATTTTTTCGAGATCTTTATTTGTGTGTTTTGCTATTATTTCATATAGCATATCTCTAATCCTCAGCATTTCGCGTGTGTAAATTTCGATATCGGTTGATTGACCTTGTGTTCCTCCGGTTGGTTGATGCATAAGTATTCTTGAATGTGGTAGGGCGAATCTTTTACCGGGTGTACCCGCGCATAGAAGCACTTGTGCCATCGAGGCTGCCATTCCAATGCATATTGTAACTACATCGGGGGCAACGTATTGCATCGTATCGTAAATTGCTAAACCAGCGGTTACACTTCCACCAGGGGAATTAATGTAAAGATGAATGTCTTTATTTGGATCCTCACTTTGAAGGAACAACATTTGGGCAATAACAAGGCTTGCAATAGTGTCGTCTATCGGTGTACCAATAAAAATTATTCTTTCTTTAAGCAACCTGGAATAAATATCGTACGCGCGTTCGCCACGTGGAGTTTGCTCAACAACAATTGGTACTAGTTGGTCTATCATTTTATACCTTAAATAAAATAAAAAGTAAAAAGACGATGAAAATCTGAAAAAGTTTTTTACAAAGAATCAGTTTTTTTCTTGAATAACTTGATTATTAGTATCTTTGTTTTCCTTTTCATTATCATTAATATTTACTTTTTCTTTTTCAGGCAAGCTATCAAGGTTATTTTCTGGAATTTGGTAATGTTTGTGTTGCTCTGTTTCTGTAATCTTAACATATTCATCGAAGTCTATTTCGTTTGTTTCGGCAAACCCAATGAGAAAATCCAAAACTTTCTTTTCCATTAATGTGTCGACAATATGTGGGGTATTTTTAATATAATTTTTTAAATCTTCTTCGTTTGTTTCTGGATTTTGTCGTTTATGCTCTTCTACAATGGACTCGATGTCGTAATCTTCTAGTTGTAAATTTTCCCTTTCGATTATTTTCTTCTTGATTATAGCCCATTTCACCTGACTCTCAGCAAGTGGGATAAAGTCGTTAATTAGTTCTTCGGGCTTTTTGTCGCGCAACTGGGGATAATTTTCTCCATACTTTTTAATGAAATCTTCACTAAGTTTGATAGCTGTTTCATACAATAAAGTTTGGGGGAGATCAAATTCGTGGGCTTCTACAAGTTGTTTGATAACTTGTTTTACCATTTCATCATTAGATTTCATATCCCATTTTTCTTGAAGGTAATAACCGACTTCTTCTTTGAACTCTTCAGTGGTAGAAAGCCTCCCACGAGTGTATTTTTTAACAAATTCATCATCAAAGTTTTCTAAAATTAATTCGGAAATATTCTTTATCCGTATTTTAACAAATTCGTTGGGGGCAGTTGGTTCTGTATCGTGAGGATTATAAGTAAATTCATCAGCAATATTTCTACCCATCAACAATTCTTTTAAATCCTTTGGGACAGTTTCAGAACTTAGTAAAATTGTTGTCGTTTGTGTCTTACCATTTTGTAATGGCTCCAAAGTTTCTTGGTCCAGTGGAATAATGTCAATCGTTACTATTGAATTTTCATTATTAATTATATTAGAATCTTGGACATTTGCTGAGTAAAGCCTCCGATGATTTATTTCGTGTTCAATTTCTTGGTCAGTAACTCTGTGTATAGGTTCAAATATCTTCAAACCCTTGTACTCATTTAATTCAAAATCTGGAATAACGTCATACGCGAATAAAAATACAACCTCGGAATCGTTCTTTTGGTAATCTTTGAAGATAGGTTTTCCAACAAATTTCAACTTTTGCTCCTCGGCTACGGTCCTAAATGCTTTAGTAGCATATTCAGACACGAAATCTTGCTCGATTTCTTTTCCATAAAGTTTCTTTATCAGATTAATAGGGACGTGCCCTTTGCGAAAGCCTTTCATTGCAACGTTCTGTTGAAAAGACCTGAATTCTGCCTCAAGTTCTTCCTCGAATTTAGGTTTAGGAATGACTATTGTCAACTCCCTTGTAGCATCATCAACTTTGTTGATTTTTACTTCCAATTATTCTCTCCAGAAAAATAAAAAAGTGCGGATGGGGAGACTCGAACTCCCACGGGTTGCCCCACTAGATCCTAAGTCTAGCGCGTCTGCCAATTCCGCCACATCCGCAATATGTGGATTACAAAATTATAAAAATTTCAATTATGTTGCTTAATATTTGCAAAATTTCGACTAAATTTGCTTTTTTTCAAATGGTTGGTTAATTATGAAATTATTAATTGTTTTAATTTTGGTTCTTTCTTTCGCGGTAGAGCTGTACTCTAAGAAAGACCCCAAAGATGATTACATTTACGTTATTTCTGTTCGCCAAGGAAATAATTTGTTAGGGGATATAAAAATCCGCCTTTTTCCAGATGTCGCTCCCATGCATTGCCGTAATTTTGATAGTCTTGTTAACATAAAATTTTACGATGGAACCGCTTTCCATCGAGTTATTCCTGGCTTTATGATGCAGGGAGGTTGCCCAAATTCAAAGAGCAAACCCAAAAATACTTGGGGTATGGGGGATCCATCGCAAAGAAAAATTCCAGCAGAATTTAGCAATTTGAAGCATATTAAGGGTACCATATCGGCTGCAAGAACAAACGATCCTAACAGTGCAACATCCCAATTTTTTATTTGTTTCGACAAGTCTCCATGGCTTGATGGAAAATACACAATTTTTGGAGAAGTTATCGAAGGTTGGGATGTCCTAAGTAAAGTAGAAAAGGCAAAGCTCGAAAAACAACCATATTCAGAAGAAGTAAGTAGCCCAATTGAAAAGATTGAAATGACTGTTAAGAGGGCTTCGAAGTAAGCGTGATGCTATAAAGTAAATGACTGAAATTTTCGACATAGAAGATCAAAGGATTTCTTTTTACAAAAGCCTTCGATACACACCGCAATTGCATATTAAAGAAAATGTATTTATTGCCGAAGGAGAAAAAGTTGTGCTTCGTTTACTTCGGAGCGCTTTGAAAATTCATTCAATATTTGCAATTTTGGATTTTTACGAAAGATACAAAGAATTGATAGAAAATAAAATGATTCCTAATGACAATAAATATTATGCTTCGAAGAAACTAATGGAAGAAATAGTGGGTTTTCATCTTCATTCGGGTGTTATGGCAATTGGTTATAAACCAACAAATGCTAAATTAGATGATTTATCTGATCAAATTATTGTTTTAAATAAAGTAAACAATTCAGAAAATACTGGTCAAATTTCAAGAATATGCCGAGCTTTTGGCTTTGATTCGCTAATCGTTGATGAACATTCCACCAGTCCTTTTTTACGTCGAGCTGTTCGTGTATCTATGGGAAATGTATTCTACCTTAAGATTCGAGAATCGGAAAGGATTTTGCTTGACCTGGATTATTTAAAAAATATTAATTATAGAATTGTATCATGCGAGTTGACTTCAAATTCAACCTCCATTTATGATTTTGAATTTGGCCAAAAAAATGTTTTGGTTTTTGGAAACGAAGACCAAGGTGTTTCGAAAGAAATTTTGGATATTTCAGACTCTGTTGTAAAGGTTCCAATTCAAAAAGATGTAGATTCATTGAATGTTGCTACTGCAGCAGCGGTGGTTTTAAGTGAATATAATAGAAAGAAAAGGTATAGAAATGTGGCCTACTGAGGAAGTTTTGGCATTAACGATTTCTCGAATTGCCCCGCAGCCTAAACTAAAAAGTGTCATTGATAATTTCCAAAATTTTGAACATTTTTTAGCATTCATCGTAGAAAACGAACGGGAACAGCTTCTTCCCGATTTTGTAGGTGCTTACGAAAAGTTGATATTTTCACGCAAAGAAGTAGAAAGTCAAATTTTCAAAGCTGAAAGTTTTGGTGCTCGAATTGTAAGTTTCTGGGACGAGGATTATCCAAAACTCCTTAAAGAGATTCACTATCCTCCTCTAATTTTATTTGTTAAAGGAAATTTATCAAGCAATTCTTCCTCTATTTCGATGGTTGGAACAAGAAAAAATACCGCTTATGGTAAGTTAGTAGCCGAAAATTTCGCACAATGTTTCGCAGAAAATGGCTTAATAGTTACAAGTGGTCTTGCATATGGTATCGATACTATTTCCCATCTTGCATCAATTGAAGCAGGAGGAATAACTTATGGTATTCTTGCTTGTGGTCTTGATTGTGTTACATCATCCATTACCAGAAGCTTAATTGAGAAAATTATTGAGCACAATGGGGTTGTGATAACAGAATATAAATTTGGAGTCAAGGCCCTTCCCTCTTTTTTCCCTCAAAGAAATAGAATAATCAGCGGAATTTCAATTGCTACAGTAGTTGTGGAAAGCGACATAAAAGGTGGTGCTTTGATTACCGCTCGGTTTGCTTTCGACCAGAATCGCGAGGTTTTTGCAATTCCGGGAAACATCAATTCCCCAAAGAGTCGAGGTTCAAATTACCTTATTAAAAATAATATTGCAAGAATTGCTACAAGCCCAGAAGAAGTCTTATTTGAACTTGGTATTTTGAAAGAAAAGCTTGCTTTCGAAGAAGATTTAAACGGGTTTTCATCCGAGGACCCAATAGAAATAAAAATCTATGAAGCTATTGCAAATGAACCAAAGCACATAGATGTTATTTCGGAAGAAATCAATGTTGATATTTCCGATTTACTTTATCATTTGTTAAATTTAGAATTTAAAGGTTTTGTTCGCCAACTACCAGGTAAATACTATATGAGGGTAAAATAATGGAGGATTACGACTCGACTTTCAAGCATTACTTGAACTTCGTCGAAAATAGACTAATTGAAATTGTAAAGGGCCGTGAACCCAATAATCTTTATGTTCCAATTGAATACATACTTTTGAACGGAGGCAAAAGGATTCGTCCGCTTCTTTGCATGCTAGCTTGCGAAGCTACAGGAGGCGATCCATACGAAGCTGTCGACGCGGCAGTTGCTGTGGAAATAATGCATAATTTCACTCTTGTGCACGACGATATTATGGACAATTCCCCCGTTCGCCGTGGAAAAACAACGATACATTTAAAATGGGATTTGCCAACAGCTATTCTTTCGGGCGATGCAATGGTTGGGCTTGCCTTGCAAGCACTTGCAAGCTATGCTAATTATGCTAACTTTGGCAAAATCGTCGAACAGTTTGCCTTTGGGTATATCGAAGTGTGCGAGGGGCAAGCCATCGATATGATGTTTAATTCAAGAGAAGATGTGTCTCCCAACGAATATTTTGAGATGATATATAAAAAGACAGCTGCTGTCATTCAAACAAGCCTTGCTTTGGGTGCCCTTTGTGCTGGGGCTGTCGAAGAAGACATTGATACTTTAAAAGACTTTGGTCGGTACTTGGGTATTGCTTTTCAATTGCAAGACGATTTGTTAGATTTGACTGCTAAAAACCAAAAGTTAGGTAAAAGAATAGGTAATGATATCATTGAGAAAAAGAAAACGCTGATGGTTATTATGGCTCGGGAGAGGGCTAAAAATGAAAAAGATAGACACATTGTAGATAAACTTTATTCCAAAGAAGAGCAAATCCCCATTGATTCCATCCCAGAGTACATTACACTCTTCGAAAAATTAGGAATTTTTTTTGATATTCAGGATTTAATTGACTCCTATTTCGATAAAGCACGTTCTTCGCTTCTTGAGCTTTCTAAGACAGACGGTACAAAAATGTTGAAATATTTGCTCGATAAGATTAATGTTCGTTCGTTTTAGCTTTTTCGTATTTGTAATTTTTTACCCTTTTGTTTTAGCTACTTCCGAGTTCAAAGTTAATAATATTTTTATTCATCGATTGAATGTTTTCGATTCTACAAGTAATGATTGGTTTTTTGCTGCTAAGTTGGCAAACTCATTACATTATCTTACACGTGAATATGTGATAAAAGATGAACTACTTTTTTCGGAAGGTGATATTATTGACGAATCTTTTCTGATCGAAACTGAAAAAAATCTTCGGTCACTTAATTTGTTTTCGAAAGTCGAAATCACTTTAGATTCAATCGATCAGTTTAATGCCAATGTTTTTGTGTTAACCAAGGATAGATGGTCTACAAATCCTGCATTACTTTTTGGTACTGGTGGTGAAGCATATAGAATTGGATTTCGACTCGAAGAATTGAATTTTCTTGGAACAGGAATTAATTTGGTTCCAGAACTATTATTTCGGAGCGAAAACGATACTCGTATGCAAGTGAGATTTAAATATTCCCAACGCCGTTTGTTTCGCTTCGATTATTCTGTTAACTATAATTTTTTGATAAATCGCTTTAGAACCTTACACAATTTTGCTTTTTGGAAACCTTACTTTTCAAGCAATTCTGAAAATGCTTATGGGATAGAGATTGTAAATAATTTTGGAAACGACTTGCTGTTTACGGGTAAAGGAAATTACGAAAAAATGAATTTCTTTGAAAAGGGCGGGATAATTTGGTACTCCCACACCTGGTCCAAAGATGATAGACTCTTTATTTCTGGTCTGGTAGATGTAAGAAAAGTTATCAGAGGAGACGAAAAATTTATTAGAGCCTTCGATAATTCTGCGAAAGTTTTTATTTCGTTTTCCTCAATATCAGAATATTTTTATAAGGATACGAAGTTGAATACTTTTTTCACAGAAGATATTGTAATTGGTGGGTGGGGTAGTGCAATTCTTGGGAAAACTATCAGTTTAGACTCGACTGGAACAGATGCTTTCTATCTTGCTGGAATTGGTGAAAAGTCTTATCTTTCGGATGATGCAAAACTTTATCTTTTTGGTAGGCTTGCTGGAGGAAGTGCTTTTGCTCATTCTGTTGGTTTTAATACATATCAAGAGTTTTGGGGTTTATTGTTTTATCGTTTATCTCCTCACTTTCTGTTTGCTACACAAGTTAGACAGCAAACCGTCTGGAATTGGAGGGGTGTTCGTCAACTCCTTTTAGACAATAACCATTATTTGCGAGGTTACACATTGAATGAACTTTCTGGTGAAAACCGATTCGTTGCAAATTTGGAATTAAGGTTTTTTCCAGATTTTCGGTTCTGGATTTTTTATTTTTCCGGGGCAATTTTTTACGACGGTGGCACTATTTGGAATCAAAATCAAAAAATATTCAAGTCGAAGTGGCGAAATGCTGTAGGATTTGGTTTTCGCATTCATAACGACAAAACAAGCGGTAAACTTGGAATTGTAAGGGTTGATTTTGCTTTTAATTTAGAAAAGAAAAAATTTGCGGAAATTATTATTTCGTCCGACCAACTTTTTTCTGTCTTTAAATCTCATTATTTTGAGTTGCCAAAAATTTTAGGGGAGGAATTTGAATATGAATGATGTTGTTAGTTTTGCTAAGTTGTTCGACTACACAAATTTGAAAAATAATTTATTCTACAACGAACTTGACAAATTCTGTAAAGATGCTCTTGAATATGGTTTCTACGGTGTGTGTGTGCAGCCTTATTATGTTCCTTTTGTCATCAAAATTTTAAAAAATACTACAATTAGAGTTATTTCCGTAGTAGATTTTCCTTACGGAACTTCGCTTTTAGGAACAAAGCTACAAGCTGTAGAGGAACTAACAAAAACTAAGTTGGAAGAGATAGATTATGTGATGAACATACCTGCATTAATCAACAAAGAGTATAGGATAATTGAAGAAGAAATTTCGAAATCGCTTGAAATTTGTAGAAGTAACAATGTAAAATTGAAAGTAATCATCGAAACAGGTTTGCTACTTCCTGAAGAAATAGCCCAAATTACTAAAATGTTATGCGAATTTGGAGTCGATTTCATAAAAACTTCAACTGGAATAGTTTCTCGAGGTGTTAGTCCAGAAGATATTAAGATTATAAAGGATAATTTATCGGGCACTACCAAAATAAAAGCTTCCGGTGGAATTCGTACACTTGAGCAAGTTCTAAAGTTAATTGAACTTGGGGTTTCCAGAATAGGAACAAGCTCCGCAATTAAAATTCTAAAAGAATTCGAGGATGGTTTGAATTACGATTAATATTCTTATTCCAGAAAATACCAGTCTTTTCTTATAATCTTCTTAATTTTGCTTTTTTATCTGGGTATAAAATGGCGATTGTTATTGATGGTAAAAGTTTAACTATTGAAAAACTAGTAAGAATCGCAAGATATGGCGAAAAAGTAGAACTATCGAAAGATTCCCTCGACAGAATTAAATCTTGTCGGCAAATGCTGGAAAAAAAACTTGCTTCTAAGGAAGTAATGTATGGAACCAATACTGGAATTGGTGAGTTCTCTGAAATCGTCCTTTCTGATGAGCAAGTGAAAGAGTTTCAAAAATATCTTATTTACAATCATTCTGCTGGTATTGGAGAACCAATGCCAATCGAATACGTTCGCGGAGCAATTGCTAGTAGAATAAATGTACATGCCAAGGGGTATTCTGCTTGTAGACCGGAGATAACTCTGACCCTTGTTGATATGCTTAACAAAAACGTAATTCCAGTTGTGTGTGTAAAAGGTTCAGTCGGTGCATGTGGCGACCTTGCTCCAATGTCTCAAATTGCATTACTTATGATGGGAGAGGGCGAAGCTTTCTACGATGGGGAACGATTACCAGGAAAGATCGCATTCGAACGTGCTGGTATACCAATTCCAGGATTACAAGCGCGAGATGGTTTAGCTGTAATAAATGGTTCTAACTTCATAGCAGCAATAAGTGCTCTTCAGCTTTGGGATATGAAACGCTGGATTAAGCAATCTGAGATTGCTGCTGCAATGACCCTCGAAGCTTTACTTGCCAACTTAAAACCTTATGACGAGCGAGTTCATAGATTGCGCGGTTTTGAAGGTGCCTTCAAAAGCTCTCGTTCTATTATGAGGTGTATAGAAGGTAGCGATTTGCTTACTGGAAAAGTAAAGACAAAAGTTCAAGACGCCTATTCGATGCGTTCTACTCCACAAGTAGTTGGTGCAGCCCGAGACGTAATCGAATTTGCTTGGAAGCAAGTAGAAATAGAGTTAAATGGAGTAGGGGACAACCCAATATTTGTTGTGGAAGACAATCTTACTTTGACTGGTGCGAATTTTCAAGGAACTCCTATTTCCTTGCCTATGGATTTCGTTGGCGCAAGTATTACTATGGTTAGTGTACTTTCTGAAAGGAGATTGAACAGATTGCTGAATCCCGCGCTTAGCCAAGGTTTACCTGCATTTTTAAGTATCGATCCAGGTTTTTATTCTGGAATGATGCTAAGTCAGTATACTGCAGATATGCTCATTGTTGAACAAAGAATTCTTTCTGTCCCAGCATCTATACAATCTATACCAGCTGCTGCCGACCAAGAAGATTTTGTTTCAATGGGAATGAATACATCAATTAAAAATGCTCAAATACTGGACAATTCCTACGGAGTTCTAGGAATCGAGTTTATGGCTGCTGCTCAAGCTCTTGATATCAGAAAATTTAAGGTTGGAAGGGGAGTCGAAATAGCTAAAAAAACTATCAGAAAGTATGTTGATTTTCTTGACATCGATAGACCCTTGTATCCAGACCATAACAAAATGAAAGAACTTGTAAAAAGTTGTGAAATATTGAACGAAGTTGAAAAAGAAATAGGGCCATTAGATTAAAGGTAAGTTATGAATTTAAACAAACTTGATAATCTTTTCAATATTGCATTTAGCAAGCCAAAGAAGTATATTGCTGTTGCCGCTGCAGAAGATGAACAGGTACTATTGGCATTGAAACAAGCAACAGAATTGGGAATTGTTGAACCTATTTTGGTTGGAAATATTGAAAAAGTAAAAATATTGGCTAACGAGATAGCATTCGATATTTCCAAAATTGAATTTATCGACGAAAAAGAACCCTCGAAATCCGCAAAAATTGCTGTTAAACTGGTTCGCGACGGGAAAGCTCAAATTATTATGAAGGGACTTGTTAATACTGCCGATTATCTTCGTGCCATTCTTGATAAAGAAATTGGTTTAAGAACAGGGAGTCTGCTCAGTCATCTTGGGCTGTTTGAAATTCCAACTTACCATAAGCTAATTGGTTTGACAGATGCTGCACAAAATATTGCCCCAACGTTGGAGGAGAAAATTGCAATTATACAAAATAGTGTAGATTTACTTTCCAGGCTTGGAATTGAAAAACCAAAAGTTGCTCTTCTTGCTGCAGTAGAAAGCGTTAATCCCAAAATGCAAGCAACAATTGATGCTGCAATAATTACAATGATGAACCAAAGAAATCAAATAAGGAATTGCATTATCGACGGGCCACTTGCCTTCGATAATGCAATATCAAGAGAAGCTGCTGAACACAAGGGTATACAAAGCAAAGTTGCAGGTGATGCAGATTTGCTTGTTGCTCCAGAAATTGAAACTGGGAATGCTTTATACAAAAGCTTCACTTACTTTGCAAAAGGGGTTGTTGCTGCAATCATTCTTGGTGCTATGGCTCCTATCGTTTTAACATCTCGTTCAGACACTGAAAAAAGCAAACTTATGTCTATAGCACTTGCTGCTTCATTTTAATTAACATTATTTTGATTGAATAACGGCTACTTAAAATAAGTAGATTCAAATTAAAAAGTAATTTCCAATTTATTAATTAAAAATTGTCAAACAGTAATTAGATTTAGTGCATAAAGGTTTCACTTTGTCCATAGCTACAAAACAGAAGAATTGTTTTAATTTATCCGTTTCCATGAATTTAGTAGGACTATGGAATTTTGGGTTAGTTTTCAATTTTTGCTTAATTTTTTGATATGCAAGTAATTTAATATTTGGTACTGATTGATTGTGGTTCAATTGTATAATTTTTTTGTTATATTTGCGTTATACCTGGGGGGGAAACTATGTATAAAGGATTTCAAGAATATAAAGGATTTCAAGAAGAAAAGAATATTAATTTTAGTTTTTATTGGGAACCTAATACTGCAAGAGGTTTTGTCTTATCTCTTGTTATTTTCTTTTTTATGTTGATTATCATTTCATTTATTAAATACGAACCCCCAACTTTTCCGACTTACGAGCAAAGAACCATTCCTTTGGAACTCATCAACTTTGGCTTGGGCGATGGTACTGGATTAAGCAAGGGTAATCTTTCAGCAGAGGGAATAGCACATAAAGGAAAATCGCCAACTAACCAACTCGAAGATGCTAGTGTTGCTGCTCCAAAGTTTGGTAAACCCTCCCAAATCGACGATCCGTTGCTTGCAAGGCAAATAGAACCAACTAATCGATTTTCCTCCGATAACGTTAGCAATAATAATAATGGTACTGGTTCCAAAGATATTGGCAGATCAGACGGAACGTTCGATGGTACTGGTTTAGGGGATAAAGGTTTTGGACCCGGGGCTGGTTATGGGCTCGGAGATATCGAATGGGGTGGTGGTGGCAACAGGATTGTCCTTCATAAGGTGTTACCCAAATATCCAAGCGGATACAATATTAATGCACAAATTAAACTTAAATTTACAGTTTCCTCCGATGGTGTTGTTACCAGCATAGTTCCCTTGCAAAAAGGAGATCCAGTGCTCGAACGTGCAGCAATGGAGGCACTTCGACAGTGGCGATTCAACAGACTGAAGGATAACAAAGAAATGTACGGAATAATTACTTTTACTTTCAAAGTAATTTAATATGCCTTCTCCTCTCCAATCTATCTTTGATTGGTTCGATGATCTTTCTTTGTTTTCTCAATTAGTCATTTTTTTTATTCTACTTTCGATTGCTTTTGGAATTATTAAAAGGCTTTTTAAATTTGTAGTTTTTTTAGCAATAATACTTTTAGGAATTGTATTTTATTTTTTAGTATTTTGAGTTATTATGCAGCACTTTACTTCTTTGCAGATGCACCAAAGGGAAACATACAAATTGGTCGAAAAACTGATTTCGGGCGATTTTAAGGATCCTCTTGAACTTTTGAAAAGACTTGTAAGAGATATTGTGGACCACAAAGGTTTTGAAATTACTGGCGGAAGAATTTGGGAATTTATCCCAGAAGGAATGGCTTACGAACTACGTATGCAATATGGAAATGTTGATAAAATTCCAGAAAATTATAGAATATTTATACAAGACCAACCATTTTTAATTAACCTTGTTAAAGAAAGAACAATAATTAAAACAGAAACTGATAGGCTTTTAAAAGCAAAAGGAATTAATCTATATTCAGTTACGGGTGTTGGGCAAATTGTTAAAACAAGTTATGGTAAATTTTTTAAATATTTACTTGGATTCAATGCCCCTGAGATTAAACCCACTTTTGCTGAAACATTAACTATTATTAGTAGTGTAGCCACAATTTCGATTAAGAATATTCAAGAAACAATTGAAAAAAATCGAATACGGGAAGATTTATACCAAGCTTCGCAAATACAGAAAAATCTATTTCCCGACCACCATCTTGAATTTTACGATTATGACATTTATGGGGTTTGTATCCCCGATAGCGAGGTCGGTGGTGATTATTTCGATTATTTACAAATTGAAAAAAAGGAGGACGAAGAAGAACGACTTGGCATCGTAATCAGTGATGCTGCAAGTAAAGGTCTTCCCGCTGCAATCCAAGCCTTGTTTATTTCTGGTGCATTTCGCATGGGGTGGAGCTATTCCACTCGTATAAGCGACCTTTTTTCAAGGTTGAATAAATTAGTTTACAAAACTTTTCCATATGAAAGGTTTGTAACTTTCTTTTATTGCGAGCTTACACTTGCCTTGAATAGATTGGTGCTGTATGCAAATGCTGGTCATTGTGCCCCAATTCATTACCGTGTCGAATCGAATAGAATTGCTAAACTCAATCCTACAGGAGGTTTATTAGGTATTCTCGAAAATCAGAAGTTCAAAGTTGAAAATATACGAATGCATGTTGGGGATATTTTAGTTCTTTACACTGATGGAATTACCGAAGCTATGGATGTTGACCATAAACTTTACGGAGAAGAACGCTTGATTGAACTTATTCTTAAAACAAAAGATTTATCTGCAAGAGATATTTCTTTGTCTATTCTTGAAGATGTTAATAGGTTTTCTGCAAAATCAGATGTTAACGACGATAAAACAATAATTGTAATCAAACGAAAAAATACTTAATATGAGAATTGCGGCTGTTCAATTTTGCCCAAAATTTAAGGATGTGGAAACTAACCAAAATTTCATTATTCAAAAATCCAAGGAAATCGATGCCGAATTGATTTGCTATCCAGAAATGGCTTTAACAGGTTATTTCTTTGTAAGCCGTGAGGAATTAGAACATTATGCGTTCGATTTTAGTTCAAGCATTGTTAAGGATATTCAAGAAATTTCAACTTCTCAGAACAAAATTATCCTTTTTGGTTTTCCAGAAAGGAAAGAAAAAAAAATTTATAATTCTTGTGCTATACTTTTTCCTGATGCTAAACAATCTAAAGTATATCGAAAGACACATTTGTTCTATCGAGAAAGGTTTGTTTTTGATCCTGGTAACACTGGCTTTTTTGTAGATCATTACCCAGATAAAGACTTATTCCTTGGTACTATGATTTGCTACGATTGGCGATTTCCAGAATCTGCTCGTGTTCTTGCTTTGAATGGTGCAGATTTAATTGCTTGTCCCTCCAATCTTGTTACTAAGATTTGGCATTTAGCAATGCCTGCCCGTGCTATCGAGAACAAAGTGTATTTGCTTGTTGCTAATCGAATCGGAACCGAAACCAGCGGTGGGGAGACACTTATATTCAACGGTAAGTCTGGTATTTGGCACTATTATGGTGAACTAATTGCTTGTGCTAATGAAAGCGACGAACAAGTGGTTCTAGCTGAAATTTTACCACAAGAAACCAGGAATAAATACATCGACAAGTTCAACAACCTCTTTAAGGATAGAAGACCAAATTTTTATGATTCATTGGTGAAAAAGTAGTTAATTTTTTTTCCATTTGCTAAATTGAAGATTTATTTAATAAATATTGAACAAAGTTGAAAGGTTGGTTAATAATAGTAGTTTTTCTTACAATCAGGCTTTGTGCCTTAAAAGTACTCGCAATCGATACAATAAATATAGCATTTACACAAGTCCCAGACACAATTCGGCAATTTGGTTTCTTTGTCGGCTACAACTACAACGACCATAATCCGGATTTTGCAAAACTTCCAGGAATACCAAATTGTTGCAAGGGTTTTACAAATGGAATTGGAAATGGAATAACGGTTGGTTTGTTTGTTGAAATGCCCCTTCCCTTCAACCTTTTTGCTGGTTTGCGGGGAAGCGTTTCAAAACTTGATGGATGGCTCCGCGAAAATGAGTTTACCTATATTCGAGATAAGAATGAGATTATCCAAGGTGTATTTGAGCATAACATCAAAGCAAATATTTTGACTTTTGGTTTAGAACCATATCTGAGAATTTCCCCTTTACTTGAGTTAAGTTTCTTTGCGGGTGGAAGAATTGGTTTTCCTTTGGTGAAAAAATTTGAGCAGTGGGAACAAATTGTGGAACCAGTGGACCGTGGTGTTTTCTTAGATTCACAGACTCGGTTTAGAAACAAGTATTCTGGTGATATTCCAAAATCAAAACCTGTGCAAACTGATCTGCATTTAGGTCTCTCGTACGATTTTCCCTTAACCAAATATAAATCTATTATTTTTTCCCCATTTACATCTTTTCACATTGGTTTATCCGATGTTGCTGATAGTATTGAATGGAAAATCAATTCATTTCGAATAGGTTTTGCAATTAAGTATTTGCCTCTAAAAATCGAAAAACCAAAAGTCGTGCCTTTGAAAGAAGAATTCGAAAAAAAGGTTTTGATTGATACTATTTTTGTTGAAAATGAAGAGATAGAGCGTACCCATTTCTCCAAAGGTTTAGAATTTCGTGATACTACAGTTATCACAACTCAAGATAAAATTATTTACACTGAACGAATCAACCGAACAGATACGATTTTTAAAAAGCCTAAGCCAATTGCAAAAATAGAGATCAATACTGGAGTTATTTATCTTGAAACTCAATTTATTACTCAAACTTTCCCTTTACTGCCAATAGTTTTTTTTGAACATAATTCCTTTGAAATTGGTAATTTCTACGTTAAATCTCAAAGACCCGAGGAATTTAATTACGACAGCTTACCTACTAAACCTTTAGAACTGAATCGCCAAATTCTGAATATTATTGGATATAGGTTAAACAAAAAGCCAAATGCCAAAGTTACGATCATTGGTTATGCAGATTCAACAACTGAAAAATCAAGCTGCGAAATTGCCCTTCGCAGAGCTAATGCAGTTAAAGATTATCTTGTAAACACTTGGGGAATAGAATCAAAAAGGATACTAATTCAAGTTGGCAAAGAGGGATGTTACCCTAAAAATAGAACTATTACTCAAAATGATAGTGGTTTTGCAGAAAACCGGAGAGTATTGATTTCGTCCAATGATCCAGAAATACTTCAACCAATTTCAAAGAAACGGTTTTTAGAACTCTTAGATTTTAAACCTAAAATTTTACAATTCGATCCAAGTAGTTCCAAGCTTTACGGTATTAAGAAGTGGTCTCTTGATGTAATTTGTCAATCGCAAACAATCCTTACTTACTCTGGTATTGGAAATCCAACAGTCATGCAAAACGAGGTGCATGAGAAACTCGTAGATTTATTTCAAAAGAACCAAACCCTCGATATTATTTTCCTTTTAGAAGATATTGAGGGGAACGTTTCAGTCGACCATAAGCAAATTTATATTGTAAATGACACAAACGAAATTGAAATACAAAGACTTTCCTTAATTCTTTTTGATGTTTCAAGTGCAGAAATTCCAATTTCAGCAAGAAATGAGATTAAGAACTTTTTGACAACAAATTCGGAACTTACACAAGCAAGAATAATTGGCTATTCGGACGTTCTTGGTGATAGGGACTTTAACTATTCACTTTCTCAAAAGCGTGCGGAAAAATCACTGGAACTGGTGAAAAGTATAGATCCTACGATAGAAATAATAGAAATCAAAGGTGTTGGTTCTTCTGCTTTTCCGCCGGGGATATTTTCCTACTCGACTCCTGCAGAAAGATTTCTTTCAAGAACAGTTTATATTGAATTAATAAAAAAATGGAAGTGAATGTCTTTACATTAAGAATTTACATTAAAATTTTCTAACTTTTCCTTTATTATTGTTTAAGTTTCTTTGGGTATTTTACTTTTTTTGATTTTAATTAATGTCAAAATGAAATTTGCAATAAGATTGATAATCTTTTACTTTTTTAATGTAACTTTTGTATTAGCCTCACCTTGTGTGATTTTAATTTCTTTCGATGGTTTTCGTTGGGATTATCTAAATAGAGGCTTGACCCCGAACCTGGTTAGCTTTGCCTCGAAAGGAGTTCGAGCTATTTCTTTGGAACCTTCCTTTCCGAGTGGTACCTTTCCGAATCATTATTCAATTGTTACTGGACTTTACCCGGAAAATCATGGTATTATTGGAAATCATATATTTAATCCATTTTACAAAACCGTATTCAGTCTTAGAGATTCAAATGCAGTCACCGATCCAAGATGGTACCTAGGCGAGGCAATTTGGGAAACAGCACGAAGGCAGGGAATTCTAACAGCCTCTTTTTTCTGGCCAGGGTCAGAATTGACGTTGGAATACAGACGTCCCGATTACTTTGTACCATTCAATTCTAAAATACCATACAAAAAAAGAATTGACTCTGTAATTCAATGGTTAAAACTTCCCTATGAAAAGCGGCCAAAGTTTATTACTCTTTATTTCGAGGAAACCGATAAAAAGGGACACGACTTTGGACCAAATTCCCCACAAGTTGACTCAGCAATCAAAATCTGCGACAATTTATTCGGTTACTTTTTGGAAAAATTGAAAAATATTCAATTTCTTGATAGCGTTAACATAATCGTTGTTTCTGATCACGGAATGACAGAGATTCATCCAAATCAAATTATTAACCTTTCTAAATTTTTGCAGGTGGGAGAAATTAAAGCTAATTCGTACGGATACCTTGTTTCAATTTCTGGCAACAAAGACTCAATTTCAAAAGTATACAACATTTTGAAACAGAACGAAAACAACTTTAATGTTTACAGGAGGAATGATTTACCTAAAAATCTCAATTTTTCACAAAATCCATTGATAGGTGAAGTTGTTGTATTACCCGAATTTGGATGGATTGTTGCAATTGATTCAAGCGAATATACTTACAAAGTGAAGGCTACCCATGGCTTCGACAATCACTGGCTGGACATGCATGGAGTTTTTATTGCCGGGGGACCTGCATTCAAGCAAAATTACACTACTGGTACTTTAAGAAACATTGATATTTACCCATTAATTTGCAAAATTCTTAATATTGTTCCTCGACAAAATATTGATGGGAAAATCGAATGTATAGAGTATATATTGAGATAAACTATTTTTGGTCTATTGGCAAAGTGAAATAGAAAGTTGAACCTTTTCCTTCTTCACTTTCAACCCAGATTTTACCATTGTGTTTTTCTACATATTCCTTGCAAAGTATTAATCCGAGACCAGTGCTCGATTCACCATCGGTACCTGGCCTTGATGTTTTATGCCCAAGTCTAAACAAAATGGGCAACATTTCATTTGGTATTCCTATTCCTGTATCTTGTACAGAAATACAAATTTCCTTTTCACCTAACTTACTATTAACAGTTATTTCACCTCTTTTAGGAGTAAATTTAATAGCATTTGAAATCAAATTCCTAAATACAGTCGAAATCATATTGATGTCGATTTTAACTTCCAAATCTTTCATTATATTGTTTTTGAATTTGATTTGTTTGTATTCAAAATTGGATTTTTGCAATGAATAAATTTGTTCAACAATGCTAAAAAGATTGCAATTTTCAAGTTGAAAAGGAATAAGCCCCCTTTGTAATCTTGACCACTCTAAGAGGTTTTCTATTAATTTATATACATTTTCAGCACTTTGCTTTAAAGATTTGGTAATATCGACTAACTCTTCTTTGGTGAAGCTTTCAATATCAGTGGAAAGCAGATTGGCTATGCCAAGGAAGCCCGAGAATGGGCTTTTCAAATCGTGAGCAATTATTGAAAAAAGTTTATCTTTTTCCCGATTAGCCTCCTCCAAACGCTCTTTGGTTTCCGATAATTCGTACAAAAGCATGTTTTTTTCGAAAAGGGCTTCTTCCAATACACTTTTAGACAATGCTAAGTCTTCTGCCAGTTTTTGGGTTTCTTCATAATACTGTTCTGCAACTTGTTCTTTTTGTTGTATTTCTAATAATTTGGCATATTCTTGAGTAATATCAAAGAAGAATGTGCTGAAGTAAAATTGCTCAATTGAAAAAGCAGATACTTTATACCACCGTTTTAGTGTTTCGGAATATTGAATGAAAGAAAAGCTTCCACCATTCAGAGCGATAGAGCCATAAAAAGATATCCAATCAAACCTATCATTTTTTATTTCAGGAACCGATTCCAAAATTGTATGGTTCAATATTCTTTCTAATTTTAACCCGGTCAATTTTTCAAATGCAGGATTTGCATCTAGGAAAATATAATCAATAGGATCTCCAAAGTTATTTAACACAACTTTGTGATGGGCATACCCGAAAGGTGCATTATAAATTAAGCTTTTATATAAATCATTCATAGGATAAGAATACGGAAAAAACAAAAATAAAACAAAAGTTTTTAATATCAAATAGTTTGTGGAAAATTATTTATGAATTTTTTGTAACAACAATAAGAAATATTTGTTATATTTGAGGTTAATTTTATGAGGTTAGCATGAAAAGGTTTTTTACAATTTTTGCACTAATTTACTTTACAGTCTGGGGAAACTCGCTTGCCCAAAAAATAAACGCTGAACAAATATTATTCAATTCATCCCAAGGTCGTGAATTTTGGATTGCAATTCCACCTAATGAAGACGATAGGCAACCTATTGGAAATACTGGTGAAATTGCCATTGAGATTTACGTGACCTCTACCAAAAACTGTATGGCAACTGTTGAAATACCCGGAATGGGAATTTCAAGAACCAAAAAAGTAGAAGCATTTCGTATTACAACTTTTTCTACTATTAATAATGATTTGTTCTGGGATTTGGAAGTCCGCGAAAGTGAAAGACCTGTTCCAAAAGCAATACGAGTTTATGCTACGGAACCAATTTCCGTTTATGTTCTTAATCACCGTGGTTACACTGCAGATGGTTATCTGGCTATACCAATATCCTCGTGTGGTACCGATTATATACACCTTTCATATTATGATTTTCGCGAGGATTTGTATGGAGGTGAGTTCCGAGGCGGTGGTTTTTTAATTATTCCTTCTGAAAATGGCACAGTGGTTCAAATTGAACTGAAAGGTCGTGGCCAAGAAATTGGACAAACTATTGGAGGACGAAAAATTGGAGAAAAATGGAGAGTTACATTAAATAAAGGCGAAGTTTACTGCGTAATGGGGGATGGTAGGACCCGTGGTCAATTCGACATTTCTGGTTCTCGAGTTATTTCTAATAAACCTATTGGTTTTATCTCCTTCCACAAACGTACTTTAATACCATCTTTCGATTTGTGGAATGGTAGAAATATGCTCTGCGAAATGATTCCACCAGTTCAGGCTTGGGGCAAGAAGTATTACACCGTTGAATTGCAAAGAAAAGGGCGAGGTGATTTCTTTAGAATTGTTGCATCGAAAGATAATACGACTTATACTGTAAAATGGTACGATGCTAAAGACGGAAGGTTCCTTGGGCAAAGGGGGCCTAAAATTCTTAGAAAGGCAGGTGATTTCGACGAATACGAAGAAGTTTATGTTCCCCGAGGTCAACCAAACAATCAAGAATCTATTAAGGGTACATCTGTTTGGGAGGCAGACAAGCCGGTATTAGTTATGCAATATTCATATTCTACCGACTGGGATAATGCTCCAGAATTTGACCCTTTTATGATTCTGGTTATTCCAAGGGAACAATTTGTACCAAACACAATTTTTCAAACACCAGAGGCTCAAGCTCAGTTTTTAACAAATTATTTTAATATTATTGCTATTGGAGATACCAACGACCCAGAAAATAAACTTATTAAATCGATTACTATCGATGGTAAACCAATCTGGCAAATTGAACCTAAATTCCTTTTCAATAGGATACCCGGAACAGATTTGTATTGGGCAAGAATCTCGGTTCAACCTGGTTGCCATGTAGTTCGTAGCCAAACTAAATTCGGTGGGTACATTTACGGCTTCAGCGAAGCTGATGGTTATGGCTGGCCGGCTTGCACTGCTTTTAATAAAGTAGATGAAACCGATACTTTACCACCCGAAATATTTGTTCAGGAAAATTGTGGTGTTTTTACAATTAGAACAACTGAACTTAGAAATGGTAAGCCGGGTGATGACCCAAGGCAAGTTGACCAGGGCATAAACGATATTGTCCTTTTAGATAGTTCTTTTAATTTCGAAATCAAGTTCATAAAGGAATTCAAGACTTTTCCTCCTTTGTATGATTATACTTTTGTTCTTCAAGTTGTTGATAAAAATAAACAAGGTGTTGCATATTTACAAATTATCGATAGAGCTGGAAATTCCTCCTTCGATACATTGTATTTTTATCCAGATACACTAAGGTTTTCGCCTTCCCCAGTTAACTTTGGAACCATAAGATTATATACTAATAAAGCACTTCCGGTTCAAATAAAAAATGAAGAAGATACAACTGAAAAAATCCTTGAAATTAAATTGATACGGGGTAACGTATTTAGGATAATTAAAGGTAATGTTCCCCCCTCAATAGAGTTACCAACTAAAGGAATACATAATATTGAAATTGAATATACTCCAGTTAATGAATCATTGTCACCCACAATGCTTGATGTCGACACTTTAATTGCAATAACCGACTGCGACACTTTCAAAGTCCCAGTATTTGGTCGTGCTGTAATACCCAAAATCATGGTGGAAGATTGGTATGCCGGAACTGTTGTCGTCAAAAATAGAATATGCAAATTGCAACAAACCAGCAAGGGCTTACAAATTCAAAATCCTGGCACAGATACACTTGTGATTGACATGATAGAAGGTATTGTCGAACCATTTTCATTGTCTACTCCATACACCCCACAACTACCCATAATTGTACCCCCGAATGGTGCTGTTTTCTTAGAAACTCCTTGTTTTGAACCTCCTTACGTTGGAGAATTCAAAATAGATGTAACTTTCCATAGCAATGCTGGGAGTGGCGATAGTATCTCTACTTGGCAAGGGGAAGGAGTTCAACCAGGTCCCTATATCACCGACTACGATTGGAATCGGAGAAGGGTAGGTACTTACAACGAGGGTGTAATTTATCTTAAAAATGGCGGCTCATCAAAAGTTCGAGTAACAGACGTTAAGATAGAGAATTCACCACATTTTAGCATAAAACCTAAGGGTATTATTCCCGAACCAACCCCCGGGGCTCCTATCGACTTGATGCCCGACACCAGCAAAGTTGGAGTTACTCAAATTGAAATATATGTTATTTATGAACCCAAATCTGAGTTCGAGCATTTTGCCACTGTAATCCCAGAGTTCCACCCCGATGATAATATTGAACCTGGTTCTGTTGTAGGTAAACTCCACGGTTTTGGTTATCTGCCCAAAATTGAAGTAACTGGATACGAATTTCAACCCCCAGTACTTGTCAACACACAACACCCAGACATTGGAAAAGTGGTCATTAAATCGACTAGCCAAACTGCCGATTTGTACATTCAATCGATTAATTGGAATCAAAACACCCTGAATGAATTCGAGTGGGTTTTGCCTCCGCCAACAAATATTTCACTTCCAAAGGGCGATTCTTTAGTTCTTCCAGTTCGATTTACACCTCGGGCCGTTAACAAACGCTTGGCTTTTGTCGATGTTATAAATGATGCCTCGCCAGCTCCAGATTCAACAATTACAACGCAAACACAAGTTGTAGGTTTTGGTATCGAAAAGGGCATTATTGTTGACTCAATTAACTATGGCTTTGTCCTGCTTTGCGACGAACCTATTAAGGAATTTACCATTAGAAATACCAGTACAACAACACCTGCAATTGTAGACAGTATTGTTTATGTATCAGGAAATACTTTAAACTTTGAATTGGTTGGTGCTAATTTTCCAATTAACATCCCACAACAAGGCTCTATTAAGCTGAATGTTAAATTTAAACCGGATGAGGTTGGCAATTACCGGGCTCTTCTCAGAGTATATAGCGATGTGGGAAACAATTATTTCGTTGAAGTTGTTGGAATCGGCTACAATGTTACAACCAAGTTTACTCTTCGCGACCTTGATGTGGATTTGCATTTAAGTCCAGGATATATTGTGAACTTAATTACTTATGCAAATTCAAAAAGCTGGAAAGACGCCAAAATTACCTCATTCGAATTTGACATAATCCACAAAACCGAATGGTTGAGATTGAATTCAATTGAAAAAGGTGGAATTCTCGATAATACTTGGACTGTTACCGCTGACCAAATAAAAATGAATGAAACTTATTCTCGGATTCACATTCGTGGAAATGGTACAAATCCGATAAACAATGATGGGGAACTTGTCCGACCAAATATCTTGCTCTTGCTTACCGACGCTAAAGTGTTCAATCCCTACATTGACAATATTACATTCCATAGTCGTGATAAATGTGTTATTCCATTTGGGGATACATCAAGAATTGTTTTGAACACCTGTGTCATAGACATTCGACCCATTGAAATTGCCCTTGTAGATTACTTCCTTGAGGTGAAAAGCAATCCAGTAACCGAGGACAACTTTAAAGTTAATTTCGGTGTGGGCTTCGATGCAAATACAAAGATTGATTTGATTAATTTGTCTACTGGATCTGTAATTCCCTTGCTCAATGATTTCATCAAACAAGGGGTTTATGAACTTAATATTTCATCCAAACAAATTCCCTCGGGTGTGTATGCTCTGCGTATACATAGTGGAAGTTTCTCCCAAACAAATAAGATTGTAATTTCCAAATAATATTGGTGATTTTCTTGTAAGGGACAGCGCCAGGCTGTCCCTTTTTTAATTAAAATAATTGTGTGAACCAGTTGAGTTACTTTTTTGAATCGAGTTT
>FMJZ01027817.1_pt1 | contig 26691 bp, 33 predicted proteins | sample 1987881 | NCBI WGS metagenome assembly FMJZ01 (sample SAMEA4378227, study PRJEB15110) | soil metagenome | biome: soil; feature: Field; material: Soil | place: India | collected 2015-03-11 | depth 0 m
TTTTATTTTTTCAACCCAGAATATTCTCTTAGGGTGGATATCATGTCTTGAAACTCTGCACTGCGGTATTGACTTTTTTTCTAAAATGGTTATACTTTAAGCTATGAAAACAAAGGTTTTAAAGAAAATTGAGATAAAACGAAACTGGCATGTGATTGATGCCCAGGGTAAAATATTGGGTAGAATGGCAACCAGGATTGCCAGAATTCTGGTAGGTAAAGATAAGCCACAATATTCACCCCACGTTGATTGTGGTGATTATGTGGTTGTGCTAAATGCAGATAAATTTAGAGTCACAGGTAATAAGATGGAAGATAAGATTTATTATAAACATTCTTTTTATCTTGGTGGCTTAAAGGCAGTCAGTCTAAAACTTATGCTTGAAAAGAACCCCAAAAAGGTGCTCTATCGTGCAGTCAGCGGAATGCTGCCCAAAAACAAGTTTCGAGCACGACGACTAAAAAGATTAAAAATTTATCTTGGAACCGAGCACCCTCATAAGGCACAATCACCAAAGGAAATTCAGATATAGGAGGTTTATTGATGGAATCAATCTTCACTGGTTCGCGTAAAAGGAGTGTGGCAAAGATTAGATTATTTCCAGGAAAAGGGATAATAAAAATAAATGGAAAAGATCCCATTGGGTATTTTTGTCGCCAGGATCTTGTTGACCTTGTGAATTTGCCCTTGATTACTGCTGGAGTGAAGGGGGCGGTGGACATATATGTGAAGGTTTCAGGTGGTGGAGTTTCTGGTCAGGCAGGTGCGGTTAGTTTAGGGATTGCCAAGGCACTCGTAAATTTCAATCCAGAGCTGAGACCAACATTAAAAAGTGCGGGATTATTGAAAAGGGACCCACGGGAAAAAGAACGGATGAAGTACGGACTGGCAAAGAGGCGTAAAAGATTCCAGTTCTCTAAACGATAAAAAGAAGGAGGTATTTTGGAGATAGTTACAATGCAGGATTTGATCAGTACTGGAATACATTTTGGGCATAGGACAAAGCGCTGGAATCCAAAAATGGCTAAATATATTTTTGGTAAAAAGAATGGAGTTCACATCATTGATTTGCGCCAGACCCTTGAGAATCTTAAAAGGGTTTATGAGACAACGGTTCGTATTGCCGAACAGGGAAAAGGAATATTATATGTGGGAACCAAGAAGCAAGCGAGAGATGTAATAAAAGAAGAGGCATTGAGGGCCGGTGCATTTTATATTACAGAACGATGGCTTGGCGGTTTACTGACTAATTTCACCACATTATACACGAGGGTTCAAAGATTGAGAGAATTAGAGCAAATGAAAGAAGATGGGCGATGGTCAATGTTGCCAAAAAGAGAACTCGTCCAATATGAACGCGAATTTACAAAACTTTCAAAATATTTTGAGGGCATAAAGGAAATGGACAGACTTCCAGGGCTGATATTTATCGTTGATGTAATAAAAGATGCTACTGCAGTGAAAGAAGCAAAGAAGGTGGGCATTCCAGTGATTGCAATCGTGGACACGAATACAGACCCAACAGATATAGATTATCCAATTCCAGGGAATGATGACTCACTCAGGGCAATTTCCCTTGTTGCAAAGATTATTTCTAATGCAATCCTTGAAGGTAGAAAAGGTTTTGAGACCGAAGAAAGGGAGGCTTAAATGGATACTGAAAAAATCAGGGAGTTAAGGGAAAGGACTGGTGCAGGTATTGTTGATTGTAAAGATGCCTTGATGCAGGCAAACGGAGATATAGAACAGGCAGTTGATATTTTGAGAAAAAAAGGACTAGCCCTTGCTGCAAAAAAGGTAGGCAGGATTACAAAAGAAGGCATTATTGATGCCTATATTCATCCAGGTGATCGATTAGGAGTTCTTGTTGAGGTAAATTGTGAAACCGATTTTGTTGCACGAAACCAGGATTTTCGCAGGTTTGTCCATGATATTGCATTGCAGATTGCAGCAAGCGAACCCCTTGTAGTAAGCCGTGAAGAACTAACACCTGAAATAATTGAAAGGGAAAAAGAAATATACCGGAGTCAGATGCAGGATGTCAAAAAACCCCCGGAAATAATCGAAAAGATTATCGAAGGTAAGATGGAGAAGTTTTATAACTCTGTCTGTCTTTTAGAGCAGCCTTTTGTAAAAATTCCTGAAAAGACTGTTGGTGACTATTTAAAAGAACAGATCGCAAAGTTTGGCGAAAATATTGTAATCAGAAGATTTGTTCGTTTTCGCCTCGGTGAGTAAAGACAAGATAAAATACAGCAGAATTCTGTTGAAAATTTCCGGAGAAATTCTCGGACAGAACAATGAAGTTTTAACACCGAATATATTAAATTACATCGCCGAACAGATTCTTTCGGTTTATAAACTTGGTATCAAAATTGCTGTTGTAGTTGGAGGTGGTAATATCATAAGAGGCAAAGAGGTTGCCTGGTTAAATCCGGTGGAGGCAGATTTATGTGGAATGGTTGCTACGGTAATCAATGGTATGGCACTTTGTTCAATTTTAAAAAAAAATATAGATAATGTATATTTGCGCAGCAGTTTTGAAGTCACAGGATTTGTAGAAAAGTTTAACAAAATAGAGGACCGGACAATTTATAATCAAGGTGGTGTGATAATTTTTGTCGGTGGAACAGGAAATCCTTTATTTACCACTGATACCGCCGCCGCACTTCGTGCAGTAGAACTCTCTTCAGAACTACTCATAAAAGGAACAAAGGTTGAAGGAGTCTATTCAGCAGACCCTGAAAAGTATAAAAATGTGAAATTCTTTCGTAAAGTGAGATTCCCGCAGGCGATTGAAAAAAATCTAAATGTTATGGATATCACAGCATTTAGAATCTGCAGGGATGCCAAGATTCCTATTTGTGTTTATAATCTTATGAAATATCCTCTCAAAAAGATTATTCTTGGAGAGGATGTTGGTACCCTTGTTTATTGAGAAATTTCAGGAGGAATTTTATGATAGATAAAATCAAAAACGATGCCCGGCAGAAAATGGAAAAATCAATAACCCTTTTAAATCAAGAATTTGCAAAGATAAGGACGGGTAGGGCTACGCCTGCACTCCTTGATGGCGTAAAGGTTGAGTATTATGATAGTCTTTTACCATTAAATCAAGTCGCCAGCATCAGCATTCCCGAACCGAGATTGATTGTTATCCAACCTTGGGACAAGCAGGCACTTTCTGCGATTGAGAAAGCGATATACAAGACAGATATTGGACTTACCCCGAATAATGATGGTAATGTGATTCGTTTATCTCTGCCACCATTGACCTCAGAAAGGAGAGAAGAGCTTGTGAAACTTACACAGAAACTCGCTGAAGAATGCAGAGTTGCGATTAGAAACATAAGAAGGGATGCAAATAATGAATTGAAAAAAATTGAAAAGGAAAAAAAGATTTCTGAAGATGAATCATTTAAATCTCAGGAATCAATCCAGAAAATGACCGATGAGTATATAAAGAAAATTGATGAGATACTGAAAAAGAAAGAGAAAGAAATAAGAGAAGTATAGTTAATTCAATCTGTAAAAAACCATTATTCCTACCCCTGAATGGTTTAAAACTGCAGATGGGTTATGATGATTATCAGGACCAAAAATATATTCCGTTTCTTCGCTATAATATAAATAGCCATCTCCATTAGTAAACTGGTCATTCAATAGAACAATGCTCAATTTTGTATATGAAATTTTAAATCCACTTATAAATTGGACCAATACAAAGATTGAACTTAAAGTCAACGGGTATTTGCAAGTATCGCCATTCTTCATTATTAGGTCTACCAAAACCACTATCCCATATGTCAACATAGATTGTTTTATTTTACTAAACTCAAACAATAATTCCTTGTCATAATAATGTATAGGAGGTAAAATGCCCAAATTCTGGGATGATTTTTCTCGTTGGCTCGATGATGCTTCTAAGGTTTTGAGCAAAGAAGCCGGTGATTTAACGATGAAGGGAAAACTGAAATTAGAGATATTTGAACTAAAGAGGCAATTGCAGGAGTTATTCAAAGAGCTCGGGCAGATGTTCTATGGTTTTTTCCCTTTGAAGGGTAATGAAGATTTCAAAGGTGATCAAAAGATTAAACACTTAGTTCAAAAAATAAAACGCATCAAAAATGAGATAACAAAAAAAGAGACCGAATACAAAAAGATAGGGCAAAAAAATAAATAAACAAAAGGAGGCTAACCATGGCGGATAAATTGATTAAAAAATGGGACCCTTTTAGGGAATTGGTGTCATTAAGAGAGGATATGGACAGACTATTTAATGCATTTTTTGGTAAGCCGCTTGCTGAGGAATCAGAAGGAGTGTGGATTCCAGTGATTGATATTGAGGAAGATAACGAGAATTTCATTGTGAGTGCTGAACTTCCTGGGTTGAAAAAAGAAGATGTGAAGATTTCTGTCAGGGGTAATCTACTGACTATTTCCGGTGAAAGAAAGAAGGAAATTGAAACAAAAAATAAGACCTACCATAGAGTTGAGAGGATGTATGGGAAATTCTCAAGGACTATATCATTACCAAGTGATGTTGATGTTGGTAAGATAAAGGCTGTATATAAGGATGGTGTGCTACATATTACACTACCCAAGCCCGAAACAATGAAATCAAAAGAAATTGAAGTTGAAATAAAATAGGGATGATAATGGAAGGCAAAATTTCACTAAAATCCGCAGGCATCATTGCTGGAGTTGCGGCAATTGTTGCATTTTTGTTCGGATTGATCATTAGTACAGGGATTCCTGCTATTTCAAACAAAACCGAAGCAAGTCAGGGCACGGTTCGATTACATCCAATCATCACCGAACAGGGAGAGAGTCCATTTACCAAAGTGGCAGAAATGGTTTCACCAGCGGTAGTGAATATTTCAGCTGAAAAGATTGTTAAGAGTGGTATAGAAGACTTTGGATGGAATTTCCGCGGTCCGTTTGAAGACTTCTTCCGCGATTTCTTTAAAAATTTCCCACGCGGCGAAAGCAGGACCGCAACGCTTGGTTCTGGTTTTATCATTTCGGAAGATGGTTATATCGTCACAAATCACCATGTTATCAAAAATGCAAGTAATATTATAGTCCGTCTGACCAATAAAAAAGAATATAAAGGTAAGGATGTGAAAATTATTGGTTCTGACTCACGAACAGATGTTGCGTTGTTGAAGATAGAAACAAAAGAAAAATTGCCTTATTTGATTTTCGGTGACTCAGATAAGATAAAGGTTGGTGACTGGGTAATGGCCGTTGGCAATCCTTTTAACCTTGAAGGAACAGTCACCGTCGGCGTGATATCAGCAAAAGGCAGGAGCCACATTCCATTAAGTGAAGGTCCTGATTTACAAAATTTTTTGCAGACCGATGCGGCGATAAATCCTGGTAATTCAGGGGGTCCATTATTAAACCTTAAGGGTGATGTGATTGGCATTAACACTGCAATCACATCAACGAGCGGTGGTAATATTGGAATTGGATTTGCCATACCAATAAATCTTGCAAAGAGCGTAATTGAAGAATTGAAGACAAAAGGTAAGGTTACAAGAGGTTATCTTGGTGTATATCTTGAGGATCTGACAGAAGATATGAAAAGGGCGTTAGACCTGAAATCTCTTGAAGGTGTTTTGATAAACGAAGTAATCGCTAATTCACCTGCAGATAATGCGGGAATAAAAGAGGGTGATGTGATTATTGAATACGAAGGGCAAAAGGTGACCGATGTCCAGTCATTCAGAATAATGGTTGCGTCAACGACACCAGGCAAAACCATAAAATTAAAATTGATAAGAGACGGTAAAGAAATAGAATTAAGGGTGAAGATTGGTGAAATGAAAGAAGAAGTTGCTGCGCCGGGTGGTAAAGAAAAGGAAACCGAAATTGGTTTACAGGTTGTAGGTATTGACAGCCCTGATGCAAAAATGTATAATATCAGCGCCAAGAAAGGGGTTGTTGTGACGAATGTTGAACCTAATTCTCCGTCAGGCGATGCCGGGATACAAGCCGGAGACGTTATCATCGGCATTGGGAATAAAGAAATTGAAAACATTTCTGATTTTAAAAAAGCGGTCCAGAATTTAAAAAAGGGTAAACCGGTGATATTTCAGATTCAACGTGGTGAGAGAAAGAGATATGTGGCAGTGACACCATAGATTGATGCGGGTAAAGAGACGGGTAGAAGAATCGGGATTAAAACAGTTTATTGAAGAGATTAGTAAATACCCGGTTCTCTCAAAAGAAGAGGAATTTGAACTTGCCCGAAGAGTAAGAGAAGGGAAAGATAATAACGCAAAAGAAAAACTAATTCTTTCAAATTTAAGAAACGTCATTCATATCTGTAAGCAATATCAGAATTGTGGTTTGAGTTTGAGTGAATTACTAAATGCAGGGACCCAGGGGTTGATTCATGCAGTAGATAAATTTGATGAAAGAAAAGGATACAGGTTTAGTACTTACTCAACCTGGTGGATAAAGCGGGAGATTTATAAAGCAATATTTTCGGATCAGGAACTCATACTCAAGAGTAATCTAGCAAAAAGAATAAAGATGTTTATTCCTAATTTTGTTCAGGAACACGGACGTGAACCGACAATTCAAGAGATTGCCAAATACTTCAAGGTTTCCACCCATCAGGTTTCAAATGCCCTAATTGAATTGCTTCCTATGATTTCGCTGGATGAGACACAGATAGATGAAGAAGTAGGACCTTTGATAGAACGGATCGCAATTGAACAGTGTGCATCAGAAAAGTTTGTTTTGCCTTCACCTGAAGAGATCTTGAAACAGAAACATGAATCAGAGAGAATTCAGAAGGCATTAAAAAAGTTATCACCTCGGGAAAAAGAGATACTGGAAAGAAATTTTGGGCTCGGCGATTTTGAAATCCAAAGTCTCGAAGAAATAAGTAGGTTAATGAATATCACAAAGGAGCGGGTGCGGCAGATAAGGGATAACGCATTAAAGAAACTGCGTTTGATTTTGCCCCGGATAAAATAATAATTTAATCAAAATCAAAATTTAATTATAATTCTTCAATGAAGATTTCGTTATTGGTATAAATGCAGATCTTTGCGGCGATGTTTATTGATTCTTCAACAATCTCTCGTGCAGATAGGTTAGTGTATTTTATAAGTGCCCGTGCAGCAGCCAGGGCATAGGGAGAACCAGAGCCAATTGCAACAATGCCGTCATCCGGTTCAATAACATCTCCTGATCCCGATACAATATATGAATGGTCTTTATCAAGTATCGCCAGAAATGCCTCAAGCCTTCTTAAAATTTTATCCTGACGCCAATCTTTGGCAAGTTCAATTACACTCCTTGGCACATTGCCTCTGTATTCTTCTAACTTTGCCTCAAATCGTTCAAAAAGTGTTAAGGCATCTGCAGTAGCACCGGCAAAACCAACAAGAATCTTATCATTATACATCTTACGAATCTTCCTGGCACGGTGTTTCATTATAGTTTCGCCGGTCGTTACTTGACCATCGCATCCAATCGCTACTTTGTTATTGTATCTAACGCCAAGTATTGTGGTTGACTGCATAAATTATTATAGTCAGGGAAATCACTATGTCAATCGTTGATTTTTAAAAAATTTTGGATATAATTATCCCAAGGAGGCAAAATTGAAAGTCTTGATTTCTGATCCGATTGCCAAAGAAGGGATTGAAATTTTAACGAAGAGTGGATTTGAGGTTGTTGAAAAGACTGGAATGCCAGCGGATGAATTGATAAAGGTCATTCCAGAATTTGATGCAATAATTGTGCGCAGTGCAACAAAAGTAACAAAAGAAGTTATTGAGGCAGGAAAGAAATTGAAGGTCATTGGCCGGGCTGGCGTTGGGCTTGATAATGTTGATGCTGAGACAGCTAAGGCAAAGGGGATTAAAGTCGTTAATACACCTGCCGCTACTTCTATATCAGTTGCCGAGCTCGCCTTAGGAATGATGTTCTCAGCCGCAAGGATGATTCCCCAGGCAACTGCATCAACAAAGGCAGGGAAATGGGAGAAAAAGAGGTTCCACGGCACTGAACTCTATGGCAAAACTCTCGGTATCATAGGAATAGGTAGGATTGGTTCTGAATTAGCAAAAAGGGCAAAAGCTTTGGGGATGGTGGTTATTGCCTATGACCCTTATGTTAATTCTTCTGATTTTGGTAAGATTGTTGATTTTGATACATTATTGAAAAATTCCGATTTTATATCCCTCCATATCCCCAAGACAAAAGAAACGGCTCATTTATTAAATAAATCCGCATTTGATAAAATGAAAAATGGGGTGATAATCGTAAACTGTGCAAGAGGTGGGGTTGTAGATGAGGACGCATTATATGATGCCTTGGTTTCAGGAAAAGTGAAAGTTGCTTGCCTTGATGTTTTTGAGGTTGAACCTGCTAAAGAACATAAACTATTCAGCTTGGAACAGGTTATTCTCACACCCCATATTGGCGCTCAGACAGATGAAGGACAGCAGAGAGCAGGTGTCCAGATTGCAGAGCTGGTTAGAGATGCACTTAAATAAATACCGAAAAGTTTGATTACATAAATAGTGTAAATCCTATATACAAATTTAAAAAGGAGGTTCAATGCCAGAGATTAGACCCTTTAGGGGTATCAGATATAGTTCAGAAAAAATTAAGAATCTTGCCGAAGTGATAACCCAGCCCTACGACCAGATAACCGATGAAATGGAAAAGGAATACAAAAAAAGGAGTTCCTACAGTTTTGTTAATCTCGTCCTTACCCATTATGCTGATGGTCATGACCGTAATAAAGAATATGAAAATGCAAAGAATTGCGTTGAAATCTGGCTGAGAGACGGTATATTTGTGCAAGATAAAGAAGATTCAATTTATCCATATTTTCAGGAATTTAGTCTTGAAGGAAATAATTGCATAAGAAAGGGTTTTATATGTAGATTGAGACTTGAAGAATTAGGAAAGAGTAATATCCTGCCTCATGAAAAGACCCTTTCCAAACCAAAAGAAGACCGTCTTAATTTAACAAGGATTACTAAAAAGGATTTTGAACCGGTATTTTTGTTATACGCTGACCCTAAGAATACAGTGATGGATATGATTGAGAAGAAATGTAAGGATAAACCAATCGTTGATGTAAAGGATGATCGAGGTGTGACACACAAGTTATGGAAGATTTCAGATATAGATACAATCAAAAAAGTTGCCTCGGCATTAAATGAGGCAATATTTGTCATTGCTGATGGGCATCATCGTTATGAAACTGCATATACTTACCTGCAAGAAATTGGGGAAGCTGGCACAGAGCATCCGGCAAATTTCAAAATGGTAACCCTTGTGAATATTCAGGACCCCGGACTTGTGATACTTCCCACCCATCGTTTGGTAATGAATTTAGGGGATTTTAAAACCGATAATTTCATAAAAAAGGCGGAGGACTATTTTGAGGTGGAAAAAATAGATAGACAAAATCTTAAACCCACACTTACGAAAGAAAAGATGCATGCATTTGGATTTTACACAAAAAGGGATTGTTATATCCTTAAACTGAAGGATTTAAAGGTAATGGGAAAATTTCTTCCTGACCGGAGCAAGGAATATCAGAGTCTTGATGTAGCAATACTCCATACGATTGTGATTGAAAATATCCTTGGTATAAAACCTGAAGAGATTGAAGATTATGTTAGATACCAGCGTGGGATTGAAGAGACATTGAACAAAGTTGATTCAGGAGAATTCCAACTGGCATTCTTGATGAATCCAACAAGGGCTGAACAGGTACTCAATGTGGCAACAAAAAAAGAACGGATGCCTCAGAAATCCACCGATTTTTATCCTAAATTAATTTCAGGATTGGTTTTCTATGACATAAAGGGATAAATTTTAAAGATATAACTTATTCTTTTTTATATATTTCAAAACTTGAGGGACTGTGAGATATTCAACACGCAGTCCCTTTTTTCTTCTTTTTCTTATTAATGTTGAAGAGATATCTATCAATGGAGCATTGCTGAGTAAGATTTTATCATAAAATGGTCTGATTTTTTTTATCTCAAAATTAGGACGGGGTAATACAATCACATTTGCTTCATTAAAAATTACCGCGGGTTTTTTCCAATGCCTTATTTCATTCCACTGGTCTGCACCAATTATTAAATAAATTTTTGCTTGCTGATAAATTCTATCAGATTTTTTCAGTGTTTTTATCACCTTGTATGTATAACTTCTGCCTTTGATTTTCTTTTCAATATCGCTGATAAAAAATCTTTTATTACTTCTGATAGCAATTTCGGTCATTCTATAACGATGTTTAAAAGGAGAATAAATACTTTTATGAGGGGGATTAAATGCAGGAATGAAAATTATTCTATCAAGGCTAAATTCTTCAAGGACCCACTCACTTATTATAAGATGTCCAATATGGGGTGGGTCAAATAGACCGCCAAGAATACCTACTGAAAGATTATGGATTTTCAATTTTCAATCTTTTCATTCTTTTTTCTGCGGATTTTTTCCAGATTTCACTTTCAAGCAGTTCTTTGTATTTCTCGTAAGCCTCTTGTATTTTATTAACTTTTTCATATGTGAGGGCAATTAAAAATTTTGATTCATCTGCAGATGGTGTCTCGGGATAATTTTCAATGACATATTTAAAATACAGTATTGCAGATTCATATTCCTTCATCTTGAGATATAATCTACCATTTTCTAATTCTTTCTTAGCCAAACGATTTCTTGCCTGGAGGGTCCATAATCTCACCGAATCACCATAACTTGAATTTGGAAAACGGGTTATGAAATCATCGAATAAGGATATTGCCTCTTTTGTTTCGGTCTGGTCTTTTTCGTAACCGGGTGATTTTAAATAGTATGCCTTTGCCCTTAATAAATAACTCTGCTCAAGGTAGGGACTATTGGAAAAATTCTTTATCAAATATTCCAATTCCGTAATTGCCTGGCTATAATCCTTTTTTTCGAAATATGATTTTGCGAGATAGAACTGGGCATCATCAACGAATTCGGTTGAGGCATGATAGAATATAATTTTTTCAAAGGATTTTATTGCCGGATCGTATTTTTTGTGATTATAGAATTCCATTGCCCGTTCAAATTCATCTTCAGGCGCAAGAGGTGCTATCATCTGTTTACTACAAAAAATAAAAAAGCAGAATATTAACAATTTTAATTTCGCATTCCGCATTTCGCATTTAGAATTTTTATTCATAATTTCTCCTTTATTGCTTTGATCCTTTCTCGGGATTTCTGAACGAGTTCGCCTTTTTGATACGGATTGAGGCTAAGCACCTTTTTGTAGTAATCAAGTGCCTGGTCATACTTTTCGTTCGTATAAAATATCTCACCAAGATAAAAATAGGCATCGTCGAGTAACGATTTTGGTTCTTGATTTGTTACAACTTCTTTAAAAAATAGAGTAGCGCTATCATACTGCGCTTTACCATAGTATTTTTTTCCTAAATGAAAATTGATTTCACCGAGTAATAATAAATTTTCTGAAGTTCTTATCCTTTTATATTCTCTTTGGGCTATCATCCGCGCAATCAAAAGGCTATCACATTCAATCAAGGATTTCAAAAAATTCTTCAATGACTTTCTTGCCATTTCCGATGTCGAATCAATTTCATATGCCTTTATATATCCGGCAAGGGCACCAGGATAATTGCCTTGTTGAAAATTCAAATCGGCAACTAAAAAAAGATTGTCGGTCTGCTTGTAATCCGGAATTAATTCGGGAATTGTTTTATAAAACTGAAGTGCCTTTTGTAAATCAGATATTTTAAGGGCTTTCTTTGCTGAAGTCGTATAGATATATACGATACTATCTTTGAATAGTGTATCCAGCTGAAGGGAATTTCTAAAATATTCTTTTGCCTGATCGTGCTCATTCTTTCCAAAGTAGCATATACCTAAAAGATATTGTATCTCTGCATCTTTATCTTCACGATATTTTAATATTTCAATGAGTGCCCGATCATAATTCCATTGATTTATAAATTTTCGGGCATTGTTAATATGGGTATTTTTGTGCGAACAGGATGTTAAAAAAATTGATAATAAAAAAATTTTTAGTTTCATAGTTTGGCGACTACACCTTCTACAATCTTTATAAGATTCTGTTCTGCCTTTTTCGCGGCCTTAATTATTTTAATAATACTCGCAGGCTGAAGTGCATCAGGAATTCCCATATCAGTAATCACTGAAAGTCCGAGAACTTTTATTCCTAAATACCTTGCCATAATCACCTCGGGGACTGTTGACATTCCTACAGCATCAGCACCAATTATTCTAAGAAAACGATACTCAGCGCGGGTCTCAAGATTTGGACCGGAAACAGCAACATAAACGCCCTTTTTTATAAAGAGACCAAGCCTCTGTGCGACAATCTCAGTGAGCTTGACGAGTTTCGGGTCATAACAATTGAGCATATCAGGAAATCTCGGTCCCATTTTCAAATCATCAGGACCGCGCAAGGGATTATCGAATATTAGATTGATGTGGTCGGTAATTATCATTATATCACTTGGTGAGAATTCCGGGTTCAAACCACCCGCGGCATTTGAAACTATGAGATATCTGACCCCCATTTTTTTCATAATGATTATCGGATAAGTTATTTCTTTTGCATTATACCCTTCATAATAATGAAATCTTCCCTGCATCACCATAACCCTGCGGTTGCCGAGATGACCAAAGAGCAATCTGCCTTTATGGAACTCAACAGTCGAAACAGGAAAATAAGGAATCTCGGTATAGTCAAGCGAATCTTTTACTTTTATACTTTGCACCAGACCATCGAGTCCGGTTCCAAGTATGATTCCGATCATGGGTCTCAAATCTGTCTTTTCACAAAGATAGTCCAGGGTCTTTTTTATCTTTGCTTTCATTTCTTTTCTAATCTTTCAAGCAAACGTAGATAGGATTCAAGGAGTCCACGAAATTCAGAGACAAGCAATAATTTTTGGTGTTCAACCATTTTTGTCTCTTCTTTTATCCTTGCCAGTTCAGATTGTGCCTCCCGCAGGAATTTCTGTGCTTCAACCCGGGCATTGGCAATGATTGTTTCAGCCTCTTTCTTTGCACCTTCCCTTAGTTCTTCAGTCGCTTTCTGAGTAGTGGTGAGGGTGTCCTGCAGGATTTTTTCCATCCTTCTGTAATCTTCAATCTTTGCATCAAGGTCTTTAACCTTCTCATTGAGTGCGGCATTATCCCTCATCAAATTTTCCATTTCATTCGATACCATTTCGAGGAATGAACGGACTTCATGCGGGTCATAACCACGCAATGATTTCCTGAATTCCTGCTTGCGAATTTCAAGTGGTGTGATTGCCATAATACCTCCTATTACATAAATGCCATAATCTGATTACCACCTCTTTCCTTTGCCTTATAGAGCGCAATATCAGCCTTTTTTATCAATTCATAAGTACCACCTGCGTCATCAGGAAAGGATGCTATTCCGATAGATATTCCTAAATCCTTTATTTTTGGATGGTTTTTAAAAAAGTCATATTTTTGTATTGCGTAAAGGATTCGGTTTGCAGTTTTATATGCTGATTCTTTTTTTGTTTCGGGCAGAAGAATAATAAATTCATCACCGCCGTATCGTGCAATCACATCTACACTTCTCAAATTCCTTTCAAGAAGCTGAGCGAGTTCAAGTAATACCTGGTCGCCAACTTGATGCCCAAATTCATCATTTACCTTTTTAAATTTATCTATATCCAGGAATAAAATTGAAAGCGAGTGTTCATATCTTGATGCCCTCTGCAATTCCTTGCTCAATTGATTTTCAAAATACCTGCGATTGAATATTCCGGTCAATGGGTCAAGCCAAATGCGATGTTTAACCCGTGAATAGAAACAATTTGGTTTTAACAGATGTTCCACAAATACATAGGGATGATTTTTTAATATCTCAAGGACATCCTGAGAACTTACCTTCTCAATCCGATATTGGCATAAGACAAACAATTTTAAATCAGGCTGGGTGTTGAAATCATCAAGTAATTCTTCAAAGGTTAAAAAATCAGAAGTGCTCTCAACAAAGACGCGCATTCCCTTGTGTCCTTTTATCAATTTATCATATTCATTCTTCAACCATGGAAGGAAGAGCGATGCCTCTATAATTTCTTCTACAATCATAATCTGATTTTTGAATTCGCTTTTTAATTCTTTTATACAGGGCTCTTTACCCATATAAACACAGCGCTCATTACGTTCTACTCCTTCTTTTATAAGGGGTTTGATATTTTCAAGGAGCTGATTTTCGTCTCTATAAAGATAGAGGGCATGAACTGGTAATTCAAGTTCAATACCTTCGTATCCAAGTTTTATATAACGATTCATTTTCCTACCCTCCTCACCGGAGTTTGTATCATCTCCGCTTATTTTTGGTTTTGAATCTTTTTGCCAGTAACATTTCCAGAATATCAATAGCTTGGTTCAATTTCTTGATATTATAATTTCCCATATGACCGATACGCAATATCTTACCTTTCATCTCGCCCTGGCCATTGGCAAAAAGTATTCCATATTTTTCTTTGCATTCTTTTATTATTTCAGTGCTATCCATTCCATCAGGCATTTTTATTACGGTCAATCCATTGGATGGGCTTTCCGAAAATAACTCATAACCCATTTTTCTGATCCGCTTGCGAACATATTCAGACATTTTTCGATGATGTGTGAAATTTTCTTCAATTCCCTTTTTTGTGATTTTTTCTAATCCTTTTTTCAAACCATATAAAACAGTGATTGCAGGTGTCCAGGGGGTCTGCCCTTTTTCCATAAATTTTTCATACAATTTAAAATCAAAATAATATTTGGGGGTATCAGAATTTTTGATCTTTTCAAAGGCACGCTGTGAGACTCCAACAAATGCAATCCCCGGAGGCGCCATCAATGCCTTCTGCGAGGCACCAGCAACAGCATCCACATTCCATTTATCTAAATAAAAAGGGTCAGCACCAATACCTGCAACGCCATCAACGATAAGATAACCTTCATATCTCTTCACAACTTCACTTATTGTTTTTATATCGTTTACTACACCTGTAGAAGTTTCGGTTAGGGTTGTAAAAACAAGGGGTGGTTTCTTTGTTTGTTTCAGTCCCTGCTCAATCATTTCTGGTGTAACAGGTTTTCCAAAATCTTGTCTTATGATTATTGGTTTTTTCCCGTAGCTCTGGGCAAGTTCAATCCACCTTTCTCCAAATTTTCCACAAGCAGCAACGATTACTTCATCTGAAGACGAAACTAAATTCACATACGAAGACTCCATTGCTCCAGTGCCTGAAGAAGTCAAAAGATATATCCGGTAGCGACAATCGAGCATCCTTTTTAACATATCGATAATATCATTCATCAAGATTCTGAATTTATCTTCTCTGTGATAAATACATTTTTGTGCTGTGGCCTGAAGTATATCTTCAGGTATATCAATGGGCCCAGGTGTAAAGAGTTTATATCCCGTCAATTTTCCTCCTGCATCCTTCACACAAATCAATTTCCTTTCTGTCTGTATCAGCAATTGTATTTGAAAAATACATAACACAAGTGGAAATTGCACAGTGCGTTAAACCCAGGATATGCCCGATTTCGTGGACGACCTCTTTTGCTAACCGCTCTTTAAGTAAACCATTTCTAAAAAGGCGATAAATAGAAACAATCGCCGCGTTTCTGTGGACATCAGCAAGTCCAAATATAAAATTAAATCCCGGTGTATAGATATCCACATCAACTATAACCAGATGCTTATCACCCCTTTTATCATAACAATCCATAAGTGATTCAATAATGCTTGATGCCTCGTACTGATTCCTGAGCGGATTGAATGTTTTAGATTTCAATTTGAATTTCTTTGCACTTATTATGGATAGATTAAATTGTTTTTTAAGAACAGCACTGATCAAGTCAGAAAAATCCAATCCTTCCTGTTGATACAGACAGATCATTATTATTATATGTATTATTTTTCACTCATTTTTTTAATAAACGGTGCAAAAAGATCTATTGGCACCGGGAAGATTGTGGTAGAATTTTTCTCCGTTGCAACCTCAGTCAATGTCTGTAAGAATCTCAATTGAATTGCAGTTGGGGTCTGTCCAATAATCTCTGCAGCCTTAGATAACTTTTCCGCAGCCTGCAATTCACCTTCGGCATGGATAATTTTGGCACGACGTTCTCTTTCTGCTTCTGCCTGGCGCGCGATTGCCCTCTGCATTTCTTGGGGGATATCTACATGCTTGATCTCAACAGTTGAAACCTTAATACCCCAGGGATCAGTATGTTCATCAATTATCTTCTGTAGTCGCATATTTATCTTTTCCCGCTCGGTTAATAAATCATCAAGTTCATATTCACCAAGAACACTTCTTAATGTAGTTTGAGCAATCTGGCTTGTGGCATATAGATAATCTTCAACCTCTATAACTGCCTTTGCGGCATCAAAGACCCTGAAATAAGCAACCGCATTAACCTTCACCGATATATTGTCCTTTGTTATCACATCCTGTGGTGCAACATCCATTGTTACAACTCTTAACGAAATCTTCGCCATTTTGTCAATTCCAGGCCAGAGTATGAAAATTCCTGGTCCTTTTACACCGATAAATCTTCCTAACCTGAAAATGACCGCCCGTTCATATTCCCTGAGGACTTTAATTGCGCTGAGCACAATTAAAATCAGAACAACGATTAATATGGTCGTTAATCCCATTTAGCCTCCTTGAATAAAATATATTATAACCCTTTTTTTTAATAAGTCAAGCCTACGATTTAAATACTATTTAATCTATTGATAGCGGGTGGTCCTTAATTGATTTAATTTATATTTTTAGAATAATCAGCGCAGGCTTATTTTTGTTCCAGGATAATAATGTTTTAAAATCGCTTTATAATTTTTGCCCTTCTTTGCCATCCCCATAGCGCCGAATTGACACATCCCTACCCCATGACCATATCCCCTGCCCTCAATTATGATTTTATTATCTCTGACATAGATTGTGAAGTAATTTGATTTCAATAATCCATTAGGGTCTTTTTCTGAACCAAATAGACGGCGTATGCTATAGACGGGAATCTTATACTCTTTATCATTATCAGTATTTATAATAACTTCAACAATCCTTTTGCTCTGTGAATTCCTTTTAAATTTCAATTTCCTTATTGTTTCAGTATCAGGAATTGAAATGCCCATTCCGTAAAGATTTTTTCTTAAGATTTTAAAAAAATCTTTTTTGTCGAATTCCTTTTTCCAGCAAAAATGAGGACTATCATTGCAAAATCCACATTTAACACTTCTTAAATAAGAACTTGGACGCCCGTGCCAGGCATCATTGAAATCAGCCGTATAGCCGCCACAGGTTGAATGGTATTTTGCATCAATCGGTTTACCCTGATAAGTCAAAACAAGTCCCTTTGTTTTTAAAATCGCACTATTTATCAATGTATCTTCAACAGAAATACCTTTGTAAACCTGGTCTTTTACTGTTGCATAAAGGTCAAAACCGAGATTTGCATATTGATTTAAATGGCGATATGCATATGTGCGGGCAGCAATTGCCTGTGCCTTTGCAGATTCGATCAATCGTTTATTAATTTTTCCGATCTCACAGGGCACAACCCCTTTTAGATAATCTTCGATGTCAAGGATATTTATAACCCAGATTTTGTTATCTATTTTTTTTATTTCTAAGTTTCCATAATAAAATTTATTATTGATTTTTACTTTATCCCCAAGGGGTTTTAAAAAAACAGGCAGATTATCATTCATTTTTATCTTATAATCTTCAAGATATTGTTCTTCTTTTATTCCACTAACAATCACTGAGTCTAACCCGGTGATGACGGCAACTCGGATTAAACGTTGGTATTTTGGCGGTGGTATATATGGAATACAATTAATACATAGTCCGCAGAAAATCGTTAGATTTAGCCATTTAGCCATTCAACCAATTAAATTATTTATACGCTGTATCATTTCTTCGTGATGGCTTCCTTTCCAGTAGATACGCTGACATTTCGGACACTGGGCGAATTCATTAAAATTTTTGTAGGTGTAAAAAGGAATAAGATTTTTTATATCTTCTTTCATTACATTCATTAAAAGTTCATTGCAACGGAGGCAGCGGGAAAAGAAATTTAATTGGTCTGTAAGATTGAAATATTTGATAACTATTCTTAACTGGGCAGATAGAATATCGGATTCAACAAAGAATACACCATCTTTGTTTTTTAATTGGCGATTTCTTGTTAAAAAAATTCTATTTTCTTTTCTCGACAACATTAATGATTTCATCCCCTCGTTGGAATAGAGTGTATCAACCCCGCACATCCTCAAATATTTACAGAGTTTACCCAGCATACCATTGCAAAAAAATTTCATATTTTTAAGACAATCTAATTAGAGTGTTGAATAAAAGAATTAAATAATTAGGATTGTATCCAAGTAAATTTATACAATTGTTGAGCATTAAAATGGTTTTAATAATTTTTTCACAGCTAACTTTCCGTGCCTTTGTATTTACTTCCATTTCCAGTTCTTTTGATATTGGTTGATTTAATTGTTTGTAAAAAACAGAACGATAGAGAAGGAGCAGGCAGTAGAAAAAGTCAGTAAGATTTTCACCTGCAAGTTCCCGCGCGAATTTTGCTGCATTCTCAGTTGATAGAGGGGCTTTTTTAAAGATTTCGCTTGCAGTTGTGAAGATATTATTGTCTCTAAGATACAATATCTCTCCCGGACTTCCGAGATAGAAATTATCTTTCCCTTCAAAAATTATGTTTTCTATCTGCGCATTGTTTAGATAACTAAATTTTACAATCTGGCACCGTGAACGAATCGTGGGAATTAAGAAATCGGGTCGTGAAGATGTAAGGATGAATATGGTGTCAATAGGTGGTTCTTCAAGTGTTTTTAAAAAACTATTTGCGGACTCTTCGTTCATCCTGTCTGCTTCAAGGATTACGACAATGCGTTTTGTCCCTTTCGCTGGCATTAATAGGAGCCACTCAATTAAGTGCCTTATTTGTCTTATTGTAATAGAAGAATGGTCCTCAACCTTTATAACCGCATTTTCGGGAAAATAAATCTTCATATATTCAAATATTTTTTCATCTTTTTCCTTTTCTTTAAATGTAGGCGGCACCGGTGCAATCAGCATAAAATTTGGCGAATGCGGTGGACAGCCGAGTGTTTTTGATAGGGCAAACGCGGTCAGTCTTTTACCCACACCCTTGGGGCCTGCAAGGAGAAGATTGTAAATTTGATCTTTTTTTAGGGCATTACGTATAAACTTTTTTGCTGTTTCCTGTCCAATAATCTCGTCAAGATAATCCACGGATTATTATAATAAATTTTTTTATTAAATCAAGGTTTAATCAAATTCTATTTCTTTAGCAAAATTCTTTAGCAAAAATTTTGTGAATTTTTTGAGTGCTCGGGTACGATGGCTTATGCGATTTTTTACCCATGGTCCAAGTTCAGCAAAGGTTTTTCTATACCCTTTAGGAATAAATATCGGGTCGTATCCAAATCCCCATCCCCCTTTAGGTTCATAGGCTATTTTTCCTTCAATTTCTCCTTCAAATACCTTATATTTTTTTATATCGTAAAAATAAACAAATACTGCGCGGAACCATGCCTTTCTATTTTTTGTCTTTCCTAGTTCTTTCAAAACCCTTTCTATTCTTTTCTTATCATTCATCTCATATCGTGATGACAAAACTCCAGGTGCACCATTCAGTGCTTCAATAAATAATCCTGAATCATCAGCAAGTGCTGGGAGTCTAATTATCCTGTGGATGAATTCGGCCTTTAACAAACTATTCTCAACGAGTGTATCACCGGGTTCAGGAATGTGTAAATCAATGAACCTTGTATATGGGATTAATAAAACTTTATTTAAATTTAGTATCTGATTTATTTCCTCAATCTTATGATAATTTCTTGTTGCCAGAACGATATGGAACATAAATTCATACAGGGGGTCAAAGACCCCCTGTATTTCTCTCCCTGTTTAAGGGTTTATCATTGTTTCCACGACAAATGCACCCCTGAAACCCTTGCTTATTGCAAGATTTTTAAGAGATTCTGCGTCTTCTTTAGTAAGACAATCTCCAATCCGAACCTTGTAATAAGGGGGTGTATGTTCAATATATACCTTACCACCAAATAGACCCCGGGCATCATCAGCAACCTTTAAAGCACCTTTTTGTGTTGATGAAGCAAATATTTGAACCCGGAAACCATATACTGATGTGGGGGAGATTGATGTTACTGGTGAAGGTGTATAGGTGGGTGCAGGAGCTGGTGGTAATTTTGTCACTTCTTCCGTTGGCAATGGCGCAACCGGTGCCGGAGCAGGTGGCGCAATGGTGACTTCTTCCATAGGTAGAGGAGTAACCTTTTCTTCTATTACTGGTGGTAATAATGTAGATATCTCTGGTGTTGGTGGAGGAGTTGTTGGTGTTGGGGTTTGTGGTGCTGGAGTGGGGTAGACCGGTTCCTCAGAAATATTTTTTTCTTCTTCACCAAATACAACGACTTCTTCCAGCCCCTCGGTCTTTACCGTAGTTTTTTTGGGTGCGCAGAATACAAAAACCATAATAACACCCAATATTAGCAACCTTTTCATCATAACCTCCTATTTTTCTCCTTTAATTTATTAAGAGAAAGAAGTTTTTTTAACTTTGGAGCCCTTTGCTTTTTACAAACAAGGACACCCTTAGGGCTTGCCACAACAACAAGCCCATTTATTCCAAAGAGCCTGACCGGAACGTTATTAGTATATACGATCGCATTACTTGTGTCAAGACCCAAGATGTCTCCTAAAAAGATATTATTATTTTTGTCTTTTTGAAAATATCTTTCTAACGCAAGCCAGGTTCCAACATCATCCCAGCCAAAGTCAGATTGTATTACACATATTTTGTTGCTTTTCTCCATTAACCCATAATCTATTGAAATTTCAGAAATTCTTTCAAAATATCTTTTATCTTTAAATTTTAAATAATTCTCTACCCCATAATAGACATCAGGAACGAATTTTTTTATCTCATTAAGAACCGTGCTAATTCTATAGGTAAATATGCCGCTATTCCATAAATACCTTCTGGTCTTGAGGTATTCTTTTGCCTTGTTAATTGAAGGTTTTTCAATGAAACCTTCGCCATAAAATCCCATGATTCCTTTTTTCCTGCCAATCGTCCTTCCGATTTTAATATAACCATAACCAGTTTCGGGTCTATCAGGGATTATACCATAGGTAACCAAAAATTCTTTTTCCGCCATTACTTCACCATATTTAAGACATTCAATGAATTCTTTATTATCTTTAATGATATGGTCGGCAGGCATTATGTGAATTATTCCATCCCTGTATTTTTCTTTTAACAACATCGCACATAGGCATATTGCCGGTGCCGTGTTTCTTCGCGCAGGTTCAATGACAAGATTTTCGCTACCAACGAATCTCTTTGTTATAACCTTTAGTTCTTCAGGAATTACCAAAAATCTTTCATTCTTTTTGAAGTAGCCATTGATGCGCTCAATCGTTTGATTTATCAATGGCTTATTATTGAATATATTGATAAATTGTTTTGGAAGGTCCGGCTGGCTCAAGGGCCAGAACCTTTCTCCTTGTCCTCCTGCAAGAATTATTGCAAATCTTTTAATTAGACACCCCTTTCAATTTAAATAATACAGTGCCGAATTTAAGTTTTGTCTTTATCTGCACCGGGAATCTTTTTTCGTCATCTGTATACCATATATCCATTGCACCGCCAGCACCGAATACACCCTTGTTGGGAGCTTTAGGTGTTACCCTTATGGTGGAAAATTTACCCAGCGGTGTTTTTATTGTTTCTTTTTTGCCTACTCTACATTCTATCCGGTGTTGTTGCCTTGCTTCAAATATATACACAACGATTGTATCATTTTCAACCAATGGTATGCGCCTTAAATAATACCAAAAACTGAGCAGGTCCATTACTGGCTGAGAAATCTTTATCTTTGCTGAATCATTGATTGTTACATATAAACTATCTTGATTAAAAAACAATTTCTGATAAATTGAGTATTTACCTTCGTGTATTCTTTTCTCATAAAAAAGCGGTACCAAATCATTTATTGTTGTAGTAACATTTATTGTATCATTCAATGTGAAAAGAAAATTCAAATCAGAACTGGAATTGAGATGGGAAGAGACGAAATAACATTGTTTGCCATTAATGGTCGTTGTATCTACGATTTTCAAGACCATATTACCAAGGTTTATAAAACCGAATTTTGCCTCATATTCAAGTTTTTCACCTATGGGAAACAATTTCAAATTATACCCAAATGAAAGACTAATAGGACTGATGAGCAATAATAAACAAAATAATATTTCTCCAAAATTTTTGGCGTTCATTTTTGTTAGACAACCAGGCTGTCGAGTCTTTCTATCCTTTTATCTATGGGTGGATGGGTTGAAAACAAGTTAGAGATATTAAATCTATCTTTGCCGAATGGGTTGGCAATGAATAAATGGGCATTTGACTGTGATGCCCTTGCTATTGGCTGATAGGCTTGTTTCAATTTAGCCAGTGCCTGAGCAAGTCCTTGGGGATAGCGCGTAATATAGGCACCGGATGCATCGGCAAGATACTCACGTTGTCGCGATATTGCTGCCCTTATTAAGGCAACAAAAAGCGGTGCGATAATTGCAAGGGCTAGACCCACAAGAATTAAAATACCCCCGCCTCTACCACTGCTTTTACGTCTACCTCTTCCCAGCATACTTCGCAAAAAGAAATCCCTCAATAAAACAATCATACCACCGATTGCTGCGACTACGGTCATTAAAAGAATGTCATAATTTCTTATGTGAGCCATCTCATGGGCAATAACTCCCTGCAATTCTTCACGATTCATAATCTCAAGCAAACCCGTAGTTACAGCAACTGCTGCATTCCGGGGATTCCTTCCGGTAGCAAAGGCATTGGGTGCGGGTGAAGGGGTGATATAAACCCTGGGTTTCGGGACACCGGCGGCAATCGCCACTTCTTCTACAACATTATGGAGTTGTTTGAATTCATCAGGATCAGCAGGAACCGAACCCGTTGAAGCAAGGGCAATCTTATCTGAATTATAGTAAAGAACAAAATTGTAGATGATTATGAAAAGGGCGAAAAAGATGTATCCCGCAGTTCCCCAGTTCAACAATTCAACGACGATATATCCGAGTGCGCCCAGAAACAGGCTGGTGATGACTATAAAAATAAATGTCTTGCGCTTATTTGCAGCTATCTGGTCATATAATGTTTCCCGCATATTAGAATTTTACCTTTACTACCTCTCTTTCTTCAGCTGGAGCGGTGAAGAATTCTCTTGGTTTGAAATTGAACATTGAAGCAATTATCGTCTGTGGGAATTTTTGTATTGTGACATTATAATCCATCACGACATCGTTATAGAATTGTCGGGCAAAAGCGATTTTGTTTTCGGTTGTAGTCAATTCTTCTTGGAGCCTCATAAAATTTTCATTTGCTTTTAATTGTGGATAATTTTCAGCAACGGCGAATAAAGTTTTTAATGTTGCGCTCAGCATATTGTTCGCTTCGGCAGATTCCTTAGGACTGGTTGCGCCCATTGCCCTTGAACGTAATTCTGCAACCTTTTCCAGAACTTCTTTTTCATGTGCCGCATAACCCTTAACGGTTTCTACCAGATTAGGTATCAAATCATAGCGGCGTTTCAATTGCACATCAATCTGTGCCCAGCCATTATCCACTCTGGTTCTTTTGGTCACAAGACTATTATAAATTGCAATGACCCATATTACCAGGAGGATAATGATAATCAAAGCTATTATCATTGAACCTCCATTTTATCAAGTTTACTTAAAATTTTTGATTTGTCAATGAGGTATTGACATTTTTTAAAAAATGAATAGACTTAAACCCAATGGCCCCGTCCCTTTTTACTCTATCCTCATTAGTATTATTAATTTTTATTACCATTGCGCTTATTTATTTATGCGCGTATATCAAAAACGATAAAAAATTCTGTCGGATAATACCATTCTTTATATCTGGGATATTTACGGTATTTATCCAATTACTAATCGAACAAAACAATAATCCTGCAACTGCAATAATCCTTACTAAACTGCAATATATTGGGTTTTGGACCTATTTTCTGACCGCACCGATGCTTGTAACAAGCCTGACCGGAGAATATTTTAAAACCTTGCTTTTAACAATTTGCACAGCCATCACAATAATAGCATTTTTTCTAACGGTATTCACAGATCTTATAATAAGTTCTAATCCATATATCTATTCTGATTTCTACTTTGCAAGGGTAGGTGCTTTATATCCATATTTTTGCACCCTGCTCTTCATTCTTTGCATCTATTACTTTAGTAAGATGATTAATTTTGCCAACAGATTAAAAAATCCTGAATTAAAGTATATAATCCCCATTGGACTCGGTATCTGCATTCTAAGTGGTATATTTGATTATGCAGGAAAACTAAATGGTGCACCGATTTTACCATGGCTAAAAGACGCATTCAACATGGGGATGTCATCTATCAGTCTTTCTTTTGGTATTTTCATTCTGCTCAGTTATTCTCGAACAATGGTTGAATATCAAAAAACATTGAATGAACTTGAGAATCTTTTGAAGAAGCATAAACAGAATTTTAACGAATTTGTGCAATTGATTGCAAAAACCATTGATGCCAAAGATAAATACACCGCTGGGCATTCAATGAGGGTTGCTGACTATGCTGTAAGGATTGCGCAAACCTTTAATCTTGATGAAAGACAGATAGAAATATTAAGAAAAGCCTGCTTACTCCATGATATAGGCAAAATAGGCATTCCTGATGGTGTGCTTAACAAAAAATCGCCACTAACAGCAAAAGAGCGTGCTTATATCTATAGACATCCAAAGATTGGTAAAGATATTTTAGCGCAAATGAGCGATTTTCAGGAGATACTTGATATAATCTATTTTCATCATGAGAGATATGATGGATTAGGTTATCCAAATGGATTGAAAAATGATGAAATTCCACTTCTGGCGAGGATTCTGGCAGTTGCTGATGCCTATGATGCAATGCTCTCAGAAAGGCCCTATCGTCAAGCAATGTCCAAATTAGAAGCAATCAAGGAATTACTAAATTCAAGAGGCAAACAGTTTGACCCTGAGATTGTTGAAAAATTTGTTGAGATAATAGCACAAATTAGTGATAGGAACTTACCTGATAATATCCCTTATTAATTTCTTTCTTTTGGTAGGTTTGGAACTTATTACAAATACTGTATTCAATTCATTCAAAACTTCTTTAACAAGCATTTTGTTATCAGAAAAGATTTTAACGACGGGTTCACCTTTTTCTACAATATTCCCGGTCTTTTTATAAATTTTAAAACCACACCCGATATCAATTTTGTCGTCTTTTTTTAACCTTCCTGCACCAAGTTTTGTTGCAAGCATGCCCAATTTGAAGGTATCAATATTTTTTATATAACCGGTCTTTGGAGCAGAAAAAACAAGGTGATTCTTTGCAACGGGCAATAGATTATAGTCATCTATTACCTTTGGATTTCCACCTTGATATTCTATCATTTCCCTGAATTTATTGAGTGCCTCACTATTTTTTATCTTTTTTAACAGCAGTTCCCTTCCACCTTGAATCCTGGCAATCTTTAAAATAGATTCTGATAGCGTAAGGATTATTTTCATCAAATCCTCTTGTCCATTGCCCTTAAGACATTCAATCGTTTCAATAATTTCAAGAGAATTGCCTATATACTCACCAAGCGGATCATTCATATCAGTAAGTATACCAATTGTCTTAACACCAAATCTTCTGCCAGTATTAACAAGAGAGCGTGCAAGTTCTTTTGCCGTTTTGTATTCTTTCATAAACGCACCGTTGCCAAATTTCACATCCAATACAAGTCCATCAAGGTTTTCAGCAAGTTTCTTGGACATAATGCTTGCAGTAATCAAAGGAATTGATTCAACGGTTCCGGTAACATCGCGTAGACTGTAAATCTTTTTATCAGCGGGTGCTATTTCTTCGGTCTGTCCGATTATTCCTAAATTGATTTTTTTTAATTGATTTTTGAATTCATTTAAAGTTAGATTTGTTCGTAAACCTGGTATTGATTCCAATTTATCAAGTGTCCCACCAGTATGTCCAAGACTCCTACCAGAAATCATTGGAACACAAACACCACAACATGCGACGAGTGGGGCAAGAATCAAAGAAACTTTATCTCCAACACCACCAGTAGAGTGTTTATCTATCTTCGGCATTTTTATATCTGATAAATTAAGAGATTTGCCTGTGTAGAGCATCGCTTTTGTCAGATATGTGGTTTCTTCAAAACTCATACCCCGAAAGAATACTGCCATCAAAAAAGCAGAGAATTGGTAATCGGGAATCAAACCTTTCATATATCCTTTTATTAGAAATTCTATTTCATCTGGTGATAGATTTTCACCATTTCTTTTTTTAATTAGAATCTCTATAAAGTTATAGCCCATTAGAAAGAGTTTAATCAGAAATCCATATTAAATCAAGAGCCAGTGTTTACAAAGATGACCGTTCCGATAATTATCCGATGTCGCGTTGGTTTTGGGCACCAACCCTGTGGAATGCTCCCCATTTGACTTGGACATGAATATTAGTT
>FMJZ01034578.1_pt1 | contig 26622 bp, 16 predicted proteins | sample 1987881 | NCBI WGS metagenome assembly FMJZ01 (sample SAMEA4378227, study PRJEB15110) | soil metagenome | biome: soil; feature: Field; material: Soil | place: India | collected 2015-03-11 | depth 0 m
ATTCAGTTGCGATTTGGTGTTGGAGCGACAGGAAAATTTTAGAAGCGTTCTTTAAAAAGGCAAAATGTCTCAAGAGATACGATGTTAAGATATTATTGTATTCATTTCATAAACCCGAGTCTCTGCTACTTTATCTAACATAACCGGGACAACAAAACGAATTTTATCCCCAATATCAGACTCATATGCTGTTAAATATATTCACAAGACCTCTGCTGGAGCAAAAGTTGAGCTCCTCCCATAAATAATCACTTCTTATTTGTTTATAATAAAAATAAATTAAAGTATATTTTTTCAAATTGCCTCATGCCTCATATTTCTTTCTTATTTCTTAAACCGATATTTAAATTTAACCTTTGCTAACTTAAAAACCTGTTTCCCATATCCATTTATAATTAAATCTCATAAACTGTATAGTATGTGTTGGACATATTGCAGGGAATTATTGACAAATAATTAACTTTGAGATATAATTATTTTTGATATGTATACTAAAATATAGTGTATTTTATTTTGAAAATTTTAAATATTAGAAAGCCGGTAAGATGTTGTCTGTAAATGCAATCATCGATGTTGTATCGACTTCAATGTTGGCATCAATTTTGACTATATTTAAGCTACTTTACATGCCAATTTTAGTATGCCTGAATCGGGCTCGCATCACAATCGAAATAAAGGGAAAGCATCTTCCTGCACTAACATTCATCAGTCGTTGAGATGCGTCTTTGTGTTTACTCTTTTATAATGAAAACAAAACACATCCTATTATCTAAATATCTAAAAGAAAGGATAACAATGAAGAACAAGACTAATATTTGTTTTGTAATCATTATCATTGCAGTTTTTCCGTTAATCAACAATTTATCGTCGCTTACTGCTGTATCTGTTACAACTGCCGATATTCCAAATTTAGTTTCTGCTGAGAACGTGATTCTCAAACCCTATTTTGTGATTGAAGATACCGGGGTTCTGCTTCTAAAGCCGAGTATCGAAAATGTGATTTTTCCGACTGCAGAAAACATTAAATCACCGATACGGTTTGATACCACACGAATTTTACCGCCACCGTCACCTGTAGGCACTTTTCGAGATATTGCGGTTGGAACTAAATTTAAAGGAAGCGCTGACGACACAGTCAGAATTTTTGCGGTAATGTCATCGGAACCCCGACACGCTTTACTGATTAATGATACAACAAGCGTACCACCGATTAACGTTGCAACTGCGGGTTGGCAAAGACATGGTGCAAATGGTCGTTGGATTGACTCCTCGGGTGTGGGATTTTTCGGTGCCGCGGTTGGTGATGTTAATAACGATGGCATTACCGATATGATTTATGGCCGATACGGTGGAACTTCACAAACTTCCCGATTATATCGCGCTTGGTGGAATGGTACAACTTGGCAAACAGAATCACTGCCCAACAATTATTCACCACGCACTTTTCGTACTGGCATTGCAGGTATAACTGACATTGCAATTGGTGATGTTGATGGTAATGGTGTAAATGAAGTGTTCTTTACTGCTGGCAGGGCGCTATTTAGAATGCATTGGACTGGTAGTACCTTTGCATTTGATTCATTTCCCTGGAGCGACGGTTCGGATATTAATGGTATTGCAGTTGGCGATTTTGACCCTAACTATTCTGGTAATGAAGTAGCAGTTGGGACTCATGCAGGCAATCTTTTCCGCTTAAGGTATGCAGCACTTAACTGGTATTGGGCACAAATATTACAAGCACCTTCTAATACGGTCTGTTATTATGATGTGGCAATTGGAGATGTCGATTCAGATTATCCTGGTAATGAAGTTGTTATTTATAATGGCTTGAATTTTCAAACCTATGGAAATATCTTCATATTACGAAGTTTAGGAAGTAGTTGGTCACTCAAACAATTAGGTGCTTATAACCAATGGGGAACTTTTGGTGAAATCGCAATCGGTGATGTCTATGACTTACATCATGGCAATGAAATCGTTGCTTGTGCAGGATCTGCCACTGGTAATGGCAATCAAACCATTCTTTTGTGGCAGGCAAGAGACAATTGGTATTACTGGTTAATGCCTTCTACTGGTGGTATTACTTATGGAGTCGCAATTGGTAATGTAAATAAGTACCGTCCGTCTACTGATATCTTTGCCACGAATGAAATGGTAATTGCCGGAAATAGTAAAATTCTGGAATGTGAGCAAAGACAACTCTACCATAATGATATGGTGATAACCCAGGTAAGTTTTGCTCCTGCTGTAGTCATCCCACAAGAAACAATCTCTGTTACTGTCCGACTTAAGAATTACGGCTATAATATCCAAGATACAATTTTAGTTTTTTATCGTGTTGATAATGAAACTACGGTTCGAGAGACATGTTTTCCGTTATTACCTTTAGGTGTTGGTGATTCAGTAAATTATACCTTTAAAACCAAGTATGTTTGTTTAAGCCCGGGAACAAAAACTGTAAAATGTTCGGTAGCAATTAAAAATGAGCAATATTTTCCTGATGATACGCTTAGGAGTAGTTTTAAAATTTATGATACTCTCAGCGGAGTTAAATTTATTGGTTCTGGTGGAGATTTGCCGCGATTGGCTTCAGCCTGTAGTTTGTGGAATAATTCCGTGGTGACCGGTAATGTCGTATTTAAGTTGATAAATACGAACTATTCGAGCGAAGTCTTTCCCATACGATTTACGAGACCTGCAGGTTATCGTCGCGATGTCTGGTCATTAACTATTAGACCCGGCGGCTCTTTTTTGCCTACGATTCAAGGTAATAATGCCGTCACTATTCTAGACTTGAAAGGTGTCAGTAAGGTTACTGTTGATAGTCTTATTATTTTCAATTCATCCACAATCGGTTCTGCGGTGCGATTGTATAATGGTGCATCGGATAATGTGATTAAAAATTGCTGGTTGAGAAGTAATACTGTTTCTAATCAAACTGGTGTTTTAAGTTTCATTGTTGACACCACAACAATTGGTAATAATAACAATCTTGTTGAAAATTGTAATATTACCGGCACAAATGTTACTTCAGCCAATTATGGAATTTATTTTAGAGGAGCCAATACACCATTAGATAATGCCCATAATGTTATTCGCCAATGTCGAATATATGATTTTAGTCATACCGGTATATTTTTAGAATCAAATGCCTATAATACTTTAATAACTGAATGTGATATCTATACTCAAACTCAACAATCAACAAGTACATTACAAGGAATTGATATTCATCATTACAGCGTAGTCAAGACCCGAATCACCCGTAATAAGATTCGTGATTTTTGGACCGCTGGTGTTTATCCGACTTTTAGGGGAATTTACCTTTATTGGAGTTCGGTATCCGAGACAACATTAATTGATAATAATTTTATTTCTTTAGATGCAATGCGCACTCATTCCGGCGCGACAATTTATGGAATACATGAGAATTCGGAACTTAATGTGCTTTGGAATATTTATTACAATTCAATTTACATTGGCGGAAGTGGCTTATTAACCAATACCAATTCTTATGGAATTTATCGCAATAAACCGAGCATTATCAATTTCAAGAATAATATACTTTTTAATAATCGGAGTCAGGTTTCAGGAAATGGTAAACACTATGCGGTCTATTGTGCTAATACCAGTGCGGGATTTAATTCTAATTACAATGACTTATATGTTTCTACACCCGGACAAAATGGTCAATTAATTGGCTTTTGGACTTCAGCTTGCACAACTCTTCAACAATGGCGAACCGTTTCTTCTAAAGACTTAAATAGTATAAGTAGAAATCCTGGGTTTATCTCATTAGGCGATTTACACATAAATCCGAATTCTGCCAATGTCGACAAAAAAGGAACTCCAATTCCCAGCATCAATTATGATATTGATAATCAAAACCGAGACCCATTTCGTCCTGATATTGGTGCGGACGAATATACTCCCAATCCGCCGTTTCCTTTTGATTTAGTCAGTCCAGTTGATAGTGCGGTTCTTCAACCAATAAATGGTCAGTTAATTTGGCAGAGTTCAATTGCGGCTGATTATTATGATGTATTTTTAGATACCCTCTATCCACCGTTACATAAAGTAAGCGCACTTCAAGCCGAAACCCTGTTCAATTATGTGAATATTGAGCCAAGGAAAAAATATTATTGGCAGGTATGGGCGCATAATGATACTTATTTATTAAACCTTAAAACCCAAAATGTAAAATTCTCGCCTGGCCTCTTTGAAGAACGACAGATTAATAACCAACAACTAAAAACTGACTCAGAATTGCTTGGAAATCATATTGTGGATACAGACGATGAATATGCACCATTTGGGGGATCATTCGATTCAACCAAAGGTTTAGGACGGTCAAATTCAATTCCATCCGCAATATGGCGATTCTTTACTGTACCCATTCCCATCCCGCCATCTGATTTAATGTTATCCGCTGTCTCGGATGATAGTATGGTTCTATCTTGGACTGACAATGCGACTGATGAAGTTGGTTTTTATATCAGATGTGACACATCATCAAATGGTACCTTTCCCATAATTGATTCAGTCGCTGCCAATGTAAATCGTTATCAGATTCGCAATTTAATACCTAACACTCGTTACTATTTTCGGGTTTCCGCATATAATCAATATGGAGAAAGTAAATTTTCGGCTAAAGACACGGTAACCTTAGCCAGAGTTCCTGGTGTGCCGACTTTATCTAATGTTAGTTACTGTAGTTTTCGGGTCACGGTTTCACCATCTAATAATTCTGCTACTACCCAATATACCATTCGGATAAAAGACGAATCCAAAGTTATTAAGTATGTGCACCCTAATGGCACATTAGTTGATACTGCGGTTTGGCAAACTTATAGCCAATGGGGTGGTCTAAACGGAATAAAAGTGATTAATCTTTTACCAAATGTAGGTTATACTATCGATTGCAAAGCCCGCAATCAACTAAAATTAGAAACTAAATTTTCACCTTCGGTAACTCAGACGACTTTATCTGCATTAGAAATTCCTTTTGGAGAATCATTTGAAAACGATTCTTTTGAACCATTTGGTTGGCAACAAGAGATCATCGTGGCAGGCGGTAATAATTGGAAGCGAGTATTAAATGGTTCTAATCCTCCTCAATTGCCTTATGATGGCATTGCGCAAGCGTGCTATAATTCATATAATGCACCAATCGGAGCCCATAGTCGATTAATTACCCCTCCGTTTAATCTAACTAATATTGATGGCGCCAAGTTAAACTTTTATATGTATCATGATGCTCTTAATTCTAACCCTGACAGTCTAGTTATTGAACTATCAACCAACTATGGCAGCAGTTGGTTACGGTTAAATAAATTTGAACGATACTCGGCAACAACTGGTTGGCAGCGTCATTCAGTGCCATTAGATACAGGCATCGGAAATGTAGTTCAGATCAGTTTTCATGCTTATGCTCAAGGCGGTAATAATATCTTTATCGATAGTATCAGTATCGAACTTCTTGCTGATGTTATGGTAACAACAATTCTGCGTCCAAATTTAACCGAATGGAAACGAGTTGAGTTTATTCCCCGAGTAGTTGTTACAAACAATAGCAGTCAAGCAGAAGATATTCCGGTTGTGGCTGAAATTTATCGACCGATGAGTGGATTCTATGAGAGTTTTGAGGGTACGACTTTTCCTCCAGTAAATTGGGTGATTTATAACAACGACGGTGGAACAAAAAGATGGCAACGAACATCACTAACCCAAAGCGGTATCGGAGCTGTAAAATGCGATGCGGAAGATTCATTATTAAGAAACGACGATTGGCTGGTAACACCGAAAATAGATATTCTGGGTGGAAATTTAAAATTTTGGTATCGTGCCGGCGCAATTACCAATGATTCCTTAGAAATATGGATATCCACAACCGGTAACGCAATTAATAATTTCACGACATTACTTAGTGCATTTAGTATTCAGACAACTGCTTGGACGGAAAAAATCATTCCACTTTATGCTTATGCGGGTAAATCAGTATATCTTGCATTTGTTAATAAAGGTCAAAATCAGAGTACAATCTATCTTGATGATATTTCAGTTAATTATACTCCTGCCGACTTGCTCTTTTCAGACAGTGATACCGTATATGGAGTTTCACCCAATTTGACAGCAGAAGTGAGTTTTGCACCTTGGCGCTCAATGACCGTAGGAAATTATCTGTTTAAGGTTTATACTAACTTAAGCACCGATGTTAATTTGGGCAACAATCTGTTACAAAGATATTTTACCATTAAACCCATTCCAATAACTTTACAAGCACCGAGCAACAACTTGACTACTAATGATAATACACCTTATTTTAACTGGACTGATGTTGATAGTGCGGATAGTTATCGAATTCAGGTAGCCGATAATACCGAATTCTTAAATTGTGTAATTGATACCGTAACCAGTATATCTGAATGGCAAGTGCCTGATGATTGGCCGTTAGCTGATAGTATTTATTATTGGCGAGTTCGTGTTGAAGGCCCAGGTTCTTTTGATCCGTGGAGCGAGGTCAGAACTTTAACGATTGATACGCAAAGTCCATCCGCACCGATACTGGTCTTACCGCGCAATATGAGTGTGAGTAATAACCAACAACCGAGATTTGTTTGGCGTAAAGTTTCTGATGCGGTGTTATATAATTTAGTAGTAAATATGCAAGTGTCCGAAAACAAAAAGTCAGAAAACCCCAAAACGGAAAAACAATCGGAAAACAGTATTGGATTGATTGAGAACTTATCTTCTAAACTAAAAACTGATTTATCGATTGAAATCAACCGTAAGCATACATATCACGAAGAACCAAAATCACATATCAAAAGCGCCGAAAAATTTATTGAAGTGATAAATATAAATCTTTCTGATACTACTTATCTTCATTCGCTCAGTCTATTTGGTGGACATTATACTTGGAAAGTTCGATGTAAAGACATTGCAGGCAACTGGAGTGATTTTTCGAACGAATGGCAATTTACGATTGATATTATACCGCCGGCAATTCCCGATTTGATTTCACCGGTTGATGGTGATACTTTCTTTACTCCCGTGCAACAATTTATCTGGCATTCTGCGAATGAGTTTGGCGTCACCTATAATTTTGTTGCCGGCAATGTAAATCGCATTCTTACTGATACCTTTACCAGCACAGAATTTACAACCGGTGTCTACAACTGGAAAGTCCGCGCTCGCGACAGTGTTGGCAATTGGTCTGACTTTTCACCCCAACGCACATTTTATGTTTTAACGGCTGCCTGGATACCAAGAGAACCGATGCCCACAAAAGTTCCTGGTAAATATGTTAAGGATGGCGGTGCTTTAGTCGGTGTAAACTCATCACTCTACGCTTTTCGTGGTAATAAATCTAAAGAATTCTACAAGTACGAGTCGGGCGTTTGGTCAGAAAAAGACTCAATAGATTTTGGTCCTAAACCACCACCAGATAATGATAAAATCAATAAGAAAACACCCGGTAAAGGTGCAGCACTTTGTTATGATGGCAATCAGACAATTTGGGCAACGAAAGGTGCTGGAACCAAAGAAGTATGGGCTTATAATATCAATACTGATCAATGGACATTCAAGTCCTGGGTACCTTCGGTTAAAGGTTTAAAAGGTGGCACTTCAATTTGGTTTAAAGATACGCTTCTGTATGTTTTGGCTGGAGGTCAACCTTATTATGCCAATAATTTCTTTGCCTATGCGCCTAATAGCAACACTTGGTATACATTAGATAAGGCAGAGCTTGGTTTAAACAGTAAACCCTGGAAAGATGGCAGTGCAATTGTCGGTATTCGAGACACAATTTACGCAATCAAAGGCGGAGATAACTATAATGCTTTTTATCTCTATGCTATTAAAAGAAATGATTGGGTCGAAAAAGAATCTTGTCCCCAAAACCATCCGCAGTTAAGAAAGAAAAATAAAGTCGGTGACGGTGGCTCAATGACAACGGATGGCACTGTGCTTTATTTGATTAAAGGCAAAGGCAAACAAGATTTCTGGCGATATACGCCGGGAACTCCAGGATACTGGACACCTCTGGAAACAATTCCTAAACTTAATAATGACAACAAAAGTGTTCCTAAAACCGGTGCCGCATTGGCTTATGCTGGTGGTCGAATCTATCTCTTAAAAGGGAATAATACAGCTGAATTATGGCGATTCAATCCTAATAAAGACGAGACAATAAAAGATTCAGAGATATCAAGGATTATTACTAACGATAACTCGGATAATTATGACAACCCCTTAACTGACTTATCTTTGCAAGTAAAGGTTCACTCATTGACCGACAATATTATGATTAATTATTTGGTTCCGATTGCTAGTAAAATTAAGCTTGACTTATATGATGCCAGTGGCAGATTAGTTAAAACCTTAATTGACGCATATCTTAATCCGAGTTCCTATACGACCACCCTATCGTCAAGTAGTCTTGCTAAAGGAATCTATTTTCTGAGATATGTTACTGAATACAATCAGATTAAAACGAAACTTATCGTGCATTGAGAAACTGACCTTAATTTGGACCTCTTAGCAGGACAGATTATTCCATTAACTGACATATAGATAGATAATATTTGATAAACTCAGATAAAGACAGAAATATTTTTTGTGTCTAATAAAGACTGGATTATTGGAATGAATAAAAAGATTGTGCGCGGTGTCATAAGAATACTTTGAAAAATGTTCAAGAGACGCAGAGCCCCATAAGAAAAAATCAAAGATCAACAATTTTGCTTCTGTATTTCATGCTTTTGAGCCGATATTGACTTAGTCAAAGATTATCATAATACCGAAGGACAAAAAAGATAAAAAGTTATACTCCTTCTGACTGGAAGGAAAAGGTTAAGATGGTCGATTTATAAGCTAAAAGGTAATACAGAATAAGACGCTGAAGCGTTTTGACTTATTTGAAGGTATCCGAAAATTTTTCTTTGAAAATAAGATTCTAATAAAAACAGATAACACCAAACTTACGCTCTGATAAGTTTCAACAATAAAAATTGTTAGAAACTTATAGAAACTAATAGAAAGTTATTAGTAAAAAACAGAAATTTAACAGGAAAAGTCATACTTTTTCACACTCAGACAAGAGGCTTGGTTAAGTATGTTATCCGGTATATAATTGAGTTGATACTTTACTTATAAGTAGAGCCAGGAATTTAGTTAATTGTTTATCAAACAATAGGTTAGATTATTTAGTGGATACACAGGGGGAGTATCCTGGAGGTATACCTGTGGGTTATCCCCTGGGTCATCTATGGGATAGCCTCTTAAACTATTTTGGGGATTACCCAGAAGGTTAAGTCCGAGGCTCAAAAGGTGCTAAGAGATAGTAAAATGAATTAATACCAGAAATGTTATTTGGAAGACTCGGCAAAAGTCTATAATTAGATAAACAGTCATGCTAATGCGAAGCGAACTGAAGCGAAGCGAAATCAACTGGTTTCTGTATCGAATAAAATCAATAATTGTGAATCTATGAATCAATCTCGGGATAACAAAAAGAGACTTTTGTCGAACTTTCTAAATACCAGGGCTTGAGTGTTGCTCAAGCCCGTGTTTGTTTACTTATCTCTTTAATCTATGATAACTTATAGGGTTTCGGGTTTTGTTATTCCATTCTTGCATCAAGACTATCTTGTCCGATTTACAGGGTTCATCTTTATCTCACGTAGTCTTTGTTGATTGTCTTGATAACGTTGTCGAGCGCTGGCTGTGCGGAAATTAAACTTGTGTCCTTGTCCCATCTCTTCGAGTTGTTGCATAGTTGTAACCAAGAAGTCATCGTCTAAAGAACGACCTCTAAGCTCACCGGTCTTGGGCTGTTCAACCGGCATAATCACTTTGGTAACTTCAGCTGACTGGTCTTTACGCGCGCCAGTTACAGTCCAATAGACTTCAGTCCCTGGTTTACCACCAATGACAAATCGGTTATTTTTGACTTTCTCGGCAACATAAACTTCGTAACTGCCGACACCGGTCAATTGCACCATCGGGTTTTCATTGAGCGCATCAAAATAATCTGGGAGCTGGACAACTGCTTTGCCATCAGCACCGATTATGGCACTACCGCGATAGATAAGCACCATTTCTGGTGATTCGACAAAATAGTGGTTTAGGATTTTATTCATCGGGTCAAGTGGAGGGTCAATTGTAAATGTGCCTGATGCTTTGGAAAGCACGCCAACCCGTGTTTGTCCTGATGCAGTCGTTGTCTGACCATTAAATGCTGCTGAGTTAGTGTGCCCAGCAATAACAATTGACCGAATACCCACTGCAAAACTATAATCTGCCAGTACTGAATCAGCATAACCACCACCGACCGTGGCATCAGTACCGCTTGCGGTGTGTCGGTCACCACCACCGACCGTGGACCACCAACCGCTTGCGGTGTTTTGAATTCCACCACCGACTGTAGCATACAAACCGCTTGCGGTGTTTCGATTTCCACCACTGATTGCTGAATAATCACCTCTTGCTGAATTTGAATCAGCGAGAGTTGCACTACCACCGCCAGCAACAACTGAATATGCTCCACGCGCGCGATTGTTTTGACCTGCTACAAATGCCTGTGTACCTGGATTTAAGTTACCTGAACCAAAATTTGCTTTGCCCATTGTGATTTCTGGGTCGCCGGTGCTCGTTATCGCGCCAGTCATTGTGCCGCCGGCCAATGGTAAAAATAGTCCAGTTCCAATACTATCTGGTCTTGGCGCCCAAGCTGCACCAGTCCATTTCAAAACCTGTCCAGTTGTTGCGCCGGCTCGCTGGATTTTAGGCATCGTGATATTAGTATCCGCAATCTTACCCGTAGTTATCGCATTGTCTGTTATCTTAGCAGTTGTAATATTGTTATCCGCAATCTTGGCAGTAGTTATTGCACCATCAAGAATCTTACCAGTCGTTACCGCATTATCAACAATCATTGCCGATATAATCGAGTTCGCCTGTCCTTCATCAACATACTTGGCACTCAATGCAATAGTATCTTTACCTTGTAATTTATGGGTATTAGTTGATATTCGAGCACTATCAACATAAGCAACACTGACATTACGGACATAATCAGATGTATCCGCATACGGTGCTTTGAATGTTGAAATAACATCATTGCGAGTTATAGTATTATCTTGAATCTTAGTTGATGTAACCGCATTATCCTGAATTTCAGTATTGGTAATACCAGGTGTAATTGGTCGAGTGACTGGTGTGAATGCTAAATCGACCAATTGTATTGTGCCATCTTGAATCTTCGCTGATGTTATGGCATTATCAATTATCATTAGATTAGTAATCGCATTAGTTTGTCCTTCATCTACATATTTATTACTCAAAGCAATCGTATCTTTGCCTTGTAATTTATGAGCATTGGTTGCGATTCGAGTGCTGTCAACATAATTTATATTCGCACTTAAAGCATAATTAGCAGTATCTGACTTTTTAGATAAATAAGCATAAGCAGAACTGACCAGTCTAATTCTTGGTGTCATTGCCGGATTGTGATTAACTTGCATCTCAAGATAACAATTACCATCTCGGGGTATTGATTCAATCGGAATAATTGAACCTAATAGAACATTAAAGATACCCTGAGCAGTTTGAACTACTTGTGGTTCAGTCCAAAATGAGTTACCCCCAGATTAAGTAGTAAATAATCTGAAAGTAATTGAGTAGGTGCTATCTGCTACTGGCACACCAGCTAAATTAGTCAATTTACCTTGGTAATTTAACATTTTGGGAACGGTTATAATATTTAAGTCGCTTGGGGATAAATTGTTTATTAGTTTTACTTCAATATTTTCTACGGCTAAGGCAATAGAAAATAACAAACAAGATACAACAATGATGCGTTTCATTGCATCCTCCTGATTTTGCTACCAAATAGGTAGCAGGTTATTTGTGATGATTTTTAAAAAAGTTTTAATTTATTTGTAAATTTTTATTGAATTACGATTAATTTTTTGGTGGAAGTATAATTGAGAGTTTGTAATTGATAAAAGTATATACCCTCTGAAACTGATTGGTTATGATTATTCTTTGAATTCCAGTTGATATTATAAAATCCCGCTTCTTGTTCTCCCTTAACTAATGTCTTCACTAATCTACCTGAAACATCATAAATACTAAGTGATACCTTAGTCTTATTAGATAGTGAATAGTGAATTGTTGTTTGTGTTCGGAAAGGATTAGGTTTCGCATTATAGAGTTTAGTAATGAGTTGATGCGGATTAAAGACTTCTTCGGGTTTGGGTTCTAAAACTCCCGTTGGGGTCAGTGGTAACCAAAAGCCAATAAAACCGAGCATACTACTTGATGCAATATTACCAGTCGCTGATTGAATTGCGGTTGCCTGACATTGATAATTAGTCGAACTAACTTTACCACTACCACCGCTAAAAGTATTCCAATCGCAACGGTATTGTGCATTAAGGAAGTGCGTACTTAATAATATTAAAACACCAATGATAATATGGATATTATGTTTATTCATAAAATCCCCTTTATTTAATTTTTACTTAGATATAGCATTATATTTAATATAATAAAACTTGCTTATAATGTTTGCCCAAACCGAATTATGAGATGAGTATAATTCTTCGGCTCTCAGTATACGAATTGCACCAATGTTAGCGGATTTAAAGTTCAAACTCGTCATCGCCTGATCTCTATTAAAAGGTAAAACTACAGTTATGAAATGATAAAAAAACATTGTCCCTATGTCAAGCTCTTCTTACAAAATAAAACTATTTTTTATTATAATCCCTAATAAACGACAAATATTATAATTTTTTTCTACTTGCACTGAAACTGGTTATTTTTGAATTAGAAACGATTCAAGAGAATTAATGCTAATATTATAAAAAAAATAGTTAATCCTGTTACTGAAAACATTAAACCAAAGGTTAGGGTAATAAATTTAAGATTAATTGTGAATTGGGGAATACCTATTTGGATTGCCTTAAAGAAAAGATTGTAAACCGGTCCGGGAGGAAACAGTGTTGATAGTAAATGAGCCAGCACCGAACCAATTATTGCACTAATGATAACCACAAAGATTATCAAACCAACACTGCGCCGCATCTTTTAGTATTCAGAAAAAGAACTGCTCTGGAACCATAAAATGCGTAATTTGGTTCTTAACAACTTCAGGTTTTTCTTCATAGTCGCGATAATGTAGCAATAAATTTGATTCAATCTAAAATCTTCCATAAATAATCTGACCACACCGATTGCACTGATTATTTTTCATGTCCACTATTTTAGCCGTAAAATAGCCGCGGTCAATAAGTAAGTTTTTACAATTAGGACAATAAGTGTTATTGTCAAATCCGAAAATATTTCCCACATAAACATAGTTTAGTTTTTCTTTAGCAATTGTTAGTGCTTGTTTCAGTTTTTCTGTCGGTGTCATCGGAATATTCAATTGATAATTCGGAAAATATCGTGAGAAATGGAGCACAGTATCTTTCCCTAAACTCACAACATAATTTACTAAATTTTCTAAAGATTCCCTGGAATCATTTTTTGTTGGAATGATCAGATTGGTTAATTCAATATGGCAACGTTGCTTGGCTAATTCTATTGTCTTTTTTACCGCCGGTAAGTTGCCTTTGACGAAATCCTGATAAAATGGTTCATCAATTGATTTTAAGTCAATATTTAAAGCATCAATCCAAGGTAAAAGTTCTCGAAACGGTTCAGGATTAATCATACCATTTGTAACCAGAACATTCTTTAATCCTTGCTTGCGTGCCAATTTAGTCACATCAAGTAAATATTCGAACCAGATTAACGGTTCCGTGTAAGTGTACGCAATACCGACTGTTGGATATTCTTGAGCAATTTTAATAAGTTGTTCTGGTGAAAGATACTGGCCAGCGATTTTTTGTTGCGATATTTCCCAGTTTTGACAAAAAGGACATTGTAAATTACAACCATAAGTTGCCACCGAAAATATTTGACTGCCAGGGAAATAATGGTATAACGGTTTTTTTTCAATCGGGTCTAAAGCCATTGAAATTACTTGGCCATAATTTATTGCATAAAGTTTGCCCGCGATATTTTTTCTGCCCAAACACAAACCAACCTTCCCTTCAGCAATCACACAATAATTAGGACAAAGTTCACATTGAACAAAGTTTTTGTCTTCCTTTTTTATTGTCTTATAATATCTTGCTTCCCTTAATTGATTCATTATCGATTCGGTTTAGCCCGCATTATGAGTTTTAGATTGTAAGCCTTTTTATCCAAGGGACATAGAATACATTAAAAGCCGATTTCAATCATTTTGCCGGTTTTATTGATTAAAACTCCTTGCAGTCCTAACGAAGAAATTAGTTCTGCTCCCCGGTCCATACCCAAAACAAAGACTGCAGTTGCATAGGCATCCGCATCCACAGTTTTATCAGCTATAACCGTAACACTTACAAGATTATCAGTATTATCTGCTATTGGCCGACCAGTTTTAGGGTCAATAATATGAGTGTATTTTTGGTTATCCTTTTCAATAAACTTTTCATAACTGCCTGAAGTTGAGATCGCTTGATTTTTGATGGTAACCGCTTTAATTACACCTTTGCCAAACGGATTTCTGATACCAACCTTATATGTTCTGTTACCAAAACAAACAATATCTCCACCGGCATCAATTAAGCCTGATTTAATACCTAATTTTTTAACCGCCTCACATGCTTTATCCACTGCATATCCTACCGCAATACCTCCTAAATCAATTTCCATGCCCGGGGGTAAAAATATCGAATCATTAACGATACGAATTCTTTTGTAATCGATAAGGTTAATAAGGGCACTATCAGAATTTTTTGTAATAACCGAAGTTTTTTTAACCTCAATACTATCCAACCTCCAGGCTTTCATTGCTGGTCTTATGGTAATATCAAAAGCACCATCTGATCTTTCTGAAACCTCAAGTGCCTTCAATATCAATTCCTTTAATTCCGGCGACATCTTACCGACACCTTTTTTATTGAGTTGCGAAACTTCACTATTGTGAATGTAAACCGAAGCCACTGTATCAATATGACGAAGCGTTTGCATAATTTTTCTAATTGCCCGTTTCGCCACGAATGAATCCGGGGCAAAGATTTTGATGGTTACATAACTACCAAAGATAAGGTCGTTATATTGAAAAAGCCTTTCTTGGGTCTTAGTACAGAAGAATGATAAACATAGATAGAAAATTAAGATTAGTTTTAATTTCATCACCTAATGTTAGAGATAATTCCTTGCCCTGTCAAGCCCGCTACTAATTGGAGAGTTCTCTCTAAATTAAGAGTTTGGCAAAGGTCTCTTTTTTGATACTTGAACTTAACTCATAATCTATCAACCAATGAGTTTATTAGAAAACTTCGAAAGATGCTCAAAAATCGTTGAGACTTTTAAGCAAAAAACCAAGACATTCATTTGTGCATACTGGTCTTTGAAGTAATATTAGTTTGGTCAGTGTTTTCTAAATTTTCCAATTGACAATTATCTGCTTTTGGGTATGCTCATTTGTCTCTTAATTAATTTACCTGTTGTAACAGGAGGCATTATGTATAAATGGTTAGCATTAGGTTTTATCGTCGTTTTAATCGTAAGTTGCGGTGGTTTCAAAAAGGAAACGCCTACGAAATCTTCTACTGCTTTGCAGTGAGAGTTTAACGCAATTATTAAAGTAGTCGACACAATGACCGTAGTTTCACTTGAGAAAAAAGGACCCTACGCTGAAGTTAGTAAAGCATTTGGTGAACTGATGAGTTGGGCAAAAACAAACAAGACAATCATAACTGGAATGCCTTTTGCCATCTACTATGATGACCCCAATAAAGTAATCCCTGAGTCGACTCGCTATGAAGTTTGTCTACCTATTGCCGAAAGCATTAAAACAGACAAACCACTAAAAGTTAAGAAAATACCGGCAACCGAAGTTGCCGCCACAATATATGTTGGTCCGTATGACAAAATTAATTCAACCTATCTCAATTTTATGTATTGGCTGGAAAAAAACAATTATCTTATTGTCGGACCGGCGCGCGAAATCTACTTAAACAACCCCTCCCAAGTTTTGACTGAATCCCTTAAGACCGAAATTCAGTTTCCTATTAAAAAGGAGAGTTAAAGATAATATAATAGTTTCGTAAATGAAATACAAGGAATGAATTATAGCGAGCTAAAGTTCTCAGTGTTTTTCACAATTTAATTAATCCATTGGCTTTTTTCTAACCAAATTATTGCTGAAAAATCTTTATGAAGATTGAACCGATGACATTTGAGGACTTAGACCAAGTTATGGCAATTGAACAACATTGTTTTATTTCTCCCTGGAAAAGAAGTTTTTTTGAGTATGATTTAAATCGCAAAGATGCACATTGCTATGTGGCGAAAGAAAAAGATAAAGTTATCGGTTATGTTGATGCTTGGTTTATTAGCGACGAAGTCCATCTTGCTAATATTGCAGTCCATAAAGATTTTCGTCGTCGAGGAGCCGCAAGTAAACTTTTATCCCACATCATTGAAATTGCCCAAAAGAAAAATTGTAAAAGGATACTTTTAGAAGTGAGGCTTTCTAATATTATTGCCCAGAAACTCTATGAAAAGTTTGGATTCCGCAGGGTTTATCAACGCAGAAAATACTATCCGGATGGCGAAGATGCTATTGTCTATCAAAAAGATTTATGAAAATTGAGATTACACTAAATTTGTCGGCTTTTAAATAACTTAAAAATTATCTTCTTTCTTTTATGACCAATCATTTTTTAAACTTGTTTTTACTCTAAATCCTCAACCTAATTTCCTTTGACCGATAGTATTTTTTAATCTGTAACGCTTCTTTTGTGGGTATTACTAATTATTTTTCCTCTTTTAAAATTACAAATTCAACCCGACGATTAAGGCTTCGACCTTGTTCCGTGCTATTATCCGCGATCGGCTTTAACGAACCATATCCTTTGACAATTAACCGTTCAGCAGAAATGCCTAAATTATTTACTAAGTAGTTCTTCACTGCTTGCGCTCGTTTTTCGGATAAAATCTGATTATATTTTTCCGAACCAATGTTATCGGTATGACCTTGAATTTCAACTTGAATCTGCGGGTTATCAATTAAAATTTTCCCAGCCTCTTGTAATGTCGAATAAGATTCCGGTTTGATTGTTGCCTTATTCAGTTCGAAGTAAACTCCTTTTAAGGTAATGGTCATTCCTTTTTGGACCAATTCAAAATTTTTCTCTAATGCCTTATCTTTTTCTAAAATGACCATAAGATTTTGCGAAATATATCCTTCTGATTTCACCTCAACAAAATAAGTACCTACGGGAATCTCCGCATAGAAAATTCCTGACAGAGAATCGGTGGTAATTGCCGGTAAATCCGTATTCAAGAAAGTTATTGCTGCTTTTAGACCTTTAGAAGTTTTTTTATCCGTTACCGTTCCCGTGAATATAGTTTTAAGAATTTTAGGTATCAATTCCACATTCTGTTCAGTTAATTTATTGTTTTCGATTAAGACCAATTTCGTTACCGGCAGATATTCTTCTGCCTTAACCGTCATTGTATAGTCTCCTGAAGGCAGATCCACTTGATAAATTCCGGTTAGACTATCAGAGTATATCATACTGATGACTTCCGGTGAGAAGGTAATCTCGGCAAATAACGGCTGTTGGGTAAATTTATCACTGACTTTTCCGGTAAGCGTTCCTTGAGATATAGCAGGAACCAGCGCAATCTCGTTTTGGCTAATTTTATCTTCTTCAACTAAAATCGTAATTGCTTTCGGAAAATAACCGTCCTTTTTTACTTGGAGGGTTACAATACCTGTAGGCACTTTATCAATGCGAAAAGCACCGGTTAATGAATCCGAGAGCATTAGAGGAAGTTGTGGTAGTGATAGGGAAATTTCTGCGGCTAACGGTTTTTGGGATGATGCATCATAAACACCACCCGCAACTACGCCATAGGTGGCTAATGGTTTTAATCGAAAGTCATAGGCAACTACTTTATTCGGTTCAATTGTAATTGGAGCTATCTGTTTTTGATAACCCTCGCAACTAACCTCTACATAAATAACTTTTGCGGGTAATTTGTCGACCTTAAAAATACCTGTTCGGGATGAACTTTGGACCGGTTTAATTTGAGGATAATCAGGAAATCTGATTTGTGCCGATAACGGTTCATTGGTCTTGGCATTAGTAACTGTGCCGGTTAATGTTCCGTAATTTACCGCTGGTGGTGCCGCGATCTTCATACCCAAACTTAAACCTAAGAACAGTGTGTAATCTGGAAATTCCGGACGTTTTTTTACATCCATCAAAACTCCTGAAGACAAATAAGAATTAGACCCGATTCTCAATCGAATACCAGGTGTGATCAATAAATTATCAAGAAGATTTTGAAATATTAGCGTCGGCTTAGTTGTATGACTAACAGCCTCAACAAAGATAGCACTACTACTACCAATTTCAATTCCCGTGCGGTAATGTCTTAAATTCTTATCTTCGCCATAATTAAAAATCAGATTCGGCAGAGGACTATATACTTCACTAAACCGCAATGAGGCTAGTCCCATCCAATTCAATCCATCTGATTTTTCGATAACTGAACTGACAATATCCGTTCTGGGCAATGCATAAGTAACTTTACCGCCTAATTTGAATACCGGAATTTGATTAATCCCTAACTTACCACCAAAAACTATGTTGCGAGTTAAACCATGGAACCCGCTTTGTAATATTTCGGGAAATACCCCATAACTTTTTACAATCTGTTCCGAACTAAAAAATATTTGCAGAAAACTTGTAAGGTCATAAGTTAGGGTTGGGATTATATCACTGAAAAATGTGTCGTTAGTAGTTTTATGAACTAAAAGATAAGTCGACAAAGAAAACAAACCAGTTTGTTCGGTTTGGGCATCCTCTACTTTAAAAAGCCCGCGTCCACCCCAAATTGTCGGTGCCGACTGACTGAGGCCAATCAGTAATACTATTAATAAACAATATTTTCGCTTTTGTTGATTGATAATTTTCAAAATGATTGCAGACCAGAAATTAATTTTATATTTATAAAGTTATTTTCCGCTAACCTTAACTATTCTTATTTTACTCCACCAATCGTTCTGGGGTCATCCCAGTAATCGGCAATATTAATATCTAATTGACCGGTATCAGAAAGTGTAGTTTTAGTTAATTCTTCATATCCATTTAAGATTACCGTTGCTTTAAGCCGAGCACCTTCACCGTCATCGAATTGGGCAAAACTGTCACGATAAAACTCGATCCATTGCCAAGGAATAATTGTGATTGATGACTTTACGATATTGCGGAGTTCTGGGTCAGCAGTAATAGCGATATTAGTAACACCGGTCACATCCTGAAGCACCCATTTATCATTATCCGTAGGCCGCACTTTGATTCGTTTAAATTTTACTCGATAATCCGTAATCCGTGCAGTATAATTTGTCGGATATGTGGGTAACCCAATGCCTTTTTCAATATAGCCAACTTCAATACTTACGTATTGGTCGGAAATCAGTTCATGTTCTTCACCATAATCATCGACAAAACGGTCGATGATATCAATGTGCTTGGGTTTATTATCATTAATGCTAATAATTCTTAAAGAATCAGGGGAAGTGCGGTTACAGGAAATATTACTTATTACCAAAACGGATAAAACAACCACAAAATAAAAAACCAACAGCTTTCTCATAATGCCTCCGGTGTTTTTTAGCATATATAAGCATAATATAGAATTTTAACTTTGTCAATATTATATTGCAATGTGTCCAACACATACTATACAGTTTATGAAATAAATTAAATAATAACCGTCATATAAAACAGGTTAGGTTTTTCAATTAGCAAAGGTTAATTTTAAGTATATGGGACATTGTGCAAAATTTACCCTTTATAAATATTAAGGGTCAAAAAAACAGTTTCAATTATTATTTATTATTTAATTTATTATTTATTTATTATATTATAACAACCCACAAGAACATTCCGGTCATGACACGAAATACTTCTTAAGTATCTTAAAAAAACCGATGCTTAAGATTAATGATAAATCTGATATGTGATTCCGATAATGTTAAATTAAATAAAGTAAGCCGTAAAATTAGGTCCGTATAGTAGCTACAATGTCTTGAACCATACCTATTTTTTATGATTCTTCTCCATTTAGATTACAAAAAAACACGCATTTGTTTGATGTTCTTTTTTTAACCGAAACGGCTTGTAAATTGATAATAATCCATATCAGATATTCTAAGATGCGTATTTAGCATTTTGCCTCTATCAATAAATATGAGATATAATTAATTGTAACAAAAATAGATAATGGTGGTTAATAAAGGCTTATTAAAGTATTTGAGTCAATTACAAATAATAATAATAAACTCAAAAAACAGGTCTTTTCGGTATTCTTATTATATTAAAAAAATTAATCCGATTGCTGAGATAATGCCTAAGGCACCGCCAAATAAGAAAGGTGCTGACGCACCAAAGACTTGCCAAAGTGCGCCGGCGATTAATGATGCCGGTAATAATCCGATTCCGACTAAAGTTGAATGGAGTCCAATCAATGTCCCTCTTAATTCTAGCTGAGCAATGTCGGAAACAAACGCCTTTTCAACACCCTCAGTAAAGGCACTATAAAGACCATAAATTCCGAAAAGTATCCATAATAAAGCCGATTTACCGATTAAACCGAATCCCAAATATACCAGACCATAAATCAGATAGCCTATGATTAAAATCTTTTTTCGGCCAATCTTATCTGAAAGCCTACCCACAGGAAAAGATAAAACACCATAGGTAATATTATAAAACAAATATAATAATAAGACAGTAGTAATCGTATACCCTAAACTTTTTGCTCGTAATATCAAAAACTGATTAGATGAATTGCCCAGGGCAAAGATAAAAACGAAGATTAAAAACAATCTTAGTTTCATTGGTAATCTTTTCCATTGGAATTTCAATTTTGCTTTCTTTTGCCAAATTGATTTTGTCTTTTCTCGGCTGAAAAATAGTATGAACACGCCTAATAGCGCCGGAACTAAAGACCAAAGAAAAATTTGGGTATAGTTTGTAATGTTCGCTTTTAAGAAGAAATACGCCAAAATAACACCGATTGCCGCACCTAAAGTATCCATTGCGCGATGGAGACCGTATGACCGTCCGCGTTCTTGTGGGACCGTGCTATCAGCAATTAAAGCATCACGGGGTGCAGTCCTAATTCCTTTTCCAAAACGGTCAATGATGCGACCGAATAACACTCCCAACCAACTTGTTGATAGATAAAGCACAAGTTTACCCAGCGTCGAGGAACTATAGCCTAATATCGCAAGTGGTTTTCGTTTTCTGATTTTATCTGAAAAGTATCCGGAAAATACTTTCAATAGACTAGCAAGACTTTCCGCAAAGCCTTCAATTAATCCTAAAATTGCTGGACCAGCGCCGAGACTGGTAAGGAAAAATGGTATAATGGGATAAACCATTTCCGTCGAAATATCAGTGAGAAAACTAACAATGCCCAAAATTATTACATTAAACATATTTTATGAAAATGATAGGATGAATAGTAAAATATATAAGTTAATTGCATTAAGCATAATATAAGGAATGATTAAATAAATAGTGAAATACTTAAGCTGATGACAAATGTACTAATGGAGAAAAAAATGTAAGTAATATCTCATTAGAGTATGCTTAAATGAATAGTGAAACATTTAGGCTGAAGATATCAAACATATTTAGATGAGCAATTGGATATACATAACTAATGACATTAAACATATTTTTGAATACAGCAAGCCAATTATGGTGGATAACATTATCTATCCAATTTATGGAAGCAATATAATTTTCTCGGTATGACGGAAATCAGAGGTATTAAAGGTAACAAAATAAACTCCTGGGTTAACTTTTTTATTCGTAGCATCAAAACCATCCCAAATCAGATAATTTTGCTTTGAAGATTTATCCTGCTTGAATTTTTTCACTATTTGCCCAGCATAATTATAAATTGAAATTTCAACATTAGAGTTTGGCAGCAGAGTGTAATCTATTCTTATTGTCTTGCGGCTTGGATTAGGATAAATTTTATACATCCTGGGCTGAAGATTATTTTCCTCTGTTTGTTCAACGCCTACCAAATAAGTTCTTTTTAAAATCCAATTATTAGGATCAAGGGTAATCGACGACGGAAGGCGATTAAATAAAAACTCAAAAGTATCAATTTGAGGATTAGCATTTATTGGGATTGTAACCGTAGTATCTAAATTCGTTCCTGTAAATCTAATTTGTAACGGCATATGAAAAACATTCGGTGCATTAGGACCATTATTCTGACTTATCCGGACAATTACCAGATATATTTCTGGAATCACAGTTGGCACAATTTGCCAACTATAATAATACTTTGGATAGCCGGCTTGATAGACCCATTCAGAAAAAAACCAATCTAAATCTCTACCGGTAACTTGTTCATGGATTCTTTTATAGTCTTCAGTCGATGCATTCTTATAAGCAAACGAATCAGCATAAATCCGCATTGCTTGGAAGAAAATCCCAGAGGTATCTGTCGTGTCGCCTTCAATATATCTTAACATATGCAGAACCCATGAGCCTTTACAATATTCGTGCCCCCAAGAAAAGATATAATTAGATGGCGGATTGTAAAGGGGAAAGCGGATTGTATTGTCTTCGCTAAAATAACTATTGGCTCGTTGATTCATTAGGCTTATAAAATATGCATGACCTAATCGGTGTTTCATATAGAGTGCATCCGAATAAGTTGCAAAACCTTCATTCAACCAGACATTCTGCCAACCAAAACAAGTAACTTTATCGCCGTACCACATATGAGAAAGCTCATGTGCCATACCATTGTCATTACCAATGAGCCAGTTGCGATGAATCATGGTCATGGTCTGATTTTCCATACCACCCCATAAGAACGGATAGACTGCATTCATACCATATTTCTCAAACGGATATGGTCCGTATATTCCGACATAAAAATTCATCATATCCAGTACATTTTGAAATGCGGTAACCGAAAGTGTGGAATCATTGCGCCAGACATAGTACTTTATTTCAATTGATTCTGTAGGCGTCGGATAATACCAATGACTCCAGGTAGCATAAATCGTGGCGGTAAAGGTCATAAGATAAGTGGCAATTGGATAACAATGACGCCAGTAAAATGTTTTATATCCATTAGAAGTTTTTACGCTATCTAATAAGCCATTGGAACAAACTGTAAAAGAATCCGGAACCGTGACATTGATCTCACAGCCTTCTTCAGCCTTATCCCACAATTCATCAAAGCACGCAAACCAGTATCGGGCATCATAAAGTGAATAAGTCGTATAAGCCAGATTATGAAAACCGGTTTGCGCCTGAGTGTAAAAATAGAACCCGCGATTTGAGGTGCCTGCCAGACGCCGATAAAAAATATCAATTTTACAAGTCTCGCCAATACTGAACAGTCGGTCTAAAGTAATTTTTAGTCGGCCATTGTTGGCTAAAAATGCAAGATTTATGCCGGCTCGTTTTACTGAATCACAAACCAAATTGACAAAATGGAGATTGAAAGTATCAAAGTTGTCTTCTCGAGGAACGATTGTAATTATTTCATGCCCATCATAGGCACCAGAAGTCATAGGCAAAGTTAAATTGAGTTGATAATGGCGAACATCATAACTATGAGTCGATTCTGCTGGATGATAGTCGGTAGGAAAAGGTATAAATTTGTTTGCTGAAATATAAAAATGTTTGGTTGTGTCTGGAATATAACAATAAAGCAAACGAAAAAAAACTATGGTAACTAAAATCGGTTTAGCCATGCGGCGCAATTGGTTCGGCAATTATTTTAATAGTTCTTCGGCAATTTGCACGGCATTGGTTGCCGCACCTTTACGAAGATTATCGCAAACAATCCATAATGCAATACCATTTTCAAAAGCAAAATCTTTTCGGATTCTACCAACATATACTTCATCTTGACCTTCAACATCAATTGGCATCGGATATTTTTCATCTTCAAATACTTTAATACTTGATACTGATTCTAAGACTTTGATTACCTTATCAACACTAATTTCTTTTTCCAGTTCAATATTAACTGATTCACAATGGCCAATTTTTACGGGTACACGCACGCAAGTGGCACTAATTGCCAGTTCCGGAAGTTGTAAAATTTTTCTGGTTTCTTCGATAATTTTTTTTTCTTCGGAAGTGTATTTTTGCTTATCAAAATTACCAATCTGGGGTATTACATTGCCTGCTATGGGTGATGAAAAAACACTGTCTGCATCTTTCGTAATACATTCGCCAATCGCTAAAACTTCGGTCTCGTATAAAAATTCATCGATTGCATCTTTACCCGCACCACTCACCGATTGGTAAGTTGATACAATGACCCTTTTTAGTCCAAAATTTTTATGTAGTGGCGCTAAAACGACAACTAAAGGTATTGTCGTGCAATTGGGATTAGCAATGAGATTTTTATGTTCTCTAATCTTGTCGGAATTTACTTCAGGAACAACCAACGGAACATTCTTATCCAGTCGGAAGGCAGAAGATTTATCAATTACCAAACATTCTTTTTGAGCAATCGGAACCCATTCTTTAGCCAAATTCTCATCTAAGGCAAAAAAGACTATATCCAGACCCTTAAAACTTTCTTTAGACAAAGAAGTAACTTCAATTTCATCCGAATGGAATTTAATCTTTATGCCTTTACTCTTTTCCGATGAGAAAAGAGCAAGATTTTTTATGGGAAAATTTCTTTGTTCCAAAACTTTAATTAGTTTTTCACCAACTAATCCCGTGGCACCAACAACGCCAACATTTAACTTTGTTTGGTCTTGCCGCTCGCACGTCATATTAAAATATATTATTATAAAGAAAGTTTAAAAAGTCAATATGGAAGCAACGATTCGAGCCTCTGAAAAAGTATTACGACAGTGTATAAGTGTTTAATATTTTGTGTAAATTTAGAATTGATATGTTAGAGAAAAAGATGTAGATTCGGCCTTGTTTAATATCTAAAACGGTGAACATGCCTATGAAAGAAAAACCAATTTACAAAAAATCTTAATGCCACCTCAAAAATTAGCGATTGACAAACTATGAGAAAAGTGTAATATAAGTTTAATATAAATTAAGCACCTTTTGCCCAGAAACAAAAGGTGCAATGCACGTTTTATTACAAAAGATGAAAAATTTGTCAGTAAAGTTGGATGACTTAAGGATAAAGTTAATGAACTTGGTTTAAAGTTAGACGATGACTTAATTGAACTGCTTTTAGTTGATAAAAAGATGAAAACGGTGTGTTATTAGTATTGACAAAACACTGATTTTTGACAAAGATAATTTTATTCGTTTTGTATCTAATTGTATCTAAGAAAGCAGTATGCTTGATTTTTATAAGGCCTTTAAGAATAAGATGGAATTACGATTGATAACGATTTTATCTCCAAGAAAAAAGATGTCATTCTTTCCTAACCTTATAAAGATTGTATTTTAGAGAACAGAATGACCAAAGAAGACCAAAAACAAGATGCAGTTTTCTACACTAAGACATTGGAACCGGATGAATTTAAATTTTTAAGTTATTAGAATAAAAAAAAAAATGAAGAAGGATATTAAATATAAATATAAACCTAAAAAAAATGAGCTTCTCGGAATACCAAATAGAAAAGATGGATATATTAGAGATTTAGGTACAATAAATTATGTTTCTGCCGAACGGAAACGTAGAGAATTTGGAGCGCATCTAACTTCTCTATATATATATTTAAAAAATTTATTTTTCCAGAAATAGAAGATATTCTATACTATTGGAGTTGGGTAGATCTATTCGCCGGCGAAGGAAATTTAGCTTTGCCAATCTTAGAGGCAATTCCGAAAATAAGAGAATAGAATTTTTTAAAGAACATATTTTTCTCTTTGATATTCAAAAAGAAATGGTTGAAAAATCAATTGAAAATGCAAAAAGTTATGGGATTCCTTACGAAATAGCAAAAAACAATATTCAAATAAGAGATACCTTACAAAATTATCCAGATTTTAACCATCTCAAATATCCACCCTATCACATAACAAATCCGCCGTATCTTTATTTAGGGGATATTGCCAAGAACTCTGAAAGAAATTTAAAATATTTTTCTGGCCTAAATGAAGGATATTAAGACTTGTATCAAATCGCCCTAATAAATGATTTAAGGCATAACATAGAAAGAATGATTTATATAATCCCTACTAATTTTTTGTTTGGGTTTTCTGTATCCAACAAGATTAGAAAAGACTTTTTCCCTTTTTATAATATCAAAAAAGCAATTATCTTTGAAAGAAAAATCTTTGAGTTCACGGGCACAAATGTTTGTATATGCTTTTTTGAAAAGAAAACACAACCCTCGCAAACCCCTATTATTTTTAAAGCCTTAAAAGTTAACGCTAAGATTATAAAAAAAGAGTACAATTTATCGCCCCAAAACTTCTACCGAGCAGGTGGTGAATTTGATGAATTTGTCTCTTATTTTAAATCGACTTCGCCATTAAAAATTAAGTTTTATTTAACACTAGACGAAGTTAAAAAAAA
>FMJZ01001101.1_pt1 | contig 26550 bp, 37 predicted proteins | sample 1987881 | NCBI WGS metagenome assembly FMJZ01 (sample SAMEA4378227, study PRJEB15110) | soil metagenome | biome: soil; feature: Field; material: Soil | place: India | collected 2015-03-11 | depth 0 m
TTTTTTTTACGCCGATTTTTCGGCGGCTCAGGAGAGCCACCTTCCGATGCACTATTTTGCGACTTTTGAAGTTTAGAGAAGGAGGGGCGAAAGGATGAACCGCATTGGCTTAATTGGCTTAGGGAACATGGGGCAATATTACGCCCAAAGGTTTTTGCAATCAGGGTTGAGCCTCAGCGTCTTTGACATTGACGAAAAGAAAGTTGACTGGGCTAATTCAATGGGGGGAGCACCGACTCCTTCGCCGAGAGAACTCACCCAGAACACCGACTGCGTCATCATCGCAGTTACAGGAAGTCGTGAGGTTGAAGAGGTGATGGAAGGCGAGAACGGAGTTTTGTTGGGTTTGAGGAGCGGTCAATTAATCATCAACACGAGCACAACTCATCCCAACACGGACATTCACTACGAGTACGAGTGCGCGAAAAGAGGTGCTGGCTATGTGGATGCACCAGTGACTTGGAGAAAACAAGGGTTAATTATCATGGTTGGAGGGACAAAGGAAAATTTCGCCCGTGCCAAACCTGTGCTTGATGTTATTGGCTACAAAGTCATCCATGTCGGTCCCGTCGGTTACGGTCAACGGTTGAAAGCGGTCAACCAACTCATTGGAGCGTGTCAGCGTGCAGTTTGGTGCGAGGCGTCGGAGTTTGCAAAAGGGTTGGGAATTGATCCAAATCTCATCAGAGATGCGTTAGAGTTGCCGATGCCCGAAGATGTTTTGGCTGAGGATTTCACCGGAGGCGGTCAACTCGCTTTGCATTACAAAGATTTGGGTTACATCGTTGATTTGGCTCACGAGCATGAAATCGCCATCCCATTGACAATGTTTGTGCACGAAATTTTCAAGGCAACGAAACGCTATGGTTCGCCGAACTGGACTCAAACAGGGATAGTCACTTTTTGGCGAAGGCTGAATTTAGGCAGCCAAAATGATTAACCAACGGCGCTTGCTTTCGTCCCAGGGTGATGGCAAACTGGAAGAGGCGAAAATGAAAGGGAGGCGATGGAAAATGAAGCCCAAAGGACAGATTCCCAAGGAACAACAAAACAAAGAGCAAAAGTTCATCGTTGCCCCAGAAACAGAGTTGACATTAATTCGTGCCCGTCAGAGATTAGCGATCACTATAGGTGTAATTGCTCTTCTTTTGATCGCAACGGGAGGCAGCATCGCTCTTTTGCTAATGCAAAAGTATCAGCAAGGTCTGGTTCAGATGCCGAGTTCTGAAGAGGAGAAGTCAATGCCTGGCTTGGCTCAAACACCCACAACCCTGCAACAAGTTCCGTCAGGTGAGAACATTGTTCAACTTCCGCATCGACAAGAGGAATCGTCAATGGGTCTTATTCAAACTCCGCCTCCTCCACCAGTTCCATTGCCAGTTCAGGGTGCTCAATCAACTGTCCCATCACAATCGCTTTTGGCTCAACCTCAACCGCAACCGAAGCAACCTCAACAACTTCCAATACAGCAACCTCCCATGCAAATTCAACGCCCGACCATACCAGCAGGTCTATTGGACTACTTGGAGCATTTGAAGCGAATTGAGATGCAGCGGAAGAGAGAAGCCAGTAACTATTGGCTTGCGCTTAGCGCTCTTCAAGATTTGCTCAAAGCGATGCAAGGTGTTGCGGCGACGGGTGACATTTTGGACGCACCCGAATACAACCCCCAAAGAACCCTACAGACCTATGATGCCTACCTGCAGCGATTTCTTGCGCTTCGTCAGTGGTTACATCAACTGCGACCTCCTCCAGAGTGTCAACAGTTGCATCAATCTTACGATCAAGCCTTGTTGGCTCACATCGGAACAATCAATGCGCTTAAGCAGCGCATTGCACTTAAAGATTTGGCTGGTGTTGCCCTTTCTGGTTTGACTGCTCAAAAGCAAATTGAAACAGCCTTAAGTATCGCAGACAATGAGTTGGCATCCGTGTGCCAGCGTTACGGGATAACGAAGCCATTCACTATCGGGGACAACAGATGAGCGCGAAAGTGAGTGGAAAGAGATGTTGTGGGAAAGTATCCGTGAAGCCCTCATAAACATTCGCACTCACAAGTTGCGTTCTTTCCTGAGCGTGCTTGGTGTGACGATTGGTGTCGGTTCAGTGATCGTCATGATTTCCATAATTGAAGGTGCAAGGCATAGGGTTGTCCGCGAGTTTGAGCAGATTGGTTCAAACCTGATTTTCGTTGTCTACGACCGCAGCAAGGCTCAGGAGGAAGGGAAGCAGCAGGAATATTTCGTCGCTTTTCGTTCCGATGATGTGGGGCTCATTCGCCGTCACTGTCCTTCAGTCTCCCATGTATCCCCTGAAGTCCGATTGCCAACAAAGGCTTACAGGATGGGTGAAGAGAAAAATATCCAACTTGTCGGAATTACCCATGAAGCCAACTCCGTCATCAATTTTGATTTGGCTCGCGGTCGCTTGTTGACAGAGAGCGACGTTCTGCAGTGGAGACGAGTTTGCATCATCGGTTGGAAAGTTGCAGAAAAACTCTTCCCCGGTGAAGACCCACTGGGCAAAGAAATCCGAGTTCAAAGGCTACGCTTGACAGTTGTTGGGGTCTTGACGAAGATGGGAAGAGTGCTTGGAGAACAAAGGGACGATTTCGTTTATGTCCCACTCCCCGTTGTCCAACAATACCTGATGGGCAACAGATACATCTTTGCGATCCTTGCAAAAGCAGAATCGCCAGAGAAGATTGAGCAGGCAGCAGACGAAATTTGGTCAGCCTTGAAAAACCGATACGGTGATTTGCGAGGGCTGAGAGTTGACACTCAACGAAACATATTGCAATCAGTTGGACGAATTCTCGCTGTCTTCTCCATTGTGCTTGGCGGTATCGGGGCATTGGCACTTTTGGTTGGCGGCATCGGCATAATGAATATCATGCTCGTCTCTGTCACTGAACGCATAAGGGAGATCGGAGTGCGAAAGGCGATTGGAGCAAAAAATCGTGACATCCTCAGGCAGTTCCTCATTGAATCAATGACATTGAGCGGAGTTGGTGGATTGTTTGGGATGGGATTTGGTTGGGGACTAAGTTGGCTGATAGGGACAGTTATGAAAGAACGGTTACCAACTCATGTCCCCCTCTGGACAGTTTTGTTGGCTTTCAGTTTCGCATTAATGGTTGGCTTAATCTTTGGCATTTACCCAGCAATTCGCGCTGCCCGCCTTGAGCCAGTTGAGTGCCTGCGTTACGAGTGAACCTTTATGCGTTTTTCGTGTCTATCTTATTGAGGCTGCAAAAATTTCAAGGAGGTGTCCGCAATGCGAAAATTAATTTGGTTCGGACTCGCCATCGCGGTCGTCAGCGTCACATCTGTAGCCCTTCACGCTCAGTTGGGGCAAATTCTAAAAGGCGGTGCTGTCGTGTTGTTAGTCAAGCAGTTTGGGAAGCAGATTAACGAGGGTATCAATACGGCATTAATGAACCGAAAATGGGAACACAAGCAAGCGACGAAAGTTGTTCCAATCGTCAGCATTGGCGGTGGCGCATACGTTGGTGCAGCACAAGTCATCGGCGATGAAGAGGCTGTCAAGAAAGTTGAGGCTGTCGCCCAACTTGAACTAAACCTGCCAGGAAGGGCACGAGCGAAAGTTCTCATCCCGGTTGACAAAGTTGGTCTCAATGTCACTGAGATACAGCGTGTTTACGATGTCGGTGTTTCGGCAGTCATTGACCTAAAGTTGTAGTGAACTCACAAACCCCATTTCTCAACAGTGAAGGGGTGGAAAATTATGGCAACCGAAAAAGTTAAGACAGGAATTGCTGGTTTGGATGTTGTTTTGGACGGTGGGTTTCTGCGTGGAACTACCGTTTTGGTTCAAGGATTACCTGGCGCAGGAAAAACTACTTTGGGACTCCAGTTCATTTACTACGGTGCAACACAGTTTGACGAAACGGGCTTGATTGTTAGTTTTGAAGAGTTCCCAACGCAGATGCTTCGCGATGCCCGTAATTTCAGTTGGGAATTTGAGCCTTTGGCTCAATCTGGAAAGGTCAAGATTATGGCTTCTTCGCCTCAAGCCTTCTACCAACAAATCCGCGATCCAAATAGCGAACTGAACCAATTGCTAACTCAGGGTAAAATTCAACGGGTGTTAATTGACAGTTTGAGCCACTTTCAGCGTTTGACTAACGACCCCGTTGAACTGAGGGAAATTTTGAACAGTTTGCTTAATCGCCTCAGACAATCTCAAGTGACGGCTCTATTGACCCAAGAAATTCGTTGGAGTGAAAGCGAGGTCTCTTTGGAGCAATATGCTGTTGACGCTGTTGTGCAACTTTTCTTTGAGCCAGTCAACCGAGTTCAAAGGCGTCGGTTTCTTGAAGTTCTGAAGGTCCGTGGACAATCCTTCCAATCTGGTCGCCACAGCATGGAAATCACTAACGAAGGCATCAAAGTTTACCCAATCCCCCTCCCTCGCGGGCATGAAAGGGAGTTAAGTATGCACCGGATAGCCACAGGTGTTCCTGGCTTAGACCGAATGTTAGGCGGGGGATTTTTGGAGGGGTTCGCTACCCTCGTCGCTGGAGAAACCGGAACTGGAAAGTCCACTCTGGCTCGCCAATTTATCGCCTATGGTGTCTTGAACGGTGAAAGCGGATTGTATGTGAGTTTGAGGGAAGATTCCCAAAGAATCTTGCAAAGTGTGCGAACCATCGGAATTGACTTAATGCCTGCTTTGAAGGAAGGCAACCTCATCATCCACCATGTTACTGGAGATGTTGATGCCTACAAACTCTTTTGGGAAGTCAAGGGTTTGTTGGAACAGAGAGAGGAAGAGGGACGACCCATCAAACGGGCAGCCATTGACAGTTTGTCTGACCTTGTCGCTACCTTCCCCGATCCGACATACTTGCCTCAATACTTGCAAGCCTTCGTTGAGTTGTTCACTTTACACGGTGTCACTTCGGCCTTCACTTTAAGCGTTACTGGAGCCAATAGCGCCGAACATTCACCTATTGACCCAGATTTGGCGAGAGGGTTGGACTGTATTTTGATGCTGCGATATATGCTCCTTCACGACCATATCCGTAAAGTGATGACGGTTGTGAAGATGAGAGGAAGCGAACACGACACCGGTATCCGAACGGTTAGGATCAACGACGGTGAGGGAATGCTGGTTGAGACAGGATTTGAAGGAATGCCTTCATTTATCCGGAAACTTCAGCAATTGGCGCAAGAACATTCGGGGGATGTCCATATCACTTGACCTGACGGAATTGTCTAACAGGGGGTTAAGGAATGCCACCTGAAGTGCAACTGCTTTTGACGAACATTTTAGGGTGGCTGAGGTTTTGGCTTTTACCGCGACTGTGGTCAGCAGCGGTCATCGCTTTCGCCGCTTACTTGCTCGCCCGTTGGCTTGATGGTCGCTGGCACAGTTGGTTTCGCCCAGTCCTTATCTCCGCTCGTGACAGAAGCGCAAGCCAGTCGGTCTGGCGTCAAGTCCGCATTCTCGCCTTGCCGAGAACTTTGACCCGGATCGTTCTCATCGTATTAGCAGGTTGGATGATTTTTGAACGCTTTGGCATCCCACGAGAAATTATCCTTTGGGGATTGACAATCACTGTTGCTTCCTTCTTGTGGGCGATGAGACACTTGCTTTCTGACTTGACTGCTGGCTACTCTTTAGTCTTAGATGACACCTTGGCAGAGGAAGACCAAATCTCCTCGCCATTAGGCGAAGGCATAGTAGAGCGCATAAGTTGGTTTGCCGTTTACCTGCGAACCAATGATGGAACTTTAATCGTCATACCCCATAGAGCAATGAGGGGCAGTGTCATTAAAGTTCGCCGCCCAACATCTGCTACAAAAGTGATGCGGTGAGATTCTGGGAAGAGGTGAACCAACATGCGATGGGAAATAAGCAATCGCCCTTCTTACTCTTTGTTGAAGGTCAAACTGGATGCGGGCGAGGAGGTTGTGGCTGAACCGGGTGCAATGGTGATGATGGTAGGGGCTATTGGCATTGACACAGGGATGAAAGGAGGCCTCCTTTCGTCACTTTTGCGTTCCGTGTTTGGCGGTGAGGCTCTTTTCCTCAACACATTTCGCGCACGAGGGGAAGCGGAAATTTGGTTAGCGCCTGCTGCCACGGGAGACATCCACTACTTACCTTTGCAAGGTAACGGTTATGTCTTGCAAGACACCGCTTATCTTGCCCATCACGGCGATGTCACACTTGACATTGCTTGGAGAGGTTTCAAGGGCTGGTTGACAGAAGGCGAATTGATTTGGTTGAGAGTTCACGGTCACGGAGGCGTTTGGGTCATCGCTTTTGGCGGTATTGAGGAAGTTGAAGTCCCTCAAGGAGAAACAATCATCGTTGACAATTTTCACTTTGTTGCGATGGATGATTTCGCCACCTACAAGATCCGAACTTTTGGCGGGCTCAAATCTTTCTTGCTCGGTGGTGAAGGGCTTGTAGCGGAAATTAATGGCCCTGCTCGTTTGTGGTTGCAAACCAGAAATATCGCTTCGCTCGCAAGTGAATTGCTGCCCATTCTGAAGAAACACTTGCAGAAGTGAGCGAACGAATTACCGCAATTTTGTCAATATCACGCACGCGATAATTAGCCCGATTATGTTGGGGAGGTTGCTACCTATCACTGGCGGGATTTTTTCAGCCTCACCGATTTGACAACCTATGTTCCAGACCAAATAGTAAAGTAGGAAGAAAACAACGCTTACCCCAATGGCAATCCCACCACCTCGGCGCAATTTGAGTGCGATTGGTGCTCCGAGCATAGCCAAAACGAAACAACTCAGGGACATTGCAAACCTATTGTGCCATTCAATAACATACTCAGAGAGGACTTTGCGAGGGACATTCCATCTTTTCATACGCTCGATTTCCGCTGACAATGCAGTCAAGGTAAGTCGGTTGGGGGCAAGTCGCTTTTTATCTGCACTCAATTCCATCGGAGGTCTTAAATTTGTTGGACGTGAAAGGTGCTCAAATTGTTCGCGAACCATAGGCTTGTCAGGTGTTATGATTTGGATGAAACCGTCGTAGAATTCCCAGCGGTTATCCGTCCACTTTGCCCTTTTTGCTTCAAGGTAAACTTTCTCGCCTCTCTCTGTTGTTTCCATAAGCCACAAGTCCCGCAGTTCCCCTTTCCCAGGGTCAAATTGGTTGGCGTTCAAAATTAAACGGGGTGCTTTAGGCGGTTCCGCTATAAAAAGTCCTGTTGCTACACCCATCTGTTCCCTGTATTTCCAAAGCAGTGCGTCAGCGGCGCCGTAAGTTGGTGGGACGACGAAAGCATTGAGCCAAAACGAAAGGAACGAGATAAGTAACGCCAACCCACCGATGGGAACGAGCAACCTGCGGAAACTCACCCCTGATGCAAGCAAAGCCGTTATCTCTAAGTCATGGCTCATCCGACCTACGGTCATCACGACAGAGAAAAGGGTGGTAACAGGGATACTCCAGGCAATGATGTAGGGCAAAGCCAAGAGAACCCACCGAACTACTTCACCTGCAGGGGCGTGAAGTTCAAAAAGCAATTCAACACTTTTGCGGAGCACTTCTCCGACCAGCAGAAAACCTGAGAAAACTGCTAAACCGATCAACCATGCACCTGCCAATTCACGCAAAAGGTAGCGGTCAAGAATGGTCATCACTTTGTCAACCCTCCGAGTTTGTGAGCCGTCACAGTTCAAAACTTTCCCCCAAGTAGTAGCGACGGGCAATTGGGTCATTGACAATTTCTTGAGGAGTTCCGTGAGTTCGGATAACACCCTCGGAGATGATGTAACTTCGGTCAGTGATTTTCAGGGTCTCACGGACATTGTGGTCAGTGATCAAAATGCCGATTCCTTTTTGTTTCAATTGAGCGATGATGCGTTGCAAGTCTTCAACAGCGAGCGGGTCAACCCCTGTAAAGGGTTCGTCAAGGAGCAAAAATTTGGGGTTCGTCGCTAATGCTCTCGCAATTTCAACCCTCCTCCTTTCTCCACCAGACAAAGACTGCCCCAAGTTTCGGCGAATTCTTGTCAAGTTCAATTCCTCCAGGAACTTCTCCCCAATTTCTTTCCTTTGCTTTGGCGGCACTCCTTGCATCTCCAAAACGAGCAAGATGTTCTCCTCAACTGTCAACTTCCGAAATACAGATGGTTCTTGAGGTAAGTAACTGATGCCCATGCGGGCGCGAAGATACATGGGCAAGTTGGTGATTTCACGACCGTCAAGGAAAACTTTCCCACTGTTGGGGAGTATGAATCCCGTTAACATGTAGAAGGTCGTCGTTTTTCCTGCACCGTTAGGACCGAGCAATCCCACAACTTCTCCTTGACGAACTTGAACGGTAACTCCGTTGACTACCCATCTTTGACCATAGCGTTTTCGCAAATCTCGTCCTTCCAGAGAGACGACCGAACTCATTTTCGCTCACCACTTCTTGAGCCAATTACATCTGTGTGAACGTTTCCTAATAAGGAAATTCGCTGCAATGTGGTATCACCTTCTAACCTGTCGGCGATCATGCTAATTCTTTCCCCTTCAATTTTGACCTTCCCAGTTCCAACCAGTTCCCCTGTTTCCCAATGCCATTTCAATGTCCTCAAGGTGACTTTCAGTCTCGGCAGCATTGCTATGATTATGACGTCACCGAGCATCTCCATTTCTCGGTCTTTGAAACGAACGATGATGGTTGGGGCGCGAAAAACTGTAACGACTTCACCATTTCGGGCAACTTGACAAATCCCGTTCTTCGTCGTGGCGACTTGCTCTTCGGGATCGTAGTGACTGGAAGCAAATTGCAAAACCCATTTTTCTTTCCGCTCAGGGATTTCCGCAACCAACTGACCACCGGAAATTTGGATGCCATTAGATTCCTCATCGGGTTGAACGGTGCGTACTTGAAGTGCAACTTGATCGTCTTTGCTGAGCGTCGCAGCCAACCACCACGCTATTGAAAGCAGAGCGAGCAAGGCAACGAAGCCGAATAAAACCCATCTTTCTTGCTGCAATCTCGTCACCTTTCCCGAATTTTCTTTTTCGCTTTCGTCTTCACTTTGGCGAAAATCGCTGTTATAATTGTGCATCAGCAAAATGGCTGGGGCGTGGTGCAGTTGGTAGCACGCGGGACTCTGGATCCCGAGGTCCCTGGTTCGAAGCCAGGCGCCCCAGCCAATTAATTTGTCAAATTCCCAAATTGCGTTAACAACTTCAACACTTTTGGGGGAAGACCCATTTGGCCGAAGGTTAGCGGCGGATAGCAACAAGGGAGCGAGCATAAAGGGGCTCAGAAAGGCTGCTTATGACGACGGCGTTATGTCTTCCAGAGGCATGAATGAATAGACCATTGCCGATGTATATCCCGCAGTGATCAATTCTTTTGCCTTTAACAGCGAAGTGAAGTCGATCGCCGGGACGCAAATCATGCAGTGGGACAGGAATTCCAACCCTTGCTTGTTCTGCCGCTGTCCGAGGCAGTTTGATCCCTCGGGATGCGAAAACTCTTTGGACGAAGGCGGAACAATCTAACCCCCTGACAGGTGATGTTCCTCCATACCTGTATGGCACACCCAAATAACTCATTGCCTCTGCCACAACGGTGCTATTGTCCCTTCCTACTTGACCGCCAAACGCTCGCATTATGTCATCCCAGAAAATGGTTCTGTTTTCTTTCTTCAAGGCACTTTGAGCCACCCAACCTGTCGAACCGTTAATCATCAATACGCCATACCAGCCGGGACGCTCCGTTGTAATGATGACTTGAGTATCTCGCACAACACGACTCCATATAGGTGCGTTTTCGCGGGGGGCGCTACGAATGCTCGCCACTGAAGCAACTACTGTCCCAACATAGCCGAAAATGCGTGGAGCAGGAAGAACTGGAGGACGATGCATTGAAACTGTTTGATGAGTGTCAGATGTTTTTTGTTGGGTTGACGAAACACTTGTTGATTGAGAGGCTTTCACTTCTATCTTTTGCTCCAGAACGGGTACCATCAAAACTTGACCCGAAGCTAAAGTCGCATTAGTTGGCAAGTTGTTCGCATGAGCAAGGGCAGATACAGGGATGTTGAATTTCTGAGCAATGCTGGCAAGTGTATCATCGGTTTGAACAGTGTAAATCCAGTAAGCACGGGCAAATGATGTGCTTGAGGGATGAGACGATTGCTGTTTTTGAAGCGAGTTGGTCGGTTTTTGTTTGCTAAGGGTCGTTGCTTTAGGACTTTCCTCTCTTACAGGCACTAATATGACCTCACCTTGACGAAGTTTTTGGTCGGCAATCATGTTGGGGTTGGCACGAAGTATGTCTCGGACACTGACATTGAACCGCTCGGCAATCTCCGCAGGAGTTTCTCCCTCCCTCGCAGTGTATAACCGATAAGTTACACTCGTTTGCGACTGAACTGCTAACGCCGCAAGAAGCACCAACTTCACGACGGAAAAGAACGACCTCATTGTTATCACCGACCTGTTGCTCCATCGTCTCGGTATCTCAAATTTTGAGTCGGGATTGCAGGCTTAATAGTCCATGTTTGCAATCGGATATGTTCTAAGGTCCTCAAACCTTCAAATTCAGGCGGGAAGATAATCCAAGTGCCCTTGAAACGGTAATTGCGAAATTGTGGTTCGTCCGCAATTTTCGGCAATTCAGGAAATTCGCTCAAAGGGATAGACGCAGGTAAAGAGCGAGCAGTTTGCCATTGTCTCAATAGCCACGCCATTGCTTGCATGAAAGCGTTAGGTCCGATAGATTGTTGCCCGATTGTGATTTGATCTGGGACACAACCCGTTTGTGAACAAAACTCGTCAGCGAGAATTGCAGCGTTCAAAAAGTCCCTGAGAGATGTCTCGCCTCGCTGAATCTCAGACGGTGGCATCTTGGGCGGTCCAAATAATTGACGAACAGACACTGCCTCAGGAATGTGACCATCTTTCGCCAAAACAGATGCAACACGAACGAGCACACCAAATTGCTCAGCTGGAGAAAGGAAATCACCGTTGATGAACTGGTAAGTGAACTCGGAGACTTTCCCTGTGAGTTGCAAAACTTTGTCAATACTTATCCACCGAAGCAGTGGCTGTTTGTATTTGGAAAACAGTTGACGATAGGTAGTCAATTCAACTTGGAGTTGTTTCACGACCCAAGAAAGGAAGCGGTCAAAGTCTTGTTGTAAAGAAGCAATTTCCTCTTCGTTGCGCAAAGGTGCTGGCTTCCACTGTTCCCTCGGAGGATTTTTACCTTCGCGAAAATTAACGGCATCCCAAAAATCAGCAGTGAACAAGCGAGAAGGGTGAGTGAACATGATGATGTAGCCACCCTTGTGGGCATCGCAAAGCCTTAAGAAGTCCTCCTGCATCCTTTGCAAGCGCTCATTTGAAGGGGCATCAAAGTATTGGTCAAAGGAGATGTGGTATTGAAGCATCAAAGAATTGGCAAACCAAAAAGGTTGTCCCCGCTTAAGGGCAAACGGTGAGTCACAGAAAATCGGTATATTCAACAAAGACATCGCAGCAGCAACTTGAGCGCCCCAACTATTTCCAGGTTTGCACCACGCCGATGGATGTTGACCTAACGCTTCTCTGACATCATTTATGCCTTTCAGTTCTATCGTCAATATTCGTTCTACTCCGTCTTGCCATCCGCATTCATCCAAAATTTCAGCCCAGGTTGGCGGTGCTGAGTGCTTGTCGGAATGATAAGCAACTTCGTGAGAAGCCATTGCTGAAAGGACATCTCTTCTCCCACGAAGTTGCAATGCTCGCACCAGTTCACCGACCACGCAGATGCAGGCGGTGATGCTGTGCTTGCTCATTGTTTCTGCCCACCACTTTTCCGCATCGTCAGCAGCGGGCGTGATGTAATCCTCACTGTCAAAGGAAAAGATAAGCCTCACCGCCATCTTCAATCCACCTTTAGCAAACCCGAGTTGGCAGCAGAAGGTTAACGCTTTCGGAATTGGAATCCCCGTCGTGCTCGCTTTTGTCCATACTTCTTTCGCTCTTTCGCTCTCGGATCACGGGTAAGTAAACCATAACGACGCAAGACGGGACGCAATTCCTCGTTCCAAACAACAAGGGCACGGGCAATGCCATGCCTTAAAGCCCCTGCTTGTCCATGCAAACCCCCACCTTTAGCAGTTGCCTTGACATCAAACATGCCAAGTGTGTTGGTGACACGGAAGGGCTCAATGACTTTCTCGTAAAGGGAGATGCGAGTCAGGTAATCCAACAAAGGTCTATCGTTGACAATAATTTGTCCAGTTCCACCTGGGATCAACCAAACTCGCACAACTGCTTCTTTGCGTCGTCCAGTGGCATAAAATCGGATTTCTCCCTTCGGCGTAATGTCAACTTTACCTTCACGCTTTTTGATAGGTTCCGTCGGCAAAGTGATGGCAGCCAAACCCTCAACGGCTGATGAAACAGAGGACTGTTGTTCGGCGGATTTTGACGGCGCTTGAGATTCAGTTACTTCCTCCACTTTCGCTTGCTCGGTTTCTGGAGTCACAGGAACTTGTTGTTCCATGCCTATTTGACACCTCCTAATTGTGTTGACTCAAACTTTCTCAACCCTCACTTTGCGGTTGCAGGGACCCGCGTCGCAGTCAAGGAAAGGGGTTGAGGTTGTTGGGCTTGATGTGGATGATTGGGACCACGATAAATTTTCAACCGCTTTAACATTTTCGCACGAAGCCGATTCTTGGGCAACATCTTTGACACTGCCAGTTCAATCACTCTTTCCGGGCGATTTTCCAACATCCAGCGGTAACTGTAAGCCTTCAAGTTACCTAATCGCCCAGAGTGTCGGTAATGGAATTTTTGGTCCAATTTTTTGCCCGTTAATTTCACCTTCTCCGCATTGACGACGATGACGAAATCACCGATGTCCAAATTGGGTTGCCATTGGGGCTTATGCTTGCCCATCAAGATGCGGGCAATTTCGCTGGCGAGTCGCCCCAAAATTTTCCCTTCAGCGTCAACGACCCACCATTGACGCTTTACAGTTTTAGGGTTAATCCAAGTTGTTTTGTTCGCCATAAGCAAACTTCCCCCTTTACGCTTTTACGGTGTTGTTGGTTGAATCCCTCTTTGCTGCATTGACATCTCTAACAATCGCCGCAAATGAGCAACTTCTTCCCTCAACTGTTCCGTTTGGGCTTCAACGACTTTTTGCCTCGTTTGGGTCTCTTTAATCATCTCCACGACATCTAACCGATCTAAAACGCGCTGCAAAACCATTTGAGTGTGCCTTTGTCCCTCCAGCAACTCCGTGATAGACTGCCAAACTTTTGAGAACTCTTCCGCTGTTTGTTGCTGAAAGGCTAAAATTTGTTGCTGCATAGCAGCGAAACGCTCATCCATCTGCTTTTGTAGAGCAGTGAAGCGTTCATCGTTTTGCCGTTGCATTGCTTCCATCTGTCGCTGCAGACCTTGAATGAGTTCACCGTGATGTTGCAAAGTGACTTGAATTGCCTTCAGTTCAGGAACGAGTAAATCCTGAATGACCTGCCTTAGTCCTTCCACGAAACTTCTTGGGTTGTCAGAATGCTTCTCTTCCCCTTTCTGCCTCGCCATGATCGGTGCGCCTCCTTTTGCTATACTTGACCTGCATTAAGCACAGACCGTGCGGCGGTGCAGTCTTACCTGCGACCGAACGGTCACGAGCCTCAAGGATAGAGTGCATTTCTTCGGGTTTCCTTTGTCCCAATCCAATTTCAACCAACGTCCCCACAATGATGCGAGCCATGTGGTAGAGGAAAGAGTTGGCTTCCATAGTGATTGAGATAACACCGTCACGCTTGACAACAGCGATTCGTTTCATTTCCCTAACTGTAGAGCCCAAATCGCTACCGCTGGCGTGAAAGGAGGCAAAATCATGAACTCCGAGCAAATATTGCGTAGCTTGTTCCATCGCTTCCGCGTTCAGCGGTTCAGATATGTGCCAAGCATATCGCCGAAGCAACACCGACGGTGTCGGACGGTTGTCAACCAGGTAACGATAAACGCGACTGGTAGCATCAAAACGAGGATGAAAGTTAGGGCTCACTTGAGTTGCTTTTTTGGCGACGATGTCCGATGGCAATAGTAAATTAAGGGCTAAAGACAATCGTTCAACTGGAATAGGGCAACTTGTCCAGAAACTGACGACTTGTCCCTCAGCGTGAACTCCTGTGTCTGTTCTTCCTGCTGCTTTAACCCTGACAGGATGCCTTAAAAAAGTTGTCAAGGTGCGCTCCAACTCCTCTTGAACAGTCCTCAACCCTCTTTGACTCTGAAAGCCGTGAAAATCTGTGCCATCGTAACCGATAACTAACTTGATGTGCTTCATAGGCGTTTGCAGGTTACGCCTTCAAATGCGTTAAGTTTACTCCACGAGCATCAAGACAGCTTCCTGAGCAGCGTCACCTCTTCGCACACCAGCTTTGATGACACGGGTATAGCCTCCGTTTCGGTCTTTGTATTTAGGTGCGATTTCTCGGAAAAGTTTTGTGACAACTTGACGGCGCAAAGGATTGGGGATGTAATCGGCAACAAGGCGGCGAGCAGCGACGGAGTCTTCTTTAGCGATGGTGATCAGTTTCTCCGCAATTCGCTGCGCCGCTTTCGCTCGTGTATAGGTTGTCTCAATTTTCTCGTTGATGAAAAGGGATGCAACCAAGTTCCTCAACATGGATTTTCGGTGGGAGGGGAATCGCCCAAGTAGTTTGTAGTCCTTCTTGTGGCGCATCTTTCAATCACCCCATTCCTCTCGTAAGTAGTAACCGAGTTCTCGCAACTTTTCCTCTACCAGTTGCAAAGATTGTTCCCCAAGACCTGAAACCCGTTCCAAAAGTTCCTCGCGAGTGTAACTTGTCAACTCTTGTATTGTCGTGATGCCATTTCTACGAAGCACATTGACGATACGGGTTGGCAACCCCAACCGCTCTATTGGTTCACCTGAGGGCATTCCACCTTCACCCTCAACACCTAACTCCTGCAGGACAAACTGTCTTGCCATGCCCAACGGTTGGAATAACCTCAAGTGCTCAATGAGCAGTTGCGCCGCTTCCACTACGGCTTGGTCAGGTTCAACTGCTCCGTTTGTCCAAACTTCCAAGATCAGCCTATCGTAGTCGCTGCGAATACCGACGCGCATTGGTTCAACTATGAAGTTGACTTTCTTCACTGGAGAGAAGATTGCGTCAACAGGGATTGTGCCTAACGGGAGTTTGGACCTGTCAACTCTTTCCAGAGGCAAATAACCTTTACCAACTCTAATGGTCAACTGCATGTCCAAAGAAGCCTTATTGTCTGTCAAGGTTGCGATGCGAACTTCCGGATTGGCGACTTCAAAGCCGTATGGCATTTGAATGTCGGCACCTGTGACTTCACCCACACCACGAACTTGAATTCTCGCAGTGTAAGGCATTCTTGGGTTAATGGTTGGTAAGGGGCGGATAGCAACTTCTTTCAGGTTCAGGACAATTTCAAGGACATCCTCTTTGACGCCTGGGATGGTGGTGTATTCGTGGGAAGCACCTTCAATCCAGACTTCTGTAATTGCTGCTCCCAAAATGTCATTGAGTAATATCCGGCGCAAAGCGTTCCCGAGAGTAGTCCCCAGCCCTGGTTCAAGGGGAGCGATTTCGTATTTCGCGTAACGGTCTTCCCTCACCGATTCTTTGATTTGCGGCATCACTAACAGTCCTTCCATCGCCAACATAGTGAATTCACCTCCGTCACTTTGACATCAAGCTTTGAACTGCAGCGAATCTCAATAGTTCGGATTGCATCGGGCTCAAATTGATTATCGTGAGTAGAACTCAACGACCAAGTTCTCGTCAACAGGGACATCAATTTGATCACGGGTTGGTAGGCTCAGAACCCGTCCAGTTAAAGTATTTGTGTCGCGACTTAACCACGAAGGGACTGTCCAGTCCCCTCGCACCTCAATTGAGTGTTGGATATCGGGATTATCCCCCATGTCTTCTTTGACGGCAATGACATCCCCCACATCAACCAAGTAAGAGGGGATGTCAACAGTTTGTCCGTTCACAGTAATGTGTCCGTGCACGACCAACTGTCGGGCATGATTACGCGAAAGGGCGAAACCCAAGCGATAAACAACATTGTCAAGTCGTCGCTCTAGTAATCGCAAGAAGTTTTCACCGGTGTTACCTGGCATTTTGGTCGCCATCTCAAAGTAGCGGATGAATTGTTCCTCTCGGACATTGTAAATTCGGCGAAGTTTTTGCTTCTCCCTCAAACGTTTGCCATATTCGGTCTGTTTCCTTCTCAATCCACCGTGTTGTCCTGGTGGATTTCTCCTCCTGTCCAAGACACACTTCGTCAGACACCTTTCTCCCTTCAAGAACAACTTAGCGCCTTCTCTTCTACACAAACGACAAACAGGACCGATGTAGCGTCCCATGCAGTATTTCGCCTCCTTGCATATCTAAACTCTTCTTCGCCCCGCTGGTCGGCAACCGTTATGGGGCGTGGGTGTGATATCTTTGATTGTGCCAATTTCAAAACCCAAGGCTTGTAAAGCCCGAACCGCCGTGTCACGCCCAGGGCCGGGTCCTTTGACCAAAATGTCCAACTTTTTAACCCCCATATCCATTGCCTTCTTGCCAGCTGTTTGAGCTGCCAATTGAGCGGCATAAGGAGTTCCTTTCTTCGTTCCCTTAAACCCGGCGGTTCCACCACTTGCCCAAACCAATGTATTGCCTTGTGGGTCGGTAATGGTCACGATTGTGTTGTTGTAAGTTGACTGTATGTGGGCGATAGCGTTGGTTATTACTCTTCTTTCCCTTCGCCTTCTTTGCCCTCTTCTCGTTGCCCTTTTCTGAGCCATTAATTTCGCACCTCCATTTCAAAGGTGTTAAAGTTTGCCATGCTGTTTAGACGATGTTCAGGTTTTCAGTTTTTTAGATGACGGTTGGCGATTAGCCTTTCTTCTTTGACCGCTTTCCTTTCTTTGTCCCAACAGTTTTTCTTGGACCTTTTCGTGTTCTCGCATTTGAGCGAGTTCGTTGCCCACGAACGGGCAGACCCGCCAAATGCCTTCGTCCCCTGTAACATCCGATGTCAATGAGGCGCTTGATGTTTTCGGCGACCTCGCGACGCAGGTCTCCTTCAACCTTGTAGTTGCGTTCAATGTAATCTCGCAACTTCGCCAATTCTTCGTCGCTCAACTCTCCCAATTTCCTCATGGGGTCAATCCCGACAGCTTCACAGGCTTTAATAGCCAGCGTCCGTCCTAACCCATAGATGTAAGTCAGTCCGACAAACAAACGCTTGTTGTCAGGGATGTCAACGCCAGCAATGCGTGCCATCCTTTAGTCACCTCACTTACCTTGCCTTTGCTTGTGTTTTGGGCGCTCACAGATGACATAAATGCGTCCTCTCCTTCGGATGATTTTACACTTGTCACACATCTTCTTCACAGACGGTCTCACTTTCATTTTCGTCTCCTCCTAACAGCAGTTTGGTCGTTACCCTACTCGGTAAACGATTCTACCTCTGGTTGGGTCATAGGGCGAAATTTCAACTTTCACTCTGTCACCTGGGACAATGCGAATGAAATGAACTCGCATTCGTCCCGAAACATGAGCTAACACCACTTGCCCGTTGTCCAAAACGACTTTAAATGTTGCATTTGGCAATGCTTCTTTGACTGTCCCTTCAACCTCAATTGTTTGTTCTTTCGGCATCTTCCTAGCCTCCCATGTTCTCTTCCAAATTTCGTCAAAATTAGCCCCGCCAAAGATCATCCTCACCATTGGGACCGAGTGTCAAGATGAGCGGTTCACCGTCCGCTGAAATTGCAATCGTGTGTTCAAACTGAGCAGCCAAACTCCCATCTTGCGTTACAACCGTCCACTTGTCCTCCAAAACTTTAACGCGGAAATCTCCTGCTGTCACCATCGGTTCAATGGCAAAGGTCATACCAGGCACTAAGACAATTTTTTTAAGTCGCGGTTCAGTAAAGTTTGGAATCTCTGGTGCTTCGTGCAGATACCTTCCAACTCCGTGTCCGACAAGTTCTCGGACAACAGAGAAGCCATGACTTTCAACCCAATCTTGTATGGCTGAGGCTATATCCCAAACGGTGTTGCCTGCCTTCGCTTGTTCTATGCCTTTGTAAAGTGCCTCAGATGTCACTTTTAAAAGTTTGCGAGCCAAAGGGCTAATTCGCCCCGCTCCAACGGTTATGCCGGTGTCAACATGCACACCCTTATAGAACACACCTAAATCAATTCCGACAATGTCACCTTCCCGAAATTTTCGGTCGGTGGGAATTGCATGGACGACAGCATCATTAATAGCGATGCAAGTGGCGGCGGGATAGTTTCGGTAACCTTTGAAAGACGGAACTGCTCCCATCTTGCGAATTACCGATTCGGCAATAACATCTAAGTCTTTCGGCGTCACTCCAGGCTGAACCGCTTCCTTTGCCTCTTTCAAAGCATAGTAAGCGATAACGCCTGCTTCCCTCATCCGAGCAATCTCTTCGGGCGATTTCAAAAAGAGTTTTGGTTGTTGTTTTGGTTTCGCTGTTACTTTACTCATGCCAATGTCACCTTTTTCAAGCGACCGTAAACCTCATTCGGTTCCCCAGAGGAACAAACTTCAACCAAAATGCCTTTTGTTCGGTAGTAATCCACCACAGGCTCTGTTTGTTCCCTGAAAACAGCCAATCTTTTTCGGATAACTTCAGGTTTGTCGTCATCCCGTTGAATCAATTGAGTCCCACATTCATCGCAAATTTCGTCCTTTTTTGGCGGTTTGGATTTGAGGTTGTAAATTGCTTGACAATTTGGGCACACCCGTCTGGAAGATAGACGCTCAACAATTTCATCGTCACTCAAAGTCAGCAAAACCGCTGCTCTCACCTTCCAGCCTAACTTTTGCGTCATCTCATCCAAAACTTGCGCTTGTGCGAGGGTGCGTGGATAGCCGTCCAACAGCAAAGGTCTATCCGAACCTTGAAGGACTTCTCCAACGACCCCGTGCATCACTTCATCTGGGACGAGTAACCCCTTTTCCATGTAAGCCTTTGCTTGAATTCCGACAGGAGTTTGTTTTTGGACGGCTTCGCGTAATAGATCACCTGTGGCAGCGTATCGCCAACCATTTTCCTCTGCCCACCTCTGCCCATGAGTCCCCTTCCCTGCACCCGGCGGCCCGAGCAACACGATAATTTCCCTTCGTTCCGACATTTGGCGATCCCCCTTATGTGCAGTGTGTTTCGGATTCTCAAGGAGATGAGGTTGGCGAGATTCCACTATGACACAAAAGCACATGCCCTAATTCCCTCAACTGACGCACCTCTTCTTCCAAATGTTCCGCCCGTTCCTCCACCATTTGCTGCTTTGCCCTTTTCTCCTTCAATTCCTCGCTAATATCCAAACGCTCTAACATCTGACGCAAAGCCACCTGTGTTTCTCTGCTTGATTCAAGAAGCAACCTTTGTGTCTCACGAATTTGAGCGAATTGCTCGTCCAATGCTATTTGCATTTGCCTGTTTTCTTCAAGGATTTGGCTCAAGACTTGCCATATCCTTTCAAATTGCTCATTGTAGTGGCGCTCGGATGCTTTTTGTCGCTCTAAAATTCTTTGCAGCACTAATTGGGTGTGGTGTTGCGTTTCAAAAAGTTGGGTCAAGGATTGCCAGATACGGGTAAACTCTCCGGCAGTTTGTCGTCTATGCTCATGCAACTCTGTCTTCAAACCTTCAACTCGAACTTGCAATGCTTTCAACTCAGTCGCTAACAAATCTTGGATGGCTTGTCTAAACCCACTCACTATGCCTTTAGGGTTTTCTGTTGTCGGTTTGCCTTTCCTTTGAGCCACTTCCATTTCACCTATCCTCACCGTTTGCTACTTGATGAAGGTTTCATACTGGCGCAACAGCAACTGGGCTTCAAGTTGCTTCATTGTCTCAAGGGCGACGCTGACGGCAATCAAGACGGAAGTGCCTCCGACGAGACTGAACTGTGATTCTGGTATTCGTGTCCATGATGGAACGAGGAACTCAAGCATTGCAACAATTGCAAGGAACAATGCTCCAGCGAAAGTTATACGAGTTGCTACTCGGTCAATGTATTCAACCGTTTGATGTCCTGGTCGTATTCCAGGAATCACGCCTCCCCACTTTCGCAAATTGTCGGCGATTTCGTCTGGACGGTAAATGATTGCTGCATAGAAGTAGGTGAAAACGATGACCATGACACCGTAAAGGAGCAAACCGAACCAACTTCCACCTGGTGTGAACCAATGTTGGATGATAGAACGGACTTGAACCATGTCAATAGTCCAACCGACAAACGGGACAGTGACCTTAATCGGGAAGAAAGAGACAAAGGTGACAGGAAAACTGACGACGGCAAGCCCGAAGATAATTGGGATCACGCCACCAATGTTGACTGGAATTGGAAGGTAACTTGTTACACTGCCTAATCTGTTTCCGACCATCCTTCTGGTGTAAGTGACGGGGATTCGTCGCTGCGATTGCTGGACATAGACGATGAAGACAAGGGTGAAACCGAACAAAGCGAAGAGCATTAAAACACTGCCCCAAGGTACTCCGCCCGATGCAGCACTTGAAATGACTTGTACCAATTCCCCTGGCAACCTCAAAACGATTCCAGCGAAGATAATGATAGATATCCCGTTACCAAGCCCTCGCTCTGTGATCAACTCGCCGAGCCACATCAAGAAGGCTGTTCCCGAAATCATTGACAAAATTGCCCAAGCCTGCTGCCAGATGCCCAGATCTTGCGGGAGGACGGTTCCCCCTCCAGGTAAGGGAGTATTCATGAACAGGTGGAGGTAACCGAAGCCTTGCAGGAAGGCGGAAATAATTGTCAAGTATCGGGTCAGTCTTGCTAATTTTCTCCTCCCCCATTCCCCCTCCTTCCTCCACTCCTCAAGTTTAGGGAAGGCAGCGGTTAACAACTGGACTATAATGCTACCGTTGATGTATGGTATGACACCCAGAGCGAAAATTGAGAACTTACGCAAAGCGCCGCCTGTGAACATGTTGATGAGCCCGAAGAACGGACCAGCACCTGCGCCTTGAGTGAAGAAACGTTCAATTTCGCTGGTGTCTATGCCAGGAACAGGGATGTGAGAGCCGAAGGCATAGACAGCCAGAGCGAACAAAAGGAATTTAAAGCGGCGCTGCAAATCTGGAACCTTTAACGCCGTCAACGCATTTTGGATCAAGTTACTTCCCCTGTCTGGTCTCACCATCATAGTTAAATCACCACTGCTTTTCCGCCTACTGCTTCAATTTTCTCTTTTGCGGACTTGCTAAAATGATGAGCGTAAACGGTCAAGGGCTTCGTTAATTCGCCCTCTCCCAAAATCCTGACTCCATCTTCAATGTCGTCAATAATGCGGCGCTTAACAAGTTCTTCAGGAGTTACTACTTCTCCCGCTTCAAATTTTCCTTCCAGTTGCTTGATATTGACGATGGCGTAATGTTTTCGGAAAGGTTCAATGGGCATTGCCTTCTTGCTCTCACCACGCAGTTTTGGGGCTCTTTTGTAAAGTGGATTTTGTCCTCCCTCAAACCAAGGTGGAACATTTTCCCTTGCTTTTTGCCCTTTGGTTCCTCTCCCCGCTGTTTTCCCTTGTCCAGCAGAGATACCTCTGCCAACTCTCTTCTTTCGCTTTTTTGAGCCTAGTGCGGGCTTAAGTTCATGAAGCATAACCATTTCAGTTCTGCCCTCCTTCCATTACTTCCTGCCAACTAACAAGGTGAGCAACTTTGCGAATCATTCCCCTCACTGACGGGTTATCAGGCAAGGTGACCGTTTTCCCGATTCTGTTCAAACCCATTGCCTTGACAGTTGCTTTTTGATCCTTAGGACAACCTATAGGACTACGCACCAAGGTCACTTGGAGAAGTTTTTTGCTGGGCATGTTCTTCAAGCCACCTCCGAAGTTTTCTTGGTATAGGTAAGTCGCGGACCGATTTGTTACGCATTTGTGCGATTTCCTGAGGAGAGCGCAAACGGCGAAGCGCATCCAAAGTCGCTTGAACGACATTGATCGGGTTACGAGAGCCGTAAACTTTAGTCAAGACATTTCGGATACCTGCTAACTCCAGAACCGCACGGACAGGTCCACTCGCAATGACACCTGTTCCCGGTGCTGCGGGCTTGAGGAGGACTTTCGTTGACTTCATCTCTCCCCAAACCTCGTGAGGGATTGTATCTCCAAGCATAGGAACAGTAACTAATTCACGCTTCGCCTTCTCAGAGGCTTTACGGATTGCCTCAGGAACACCCGAGGCTTTACCGATGGCAGCACCAACCTTTCCGCGCCCGTCTCCGACGACGACCAATGCGCGGAAGGACATTCGCTTGCCACCTTCCATAACTCGCGAAACTCTCCTGATTTCAATTGTTCGCTCTTCAAAACTCACATGTTCGTGCAGTTCCATCCTTTTGCCCTCCTTTGCGTTTCAGATAAACCGCAATCTTGTGACTGATGGGTCAATGATGATTCCTTCACGCTCCATGTCCAGTTTAAGGCGCCACGCTTGCATTGTTTTAGGACCGATAATGACATCTTCAGAAAGGTCTTCCAGCACCAGAAACTCGTCGGAAAAACGGTAACCATCAATCCCAAAATCCAGCACAACTCGTTCCCTGACTGTCATTGTTGCCCCTCGTTGTGCCATTTCAAAAGACATCGGTTGAGGTAGAGGTTCAAGGGTTGCCAATCTTTCAGCGATATCTCTGGGGATAAACGAGTAACTTGCTCCGGTGTCAAAGAGCCCATTCGTTTCGTGCTCTCCTCTTGAACCGACCAAACGAATTTGCTTGGTAATTATGCCCATTGATAGACACCTCACTTTGTCAAACGAACCGCAACCTTGTTACGGAAGGGTCAATTATGATGTCTTCTCGTTCCATGTCCAACTTCAATCGCCATTTTTGCATTGTCGCAGCACCTATGATGAGTTCGTCAGAGAGATTATCAAGCACCAAAAACTCATCAGAGAAGCGGTAACCGTCAATCCAAAAATCTAAAACCACCCTTTCCCTCGCTTTCACAACCATTCCTTGCTCTGCCATTTCAAAAGACATCGGTTGAGGTAGAGGCTCAAGGGTTGCCAATCTTTCAGCGATATCTCTGCGGATAAACGAGTAACTTGCTCCGGTGTCAAAGAGCCCATTCGTTTCGTGCTCTCCTCTTGAACCGACCAAACGAATTTGCTTGTAAATGATGCCCATTATAGGGTTCACTCCTGCTAAAACTCCAACCCTGCCTCTCTTGCTGCATCGGCGAGTGCTTTAACCCGTCCGTGATACTTATGACCACCTCGGTCAAAAGCGACTTGTCTGATTCCTAACTCTAATGCTCGCTTTGCAATTAATTTGCCAACTTCAATCGCTTGTTGATTTTTTGTGAGCCCTTTCATTTTGTCTCTGAGTTCCTTGTCCAGCGTTGAAGCGGAGCAGAGAGTTCGTCCAGTCGTGTCGTCAATGATTTGAGCGTAAATGTGTTTAAGGCTGCGAAAGACGGAAAGTCTCGGTCGTTCTGGCGTTCCGATAATCCGTTTTCTGATTCGCAAATGTCGTCGCATTCTTCTCTCTTGTCTCGTTTCATACTTGACAGCCATAGTTTCGTTCCCTCCGCACAAAGGTTCAGATTACTTTCGTCCTTTTGCTGCTTTCCCTAGTTTGAGTCTGACGATTTCATCGGCGTATCTTATGCCTTTGCCTTTGTAAGGGTCTGGTGGTCGGATGGCGCGAATTTTTGCTGCTACATTTCCGACCAATGCTTTGTCAATTCCGCGAACTATGATTCGTCCACATAGGTAATCGTTTTGTGGGCTTGCAGTTTGGGGCTGAACTTCAAAGGTTATACCTTCTGGTGCATCAAAGACAACTGGGTGGGAATAACCGACGTTCAAAATGATTTGGGTTGGCGATTTTTGCTCAACACGATAACCCATCCCCCGCACCTCAAGCACCTTCTCAAACCCCTTGGTGACGCCTTCAACCATGTTGGCAATTAAGGAGCGATAGAGACCGTGAAAGGCTCGGAATTGGCGATGGTCATTGGGTCGCTCAACGATGATTTGCCCGCTTTCCATTTTCACAATCATTTGAGGGTGAATGGATTGTCGCAATTCACCCTTTGGTCCTTTCACCACAACTGTGTGGTCTTCAATGGTAAGAGTTACTCCTTCTGGAATTGGAATCGGTTTTCTTCCCACTCTTGACATGGCATATCGCCTCCGTTAAAGAACTGAATCCAACGTTCGCTTACCAAACATATGCCAAGATTTCCCCACCTATACCTTTTCGGCGTGCTTCACTATCGCTCATGACGCCTTGACTTGTTGAGAGTATGGCAATTCCCAGACCTGCCATCACTCTCGGGATTTGGTTTTTGCGTGCGTAAAGGTGGCGTCCGGGCTTGCTTACCCTCTTGACACCAGTAATAGCAGGTTTAGGTGGGTGACCATCAATATATCGCAGTTTGACAATTAAAATCCCCTGCTTAATGATACCTCGCTTTTTGGGATGGTCTATCAACTTTTCGTCAAACAGTCGCTTAATAGTCCTCAAGGCTCTCTCTACATCCCTTGTAAGGTTGAAACCTCGCTTTCTTAGAGCATCAACAAGATCAAAGTCTCGGCTTTTTAGGAAGGCAGGGGAAACTACCTTCCGCCCCAAAGCCTGATCCAAAATTTGCAACCCTTTCGCAAGTTCTTGTTCGGTAATGGTGCGGTAATTGGAAATGTATCCCTCTCGCTTCAGGGTATCAGCGACAGCCACTTTAAATTTGGACAGTGGCATCCAAACTTCTTCGTGACCAGCCTTGTAAGCGTTTCGGATTCGTGTCAACATGTCTCCCATTGGGTCATTGACTACGGGCATACCCTTTTCCCTCCTATGCAACGCTCCTTTTCTGTCAACATTTTCACCAACTTGCTTTCCTAACGCCAGCGATTAAGCCTCTACTTGCCAACTCTCGTAGGCAGATACGGCAAAGTCCAAACCTTCGGGTATAAGCCCTTCCCCGTCCACACCTGCGACATCGGTTCTTTTTACGGACTTTGAATTTTGGCTCTTTCATGAACGCTTTGACAATGTGACACTTTCGCGGCATTCCTTCGCCCTCCTTCTTCTTTCAGAACCAATTAGTTCCCTTCGAGAAGCGGGAATCCAAGTTCCTTAAGCAAAACTGCAGCCTCCTCGTCTGTTTTTGCGGTTGTCACTACCGTTATGTTCATTCCCCGAACTTTGTAAATATCATCGTAAGTTAGTTCGGGGAAAATCAATTGCTCTGGGATGCCCAAGTTGTAGTTTCCATGTCCGTCAAAAGCGTTTGGGGACAAGCCTTTGAAGTCACGGATTCGTGGCAACGCAGCGTTAATGAGCCTGTCCAAGAATTCCCACATCCTGTCACGGCGCAAAGTTACTGCGACAGCGATAGGTTGCCCTTTCCTAAGCCTAAAGCCAGCAATTGCCCGCTTCGCTCGCTTGACAACAGGTTTTTGTCCCGTTACGAGGGAGACCTCCTTGACAGCAGATTCAATAGCACGGGCATCCTCCTTCCCGTCGCCTATGCCGACATTGATGACCACTTTCGTAATTTTCGGGACTTCCATAATGTTTTTGTAACCGAACCTTTCCATCAATCTCGGCACAACCTCTTGCAAGTAACGCACTTTCAGTCTCGGCACATGTTTTCCATTTCCTGTCGCGGGGACCTGTGTTGCCTTTTCTTTTTCCTTGCGAGCCATAGAGTTTCACCTCGTTCGTCAGTTTCCTTGTTCTGTCTTCCTCATCTCCGGTTCAGATAGCATCTACGATTTCACCACACCGTTTGCACGCCCTCGCTTTCCTTCCGTCTTCCAAGAACCTCATTTTTACTCTCGTTGGTTTGTCGCAGTGAGGGCAAACTAACATGACTTTTGAACGATGGATGGGAGCGGGTTTCTGAATTCGTCCACCTTGCATCAACCTTCCCATCTGTCGTTGATGCTTCCAGGCAAGGTAGATGCCTTCAACGATCAGCCTATTCTCTTTTGGCAAAACCCTGATCACCCGTCCCCTCTTGCCTCGCCACAAAGCGCTACCTGAGATGACTTGAACGATGTCTCCTCGTTTGATGTTCATTTTCCATCTTGTTTGTTCCTTTGCTTTCTTTGCCATTTCAGACGACCTCCGGTGCTAACGAAAGGATTTTAAGGAACCCAGCCCGCAGTTCACGAGCAACTGGACCGAAAACGCGGGTGCCAATAGGATTTTTGTTTTTGTCAATGAGAACGGCTGCGTTCTCATCAAAACGAACATAACTTCCGTCAGGGCGACGGATTCCGCGAACGGTTCGGACAATTACTGCCTGAACAACTTGCCCTTTCTCTACGGAAGCGCCCGGAATTGCGTCCTTGACAGAAGCGACAATGATGTCGCCGATGTTTCCATAGCGGGCGTTGCCTCGCAAAACGCGAATGCATTGAATGACTCTCGCACCAGAATTGTCAGCGACCTTTAATTTGGACATTGGCTGCACCATGACAGTTCCCTCCATTCTCCGCTATCTGTACTCAAT
>FMJZ01006068.1_pt1 | contig 26422 bp, 20 predicted proteins | sample 1987881 | NCBI WGS metagenome assembly FMJZ01 (sample SAMEA4378227, study PRJEB15110) | soil metagenome | biome: soil; feature: Field; material: Soil | place: India | collected 2015-03-11 | depth 0 m
AAAAAAATCGACTCTATTTGATCAGACCTTTTAATTTAAGATACTCTTTTGCAACTTCTCTTTCATCCTTTCCCAAAACATCAACCTGATAATTTAAGTCTGTTATATCCTCTGTTTTTAAAACTTTTGTTAAAGGTTCCAAAATTTTTTCTATTTCAGGATATTTTTCAAAAACTTCTTTTCTTATAGAAAATGCAGGGTTATATATTGGAAAGAAATTTTTGTCATCTTCCAAAACAAAAAGATTATATTTTTTAAGTTGACCATCTGTTGAAAAAACCATTGCAACATCAATACCTTTTGTTTTATCAACAATTGCAGGGTAAGTTAGCCCTATATCCATTGTTACTATATCACTTTTTGAGTATTTCATTTCATAAAACTTTGATAGAGCATCAAAACCATCTGGTCTTTCATAAAACTCATGATCTATCGCAAATTTAACCTTTCCAGGATTTTTATTAACATACTCTGCAAGAGAAGATAGGGTTTTTCCAAATTTTTCTTTATCCTCTTCTCTTATGGCAAGCGCATAAGTATCATTAAAATCAATTCTATTTATCCAAACTATACCATTTTTCTCATCATATTTTTTAACTTCATTAAAAAGTTCAATTGGGTCTCTAATTAAATAATCTTTTTTAAAAAATGCAGACCAAGCAGTTCCAGTATATTCAAAATATCCATCGATCTGTTTGTTTAAAAGTGCTTCTCTAATAACAAAAGTTTGCATTCCAAAATTTTCTTTTACCTTAAAACCATTTTCTTGAAGAAGAGTAGATGCAAGATATCCTAGAATGTATCCCTCTGTAAATGCTTTTGCCCCAAGAGTTATCTCTTTAATCTCTGTTTTCTTAGTGCAACCATAAAAAGAAAAACTTATTATAAAAATTAATAATAAAATTGTTAAAACTTTTTTCATAAATCCTCCTTAATTTAAAATAATATCATAATTGAAAAATTTTTTCAAAAATTTTCTTACCACCTAATAATTTTTTTCTCTAATTTCTCTAAAATGTAATCGAATAAAATAGCGAGAAGTGCAATTATTATTCCTCCAATCCAAAGCATGTCAAACCTTCTAACTCTTAAACCAATTAATATTATTTTTCCTAAGGTATCAACACCAATTACTGTTGCAACAGTTGCTGTTGCAATATTTATTGTAATTGATGTTTTAATTCCTGATAAAATTCCTTTAAGTGCTATTGGAATTTCTATTTTTCTTAAAATCTCAAAATTTGTGAGCCCCATTCCTCTTCCTGCCTCAATTACTTCTTTAGGGATAATTTTAATTGAGGATAAAGTGTTATAAGTTATTGGTACAATTGAATAAAGAAAAAGTGCTAATACTGCTGTTTTTAATCCGATTCCAGTGTATGTAAAAAGAAGTGCGATAAAAGCAACACTTGGAATTGATTGAAGAGTTCCAAAAAAGTTTAAAATAATCTCCCCAATTTTAAGCACCTTTTCTCTTGAAAATATAATTCCTATAATAACACCAAAAAAAATTGCAGGTATAGTTGATAAAAATGTCACTAAAAGGTGATTTTTTGTTAAATTTAAAATATCATAAAAGTTACTTATTAGATAATTCATCCTCTTTCTCAAAAATTTTAATCATATCATCTAATCTAACATAACCCATAAAACCCCTCTCCATACATTTTACAATTGCAATTTTTTCTCCCTTATTCAATAGGAGAATTATTGTTTCAAGTAAATTTTCATTTTCATTAATTAAAATGATATTTCTAATGCATTTTCTTCCCTTTAAAAACTCATCTTTTAAAACATAATTTATCACTTTATCTTGATCTTTTATTAAGAATACACTTTCATTAAAATTCTCTATTTTTTCTAATTCACTTTTTTCAATAATTTTAAAATCTTTTTTCAAAAAATTTGAAACTTTTTTCAAAGACATAACAAGAAGTTTTCTGTTTCCACCTAAAAGTTCTTCAACAAAAGAGTTTTTAGGATTTTTCAATATATTTTCTGGCTTATCAAATTGAACCATCGAACCCTCTTTCATAACAAGGATTTTATCCCCAAGTTTAATTGCTTCAATAATATCATGTGTTACAAAAACGACTGTTTTCTTTAAAGTTTTTTGAATTTCAATGAAAAAATCTTGAAGTGCTTTTCTATTTATCGGGTCAATTGCTCCAAATGGCTCATCCATAAGAAGAATATCTGGGTCTCCAGCAAGTGCCCTTGCAACACCAACCCTTTGTTTTTCACCACCAGAAAGTTCCTTAGGATATTTATTAAGATAATCAAGAGGAAGATTTATTAGTTCCATCATCTCATACACTCTTTTTTCAATTTTTTTCTTATTCCAACCTAAAAGATTTGGAATAAGAGAAATGTTTTGAAAGATTGTATAGTGTGGAAAAAGACCAACCTCTTGAATTACATAACCTATACTTCTTCTCAAAGAGATTTCATCAAAATCAAAAATAGATTTTTTATTTATAAAAATTTCTCCCTGAGTTGGCTCAATCAACTTGTTTATCATTTTAAGTGTTGTTGTTTTTCCACAACCAGATGGTCCAATGATTATAGAAATTTCACCAATATTAAATTCAAAACTTAAGTTTTTAACAACAAAACTCTCTTTATACCTTTTTGAAACATTTTTAAATTCAATCATATTCTAACTCCTTTTGGAGTTAAAAATTTCTCTAAGAAATATAAAATATAATTTATTAATATACTTAATAAAGAGATCAAAAAAACTCCTGTTAATATCATATTTTTATTGCTTCTCTCAATTCCTTCAAAAATAAAATATCCAAGGCCACCTGCTCCAATTAAAAATGAGACTACTCCAACTCCAATTCCTAAAACAAATCCAACTCTAATTCCAGCCATAAGATATGGAACTGCAAGAGGAAAAATGACTTTAAATATTATTTCTCTGTTTTTCATTCCCATTCCCATTGCACTTTCAATTATTCCTTTGTCAATATTTATAATTGCAGTATAAGTGTTTCTTGTTATAGGAAGAAGAGTATATATAAAAAGAGCTATAATTGCAGGAATTTTTCCAATTCCTATTTTTAGTGGGGATAAAATCACAATTAAAATTCCAAAAAGAGAAAGAGATGGAATTGTAAAAAGAGTACTTATAATTTTCAAAACAAAACCTGCTAATTTTTCATTTTTAGAAATCAGAACTCCAATTAAAATACCAAAAAAAATAGACAATAATAGAGATATAGATACAATATGAAAATGTTCAAGAGTTCTTGAAAAAATTTTATCCAAGTTTTTATATAGATAATCCATTTTTTATAAACTTATCAAATTTAAAATTTTTGTCAAGAGAATTTTATTTTGATACAATGGTTTTAGAATCTTATATTTTTATAGGAAAGGAGAGAATATGAAAGTAATAATAGTTGGTGGTGTTGCTGGTGGAGCAACTTGTGCAACGAGAATAAGAAGGTTAAAGAGTGATGCAGAGATTAAAATTTATGAGAGAGATTATTTTATATCTTATGCAAATTGTGGAATTCCATATTATATTGGTGGTCTTGTTCCAAGAGAGAGGCTTTTTGTTACAACTCCAGATGATATGAAAAAAAAATATAACATAGATGCATACACAAGGCATGAGGTAATAAAAATTTTCCCTCAAGAGAAAAAAGTTTTAGTTAAAAATTTGGAAACTCAAGAAGAGTTTGAAGAGTATTATGACTTCTTAGTTTTATCTCCTGGTGCTTCACCTTTAAAACCAAAAATTCCAGGGATTGAATCTTCAAAAATTTTCACTTTAAGAACAATCGGAGATGCAGATAAAATTGTGGAGCAAATAGATAGTGGAAAAAAAGAAGCAACGGTTGTTGGAGGAGGATTTATTGGAATTGAGGTTACAGAAAATTTGGTAAGAAAAGGGGTTAAGGTTAATTTAGTTGAAGCACTTCCTCAGGTTTTATCTTTTCTTGATAAAGATTTAATATCTTACATTCATGATGAAATTGAATTAAATGAGGTAGATCTTTTTTTAGGTTCTGCTGTAAAAGAGTTTAAAGAAAAAGACGAAAAAATAGAAACAGTTTTAGAAAATGGAGTGGGAATATCAAGTGATTTTGTAATTTTTTCAATTGGTGTAAGACCCGAAATCACTCTTGCGAAAGATGCAGGTCTTTTGATTGGTGAAACAGGTGGAATTTTGGTAGATGAATTTATGAGAACATCTGAACCAAATATTTTTGCAATTGGAGATGCGGTTGAGATAGTAAATTTTGTTTCAGGAACAAAAACAAGAATTCCTCTTGCAGGTCCAACTCACAAACAGGCAAGAGTTGCAGCGGATAATATTTGCGGAATAAACTCAAAATATCTTGGTTCAATGGGAACAGCAATTGTTAAAATTTTTAATATAACTGGTGCTTCAACTGGATTAAACTCCCAAACTTTGGAAAAATTAGGAATCAATTATAAATTTGAATGTCTCTCAACTTTAAATCATGCAGGTTACTTCCCAGATGCATATCCACTTTATATAAAAGTTTTTTATGAAGCAAAAACTGGAAAAATATTAGGAGGGCAAGCAGTAGGCTTTGATGGAGTAGATACAATTATAAACTCACTTGCAACAGCAATGAGATTTAATTCAAAAATAACAGAACTAAAGGATATCGATTTTGCATATTCTCCTCAGTATGGGCATGCAAAAAATCCTCTAAACATTATTGGAACTATGGCTGAAGATGATCTTTCAGGTATTGCTCCAAAAGTTTCGATTTTCGAGATTGATGAGTTGGTTAAAAAAGGAGCAGCGCTTCTTGATATAAGAGAAAAAGAAGAGACCTTTGCAAGCAAACTCGAAAATTCAATTAACATTCCTTTGACAGAATTAAGGAATAGATTAAATGAACTCGAAAAAAATAAACTTTATATTGTGTGCTGTGGAAAAGGTCAAAGAGCATATAATGCTTTAAGACTTCTTCTAGAAAATGGATTTAATGCAAAATATCTTTCAGGTGGTTTAACATTTTACTCCTCTTGTTTTGGAGGAGAAAAAAGCACAAAAAAAGAGTTAGAGTTTAAAAAAGAAATGAGTGAAATAAAAAAAGGTGAAGAGATAGTTAAAGTTGATGCTAGAGGACTTTCTTGTCCAGGACCACTTATGAAGCTTAAAGAGACTCTTGATAAGGTTAGTGAAGGAACTTTAATTGAAGTTGAAGCAACTGATCCAGGATTTTATAATGATATAAAATCTTATGCTCAAAGCAAAGGCCTTTCACTTCTTAATCTTGAAAAAGGAAAAGCAATCAAAGCACTTCTTAAAAAAGAGAAACCTCAAGATGTTTTAGAAAAAATAACTCAAAAACAAAGAAGTGATTCAGTTTCAATAATTCTATTTTCAAATGATTTTGATAAAGTTATGGCATCTTTGATTATTGGAAATGGGGCTCTTTCTATGGGTAAAAAAGTTTCAATTTTTTGTACATTTTGGGGTTTGAATGTTTTAAGAAAGGATTTTAAGGTTCAAGTTAAAAAGAGTTTTGTTGAAAAAATGTTTGGAATGATGATGCCAAGAGGAGCAAAAAAATTGACTTTATCTAAAATGAACATGTTAGGAATTGGAACAAAAATGATCAAGGGAATCATGAAAAAATATAATGTTATGCAACCAGATGAACTTCTTGAAACTTTCATTAAAAATGGTGGAAAAATTATTGCTTGCAGTATGACAATGGATTTAATGGGAATAAAAAGAGAAGAACTCATTGATGGAATTGAAGAGGGGGGAGTTGGAACTTACCTTGCTTTTGCAGAAAATTCTACAATTAACCTTATTATTTAAAGTTATAATTTTGTCTATAACAATCAAAATTTTGTTTATGATAATATCTAAATTTGGAAATATCTTGACAAAAACAATTAAAGGTTTATAATGTATCTAAATTATAAAAATTGGAGGAGTTATGAGAAAGCTTGCGATTGTTGTTTTGATTTTACTACTATTTTTATTGCTGCAAGGGTTAAGAGTTAATGCAAAAAGTACTCCAGAACCAGATTTAGTAAATGAAGAAGAGTTTTTACAACTAAATCGAACACCTCCAGACATAACAAAAGGTGTTCCAATGCTACTTAATTATGTAGTAATTGATGGAGTAAAAATCCCAAAATATTATGCAGATTTACCGATTGTTAAAGAAGAGGGTAAAATAAGATTAATCTTAACACTTCAAGAGCCACCAGTTGTTAACAGAGGAAATCCATTCAGAATAGAATTTCAACAAGCTCAAGTTATAAATTATCTTGATTCATTAAAAATTAATTATAAAGTTGTCACAAAAACCAAAAATATCTATAATCAAATAACAATTGAAATTCCAATTAGCGAATACAAAAAACTAGAAAAAATTCCTTATGTCAGAAGAATTTCTTTTCCAAGAGTATGGAAGTTGGATTTAAGTTTTTCTGTTCCTTTAATCCAAGGCGGACAACCATCTGGTGGTCTTGGTTATACTGGTCAAGGAATTGTTGTTGGAATTGTTGATACTGGAATTGATTACAATCATCCAGATTTAGGAGGTCCAGGATTTCCAAATTCAAAAGTAATTGCAGGATACGATTTTGGTGATTGGGATAATGACCCGAGAGATTGTCAAGGACATGGAACTCATGTTGCTGGAATTGTTGCAGCAGATGGAACTCTTAAGGGTGTTGCAAAAGATGCAAAACTTGTTGCAGCAAAGATAGTAAGAGGATGTTTAGGTTCTGCAACAGGTGAATCTATTGTTGCTGCATTTGAGTATCTTACAAATTTAGGAGTTGATGTTATAAACATGTCTTTTGGTTCTGATTGTGGATTCAATCAACCAGATGACCCTGAACAGATCGCTATATCTAATGCAGTAAGAGCAGGAATTGTTGTAACAATATCAGCAGGAAACGATTATTACCAGTATTCTCCTTATATTTGGATACCAACTTTTGGAAATGGAAGATCAAGTATGGTCTATCCAGATATTGGTGTTGTAGGTGATCCATCAACAACACCAGCAGTTATTTCAGTTGCTTCTTCTGATAACTCTCGTGTAGTAGCTCCATATGCTTTAGAAACAAGTCAAACACCAAATGTAAGTATAGAGTATTTTGTTGGTAGTCCATCTCCTGATCCTGTAACTGTTTTAGGGACAACAATTTCTTATGATGTTCAATTTGTTGGTTTTGGAAACGTTCCTGAAGATTTTTCAAATTTTGTTCCTGGAAGAATTGCTTTAATGGAAAGAGGAGGTGCAACTTTTCTTACTAAAGTAAGAAACGCACAAGCTGCAGGAGCAATAGCAGCAATTGTTCATAATCACGCAACTGGTGGAGATGCTCTTCTTACTATGGCGTTAGCAAGTGATATAACAATACCTGCAATATTTATAGGACGCTCTGATGGTTTATATTTAAGAAGTTTAACATCTCCAAGAATTAGATTCACAGGATTAATGTCATCTGCTCCAGTAGCAACAGTCAATCAACCATCTGCATTTACATCTTGGGGACTAACTCCATTTATGGAAGGAAAACCAGAACTATCTGCTCCTGGTGGATTTATTTACTCAACAGTACCTGATGGTGGTTATGCAGTGTATTCTGGAACCTCGATGGCAGCACCTCATGTTGCAGGTGCAGCAGCACTTATGCTTGAGAAAGACCCAACACTTAAACCAGAGGAGATAAAAAACATTCTTATGACAACATCAACTATTTTAACAATAGCAGGTTTTCCATTTTCACCGAGATTACAGGGTTCAGGAAGAATCGATATGGTTAAAGCATTAAATGCTATAAATTATAAAGTTTTAGTATATGGAAATAACCCTAATTCTCCTTGGATTACAGGAGATAGTGAATATGCTTCATTCTTCATAGAGAAAATAAGAGTTGTAAATAGAACTTCATCTCCATTAACTTACAATTTATCAGGACGTAGAATGATTTGGTATGTAAGAAGTTACCTATATATGCATGGTACAACAGGCTTCACATTTAGAGATTTATTCTTAAATCCAATAACATCTATAACAGTTCCTGCAAATGGAAGCGTCGAGTTCTTTATGGAACTTGATATGAATTTATTCTCAGCTTTTGATAATGTTTTCGTTGATGGTTTCATATATTTAACCTCACCAGGGCCTCACCCAAGTTTAAATATTCCTTTTGCAATTCTTCATGGTGATTGGCAAGATGTATCTTATGATCATAGACAACCTACACCATTTTACACACGTAATCCTGTTATCGATCCAATTGCATACGATCCAGATGAATATTGGTGGTGGTTTGGTTATACATGGCTTTATGAACTAGTTGGTCAAACTTTTTATCCACTCGGAAGAGATTTTAACAATCAACTCCTAAGAAATAAAATAGCTATATCTCCAAATGGAGATGGTATAAAAGATGAAGTGTGGTCTCTCATTTCACTATTAAGAGGCACAAGAGAAATTCAATTTCAAATTTTGAATAGTTCAAGACAAAGACTTTTAACACCTATAGTTGACACGTATGTCAGAAAAAATGGCTTACAAACAGGTTGGTATACATATTGGTACGGATGGAATAATGATTGGGTTTGGGATGGTAGAGATACAAATGGAAATGTTTTACCAGATGGAAGTTATTTCTTTAGAATTCAAGCTGAGGCAGGAACTGATCCAACTGGTGGTCCTATAACATATGACATCAGAGACTTTCCATTGATTATAGATACTGTATCACCCATTATAACTTGGAATGTGGTTGAAAGCTCAGGTAACACAGTTATCTCTTGGAGTGCAACAGATGAAAGAAGTGGCATTTGGGGTTACAAGATATATAAAAATGGTACACTTGTTGCAACTGTTTCTCCTTCAGTAACATCGTACACGCTTTCAGGTTCTCCAATTGGTCACACATTCCATGTCGAAGCAATAGATTTTGCTGGTAATTCAAGTTTAGTTCTTCCAACAGCCAGAAATATTTCAAGAGGATATTTCTTCCAGATAAATCCATCAACAAATTCATGGAGATTTGTATGGCCAAGTAGAAACCTATATACAAATTGGTATGGTTCAACAAGATTCCAATTTGATCCTTTATCAGGAAAGGCATTTGTTGCTTTTGCTGATGGAAATGTAAATCTTATTTTTGATGGAAATTTCTTTAAACAATCTTTCAGAATAACTCTTAACATGAAAAGAGAGGGTGTAACTATTCACGATGTAGTGGGAAGACCTTAAAAAATTATTTTAAAAATCTAAGCCCTGGGAGAAATTCCAGGGCTTTTTTTATTTTGTTATTAATACACTAATTTAATCTTGAGTTATATTTACACAAAGTTGTGAAAATTGGTAACAAGTAAAATTTTATGATTTATAAAAGGAATTTTTACAATATGTATAAATTTTTCACAAAAAATTTTTTATGAAGCTCTTTTTTTATTTAAAAAAGCCTTAATTTTATCTTATCAAATTTTGGCACTAAATTTGCATACTAATATTTGGAGTTTGAGTATGGCAGTAACTCTGAACCGCTGGGTTATACCAGAGTGGGTAGGAGACGCTAAAAATTTCTCAAACTCAAAACTTTTAAAGAGAGGAGGTGGTATTAGAAGGTGAAAAGGAAAAAGTCTTTTATCTTAAAGGTTAGGGAGGATAAAAGACTTAAAGAGTTTTTAAAGACCCTAACCCCGCGTGAGGACGGATTCCTCAAAAATTTTTAATTTAAAGGAGGTTTACGCTTATGCGTAAAATTTTATCATTTATATTAATTGCATTAATGGTCCTCTCCTTTGTTCCACTAAGAAGTAACAAGATAGTTTATGCCCAAACAACAAGAAACGCAACAATGATCGTTAATGCATTGTGGGCGGTAACATATGATTATACCTCTCGAAGAGGTGATGTTAATTCTACTTTAAGACCATATTCTTTCTTATGGTTTGTGACAGGTTTCACACCTAGTTTAGGTACAGATTTCTTTTTGACAGTTGTTTCTGATGCTTCAGGTTCAAGATTAATGGATAGATACTATGCAATAATTGCAAGTGATGGTCAACAAAATCATTTATTCATAGATCCAGATACTACTTTTGAAACACCTTCGGCTACAAACAATACAAGAAGGTATGGTCCATTCCCACTTGGAACTACATTATCAAGATGGACAATCACAATTGGTGGAAGAAATTTTGTTTTGAATTTCTTAGATAATAATAATAATAATTTAAATCAAGGAGATGGATTAATTTTATTTGAGGTTTTAAGAGCGTCTTGTTGTGGAAGTAGAGTTGTTTATGACATTGCAGTTCAATCTGATATGGAACCAGCGTATAATACACAAAATCTCCCAGGAAATCCTCTTATTGCGGCAAGATTATCAAAAGGAACAGGTTTAGACATTTTAACTCCAATTTCTCAGCAACTACAATGGTCAGTTGCTCATGGAATTGCAACAACTGTTTTCCACAATATAACATTAACAAGCAGAGAATTTTTAGATCTTGAGATTTGGTTTGATAACGGCTATAATAATATTTTAAACGCTCAGTCTCTTTTAATTGCAAACAACACCAAGGATGATTACGATCCAGAGGTTGCTGCAGAGCAATGGTTTGGACAAGTTAATGGAAACTATGGTGATCTACTAAATCAAGGGCAAGTAATAAGAGTAACAGATCTTTATGGTAATAAGCTCTATATCCTAGATACAGATTCAGACTATGTCATTGATAATAATGAATTTGTTTTAGAGCCTGTTGAAGGTGAACTATTCTTTAAGGTAAAACATATAATTCAATTACTACCTTCAGTTTCGCAATCACCAGAATTAATAATCGCTGATACAAACGTAATTGATATTGATGGTGGTGGTGTTATCTCCCCAGGAGATACAGTAGTTGCTAATGATAGTTATCAATCTCAAACTCCACTTCTTTATCCTGGACTAACATTAATATACGGTGATTTCAGAGGTTTTGATATACCAGTTCTTCCTGGAGAAATAACTCTTGATGTTAAGGTTTTTGAAACATATCCTGGAGGTAAAGATGTTGATAGACTAAGAGTCGAACAAACATACACTGTTATTGTTTCATTACCAGAAGATTGTGTATTGCCACCAGGAGCAAAAGTTCACGTTTTAGCACAAGTTCCAGGCTATCATCCAGTTAATTTAGGAAATCCTCCAACTCCTTCATATGTAGAAGGATATGAAACAGTTCTTCCAGGCGGAGATTTCTATCTTAGTGCAACACAAAAAAGCTATAGATTTGAAATTACTCCATGGAGAGGTTCACTTGCAAAAACAATGAAACATGATTTTCCACAAGTAAGAATATCTGCCTATGCCGAAATTTATGATGCTATTGGACCAGTAGATGGTGTATATGGAAATGTAACCATTCCGTTCCCTGCAGATGCTTATGTTGAGAACAATGAACCAGATTATATATTTGTAGATGGTGTGTATAGAGATATGTATGATTGCTGGTTTTCAAAATTCTATCCAATTGAACCAGAAGTAATTATTGCAAGAGGTGATAGAGAATGTATTTCATTTCTTGATCAAAGATTTCCAAACTTTGGAATCTACATTGAAAATAGTAATAATTTAATAGATGTTGATGATCCATTTGGACCATTTAATCCTGCCCAAGATACAAATATTTATGCATATGTAAATGCAAGTGGTGGTGGAATCTTATGGTATGCTCTTGTAAGGGATACATATAATAATTTATATATCTTACAGAAAGGTTCATCAGTTGATTATCTTTGGTTGATGAATGACCAAGCGCCATATAATGTTTACAATTGGAGGAGTCCAAATGAGATATTAAATTCCACACCAATAAGTGTCTCTGCAATGACATTCTCTGATAATATATTAAAAAATGGAATACCTGATAACGGAGAAACCGTTGTTGGAAACAACACAATCTACACAATAGTTGATTATCCACTTCCAGTCGTAATAGTTAATAGTATGGTTATGGTTCCAGTTAAGCCACCTACAAAAGAGTGCGATGAAATTAAATTCACAGTATTTACAACAACTAATTACTGGAATATTTTATATCCTCTATCAAATACCTACATTCAAGAGCAAAATTTAGATACAAGAAATGCCTACTGGTATGACTACCCTGTTTATCCACAAAATCTTGATTTCCAATTAATAGATTACATGACAACAACTCCTGTTACTGTAAAAACAGCAAAGATTTATGATATAAACTTTGCTGATTTTGAAATTGTCGATAACGGATTAAGATATTCTCAATTTGGAAATCCATATCCTCCATACGGACCGGTAACAAATCAATTCCCGTGGATATTAAGAAACTTAACAATGGAATTAAGAAGTTATCCAGGTGGTCAATCTAACCTTCCAGGTTCTGGTTGGGGATATAACTGGCAAGGACAACCTAATAGTGGACCAGTAAGTGCATCAGCAGTTGTTGGTCTAACAAACGGATTTAATTCAAGACACGCTCAATTTAGAGAAGTATTTTGGAAACTTGGTACTGAGTATTATCCATTAACAAACTACACAATAAGATTCATTCTCAAGGATAAGGATGGTGATCATCTCAAACCTGATTCAGTAATTGTTGAGGGAATAAAGGCAAGTAAAGATGGACAACCTGTATTCATGGTTGGACCATTTAATGGTGCATACACATACAATACTACTCCAAACTTACCAAAATCATATAGACACTTTGATAGATGGACAGTTACATCTTTCTCCTCAACACTCTTAGAAGCCCCAGGTGGCTACTTTATCAACAACTTCGAATTCGAAGATGGTTGGATATTTAATAACGTCGTGTTATTGCAAGGAATTATACCAACAGGACCAGGTTATATTAAAGTAACTGCAACTTATGGAACAAGTAAAGTTACTTATAAATATTGCACCTCTTGTATGGACACGCCAGAAAATATCCCAGTACACGCTGTTGAACTCGTAACAGATAAGAGTGACCTTGAAGTTGATGCAGATAATACTCTTAAAGTAACAGCAAAAGTTTATCCATTTGATAATGTAACAACTCCATATGGTGAAACAACAATTACAACAAAACAACCACTTGCTAATAACGTAGTTATGTTCTTGTGGCATGATAGAGGAATTCTTCATCCAGTAAGACCAACAACAGGAGTAAGATTTGGTGTTGGTGATGGTTGGATTTCGGGTCAAACTCCAAAAGGTGGAACAAGATTAAATGTAAACAATGATACAACAAACAACACACCTGTCTTAAGCCCTGTATACAATGGTTTTGACTTTACTGGTGATGGAAGGATTTCATATAAACAATATGAAACAGAAATTATTGGTACCTATGACATTGCAACAAGAGCATGGAGTGGTGGATTTATAAGTTACACCGCATTAACGACAAATATAAACCAGGGCGAATACATATTTAGTTTGACAGACGCCTTTGGTGCACAAATCAACGAGATTGGATTTGATTTCAATGCAGATGGAATACTAGCTGATGACGAAGTTATTCCAGTTAGATTAACTTCATACGTTTATGGTGACGATGGTATTAATCCAAGAGTTGCAAATAGATTAACAGGAAACATTGAAGATTGGGAAGTTTATCTCGCTGGTCAAAGAGAGTTAAGAGTAGTTGGAAGAAAAGACCTTAGAATCGAAACAAGACCATGCTTAACTGCAGGTGTTGTTCCAGAATTAAATGGTAGTGAACCTTTAACATTCGTTGTTACTGATAAAGATGGAAAACCTGTTAACTTATCAGTTGGAATTGGAGGAATAACAGTTACAGATGCAAATATTCAAAATTGGCTCTTTAGACCAAGTGACGGAAAGAACAATTGGGTAAGAGTTTTACTAAACTCAACTGTTGATAAAAATAAATGGAATTCAAGTGTAATCGCAACAAGAAGTTTTGCTGAAAAGGCAAAGGGTATTTATAAATTCCTTGGATTCACTGCTAATGATGAAGGTAAATTCACGGTAAGTGTTTTCACACCAGATAGAAAACGTTTTGGAGAGGTTGAAGTTGTAGTGGAACTACCAAGAGTTAAATGGGAGATTGTAAACCTTGAAGATCCAAATGGAACAGTTCATACAGTCCCAGGTGACCCAGACTTTGTTATGACTGCTGGTGATTTAAGATTCTATAAAGTTACTGTTACTGCAACTGATTGTAATGGCAAACCAATAGGTGGACCTGGAAAACCCGCAGAAGATTGTAGACCTGAAGTAGAAGGAGTATATGCTGGATTCTTGCCATATGTTGCATATACACCTCATTACTTTAACTTGGTTGCAACAAGTTATGATGAAGCTGGAAGAGTTTATAGTTTCTATGAACCAAGAGAGCCAGAATTTGGTTATGGCTTCACAAAATTCAGTATATTTGGTGATACTGTCGTTGATGGAGTGCCAAATCCACCAGATACAGGAACATGGACAAACAACGCAATATACAACAAAGATTACAACTACGATAAGTGGAATTGGGGACAACTATTCCCAGATCTCTCGGGTGATGAATGCTTAATTACCCTAGCTGATACTATTCCTCTTGATGAAAATGGTAAAGCAACATTCTTTGTAATTACAACAGATATTGGAGCTCTATCTGGAATCTTAGGAAAGAATCTATATAATAATGCAGATCTTAATAATGATAGAGCTTTATGGTTAGATTGGTATGCAAACGCTAATAAAAAAGTCGATATAGACTTCTTAAAATTCAAAGTTCTAAATAGTGAAACAAGAACAGAACTAACCAAAGATATATTCAATCGAAATTACTATGACTTAACTTATGGACTTGAGAATCATCTTCTTGTCAATGCACTTCCTGCAGATAATAGAGATCTTCCAGCAAGACCTGGAATTCAAGTTCAACTTGTTGGAAATGTTGAAGTTTGGGCATATGGAACACTTGATGAAAATTCAATGGCAACACTTAACTTTAGACCTCGTGGAACAGGAACAAAAGTTGCTTATCTTGCAGTAGTTAACCACTATGGTGATGATTTCTTCTGGTATCATGATATGTTGTGGCCATGGTGGAAAAAATTCAATTCAGCGGGTGAGCCACTCTATTGGACATATGATGATAGAGCACCAGACTTTACCTCTGATTATGTATGTCCAAATAATATCGTGGTAAGCCCACTTGGACATGACTTCGCAGATGCGAGAGAATTAACAAGAATTTCACCACCAGTTGGAAATTCAAGCTGGCCACTTCCATACTTTGATTCAGCAAAGGGTCTTGATCTAACAATCAAAGGAGAACTCGTTTTTGGTGTAGAGACTGAAGTAACAGTTAGAGTTGTTGAAGCAGGTCCTAACTTCCCAGTTGCAGGTGCTGAAGTTACACTCTATGGTGCAGGAGTGAATCTTTCTGGTGTAACAGATGCAAATGGAGTTGCTAAATTCATGGTTAAACCAACAGAAGCAGGTGAAATTCTTGTTTCAGCATCAAGAGATGGATATATACCAGGAAAAGTAGTAGTTGTTGTCGGTGCAGATAAAATTGCTCCAGAACTTACTGTTGATAAACCAGTATCCCCAACAAATAAACCAACAGTTAAAATTACTGGTATAGCATCAGATAATGCTGGTGTACCAACAGTTATAGTTAATGGAAATGTGGCAACAGTTGATGCTGATGGTAAATTCTCAGCAGATGTAACTCTTAAAGAAGGTGAAAATGAGATAGTTGTTGTTGCAAAAGATAAGTCTGGAAACAAGACAGAAAAGATGGTTAAAGTTGTTCTAGATACAATTCCACCAGAAGTAACAGTTATACTTCCAGTCGGACCAATCACATCAACAAAGGTTAAACTAACAGGTTATGTTGAAGTAGGAGCAAAGGTTATGGTTAATGATAAACCAGCAACAGTTGCAAATGATGATTGGGAAATCGAACTCACACTTGTTTATGGAGTTAACAAAGTTACAATAGTTGCAACAGATGCTGTTGGAAATACAAAGAAGATAGAGACATCAGTTACAGTATTCAGAAAGACAACACTTGAACTCCAGATTGGTAATCCTACTCCAAAGGTCAATGGAGTATTCAGTGAACCACTTGAAGTAGCTCCATTCATCAAGGATGGAAGAACAATGGTACCACTAAGATTCATCGCAGAGGCATTCGGTGCTCAAGTTGAATGGATTCCAGAGACAAAAGGAATTAATATAACATTAAGCCTTAAATCAGTTGTCACAACGATTGGTTTACAGGTAGGCAACCCAACAGCAATAGTCAACGGTCAAGTCGTAACTCTTGATGTCGCACCAGTAATTGTAAATGGCAGAACATTTGTACCATTAAGATTTGTTGCAGAAGCCTTTGGTGCTAAAGTTGACTGGAACTCACTCTATCAATTAGTAACCATCGAATTCCTCTGGTATAACTAAAGAAACTTACAGGAACCACAGGGATCCTATTTATGGGATCCCTGTGGGGATTTAGGGTGATAGGACTTGAAAGCTGGGAGAATTCTCCCAGCTTTTTTATTTTTGTTAATTTTAATATTTTAACAAACCATAAACTTTAAAATTTGTTTAATTAATTCCAAATCCAACCTAAAATTTTATCTATTATAATAAGAATTAGAGAATTATTTAAAAATATTGATTGTACATCCGGAACCACAACCCCTGGTGACGGAACGCCTATTGCAGTCTTCGTATCTGTAAATGGTGTACTTTAACAAACAATTCCCCATAGAATTAAAAGTAGAGTTGGTTTTGCACTACCATTGTATCCTGCAACCGATTTTACATATGCAATTTGGTGGGCAAATGTCGGAACAACTCCATATACTTAGGGCATTGATACAACGGCTTGGGCAAGTTCATGACCTTTTAATGTTGATTCAAATGGAAAATGGTCTGGATGGATTGTTACAAAAGTAAACAGAAATTCAATAACTGGAAATGCAAATTTTGACTGGTCTAAATCAATTTACTATCAAGCAAGAGTTAGAGAAGGAACTTCAAACAGAGATTCTGCTAATATCTCCATACTACAATTAAATATGAGTAGCACAGGCAGTGGAACATTAGGAGTTTGGATCGAAGGATATGCATATTTAGGAAATGATCCTGCACAAAACAAAATTGTTGTTGTAAAAGATTTAAATAACATAATTGTTGGTATTCATATAACAGAAGATAATTGGTGTTAGAGAAGGTTATACAGGAAGTGCTGGATATTTTAAAATAGCAGCACCTGCAGGATGTAATTATACAATTGAATTGTTGGATCCAACAACAAATACTGTCTACACTAATGGTGTCGTTGAAAATATTTGTGTTAGTGCTGGTCAAACTACATCTGGGATAACAATAAATGCAATAATCAATAGTCCTCCAACATTAGATTGGACTGGAGAATCTGGCTATGAAAATAGTGGAGTTGAACCAGAGATAGGCAATATAACGACAAATTTTGAGTATAGAATCAAATATCTCGATCAAGACAACAATCCTCCTCAAAGTGGTTTTCCAAAGGTTCATATTTTAAAGGATGGATTTGAAATAAATGGAAGTCCATTTTCTATGAGTGAGTCGACTATCTTGATACAAATTATTTGGATGGTAGGCTTTATAAATTTTCGATAACACTATAATTAGGTAATTACTCAATACTACTTTATGGCAAAAGATATTTATAGAGTGGATGCAACAGGAGATCCTACATCTTTAAAAAGTGGTCCAATAGTTGAAGGAGAAACCATACAACCTATTATTTATGATCTCTCACCTTCAAGATTCTCATCAAATTACAATAAAAGACCAACAATCTCGACAAAATATTTTGATCCAGAACCTTCAAGTGGAATTGATATAAGCACCATTTATTTAAAATTAGATAATATAGATTTTACAAATAATGCAACAATAACTGAGACACAAATAACATACACTCCTTCAACAGATTTATCATTAGGGAAACATAAAGTGGAAATTGGTGTAAAAGATTTATCAGGAAAAATAAAAATTTTTAATTTTTATTTTTATATTATTGAACCACTAACCACTGAAAACTTTTATTTTGGAGTTCCATATGCTCACACCTCATATTCAGATGGTGCTTTAACTCCGGTTGATGTATTTACATATGTAAGAGATGTAGCTAAAATAGATTTTCTTGTAATTACAGACCATTCAAATTGGTTAGATATGAATGAATGGAATGATGCATTAACTCAAGCGAATAATTTTACTCAAAATGGCGTTTTTGTAGCATTATTTTAATGGATTTGCTTATGATGAAGATCTTGATGATATAATAACTCATCAAGAGGTCGGAAATGGATCTCCACAATATTCTTATGCAAGATTAGAAAATGCTTACATTTATGCGCTTGATAAAGGTTGGCATGTTGGAGCAACAAATGGACAAGATAACCATACAAAAAACTGGGGTTATCCTCCAAATAATTTGACTGGAATAATAGCAAACAACTTAACCAAAAATGATGTTCTTGAAGCATTTAAAATGATGAGAACATATAGTACAGAAGATAGAAATATAAAATTGAGTTTTAAAGCAAACAATTATTTGATGGGATCAACTATTCCTGCTAAAAGTGGTGAAAATATTCAGTTTGAAATTTACACTTATGATCCAGACTCTTCTGACAAAATAATTTTAGTCGAAATTATAACAAATAGTGGTCATGTTCTTCATTCTTGGACAAATAATTCACAAAAATTTGAAAAAAAATTTACAATAATTTATAAAGGTGGTAGTTGTAGGTATTATTTAAGAGTTGTTGAACAAGATGGTGATGTTGGAATTACATCACCAATTTGGACACCACCATCTGATATTGATCTTAAAGTCATTATTTTAAGTTATTCGCCCAAGGCAATATTCCAAAACAAAGTAGTTTCTCTTATCCCAACATTAAAAAATTATGGGTCAATATCTTTTTCAAATCTTCAAGTTAAATTCTATGAAGGCGATCCAAGAGCTGCTGGAATTTTAATAGACACAAAAACAGTTGATTTGCCATCTGGAATACAATTAAACATATCAACAAACTGGATACCCCTAACTTCTGGATTATTTACAATTTATGTTGTTTTAGAAGGACCTAAAGAAGATCCCGAACATGATAATACTCAAAAGATAAAATTTAGAGTTCTTGAAAGTTTAGGAAAGAGAATTTTAATTGATAGATATCACAAAAGCGATTATACATCTAGAACCGGTTTATATAATCTATCAGAATTTGCAGATTTGTTTACACACAATGGTTAAGAATTTATACATACATATCAAGAAATAACAGAATCATTACTTTTTTAGTGTTGATTTACTTGTTATAACATATCCACAAGGAGGAACCGATAGTAGACTTTTATCAGATTCTGAAAACAAGCAATAAGAAATTTTGTTCAAAATGGCAGTTCACTTTTATTTACAGCAAAATCAAATTATAATGAAGATCTAACAAGATATAATGATTTTCTCACCTCCCTTGGATTAGGAATTAATATCAATCATGATAATATATATGATGACATTAATAATTATGGATATTTATGGGGAGTTAGTTTATATAATTTTCCTCAGACAAATTCTAAAATCTGTAATGGTATCACAAAATTGCTTATGCAAATCAAACAAGTTATAATCACGACGATACACCTTCAGGTGTTAATCGTGTCGGTGCAGGATATTATATTTATAGTTACCGTTCGAATCCAAATGGTTCAAATATGCCAGCTATGTCAATTCAAACTCTTCCAAATGGAGCAAGAGTTGCGGTTTTAGGAAGAGCGGTATTTTCAAATTATGAACCAGGAAATTGGATTGAGGGAGAGGCTGGTTGCAATAATGAAGCGTTTACACTAAATCTTGTTGATTTGTTGTGTAAGATAAATAGAGTGACTCCTATTAGATAGGCAAGAAAAGATATGGATAATAATAATGTATCAGATAGATTGGGAGAGAGGGTAACTATAAGAGGTGTTGTTACATCTGGTTCAGGAAAATTCTTTGATGTAATCTATTTATAAGATGAGACTGGAGGTATTACAGTTTTTGGAAGTTTTCCAACAGATAAAATAATTCCAGAAGGTGTAATTTTACAATTAACAGGTGTAATCGATCAATATAATGGAGATACAGAGTTAAAATTTGATGATTTTTATAGGGATATCTTATGGATTGGATAGACAAGTGTATATGAACCAAAGTATTTTAGAACTGGAGATTTGAATTTAGAAAAAAAATGAAGGATGGCTTGTAAAAATAGAAGGATATGTTACAAAAATAATCGATTCAAGTACTTGTAAGATAGATGATGGAAGTGGTGAAATAATTATATTTATTGATGGTTATATTGGAACTCTACCAAGAGTGATTAAAAATTGGAGATTATTTGTATGTAATAGGTTTATCAGGTGAATATAGTGAGGGTCATAGAATAAGAGTGAGGATTGAATCTGACATTTCTTTAGTACCTATATTTTACAAATATTAATGTTAACGTTTTAGGCAATTGAAAAGTATTAATAAATCCTCCAACTGGTCCTTATAATCAATATTCACAAATAACACTTACTGCTACACCTTCTTCTGGATGGTATTTCATTGGATGGTATGGAAATATAAATTCAAAAATAGATCCTATTTCTATCACTCTAACAAAAAATTTAAGTTTTACTGTAATTTTCGTTAATTGTTTTTTTAACATAAAAACAGGTGCAATTGTATTGTTAGACTTAGCATCATCGTCAATTCCTAAGTGGAGAGTAATTAATCCTTTAATTGGATTTGATACAGATTGGATGACATTTAGAAGATTTAAGAGTACTGATATATCATTTTTTGGTGAGTATGCGATATTAGATATCACTTTGATATTGACTATAAATACAACAATAGATACACTATAATCTTTAATGATAGATTAACAAAAAATTACTATTAGAATAAAAGATTGATTTAAATCATCAATTTAATGAAAGGGCTGGAAAATTTCCAGCCCTTAAAATTTTTTAGATCTAAAAAATATCATATTAATCATTTTTTTTAAATTTTGGAGTGAGAATTTCTTTGTATATGATACCTTTCAAAACATCATTTTTAGAAAAGTTTAGGATTTTTTTTATTTTGGGAATTTTTTCATAAGATAAGATCTCTACATTAGATAGTTTTTCATTTTCAAATTTTACATCTTTCTTTTCTTGTGTATTTATGAGAACTTTTTCGTGTATCTCTATTTTTTTAGGTTCTTTTGACTCATACTTAAGTTTCTCTTTCTCTTCTTCTATTTCAAATTCTTTTTCAATTATAGGAGGAGTTAATTTTATCTCCTCTAATATTTCTTCTTCACTTTCTTTTATTAATTCTCTTTTCTTTTTTTGATTAATCATATTAATTAAAGTAAGAATTATATATAAAACAATGTATAAGATTATTATTATGATAAAGGAATCCATTATCTCTCTTCCTCTTTTTTCTCCTCTTCAGAAATTTTTGAAATTGACTCTCTCATTGTTGTGTCTGCTTGAATGTTTTTAAGTTGATAGTAATCAAAAACACCTAATTTTCCTTGTTTTAATGCTTCAGCGATAGCTTTAGGAATTTCTGCTTCTGCCTCAACAACTTTTGCTCTCATCTCTTGAGTGAGGGCCTTCATTTCTTGTTCTCTTGCAACTGCCATCGCTCTTTTTTGTTCTGCCATTGCTTGATAAATTCTTTTATCTGCCTCTGCTTGATCAATTCTTAATTTTGCTCCAATGTTTTGTCCAACATCGACATCTGCGATATCAATAGATAAAATTTCAAAAGCAGTACCTGTGTCTAAACCTTTCTCTAAAACTGTTTTAGAAATTCTATCTGGATTTTCTAAAACCTCTTTATGAGTTTCAGCAGAGCCTATTGTTGTAACAATTCCTTCACCTACTCTTGCAATAATTGTTGCTTCTCCTGCTCCACCTACCAATCTATCAATGTTTGCTCTAACTGTTACTCTTGCCTTTGCCTTTAGTTCAATTCCATCTTTTGCAACTGCTGCAACTATAGGAGTTTCAATAACTTTTGGATTAACGCTCATTCTAACTGCTTCAAGAACATCTCTTCCCGCAAGATCAATTGCTGCTGCTCTTTCAAATGTTAATGGGATTCCTGCTCTTTCTGCTGCAATCCATGCATCAATTACTCTATCAACATTTCCACCGGCAAGGTAATGTGCCTCAAGTTTATCAACAGAAACAGAAAGACCTGCTTTTGTTGCTTTAATTAATGGCAAAACAATTTTTGCTGGAACTACTCTTCTTAATCTCATTCCGATAAGGTTGATTAATCCTACAGGAACTCCTGCTGCAATTGATGCGATCCAAAGACCAACTGGAATAAATGAAAATAGTATTATTAAAAGTATTACAATGATAATCACTGTAAACCAAATTCCTAATCCAAACATAGTAACCTCCTTAAAAATTATTTACAAAAAAATGTTAAAGTTTTTCAACTATAATTTTACCACCTTCAATTTTTATAACTTTCACTTTTGAATCTTTTTCAATAAATTCACCCAGCGAAATTGCATCATACCTCTTCCCATCGATTTCAATTGCTCCTGAAGGTCTTAAAGTTGTTAAAACTATTGCTTCTTTTCCAATCAACTCTTCAAGTTGTGAATAAGTAGTGTAACCTTTTTCTGTTTTTAAACTTTCTTTGAGTCCAAGTTTATTCCATATTGGAAGTTTGGGGAAAAGAAAAAGAAGAATTATAAATAAAATCAAAAGAATAGCTGAAACTAATCCGATTGAATAAAGAGCCATTGTTCCACCACCTAGAGTAAAAAATATCGATATGAAGATTAAAATTATTCCAGCAATTCCTGTTAAACCAAAACCTGGAATTAAAAAAATCTCAATTAAGAGTAAAATTACTCCTGCGATGAATAATCCCACATAAAGCCAATTTCCAAGCCCTGCAATCATGTGTCCTCCAAAAAAAAGTGATAAAGATATTATTCCCATTGTTCCTGGAACTCCAAAACCAGGAGTTGTTGCTTCAATTAAAAGACCTAAAAAGCCAATAACAAGCAAAATTTCTCTGATTGTGCTTTGTGTTATAAATCGAGCAATTTTTTCTGTTAAAGAATATTTAATATCTATAAATTCATAATTTTTTAAATTAAATTCACTTAAAATTTCTTCTATTGAATTAGCCTCAAAATCAAGAAAGCCGACCTTTTTTGCCAAATCTTTAGAAAGAGTTAAAATCTCTCCTTTTTTAACAATTCCCTCAATTTCAATATCTTTATCAACCATTGCAGCACCAATAAGCGGGTCTCTTCCATTCGCTTCACATGTTGATTCAAATTCTCCTTTAAGAGCAGAAATAGTTTTTTCAGTTGCAGGTATTGGTTCTGCTGCTCCCATACTTCCTCCAGAGGAAAATACTATTTTTTTTGTGGCAAGTGTAATTAAAGCACCTGCAGACCAAGCTCTTCCTTTTATCCATCCAATTGTGAGTATTCCTTTAGAATTTAATTCTAAAATTTTATCTCTTATTTGAGTTGCCGCATCAACTGCTCCACCAAATGTATCAACAACAAAAATTACCGCTTTTACACCATCTAAATTACTCAAACCTCTTTCAACATATTTTGATAAACCTAATTCAATTTCTCCTTCTATATGCAAAATTAAAACTTTCTCACTTTTTGAATAAGTTATGTTAAAAATAAAAGATATTAAAATAAATGTTAAAAATAAAATTCTTCTCATAATTTTATTATAACACCCTTATTTTCTATGAAAAAATTTAGTTATAATAGAAAAGTTTTAAATATAAATTCATATGGAGTTGTTGATAGATAAGTTTTAACAAAATAAAGAAAATTTATTTTAAAACATTTAAAAATTTATTTGAGACTCTTTAATCATAAGGGGTTCTAACTTTGAGGTTTTTGAAGTAATTTTTAAGTGGTAGAAGGGTTTCTTTTGAAACTGGTTTTTTCCAAGGGTATCTTGTTGGAGTGTTAAGGTGAACTTCATCTGGATGGATTTCAATAACAAAGTTTGCTATTTTTTTTATTTCTTTTAAATTTATTTGAGTAACCATTATTTGGATGTGAAGTTTTTCTTTGAACTCTTCTTTTAGTTTTCTTATACCATAAAGAATTTTTTCTATTGTTACTCCTGTTATAGGTCTATTTATTTTTTTAAAAATTTCCTCACTTATAGCATCAATTTTTACATCAATGATATCAAAATTTAAAACATCTTTTCTTACCTCATCAAGATGAAGAAGTGATGAATTTGTTAATAAAACAATAGGATTATCAGGTTTTATCTCTTTTATCTTCTGTGAGACCTCCTTTATATTTTTTGCTAAGGTTGGTTCACCTGCACCTGAAAAGGTTATTACATCAAAATCAGAATTTAAAAACTTTTTAAACTCTTCTAAAACTATTTCTCCCTCAACAAAAATTTCTCTTTTTATTTTATATAACTTTTCACTTTCTTTTAAACTGAATGGTCCAAGTTCACAATAAATGCAGGAGAAGGTGCATATTCTTTTTGTTTTCCCTAGAAGATTTATTCCAAGAGATTTTCCATATCTCCAAGAGAGTACTGGACCATAAACAACTTCTCTCACCTCTCTCTCTTCCATACATCAATATGATATCATTTAAATATGAATCTTTTCAAATTTTTTGAATTTATAAAAGGTAAAAAAGAGGAACTTGAGAGTTTTGAAGATTTTCTCCTTCTTTCAGGTTTTGGTATAGATTTTTCAGAAGAACTTATGAAGATTTATAAAAAAAGTGGAATTGAAGGTGTTAAAAAAAGTTTATTTCAAATTTTAGATGGAAGTGAAAGAGATTTAAAAGTTTTAGAAACCTCAATTTACCTTTTTTTAGGAGTAAATGGTGGAGGAAAAACAACTTCAATTGCAAAACTTGGAAGTTATTTTAAAGAAAAAGGTGAATGTGTGCTTTTTATTCAAGGGGATACATTTAGAACAGGAGCGAATGAACAACTTAAAATTTGGGGAGATAGAATTGGAGTTTCTGTTTTTATGGGAAGAAGAGGGGATGAACCTGGAAGTGTAATTTATGATGGATTAAATTTTGGATTAAATAGAGGGTATAAAAAATTTTTCATAGATACTGCAGGAAGATTAGAGACAAAAAAGAACCTTATTGAAGAGTTAAAAAAGATAAAAAGAGTTATTGAGAAAAATTTTAAGGAAATAACAGAAACAATTCTTGTTCTTGATTCAACTGAAGGAGAAAATTTATACTCTCAAGTTGAAAAATTCAATGAAGCAATGAATATAACCGGGTTTTTCATAACAAAAATCGATTCAACCATTAAACCAGGAATTTTAGTTCCAATTTATGATAAATATAAAATTCCTATTCTTTTTTTATCATTTGGAGAGGATTTAAAAAGTTTTGAAAAATTTAAGAGAGAAAAATTTATAAACCTTCTTTTCAAAGATTTTTCTTAAATATATTGAATTAATTCCTCTTTAAATCCGAGTTCTCTGAAATATTTTAAAACTTCAACGAATTCTTCTCTTGTTATTCTTCTACCCAACTCTTTGTCACCGAGAGTTTTAAAACAAGGATAATATTGTGTCATGAGTGAAATAGTTAGGTCTTTTCCAATATTTTCATTTAGAGACTCAAGAACTAATTTCGAATTTTCAACATTATTTGGCAAAATTAAGTGCCTTACAATAACACCTCTTTCAACAATTCCATTTTTATTTAGTTTCATAAATCCAACTTGCCTTACCATCTCTTTTATTGCTTTTATATTTATTTCTGGATAATTTTCTGCCTCTGAATATTTTTTTGCAATATTTTTATCTCCATATTTTGCATCTGGGAGATATATATCAATAATTCCTTCTAAAAATTTTAAAATTTCAACCTTTTCGTAACCTGATGTGTTGTATAAAATTGGAATTTTAAGACCCATCTCTTTTGCAATTGATATTGCAAGAAGAATGTGTGGAGAGTAATGTGTTGGAGTCACTAAATTAATGTTATGTGCTCCAAGATTTTGTAAGTGAATCATAATTTTAGCAAGATCCTCTATTTCATATTCTTCTCCTTCTCCATGTTGACTAATTGTGTAATTTTGACAAAATTTACATCTCAAGGAACAATTTGTAAAAAAGATAGTTCCGGAACCATTTAAACCTGAAATTGGTTTTTCTTCACCAAAATGAAGTGAGTATGTACTTATTTTTAATTTATAATCACTTCCACAATACCCCCTTTTTCCTAAAATTCTATTTACCCTGCACTCTCTCGGACATATATCACAATGAGAAAGTCGAGTAAAAAGTTCAAAACCTCTTTTTCTAATCTCTTTTTTTGATAGATAGAGGTATGATGCACTCATAGAATCATTTTTT
>FMJZ01000205.1_pt1 | contig 26398 bp, 24 predicted proteins | sample 1987881 | NCBI WGS metagenome assembly FMJZ01 (sample SAMEA4378227, study PRJEB15110) | soil metagenome | biome: soil; feature: Field; material: Soil | place: India | collected 2015-03-11 | depth 0 m
TGTGACATTTTAAAATAGTAACCACATTATGATAAAAGAGGCTTTACTTCAAAAAATAAAAAACAGTAAAATTACTTGCCTTACTTGTGAAAGAAGATGTGAGATAGATAAGGAAAAATTTGGATTTTGCAAGACAAGAAAAAACATTGGTGGAAAGCTTTATACTCTTGTATATGGTGAAATCTCATCAATAAGTGCAAATCCGATTGAAAAAAAACCACTCTATCACTTTTATCCTGGAAGTTATGCCTTAACTGTTGGAACATGGAGTTGTAATTTTACGTGCCCATGGTGTCAGAATTTTCGCATCTCTAAGTATCCTCAAAATATAGGAAAAGGTAAATTTATCTCTGCAGAAGAATTTATAAAACTAACAAAAAAATATAACTGCAGTGGAACAAGTTTTTCCTTTAATGAGCCAACTCTTCTTTTTGAATACTCTATAGAAGTTTTTTACTTAGCTAAAAAAGAAGGGCTATACAATACCTATGTAACGAATGGATACATGACAGAGGAGGCTCTTAAGGTTTTGATAGAGCATGGGCTTGACGCAATGAATATTGATATAAAGGGTGATACTCATTTTGTTAGAAAATACTGTGGAGCAGATTTAGAAAAAATCTGGAGAAATATCAAAATTGCCAAAGAAAATAATATCTGGATAGAGCTTACAACATTGATTATTCCTGGATTAAATGATGGTAAAAAAGCATTAACAGAGATAGCAAAAAAAATAAAAAATGAAATTGGAGAGGATACACCTTGGCATTTAAATGCATACTATCCTGCTTATGATTTTTCATGGAAAACTTATGTTCCTCCAACACCAGCTGAAACCCTTGAAAAAGCCTATGAAATTGCAAAGGAAGAAGGATTAAAATATATTTACATTGGCAATATACCAAATCATCCAGCACAGAATACATACTGTCCAAATTGTCACACGCTTCTAATTGAGAGAAACGCCTTAACTCTTCAGAGGTATTTTCTTGATAAAGAGAAAAGATGTTCTCAATGTAAGGAAAAAATTCCAGTTATCAATTAAGATCAAAGATTTGATGTTTTCTTAAACTTAAATATTTTTCAGAGATGTAGTTTAAAGATTTTTTTGCTAAACTAAATTTCTCAGAAAGCTGCCAAAAAACCTGTGAAAGCGCATTTTCATAAGAAAGATAATCGCTTACTAATTTATAAAACTTTTTACCTTCCTCCTCGTTTTCAGAACTCTCTTTTATATATTCAGGAAATACTCCGACAATAAAAAGGCATGCATCTGCAATTCTTTTATAAATACCAAATCTGTGCTCCTCTTCAATTATCTGAGCCATTTTTTTAAGACCTTCAATATCCATATCTGTGAAGTTTATTTTTCTCCAAATATTTTTTTCTGTTTTTATCCATAATGTATATTTTTCAATTTTTGTAAAAGAAGAAAGAAGATGAGTAAGATAAAGTATGACATTTTCATTCCTTAAAAACTTAACAACATCAGATACATCAAAGACTGCTACTTTGTATGTTCCTATTTTTTCATATGTATATGAAAGCTTTTCAATGTCATAAAGTGCTTTTCTAAGTAAAACTTCAAAATAAAGGACTGGCGAAATTTTAACAAGAATATCAGGATCAGATAAAACCTTTTCAAACATTTTTTCACTGCCTATAAGTCCTTGTCTGAAATCAGAGTCTTCATTTATAAACTTTTTAAGTTGTGTTTTATCTTTATAATCAGGAGCAACAGTATTAACTATGAAATCTAAATCTTTATCTGCTAATTCTCTTTTTAACATCTTCTGATTTTACCCAAAAATTGTTTTTTCTCTGTATCCTGTTATTATTATTTTATATCTTCCAATGACTGACTTTTCAAACTCGGTTTTCAAAAAGGAATTTAAAGGGATAAGAACTTAGATATTATGATATAATATTTTTTTATGTATTATCTTGGGATAGACATAGGTGGCACTAATATTAAAATTGGAGTAATTTCAACAGACTGGGAAATTATCAAGATATGTAAATTCTTAACAGGTAACAATCCTATGGAAACACTTATTGAGAAAATAGACAATATTTGTAAAGAGTTCAAAATTGAAGGAATAGGAGTCGGTATAGCAGGTTTAGTGGATCCGGAAGGCAATGTTATTAAAGCAGCTAACATACCTTTTTTTAATAATTTCCCCTTAAAAAAGGAATTAGAAAATAGGTATAACATTGATGTAAAAGTACAAAATGATGCAACTGTTGCAACTGTTGCAGAAGCATTATTTGGGCAAGCAAAGAACTCACTTAGTTTTATTCTTCTTACTCTTGGAACAGGAATCGGGGGAGGTTTCTGGTTTGATGGAAAAATAGCTCCGTTTCCTATGGAGGTTGGACACATGAGTATCAATTATCAGGGAAAATTCTGTAACTGTGGTAACACAGGATGTCTTGAAATATATGCTTCAGCACGGGCTATAAAAGATAATCTTATAGAACGAATTGAAAGTGGTGAGGAAAGTTATATTAAAAAACTTTATGAAGGCAATATATACAGAACAACTTCAGAAGATATATACAAATCAGCGATGGAAGGTGATCATTTGTGTAGAATTGTTCTTAAGGAAGCAGGTAGGGCTCTCGGTGTAGGAATAGCAAATTTAATGAATATTTTCTGTCCTGAAAAAATTATTTTAACTGGTGGACTTTCTAATGCAATAAACATTTATCTTGAAACATCCATTCAGGAAGCTAAAAAAAGAGCAATGCCAGGACTTGCTGAATCAGTCAGTATAACTCAATCTACCCTTGTGGATAAGGGTGGAGTTCTTGGTGCTGTTGCAATTTTAATAAATCATCATACCAAGTGTCTTCCCAAGTTAAAGCTGACAGAACCAAAAATTAATCTTCCATGAAAAAAATAAGAAATTTCTCAATAATTGCTCACATAGATCATGGAAAATCCACCCTTGCAGACAGACTTCTTGAGTTTACAGGTGCTGTTAATCTTGGCGGGAAAATGGGGCAGATTCTTGATTCAATGGATCTTGAAAGGGAAAGGGGTATTACAATTAAAGCTCATGCAGTAAGGCTTAACTACAAAAGTGAGGATGGACAAACCTATGTTCTGAATCTTATTGATACTCCCGGACACGTAGATTTTTCTTATGAAGTTTCTCGTTCTCTGGCATGCTGCGAAGGAAGCCTTCTTGTAGTTGATGCGACACAGGGAGTTGAGGCTCAAACTGTTGCTAATGCTTATCTTGCAATTGAACATAATCATGAAATAATTCCGGTAATAAACAAAATAGACCTTCCCCAAGCTGACCCTGATAAGGTAAAAAAGCAAATAGAAGATATTTTGGGGATAAGTTCTTCTGAAGCAATCTTGGCTTCTGCGAAAGAAGGAACAGGAACCAAAGAAATTCTTGAAGCAGTAGTAAAAAAAATACCCCCACCAAAGGGAGATCTTCAATCACCACTTCGTGCAATGATATTTGATTCCTGGTTTGATAACTATTTAGGTGTTATTGTTCTTGTCAGGGTTTTTGATGGAATAATAAAACCAGGAATGAGAATAAAATTATTTGCAACAGACAAAGAATATGAAGTTCAGAGACTTGGTATTCTTACCCCCTTTCCTAAGGATATAGAAAAACTTGAAGCAGGTGAAGTAGGATTTATTATCGCTGGAATTAAAAATATAGCGGATACAAAAATAGGAGATACGATAACTTCTGCAGAAAATCCTGCTAAAGAGCCTCTTTCAGGCTTCAAAGAAGTTAAACCAATGGTTTTTTGTGGCCTCTATCCAACAGAAACTCATCAGTATGAGGAATTAAAAACTGCTCTTGAAAAGCTCAGACTAAATGATTCTTCTTTTTTCTTTGAACCCGAGACATCAGTAGCACTTGGATTCGGCTTTAGATGCGGATTTTTGGGCTTACTGCATATGGAAATTATAAAAGAACGTCTTGAAAGAGAGTTTATTCTTTCTTTGATAAGCACAGCGCCCACTGTAAGATATAAAATTATTGATAAAAAGGGAGAGTATCTTATTGATAATCCAAGCAAAATACCTAAGGTATACGAAAAAATTGAAGAACCTTTTATGAAAGTCTCTATAATCGTACCAGATGAATTTATAGGAGAGATTTTAAAACTCTGTCAGGAAAGAAGAGGAATTCAGAAAGAATTCTCCTATATAACAAAAGACAGGGTTCTTCTTATTTATGAAATGCCATTGAATGAAATCTTATGGGATTTTTATGATAAGCTTAAATCTCTTTCTAAGGGCTATGCATCAATGGATTATGAATTTCTTGGATATAGAACTTCAGAACTTTTAAAGCTTGATATTCTTATTAATGGAGAACAGGTAGATGCTTTATCAATTATTGTTCATAAAGACAAGGCTTATTATAAAGGTCGTGCAATAGCTCAAAAACTTAGAACTGTAATTCCAAGACAGCTTTTTGAAGTTGTTATTCAGGCTGCGATTGGTACTAAAATTATAGCAAGAGAGAGTATTGCGCCGCTTAAAAAAAATGTTCTTGCAAAATGTTATGGAGGTGATGTAACAAGAAAGAAAAAACTTCTTGAAAAACAGAAGGAAGGGAAAAAAAGAATGAAACAAATTGGACGAGTTGAAATCCCACAGGAGGCATTTCTTTCAGTTCTAAAAATTGAATGAGGAGAAAAAATGACAACTAAAAAAATTCTTGAATATGTTAAAAGTATCGGAATTGCCATATTAATTGCTTTATTTATAAGAGCATACATTGTTCAAGCATTTAAAATACCATCAGGCTCCATGATTCCAACGCTGTTGATAGGAGACCATCTTCTTGTAAATAAATTTATATATGGAGTTAAACCCCCTCTATCAGATAAAAAAATTTTAGTTTTTGAAAATCCTAAGAGAGGAGATATAATAGTTTTCAAGTATCCTGAAGACCCAAACAGAGATTTTATAAAAAGAGTAATAGGAGTTGAAGGAGATATTGTGGAGATAAAAAATAAAAAAGTTTTTGTTAATGGAGTTGAAATTAAAGAACCTTATGCAAGATACACTGACTCATATGTGCATCCAAGAGAGCTCGACCCGAGGGATAATTTTGGGCCTATTATAGTTCCTCCTCACAAACTTTTTGTAATGGGAGACAACAGGGATCAGAGCTATGATAGCCGTTTTTGGGGGTTTGTTGATTTAAAAGATGTAAGAGGCAAGGCATTTATTATATACTGGTCATGGGATAGTGATAATCAGAAACCAAGACTTCAAAGAATTGGTAAGTTTATAAACTAATGTTTACTGGAATTATTGTTGAACTTGGAAAGATTTATGAAATTCAAAAACTTGCTCAGGGAGCGAGGTTGAAAGTATTTTCAAAAAAACTGATAGATAATTCAAATATAGGTGACAGCATCTCTGTAAACGGAGTCTGCCTTACAATTTGTGAGATGGATACATCAAAAAATATAATTTCTTTTGATGTATCACATGAAACACTACAAAAAACTACGCTTGGAGAACTTAAAAGAGACGAATATGTTAATTTAGAGCCTGCAGTAACTCTTAATACAAGACTTGGAGGACATCTTGTAAGTGGGCATGTTGAGGGAGTTGGCAGAATAAAGAAAATTGAAAAAATAGGTAATGATTTAAAAATAGAGATTGAAGCTCAAGAAGAAATTCTTAGATACTGTATAAAAAAAGGTTCAATTGCTGTGGATGGCATAAGTCTTACAATTGTGGATGTTTTTCTAGATTCATTTACAGTTGTAATAATACCTCATACTGCAAATATGACAACAATAGGACTTAAAAAAATTGGAGACAAAGTTAACCTTGAATCTGATATAATTGCTAAATATGTAGAGAAATTTGTAAATCAATCTTTAAACATTAAAGAAAACAGACTGCTTGGAAAACTAAAAGACTACGGATATATTTAGGGAGCTCAAATGAAATTTATAGTTTTAGCAGGGGGCTCTGGAACAAGGTTATGGCCTCTGTCAAGAAAAAATTTCCCAAAGCAGTTTCTAAAGTTTTCGCTTTCAAAACATGATGAGCTTGAAAGTTTCTTCCAGAAGACAATAAGAAGACTCTGTTTTTATCCAGATCCAGATATTTTCATTGTAACAAATGAGAAACACAAGTTTTATGTTATTAATCAATTAGAAGAGTTAGTAAATAAACTAAAAAACAAACCCAAAATTGAGATTGTAATTGAACCGATGTCAAAAAATACAGCTCCGGCAATTGCTCTTGCTATAAAATATGCACTGGAAAAAGGAGTCTCTCAAGAGGAAGTATTTTTTGTTTGTCCATCAGACCATTTAATTAAACCAGATGAAAAATTTATTGAATTTATAAAAGCATCAGAAGAATATGCTAAAAAACAATGCATTGTAACATTTGGCATAAAACCAACTCGTCCTGAAACAGGATATGGATATATAAAAGTAAGAAATCAGTATGAAGGATTTGAGAATTTCTATAAGATAGAAAAATTTGTTGAAAAACCCAATATTGATAATGCAACAAGATATATTGAAGAGGGAAATTACTACTGGAATTCAGGTATGTTTACATTTGAAGTCTCTACAATAATTGAGGATTTTAAGAAGTATATACCTCAATTGGGAGAATTATTCGAAAAATCATATGAAGAAGCTTTGAAAGATTTTCAAAATCTTTCAGAGATCTCTATTGATTATGCAGTTATGGAAAAAACTGAAAAAGGAATACTTGTTCCACTTGATATATTCTGGTCTGACATAGGTTCATGGGAAAGCTTGTATGATATTCTGGATAAAGACTCAGAAGGAAATGCAATAGTAGGAGATTGTATAAATATAGACACAAATGGGAGTCTTATTATAGGTAATAAAAGATTTATTGCTACTTTAGGACTTCAGGATATAGTAGTTGTTGAAACAGAAGATGCCTTACTCATTGCAAAAAAAGGGGAATGTCAGAAAGTTAAAGACATAGTAAAAATTCTTTCTGAAAAAGCTATTCCACAGGTTGAAGAACATGTAACAGTTTATAGACCGTGGGGAAGTTACACTCTGCTTGAGAAAGGATTAAGATATAAAATAAAAAGAATATCTGTAAAACCCGGAGAAACGTTATCTCTTCAAATGCATCATCATCGTTCTGAACACTGGGTTGTTGTAAAGGGAACTGCAAAAGTAAAAATTGGCGAAAGAGAGCAGTTTATTCATGAAAATGAATCAGTATATGTTCCCAAAAGCACACTTCATAGGCTTGAAAATCCTGGAAAAATTCCTCTTGAGATAATTGAAGTTCAGGTAGGAGAGTATGTGGAAGAAGATGATATAAAAAGATTTGAGGATGTTTATGGAAGACAGGATATTTAGAGAATATGACATAAGAGGTATTTATGGAAAAGACCTTACAGAGGAGATTTCTTATTTCATTGGAAAAGCCTTTGTTTCACTGGTATTCAAAGAATCTAAAAAAATACCCGAAAGAATTTCAGTTGGAATGGATGCGAGGATTTCATCTGAGCTTCTTAAAAAAGCATTAGTCAAAGGAATTACAGAATGCGGTGTAGATGTTATTGATATAGGTTTATGTCCTACTCCACTTCAGTATTTTTCACTTTTTGTACTTCCTGTAGATGCCGGAATAATGATAACTGGAAGCCATAATCCACCAGAATTTAATGGATTTAAACTTAGTATAGGCAAAGAGACTATTTATGGCAAAAAAATAAGAGAACTAAAAAAAATTATTGAAAATATGGATTTTATTAATTTAAATAGAGCAGGAAAAATTGAAGAATACAACATAAAAGAGGACTATATTAATTACATGTTAAGTCATTTTTCTTCCTTTGAAGGGATAAAAGTTGTTATTGACTCAGGAAATGGTACAGCTGGAGTAGTTGCTCCAGTTATTCTAAAAAAACTTGGTGCTGAGGTTTATGAACTTTATAGTGAACCTGATGGCAGATTTCCTAATCATCATCCGGACCCTGTTGTTCCTGAAAACATGGAAGATTTAATAAAAACTGTTATAAATAAAAAAGCTCATCTTGGTATAGGGTTTGATGGTGATGCAGACCGTATAGGAGTTGTTGATGAATCTGGTGAGATCGTATGGGGTGATAGCTTGATGATCATATTTGCAAAAGATATTTTAAGAGAGAATAAAGGAGCGAAAATAATCGGTGAGGTAAAATGTTCAAAAGTAATGTATGAGGAAATTGCCAAAGCAGGTGGCATTCCAGTTATGTGGAAAACAGGACATTCTCTTATAAAGAAAAAGATGAAACAAGAAAAAGCACTCCTTGCAGGTGAGATGAGTGGGCATATATTTTTCAGTGATAGATATTTTGGGTTTGATGACGCAATATATGCGTCATTGAGATTAATAGAAATAGTTAAGAAATCTAACAAGCCATATGGCATAAAAAAACTTCTACAGGGAGTAAAAACAATGCAAAGCACTCCGGAAATAAGAATTAGCTGCATAGATGAAAAAAAATTTATGATTGTGGAAAAAATTAAGGACTATTTTCAGAATTTTGAATGTAATTTTATAGACGGAGTAAGAATAAATTTCCAAAAAGGCTGGGCATTAATAAGAGCTTCTAATACTCAGCCTGCTTTAGTTTTAAGGTTTGAAGCTGAAACAGAAGAGGATCTTGAAGAAATTAAATCTCTCGTTCATCAAAAGCTTTTTGAAGTGTTTCAATTTTTTAAAATATTATGATATACTTAAAAACTTTTTAACAAAGGGGTTTTCATGAAACGAATAGCAGTAATAATATTTTTTTTCATTTTTCTTTTTTCATTGAAATCTTTTGCACAGGAACTTCCTGTAGTTACAGCCATTGATATAAAAGGGCTCAAAAGAATTGAAGAAGCTGCAGTAAAAAATAAAATTTCTCTTAAACTTGGAGAAGTTATCTCTCAGGAAAAAATCTCTGAGGATATAAAATCAATTTATAAAATGGGCTATTTTGAAGATGTCAAAGTTGATATTGAACCTTTTGAAGGTGGAGTGAAGGTAATATATTCTGTTAAAGAGAAACCCACAGTTGTAAATGTCAGTTTTGAAGGAAATAAAGAGTATGATGAGGACAAACTAAAAGAAGTTGTAACAATTACAGCTGGAGCTATTGCAGATATAACTCTTATAAATGACAACGCTCTCAGACTCAAGGCATTTTATGAATCTGAGGGTTATTATTTTGCTAAGATTGTTCCTGTATTAAAGAAAAAAACAGAGGAAGGAGTTGAACTTACATACGTAATAGAGGAGGGAAATAAGGTCAAAATAAAGGAGATAAAGTTTGAAGGTAACAAAGCAATATCGTCAAGAAAAATTAAAAAAGTAATGGCAACATCTGAAAGGAAGTTTTATTCCTTTATTACAGGAAGTGGGTTTTATAAAAAGCATGAAATGTTGCAGGATCTTGAAAAAATAAAAGATCTATACTATGACAATGGATACCTTAAAGTCTCTGTTGGAGAACCTAAGATAGAGTTTTCCCAAGATAAGAAATGGATGACAATAATAATTCCTATTTCTGAAGGATCTCAATTTAAAATCTCTTCAGTAAACATCACAGGATACAAAGACAATAAAGAAGGAGCAGAACTTAAGGAACTTATAAAACTAAAAACAGGAGAGATATTTAGTAAAGCAAAAATGCGTAAAGATATTGAAGCAATAACTTCATTTTATTCAGACAGAGGATATGCTCTCGTTAGTATTGCTCCTGATGTCGTTCCAAATGAAGAAAAATTAACAGTTGATGTGATTTATAATATTAAACCAGGCGATAAGTTTACTATTGGAAGAATAAATATTTCAGGAAATGTTAAAACAGTTGATAAAGTAATAAGAAGAGAGGTCAGAGTTGATGAAGGGGATGAATATTCTGCTTCAAAAATACAGAAAAGTAAAAAGAGACTTGAAGATCTTCAATACTTTGAAACAGTTGATATAAATCAGAAGCCTGAACCTGATAAAAAAACTGTTGACCTTGATGTCAATGTAAAAGAAAAGGCAACAGGATTCTTAACAATAGGTGGTGGATACAGTTCAATTGATAATCTTATAGGTATGGTTGATGTAACCCAGACCAATCTTTTTGGTAAAGGTTATTCTTTAACTCTTAGAGGAGAGCTTGGAGGAAGAAGTTCTTACTATACTATTGCTTTTAGAGACCCATGGTTTTTGGACAAACCTCTTCTTTTTGGAATCAATCTTTATAGACAGAAAAGAGAATATGTAAACTATACAAGAGATGCAACCGGACTTTCTCTTACATTTGGTAAAAGATACAAAGAAGAATGGTCTGCTTCAATAACTTATGATATTGAACAATCAAATGTTATAAATGTTGAGGAAGATGCTGATACAATAATAAAAGATATGCAGGGCAAACTTCTTACAAGTTCTGTCACATTTCAAATTATAAATGATACCCGTGACAGTTATATTGATCCTACTACAGGAAGAAGATACTCTTTAAGTTTAACCACTGCAGGACTGGGAGGAGATACAGGTTTCTGGAAAAGCTTGCTTGACCTTGGCTGGTATATCCCAATCTTTGAGGAATCAACCTTACATTTAAGAGGAAGACTTGGAATGTCTGATACTCTTTTGGGGAAAAAGTATCCACTTTATGAAAGATTTTATATTGGTGGTCCTGATACAATAAGAGGTGTAGGATATGGAGAGGCTGGACCAAAAGACAGTAAAAATGAACCAATTGGAGCAAAAAGAGCAATAATATTCAATATTGAGTATCTTTTCCCGATAGTAGCTGAAATGAAACTTAAAGGGCTTATATTTGTTGATATGGGTAAAGGATATAATGAGGGAGAAAAATTTGGTTCTGATATAAAATATACATCTGGATTCGGTTTCAGATGGTTTTCACCACTTGGACCTGTCAAAATAGACTATGGAATAAATCTCAATAAAAAAGAGGGGGAATCAAAGTCCAAGATTGAGTTTGGTTTTGGTTCATTTTTCTAAATTTAAATTAGGAGGAAAAAATGAAAAATTTTTTATTTGCAGTAGTTGCTATGATTTTTACGCTATCCTTTGTTTCATTTGCTCATGCACAACTAAGGATTGGAGTGGTTGACCTTTACAGAGTTCTGCATGAATCAGAAGAAGGGAAAAAATCAGTAAATGAACTTCAGAACATGTTAGAGGCAAGACAAAAAACTCTTGAAGAAAAACAGAAAAAAATTCAGAGCTTAAAAGAAGAACTTGAAAAAAAACGCTCTGTTTTAAGTGAAGATGCGAGAAAAGCAAAAGAAGAAGAAATTGAGCGTTTAGGCAGAGATTTTCAAAGAACAGCAGCAGATTATCAGGTAGAACTTCAGAAGAAACAGAGCGAAATCACCCAAAGCATGCTTAAAGAAATAAGACAGTTAATCAATGATTTTGCTCAGAAAGAAGGTTATAATTTAATACTTGAGAAAGCTGAGCAGATCATTCTTTTTACAACATCTGAAGTGGATATTACAGATAAGATCATCTCCCTTTTTAATCAAAAAACCTCACAACAAAAAGTAAAGAAATGAAGCTTTCTGAAATAGCACGTTTTTTTAATGCAAAAATTGAAGGAGATTATGAAATTGAGATATCAGGAGTAAAAGGTTTTGAAGATGCTCAGGAAGGCGATATTACTTATATAACAAGTTCAAAATATGCTAAAGTTGCTCAGAGTAGTAAAGCATCTGCATTCATTGTAAAAGAAAAATTTTCAGATCTGAATAAGCCTCAGCTTATTGTTGAAAATCCTCAATTTGTTTTTGCAAAGCTTCTTGAGATGTTTTATGTCAAACCTCATCCCTTTAAAGGAGTAAGCGAAAAATCAATTATTGCTTCTACTGCTCAAATAGGTAAAAATGTAACAGTTTATCCATTTGTTTATATTGATGATGGTGTCACAATAGGAGACAATACTGTAATTTACCCTTTCACATTTATTGGACAGGGAACATCAATAGGTTGTGACTGCGTTATTTATTCCAATGTAACAGTTAGAGAAAGAATTAAAATTGGCAATAGAGTGATAATTCATACAGGAACTCAGATCGGTTCTGATGGATTTGGATATATTTTTCATGAAGGTAAACATCATAAAATTCCTCAGATAGGTGGAGTAATTATTGAAGATGATGTTGAAATAGGAGCATGTGTAACCATAGACAGGGCTACAACTGGAAATACAATTATTGGCCAGGGAACGAAGATTGATAATCTTGTTCAAATTGCTCATAATGTAAAAATTGGTAAAAATGTTATAATCGTAGCTCAGGTCGGAATTGCAGGAAGTTCTAAAATTGGAGATGGGTGTATTCTTGCAGGACAGGTTGGTATTTCTGATCATGTAGAAATTGAAGCAGGAACAATAATCACAGCTCAATCGGGAGTTATGCCAGGAAAGGTTCAAAAAGGTGTATTTTCTGGTTCACCTATAATGCCCCATAGGGAATGGCTTAAAGCAAATGCAATTTTTCAGAAACTTCCAGAACTCTATAAAAAAATAAAAGAACTTGAAGAAAAAATTAAACAACTTGAAAAATAAAAAACTGTTAATTGAATAACAGTTATCTAATTTGGTAGGAGGTGCTGATGATTGATATCAAAGAAATAATGAATATTCTTCCTCACAGATATCCATTTCTCTTGGTAGACAGAGTTTTAGAACTTGTTCCCAATGAAAAAGCAGTGGGAGTAAAAAATGTTACGATGAATGAGCCGTTTTTTCAAGGACATTTTCCAGGAAATCCTGTAATGCCTGGAGTATTAATAGTTGAAGCAATGGCTCAGGTAGCAGGTGTTCTTGCATTTAAATCAGGAATGGAAGGAACAGGGGTTCTTTTTTTAAGTATTGAAAAAGTAAAATTTCGCAGGCCAATTGTGCCCGGAGACCAAATCCTCTTTGAAGTCAGAGTAATTCATAGAAGAGGAGGAGTCTGGAAGTTTTCGGGTATTGCAAAAATTGATGAAAAAGTTGCAACAGAGGCAGAATTCACAGCAATGGTTACAAAGTGAGGTAGAAAGTTAATGAAAGAAATACATAAAACTGCAATTATTAGTCCTAAAGCAGAAATAGACGATGAAGTAGTTATAGGTCCTTACTGCATAATTGGAGATAATGTTAAGATAGGTAAAGGTACGCGCCTTATAAATCATGTGCAGATTGAAGGCATAACAGAAATAGGAGAGAACTGTACAATATTTCCATTTACAACAATTGGATTCCCGCCACAAGACCTCAAATATAAAGGAGAACCAACAGGAGTTAAAATTGGTAACAACAATACGATCAGAGAATATGTAACAATTCATAGAGCATCTGTTTCAGGAGATGGCTGGACAGTAATTGGAAATGATAACTTTATCATGGCTTATGTACATATTGCGCATGATTGTAAAATAGGAAATTCTGTAATTATGGCAAATCTTGCAACTCTGGCAGGACATGTTCAGGTTGAAGACTTTGTATTTATTGGTGGATTAGTAGCTGTCCATCAGTTTACAAGAATAGGTGCTTATGCTATGATAGGAGGTTTTAGCGGAGTTGGACAGGATGTGCCTCCATTTACTATGGCATCTGGACCTAGAGCCAAACTCTATGGATTGAACGCTGTGGGGCTTAAAAGAAGAGGACTTAGTGATGAAACTATAAATATATTAAAAAAAGCTTATAAAATTTTATTCAGAGATAAACTTCAACTAAAAGAAGCAATTGAGAAAGTCAAAAGAGAGCTTCCTCAGATTCCAGAGATCATACACCTATTAGAATTCATAGAAGCAAATAAAAGAGGGATATGCAGATAGGAGTAATTGCAGGAGGAGGCTGTCTTCCTCTTATTGTTACACAGGAACTCAAAAAAAGAGGTTATAGAGTCATAACTGTTGCTTTACAAGGACTTGCTGATAATGAACTATCAAATCATAGTGATGTATTTGAATTAATAAATATTGGTAAAGCAGGACAGATTGTGGATTTTTTAAAAAATAATAATGTTAAAGAGATAATTTTAACAGGTAAAGTACCTAAGAAAATTATTTTTGAAAGAGAAAGAATCAAGCCTGATCTGAGAGCATTAAAGATGCTTTTTTCAGCTAAAATCAGGGGGGACAATGAAATCCTTAAGATTGTTGAAAAAGAATTATTGGCAGAAGGAATAAAAATTGCTGAAATATTTAAGGTTTTCCCTGAGTTTATAACTCCTGATGGAGTTCTTACAATAAAAAAACCTACAAAAGAAGAATGGAAAGATATTGAGTATGGCTTCAGAATTGCTAAAAAAATCGGAGAACTTGATATAGGACAGACAGTGGTAGTAAAAGAAATGTCCATAGTTGCTGTGGAAGCAATAGAAGGCACAGATGAAACAATTTTAAGAGCAGGAAGATTTGTAAAAAACTCAATTGTAGTAAAAGTCAGCAAGCCTCAACAGGATTTAAGGCTTGATCCTCCTGCTGCTGGAGTAGATACAATAATAACTATGGAAAAAGCCAATGCTAAGATTTTAGCGCTTGAAGCAGGAAAAACTTTTTTAATACAGCAAGACAAAATGATTGAAAAGGCTAATGAAAATAATATAATTGTGGTAGGGGTAAAACAGCCTTGAACTTTTTTACTTGTATAAATGATGGATTAAAAACAGTTCATAAAAACTATCAGCTATTATTTATACATTTCTCCTTTTTATTCATTAGTTTTTTTGGTCTATTTTTTATTCTGAGCATACCACTTGGAATCCTCTTTGTAATATTTGGAATTGACCTAACAGATATACTTAAAGGCAGTTTTATTGAAATACTACTGTCTTCCATAAATATCATGAAAAAGTTTCTAATATTTGCTATTATTTTCATTATTAGTCTTCTGATCTATGTTATCTTGATTGTAAGTCTTTGGGTATATATTTTTTCAGGTACAATAGGTATAATGTTTCAGTATTTAAAAGAAGGAACTGTTTTTAATTTAAAAAATTTTCATAAATACGGTAAAAATTTTTTCTGGAAAGTTGGTTTTTTTGGAATGTTTTCAGCTTTTATTTTTATCTGTTTAACATTTCTTTTTGGATTTATAAGTGAAATAAACTCTAAAATAGTAGATTTTTTAAGCCACTACAACCGTCCTGTATCAGTATTTTTTAATGTGTTTATTTATTTAAGCATACTTCTTACAGGCATTATCACATTCATTCTATGGATAACATACACGCTTTTTGGATTTTTCGGGATTTTTATAAAGAATTTCACCGTAGTAGAAACAATAAGAGAAACCAAAAAACTAATAACTTTTTATCCTCAATCTATGGGAAGAGCAGCGCTATTATTCGTAATATATATCTTAACAGGTGGAGTAATTCTTTCATTTGGTTCTCTACTGGCTATAATTCCTCATATAGGAACTATACTTGTAGCAGCCTATCAATTTATTACTCAATTTGCTCATGTTTATATAAGCATGGTTGTATTTGCCGCTTTTCTATCCTATTACATAAGGCTTGATACTTCTTTTGCAAAGCCTGAGCCACAGCAAGCTCTTCCTCCTGAAGAGGCTCAACAACAATCTCAAACCCCTCCTCCTTCAGAGCTTTCTTAATCTGCTCTTGAAATTTTTCAATTTCAAATTCCTCAAATAATTCTTTTATTCCTAAAATACTATCAGCCTCATCTGGACTGCATAAAAAAACCTTTTTTAATAAATCTCTTTCTACTGTGACAGGAATGGTACCCTGCTGTAAAAAACCATCTGTCCATCTTTTCTGAGCAGAGCCAATAATTTTTACATTTTTAAAACAAATTTCTCCAAATGAGGAACGAGCAAAACAGAGAGAACTTTTGTTGTGTTTTTTTTTCTCTTTTCTTATTTCTACAGAAATTCCTATTAAACTGAATGCCCTTACAAATAGATGACTCAGAATTTCATAAGTCTTAAAAAGATTACCACGAAATTTTCCTTCTTTTTTACAAGAAAAACTGTATGTCAGATCATCATAGTGTAGAATTCCTTTGCCTCCAGTAGGTCTTCTTACAATGGGAATTTTATGATTAATACAAAAATCCTGATTAATTTCTTCATTTCTCTGAAACTCTCCGATGGTTATCGCTTTTTTATTCCATCCATATAGTCTGAAAGTTGGTAAAACCTTACCATCGCGTACAAAAAAACTAATAGATTCATCGATTGCCATATTTAAATATGGATCAAACTTCTGGAACTCAATAAAACGAATAAGCATATTGTATTGAAATTTTATATTACTCTTCTTCAAGAATAATTTTATGATTTAACAGTGACATCTCCTTAATCTTACCCTTAAAAATCTTCTGTTCTCCAAATATGTTCCGAAGATATATCTGGTTGCCCTCAGGTTTTAATATATCAACAGATTCTAAATAAATCTCCTCCTTGTCATTTTTAATTACATACGCATTTGCTTCACACATTGAATTCCTCCTTTATATGAAGGATTAATTTTTCCACAAGATGTGGAAGAGGCTCTTTAAAAGAACCAATAATATCAATGCCTTCCTGATTAATTGGCAATAAAATTTTTCTTGCTGGACTGCTTCCTATAGCTTCTGCCATTTTTGAAGTTAACTCTCCCATCATTCCATTTGCTACAATAATGCTCAATGGTCCTAATATAAGATCTACTTTTTTACTATTCCAGATAATTGCATTTTCTCCTGAAGCTCCTTTGTTTGCTTTGCATTTCATCATATTTGCTGTGGCTGCAGCATTTGTTCCAAGTGCCAGAATCTCTATCCTATCTCCGAAGGTTTCCCTGAGAGACTTAATAATATAACTACCAATTCCTCCACCTTGACCATCAATTACTGCAATTTTAAGCATATTGTAAATACTACAAACTTTGATAAATAAATGTCAAACTCAGAATGTTGCAAAAATTAATGGATTGCCTTCATAATTAAAGATTAATCTTAACAGGAGGACAGGATGAAGAAGATTATACTTTCAGAGAAGGATTTATCAAGACAATGGTATAACATACAGGCTGATATGCCTAAGTTACCACCACCGCCCCTTAATCCTCAAACTAAGAAACCTATTTCTCCAGATGATTTAAAAGTAATATTCCCCATGTCTCTTATTGAACAGGAAGTTACTACCCAAAGATGGATAAATATTCCAGAAGAAGTTTTAAATATTTATGCAAGCTTTCGTCCAACTCCACTTTATAGAGCCTTAGGACTTGAAAAAGCCCTTCAGACACCTGCAAAGATTTATTTCAAGCATGAAGGCTTTGGTCCTGCTGGCAGTCATAAGACAAATACATCAATACCGCAGGCTTATTACAATAAAATGGAGGGAATAAAGAGGATTGCCACAGAAACAGGTGCAGGGCAGTGGGGTTCTGCATTATCGCTTGCTGGAGCACTATTGGGAATTGAAATAACTGTTTATATGGTAAGGGTTAGCTATAACCAGAAACCGTATAGAAGAATAATGATGGAAACATGGGGAGGTAAGGTTTATCCTTCACCATCTGACAAAACCGAATCAGGTAGAAGAATTCTCAGAGAAAATCCAGACCATCCAGGCACTCTCGGAATTGCTATATCAGAGGCTGTTGAAGATGCTGCAACTAATAAGGATACAAATTACGCTCTTGGCTCAGTTTTAAATCATGTTTTACTTCATCAGACCATAATTGGTCTTGAATGTAAGAAACAACTTGAAACTGTAGGAGATTATCCTGACATTGTAATTGGTTGCTGCGGAGGAGGAAGCAATCTTGGAGGAATAAGCTTCCCTTTTATTTATGACAAAATACATGGAAAGAATGTAAGAGTAATAGCTGTTGAGCCATCTTCATGTCCAACACTTACAAAAGGAGAGTTCAGATATGACTATGGTGACACAGCAGGTCTTACCCCATTTCTTATGATGTATACTCTTGGACATGATTTTGTACCTCCTGGAATCCATGCAGGAGGGTTAAGATATCATGGGGATGCTCCTCTGATAAGTCAACTTTGTTATGATGGATTGATTGAAGCAGTGGCAGTAGGACAGACAGCTGTTTTTGAAGCAGCAATCCTTTTTTCAAGAACTGAGGGAATAATTCCTGCACCTGAAAGTGCCCATGCTATAAAAGTTGCAATTGACGAGGCTTTAAAGGCAAAGGAGGAAGGTAAGGAAAAAGTGATTCTATTTAATCTAAGTGGTATAGGATTCCTTGATTTGCCATCATATGAAGCATATTTATCTGGTAAGCTTACAGATTTTGAATATCCAGATGAAAAGATAAGAGAATCTTTGAGCAGATTACCAGAAATTAAAATTTAGCTATCAGTTAGCATTTTCTTCCAAAGATTTTTAAGAAACAAAGGTGCTGTAATGATGGTTCGCAAAAATAGAGGGATTGAATTTACATTTATCTGCTACGTTTTTAAAAATTCATACAATACATTGTAGTAGTAAGAGTTTTAGCGCTAAAAATAAAGGTAATTACTAAAAATTAAAAACATAGTAAGAAAGCAGAAATCCAGCAATCAGACAAAAAGTTCTATATTTATTCTTCAGCCGTGCATTTAAGAAACAGAATTCCCAATGGAGGAAGTGTTAGAGACAAAGAATAAGGCTTTCCATGAAAAGGTGTCTGTTCTGTCTCAACTTCTCTACCATTACCGCAATTACTTCCTCCATAAATCCAAGAATCGCTATTTAAAATCTCTCTGAAGCAACCTTTAAATGGAATTCCAATTCTGTAATTAAATCTTGCAACAGGAGTAAAATTACAAACCACTAAAATAACATCTTTTGAATCTTTTGCTTTTCTTAGGAAGCTTATGATACTGTGGTCTGCATCACTAAAATCAATCCATTCAAAACCAGTTGGTTCAAAATCAAGTTCATGAAGTAATGGTTCAGTTTTATAAAGATTGTTTAAATCCTTTATCCATTTTTGAATGCCCTGATGTTGTGGATACTCAAGAAGATGCCAGTCAAGGCTTTTTTCATGATACCACTCATCCCATTGACCAAACTCTCCTCCCATAAAAATAAGCTTCTTACCTGGATGAGCATACATGTAACCAAAAAGTAGCCTTAAATTTGCAAATTTCTGCCAGTAATCCCCTGGCATTTTGTTTATAAGCGAACCCTTGCCATAGACAACCTCATCATGAGATAGGGGTAAAACAAAGTTTTCAGTAAAAGCATACCATATACTAAAGGTAAGCTGATTGTGATGATATTTTCTGTAAATGGGATCTTTTGAAAAATAAAAAAGAGTATCGTGCATCCATCCCATATTCCATTTCATACCAAAGCCTAATCCACCAAGATATGATGGCCTTGAAACCATAGGCCATGATGTTGACTCTTCAGCAATTGTCTGAATGTCTTGGAATTTCTCATAAACAGCCTCATTGAGGCTTCTTAAGAATTCTATTGCTTCTAAATTTTCTTTACCTCCGTATTTATTTGGAATCCATTCTCCATGTCCTCTTCCATAGTCAAGATAAAGCATAGAAGCAACAGCATCAACTCTTAACCCATCAATATGATATTTTTCAAACCAGAATATTGCAGAGCTTATAAGAAAATTTCTAATCTCATTTCTTCCGTAATTAAAAATATAACTATGCCAATGAGGATGATATCCTTTTTTCGGATCTTGATGTTCATAAAGATATGTTCCGTCAAAAAAGCTAAGTCCATGTCCGTCATCAGGAAAATGTGAAGGAACCCAGTCCAGAATTACTCCTATTTCATTTTGATGGAACTTATCAATTAAATACATAAAATCCTGAGGAGTGCCATATCTTGAAGTTGGTGCAAAATATCCAATTGTTTGATATCCCCATGAACCATAAAAAGGATGTTCCATAACTGGTAAAAATTCAACATGAGTAAATCCCATATCTTTTACATAGTTTGGTAACCATTCAGCAAGTTCTCTATATGTTAAAAACCTGTTTCCCTCTTCTGGAACTCTTCTCCATGAACCAAGATGAACCTCATAAATTGATATTGGAGAGTTAAGAGCATTTTTTTTAGCCCTGTTTTTCATCCATTCTTCATCATTCCATTTGTATTCTAAATCCCAAACAATTGAGGCTGTAGCAGGTGGTATTTCCCAGAAGAAAGCATAAGGGTCTCCTTTTTCTAAGTAATAACCATATTTTGATATTATGTAGTATTTATATTTTGTTCCTTTATCAACTCCCGGGATAAAACCTTCCCATATACCTGAACCATCCCATCTTACTGCAAGAGAGTGTATAGGTTTCCATCCATTGAAATCTCCTATAACATACACTTTTTCTGCATTAGGAGCCCATACAGCAAAGTAAGTTCCCTTTTGTCCATCAAACTCTATAATATGAGAACCGAGCTTTTCGTAAGCATTGAAATGATTTCCTTCTTTAAAAAGATAAATATCAAAATCACTAAAAAGAGTTACATCATACCTTACCATTGCAAATCCTCCTTGAGCTAAAAAGCTTTTAGCACTTGAATACCTTTATAAATGAAATAAAATGAAAAACCAATGAGGATTAAAGCACAAATAAAAACCATTTTTCTGTAAAGACTGTCATTTAAAACCGTCTTCCCCTTATAAACACCAAAAGATACAGTTGAATACCATACAAAATCTCCCATTATATGACCTAAAAAAAATGCTGTTATACCAAGAAGCCCGATTTCCATTGCCTGAACAACATAGCCAACTCCTATTGTTGACCACCAGAATAACCAATAAGGATTTGCAAGACTTAAAAAAATGCCTGATAAAAATAGAGATTTCTGTATCTGCGTATTTGTATTGTTCTTCAAACTAAGTTTTGGCATGGAGCGAAACATTGATAATCCTGTAAAAAAAAGAAACACTGCGCCTATAAAAGCAACAGAAATAAATGTTTCTTTCATCTGCAAAAAACTGCTTGCTCCAGAGATAATTAAAAATAAAAGAATTAACTCAAGCACGCCATGTCCAGTTACTAAAATCGCTCCTGTGAGTATCCCTCTACGTGGTGTCTCTGAAACAGTTACTGCAAAAAGAGGTCCTGGCATCATTGCACCAGACAAAGCTATTATAAAAGAGGATGCTCCAATAAAAAACAGTTTAAGCATTTAAAAAATTTGCCTTTCAAGGCTGCGGTATTGTATTGCTTCTGCTATATGTTGAGATGCTATATTTTCTGAGCCTTCAAGGTCAGCTATTGTTCTTGCAACTTTGATTATCTTTGAATGAGCTCTTGCACTTAGCCCGAGCTTTTCCATCGCAGACTGAAGAATTCTGTGACTGTCTTCATCAATTCGGCAAAATTTCTTTAAATGCTTTGTTTTCATATGAGCATTGCAATATATCCCTTCAGTTTTAAGTCTTTTAAGCTGAATCTGTCTTGCTCTGATTACTCTTTCCCTAACAGTTTTTGAACTTTCTGAAGGAGCATCATCTTTGAGTTCTTGATAGTTTACTCTTGGAACTTCAATATGAATATCAATTCTGTCAAGAAGAGGACCTGAAACCCTTGAACGATAACGAATTATCATCTGAGGAGTGCATGTGCATGGTTTAAGATGATCCCCATAGTTACCACAAGGACAAGAATTCATAGATCCCACCAATAAAAATCTTGAAGGAAAATGAACAGTAGCATAACTGCGTGCAACAATCACAAAGCCATCTTCAAGGGGTTGTCTAAGCACTTCTAAAACATTCCTTTTAAACTCAGGTAGTTCATCAAGAAATAGAACTCCATTGTGAGCAAGGGAAACCTCACCAGGTTTTGGAATTTGTCCACCACCGATCAAAGCAACATCACTGGATGAATGATGAGGAGATCTGAAGGGACGTGAGGTGACAATGCCTTTTCCATCAAGCAGCAATCCTGCCACACTGTAAATTTTTGTTACCTCAATAGCCTCATCAATAGACATTGGTGGAAGTATCCCAGGGAGTCTTCTTGCAAGCATACTTTTTCCACTTCCTGGTGGTCCTATCATTAGAATATTATGTCCTCCTGCTGCTGCAATCTCAAGGGCTCTTTTTGACTGAAACTGCCCTTTGACATCTGAAAGATCTTCATAAAACTCTGTCTCTTCTGAACAAGAAATCTCCGATTTAAACGGTTTAATATGTTCTTCACCTCTTAAAAAACTAACAGCTTCTGCGAGGTCTTTTACTGGATAGACCTCAACTCCATCTATAACTGAGGCTTCTTTCGCATTTTCAGGTGGAATTATTATTTTTCTAATAGCACTATTTTTCATTTTTGAAACTATACATAATGTCCCCTTTACGGATTTTACTCTACCTTCTAAAGAAAGCTCTCCAACAATTAAAAAATCTTTTAAAACATCCTTCTGAATATGTCCTTCTGCTGAAAGAATGCCTATGGCGATTGGAAGGTCAAAAGATGAGCCTTCTTTTTTAAGGTCTGCTGGAGCTAAATTGACTGTAATCTGTTTTATGGGAAAAGGGAATCCTGTATTTTTAAAAGCAGCCTTGATTCTGTCACGGGATTCTTTTACTGCTGCATCTGGAAGTCCAACAATGTTGAAATGTGGAAGACCTCTATGCGCGATGTCTACTTCTACATCAATAACATATGGCTCTATTCCTATCAGATGAGCACTTTGAACCTTGGCGAGCATTCCTATCCTCAAATTTTCTATTTATATCATTTAAAATTTCCTGTTTTGTCTTATTCCACTTAGGAGCTATAAGAATATCCTCTGGTGAAGTTGCAAAAAGTCTCTGTATAACAATATCTGGACGAAGTCTCTCAATAAAATCAACTACAAAATTAAGATACTCTTCATACTCAAAGACAGGAAATGGGGTTTTATCATAAATATAAGCTAAAAGAGTATCTTTAACAACTTGAAGTTGATGAATTTTAAGAAATTTTATTGGATGAAGATTTATCTCATCTGCCATGGCAAGTGATTCTTGTCTTGTTTCTGTGGGAATTCCAACAATTATGTGAGCTCCGACTAAAATACCTCTTTCATGAGTATCATAGACAGCTTTAAGAAATATAGAATAATCATGTCCTCGCATAATATACTTAAGAGATTTTTCATAAATTGACTGTAATCCATATTCAACAATCATCATATGAGTCTTTGATAGCATCTGAAGTAAATCAAGTTTTTCATCATCAACGCAGTCAGGACGAGTTCCTACAGCAAGTCCAACTACTTCTGGATGAGAAATAGCTTCTTTATAAAGTTTTTCAAGGTGCTCTACAGGTGCATAGGTGTTTGTGTAAGGCTGAAAATAAACAAGAAAGGCTTTTGCCTTATATCTTTCTTTTAAGTATTCTATGCCATTTTTAATCTGTTCACTAAGAGGTTTTGAAGGTGCACAGCTTGATGGTCTGAAGGAATTATTGTTGCAATAAATACAGCCTGTTGTTCCAATTGTTCCATCCCTGTTTGGACATGTAAAGCCTGCATCTACATTTACTTTATACACTTTTTTCCCGAATATTTCTTTTAAATATTCTCCAAATGAATAATAACGCTTTAACATAGTTTTTTCTAATATATTTGAAAGAATTTAGTCAATTTATTTCAATTCAAGACTTTTTCTATATCTCTATATCCTATGTTATCATGATTTTTTAATAATTTCATACTTTTTGCTGATAGATCTCAAAAACATGGAAAATCTCTCAGGATCAAAAACATCTCAGATTGTTAAGATAAACTTAAGGATATGTAAAAGGCTTGAAACAAACTTGTAGTTCTTGCTATTATTATAATTAGCCGAAGTGGTGGAACTGGTAGACACGCACGTTTGAGGGGCGTGTGGGGAAACCCGTGCGGGTTCGAGTCCCGCCTTCGGCATTTTAAAAATTGTTGATTTTTAAAGATTTTAACTTCAAAAGTCTCATGTTTGCTCGCTTATATTTTATTGTTTCTTAAGTATTTCGTCAATGCTCGACCTGTTTCAATACCTTTGAACTTAATGCTTTTGCCATTTGTCTTATCTGTATCAAGAATTCTGACTTTTATTTCAAAGACATGGCTGTTAAAATAATCTTGTGCCCTGGAGATAAAGAACAATTGAGAGACTTTTTAGATAAACAAAGAGCACATTCTCTCTCCTTCTTAATGGTTTTTATAAAGCTATTGTCCGAGTTGTTCTTTGAGTTTTTTCTGTTTATGCATTGTCTCCAAGACCCTCGAAATAGCCATGTTGATATTATCATCCGGCTTGCTCAAAAGTCTATCAGCCTTTCTGTATAAATCATAAGCCTGTTGAAGGTCACCTGCAACTTCTGCGCATATACCGAGATTGTATAGAATAGAAGGAGCGTTAGGAGATAATATCCTCGCCTCTGCCCAGAGTTCGCATGCCCTGTCCATCCTGTTTACTTTAGCAAAATCAATGCCCTGCTTCAGCTTTTCTTCTGCTTGATTGGATGTGATACCATCCTTTGCATTCATTAGCTTGACCTCCAATGTCACATAATGCGGAGTAATATCTCTTCTGAATATTTCTTTTGCACTCTGTTTTGCCTTAGCAATAAGCTCTACAGCGCTCGGTAGAGGCTTCATACTATCCTCACATGCAGATGCCCTAGCAGTCTGCGAGATTGTATTTGCATATACCACCCTGCCAGTTTCCACTTCTATGAGTTTTGGAACAAAGGAGAAAATAGCGATTCTCTCTATACATTTAACTTTATATCTTTCATATCTAAGGCATTTGCCCTCGTAAGGTCTTCCTTTTTTATCGTATTTTATCTCATGCTGGGCGCACCGAGTACGGTCTTCGGTGTACAAGTTATCGCTCGCATTAGAAGCAGTAACGACACCAGTATAAATTCCCTTTGCTCCTACCATCTTCCCGAGATTAGCTGCATTAGCAGGATCAACAAGGGCGCTCTGTGAAAACTTCATCTCGCTTATGATCCTGTCAAGCTTCATTCTATCTACAAGCGTAAAATACTGCTTTTCTCCTATATTTACACTGGATATTAATCCTTCTATTTCTGCAGCAAATCCTGCTCCATCAGTCCCATCAAAAGGCAAAACAGCTATTTCTCTCAATTTTGAAGCTTCATGATACTTTGCCGGTTCAAAAAAGTTGATTTTTATTGCCACAGGCTGTGCGCATGATGCCACAGCGAATAATACCACAGCCAATAATAAAAATTTTATCACCATGACATTCTCCTTTTCTATTTAGAATATTTTATCAGTATTGAATAAGGTGAGAAATTAACAACCTGAAAGTTAGTCCTCTGACTTATACTGTTTGCAAGATATATCGGATTTTCGGGATAGCTTACAATGAACTCTCCAATAGCTTTTTCTTCAACATCCACAACCCAAGCTAAATGCTGAAGTATATCCTTTACTTCAAAATTAGTATTTAAATCACTTATACCCTGAACCTTGACATGAATCTTTTTTGCTATACCTTTTATATGCTGTCCAAGTTTCTCAAGAATAACCGGAGTAAGCTTTTTTGCCACATCCTTCATTCCATTGGCAACCGCATCTTCCACATTCATAGCAAAACCTTTTCCCTCTTCAGCTCCAGCTGCCAGTACTATCATCTTTCCTGCCTGATCCCTTGTTACAAGGCGGTATTTAAGTCTGACCGTTACATTATTAAATGGCATTGATAGTCCATATCCTATATCTTCGCCCTTCCTTGTGGAAATGCTATAATCTACTTTACCTATAAGGATAACATTAGAAAGGAATTTATAAATAAGACTTCTGAGAACAAGAAAATTTCCACTTTTTATAGCCTTCTCTATGTCACGAGCCTCCATAGCATTTGTAGGCGCTATATCTATTACAGTGTATCCATGCTCTATTAGCTTGCCTATGAGAGTTTCAGATAATATATTCGTTTCATCATATTCATCCTTTGTTTCAAGTACGATTCTGTCAGTCTTGCTATATGGAGTTTTGTATCTTTCTTCAAATTCTTTAACTACCTTGGGTTTTCTCGCAGGTATAAAAACAGCTACTAAATTATTCAGAGCAAGGGTGGATACTGCCTCTCTTGCCCTTGTTTTCTCTACGCAGGCGTTTATTTTCGTAAAAATAGTGTCTTTTCTGATTTCCTCGCATAGTATTTTATGTCTGGTAACGATTCCCCTTATCTGTTTGCTTACTGCATCATCTACAAGAACCATGTTTTGAACCACTGTCTGTGCTCTTAGTTCTACACCAGCTACCTGCTCTACTGCATGCCATTTTGCGCGTGCCAGAGCCTCTGCCTTTGCAGAAGGTATATCATTGTCTATGATAAATGCCTCGCCTTCGGAATCAACACACTTAGTCTCACATAATGCCTGTTGAGCACAAAAAACAAAAATAAAAATAAATAATGCGACTGTTTTTCTAAAGTCTGCTGTCATTTTTTT
>FMJZ01001180.1_pt1 | contig 26396 bp, 27 predicted proteins | sample 1987881 | NCBI WGS metagenome assembly FMJZ01 (sample SAMEA4378227, study PRJEB15110) | soil metagenome | biome: soil; feature: Field; material: Soil | place: India | collected 2015-03-11 | depth 0 m
GCCCGCCACTCAGGTGCGGGCAACCAGATTGAAATGGACGTCCACGTTCAGGTTGACCCCGAAATTTCGGTCCGCACCGGACACGAAATCGCCGAGCGAATTGAAAAGGAACTCCGCAACGCCAACCCCAACCTCACCGGCATTGTTATCCACATTGAACCATCAGAACCAGAGAAAACACACTGATTAAAAAACACCGGCAACCTCCCCATTTTCGCTCGCTAAAAATTTCCCCTTTTCTCTTTTCACCTCTGGCACCGGTAGCCACCCCGGGGGTAACCCCCCGGGTGACCCATTAAAATGGGGAAATTATGTTTAACTCGATTAGATTCGGTTACTTATACCGTTAAATCGCCAAAAATTAAACGAAACTTCTTATTCTGTCCCTATCCCTGATTTTCTACCCGACGATAACCCAGGGTGTAAAGTTTTTTCACGTTTCTTCTTTTGATGGCGTTACGGGAATCAAGAATCAACCGGCTCTCTCTAAGAATCATCTCATAATCAAAACAGGTATGGTCGGTAAGAATTACCACGCAGTCCGCCCGGCGCAGCGTCTCCGGCCGTAACGGTTTTGCCTTAAACCGCCGCCCGGCAATTTCAATCTCCGGCACATAGGGGTCAATGTATTCAACCGTCTTTACCTTATCCAGAATCAGCTCCATCACCTTGATTGCCGGCGAATGCCGGGTGTCCTCAACGTCGCGTTTAAACGCCGCTCCGAGAATCAAAATCCGTGCCCTTTTGGCCGCAACACCGTTCACTCCGAGAACCTCAAACAACCGGTCCACAACAAAAAACGGCATCGCCTCATTTGTCTCCGCCGCCAGTTCAATAAAATTGGAATGAAAGTCAAACTCCCGTGCCTTCCAGGCAAGATAATAGGGGTCAATGAGAATACAGTGGCCGCCGATTCCAGGTCCGGGATAAAACGGCATAAAACCAAACGGCTTGGTTGCCGCGGCGTTGATTACCTCCCAGATGTCAATGTTCCCCATCCGGTCGCACATTCGCGCCAGTTCATTAACCAGGGCGATGTTGACACTGCGAAAGATATTCTCCAGCAGTTTGGACATCTCCGCCACCCGCGGTGACGACACCGACACCACCCGGTCCACAAACTGGGAGTAAAACAGCGCGGTGAGTTGTGTACACCGCCGGGTTACGCCACCGACAACCACCGGTGTTGTTTTGGTGGTCCAGACCTTATTGCCGGGGTCAATTCGCTCCGGAGCAAAGGAAAGGAAAAAATCCCGCCCCACCTTCTGCCCGGTCCGGGTTAAAATTGGTAAAAGCACCTTCTCGGTTGTCTCCGGATAGGTGGTACTGCGCAGCACCACCAGCTGACCGGGGTGGAGAAACCGGGCAACCTCCTCACCCGCCTTGACAATATAGGAAACATCTGGGTCCTTGGTAACGGTAAACGGCGTCGGCACGCAAATGTTAATTACATCGGCATCCCGGCAGTGGCCATAACTGGTGCTCGCCTTCAACCTGCCCGCCCGAACCATCTCGGCAACCGCCTCATCTGGCACATCGCCGATAAAACTCTTACCGCGGTTGACCGCGGCCACCTTTTCCGGGTCAACGTCAATTCCAACCGTCAGGTAACCGGCACGGGCAATCTCCAGTGCCAACGGCAATCCAACATAGCCAATCCCGATTACCGCTACCTTTGCCTCCCGTTTCTGAATCCTTTCGGCTAACCTTTTCACTTTTCTCCTCTCCATTTATCCTTCTCTCCTTTTTTACCAGACCGTGCGGTCAAAGCTCCGGTACTGCACCGCCTCGGTCAGATGACTCGGTTGAATTATCTCCGCCTCCTCCAGGTCGGCAATTGTCCGGGCCACCTTCAGCACCCGATGATAGGCACGGGTTGAAAGTCCCAGCCGGTCAATTCCCGCCCGCAGAATTTCCTCGCCCGGCGCGGTGGTCGGACAGAAACGACGAATCAGCGCCGGTGTCATCTGGGCGTTGGCATAAATCCGGCGCCGCAACGGCAGGCTGGCAAACCGCTCCTCCTGTCGCCGCCGCGCCCTTTCCACCCGCGCGCGGATTGCCGCCGAATTCTCGGCCGGCTTCTTAGCGCTGACATCGGCATATTTCAACGCCGGAACCTCAATGTGGATGTCAATCCGGTCAAGAAGCGGACCGGAAATCCGGTTGCGATAACGCCGGATCTTGGGCGCGGTGCAACTGCAATTATGGCGCGGGTCGCCGTAAAACCCGCACGGGCAGGGGTTCATCGCCGCCACCAGCATAAACCGCGCCGGAAAGGTCATAGTGGACCGGGCACGACCAATTGTTACCTCTCCGTCCTCCAGGGGTTGCCGCAACGCCTCCAGGACATCGCGACGGAACTCAGGCAGTTCGTCAAGAAAAAGCACCCCGTTGTGGGCAAGCGAAACCTCACCCGGTCGGGGAAAAGTCCCGCCACCGATCATTCCGGATTCAGAAATGTTGTGGTGCGGAGAACGAAACGGCCGCACCGCCACGATCGGCGTCCCGCTCGGCAAAGCGCCGGTAACCGAATGAATCTTGGTCGCCTCCAGCGCCTCCTCTAAAGTAAACGGGGGCAAAATTGTCGGCAGCCGCCGGGCGAGCATTGTCTTACCGCTGCCCGGTGGTCCAAGCATCAACACATTGTGCCCGCCGGCAGCGGCAATCTCCAGCGCCCGTTTCGCGTGAGCATGACCGTGCACCTCAGCAAAGTCAACCCCGAAAACCGCCGCCCGGGAAAACAACGCCCCGGGGTCACTACGGACCGGCTTTTTCTCCTCCCGCCCCTGGAGAAAGTTCAAAGTCGCCAGGAGTGAATCCATTCCGAAAACCGGCAGGTTCTGCACCAGCGCCGCCTCGGCGGCGTTCTCGGCCGGCACAATTATGCCCCGGATATTGCCTGCCGCCCGCACCGCCAGTGCCATCGCTACCGCCCCCTTTACCGGTCGCAGCGAGCCGTCAAGGGAAAGTTCACCAACAAACACCCAGCCATTGGTGTTAACCGGAGTAAGCCCGCCGGCAGCGGCGATGATGCCCACCGCAATCGGCAGGTCAAACGCCGGCCCCTCTTTTTTAATGTCTGCCGGTGCCAGGTTCACGGTAATCCGGCGATTGGGAAACTGCAGACCGGAGTTCTTAATCGCCGCCTGCACCCGGTGCTGGGACTCTTTCACCGCCGGGTCGGGCAAACCGACGATATTGAACACCGGCAAACCCGGAGCAATATCGGTCTCCACCGCCACCAGAAAACCATCCACCCCGAATACCGCACTGGAAAAAATCTTCGCCAGCATCAGAACGCCCCCACCAAATGCTCTATCTCCGGCTCCGCCCCGGTGGCAAAATCTATGCTCAGAACATCAAAACGGACCGGCCGCTCCTCCAACCCGTGGGCGATAAGAAACCCTTCGGCTAAACGGTACAGCCTCCTCTGCTTTTGGAAATCCACCGCCTCGGCCGGGGTGCCAAACCGCCCTGACCGCCGCGTCTTCACCTCAACAAACACAACCACCTCGCCGTCCTGACAGACCAGATCAATCTCGCCCAGCCGGGAGCGATAATTGGCCGCTAGAAACCGATACCCCTTGCCGGCAAGAAACCGTCGGGCGACAACCTCACCGGCTTTACCCAAAGCCGCGCTGTCCATCGCCTGAACCTCCAGTAACGCTTTTAACCGGGGCAAAACTCCGGCGATGAATAGGAGAAATGCCCAGCCGGGAAATTGCCCTCAAGTGCTGGGGCGTCCCATACCCTTTGTGTTGAGCCAGCCCATAACCCGGAAATCGGGCATCCAGTCGCTCCATCAGCCCGTCCCGGAAAACCTTGGCGACAATTGAGGCACAGGCAATGGAAAGGCTCTTGCGGTCACCGTACCGCACCCCTCTACAGGGCACCCCGAGTTCCGGAATCTCCCAGCCGTCGGCAAGTACAAGTAAATTGCTCTCCGGGCCGGCCGGATTTATCACCCGACAGACCCGGCGCACCGCCAGGCGCATGGCATAAAATGTTGCATTGACGATATTATAACGGTCAATAAAACGGGGACCGGCCGCACCAATCGCCCAGGCCAACGCCCGGCGTTTAATCACCAGCGCCAACCGCTCTCTTTTTTGGGGGGGTAAAAGTTTTGAATCCTTTGCTCCCGGGATGCGGCTGTTGCCGGGTAGAACCACCGCCGCTGCCACCACCGGCCCAGCCAACGCTCCTCTACCTACTTCATCCACGCCGCAGATGACGGCATTACTCTGCCACAGCCATCGGTCCAGATTTCTCACTGAACTTGCGTTCCTTGAGCACCGCTTCCCGGCCCGCTTTGTCTCGTAGATAATAAAGCTTTGCCCGGCGGACCTTGCTCTTGCGCCGGATTTCTAACTTCATCAGCACCGGCGCATTTAAAGGAAAAATTCGCTCCACGCCAACCCCATGACTCACCCGCCGAACCGTAAAAGTCTTGCTCATCCCCCGGCCCCGCACTGCAATCACCGTGCCCCGGAAAATCTGAATCCTCTCCTTATCCCCTTCGGTTATCCGCAGATGGACATCAACCAAATCACCCGGTTCCGGAACCGTCAGTGCTGCTGTCCCCTTCTCCGCGGAACCGGCGTTAATGTTTTTCTTCCGCGCCATTGCCTATCTCCTTTCCTAATGATTGACGGAGAAACTCTCGCTCTGCTGTGGTCAGATTGGCGTTGCGTAACAGGTCTGGTCGCCGCCGGGCGGTAATGAGCAACGCCTGCTCCCGACGCCAGCGGGCCACGGCTGCATGATTGCCGGAAATCAGCACCTCGGGCACCGCCACGCCGCGAAACTCGCGCGGTCGGGTATAAAGGGGCGCCTCAAGCAACCCGGTCGCAAAAGAGTCGGTGGCAACCGAGTCCTCATCACCGACACAACCGGGGAGAAGCCGGGCGACGGCTTCCACAATCACCACCGCCCCCGCTTCTCCACCGGTGAGGACGTAGTCGCCGATTGACACCTCTTCGTCGATCAGGAGGGTGCGAACCCGTTCGTCCACACCCTTATACCTTCCGCAGATAAGAATTATGTGCGGCAGTTCTTTAAACCGGTTTGCCATCCCCTGATTAAATCGCTCCCCCTGTGGGGAAAGCAGGACCACCCGAGACTGGTCGGTCCTGACGCTCTCCACCGCAGCAAATATCGGCTCTGGTTTCATTACCATTCCGGCGCCACCGCCGAACGGATAATCGTCCACGGTGCGGTGGGCATCGGTGGTAAAATCCCGGGGGTTTACGATTTGAATCTCCAGGAGCCCTTTCTCCCGGGCGATCCGGGTCGGCCCGCAGCCAAAAGGACCGACAAAAAACTCCGGAAATATTGAGATGATATCAACCTTCACCGGCTTAAAGACCGCCTTCTTGTCTTACTGCGGCGGCAACGGGCTACTCAAGGATTTCGAGTTGCGCCCGCTTGCCCTGTTTCATCGCTGCTGCCGAGATGATCGCCCGGATTGACTTGGCGGTCCGTCCTTCTTTACCGATGACCTTGCCTAGGTCACCCTGACCGACACGCAGCTCGTAAATCAGCGTCTTTTCGCCTGCGATCTCTTTGACCTCTACTTGGTCAGGATGGTCAACGAGTGCCTTTGCGATGTATTCAATCAGCTCTTTCATGCTACCTCCTTAGTTAGTTTGGACTTGCTGTTGGGGTTGTGAACTGTGGTCCCTCGCCTGTTGTCAGAGGAGGAACCGACACTGTTTTGCGATAACGTTTAATTAACTTGTCAACAGTGTTTGAGGGTTGAGCACCTCTGGAAAGCCAGTAGTCAACCCGTTCAAGGTCAAGTTTCAGTATTTTCTTGCGTGGGTCGTAATGCCCGAGTGCCTCGAGATACTGGCTGTCGCGTGCCCGTCTGGCATCAATTGCCACCACTCGATAGGCCGGCTTATTACGAGCGCCCATCCGTCTCAGTCTGATTCTGACCAAGTAAACTCCTTTTGAGTATAAAAATAACTAAAATCCGCCTGATGTCAACAGTTACTTTAAGGAACCAGAACCATTCTGGCGCTGGGCGTTCCTCCTCCCCCTTGCCCAACAACAATATAAACCCCGGCAGAAATCCCCTGGGGACGGCGCCAGTTGACCCCACCCCGGGAACCAGGGGGCACCGGAATTAAACTCACCCGGCGACCGGTTGGGTCATAAACGGCAACCTGCCTGACCTCCGGACCGACCAAAATACGGACCGCGCTTCTCGCCACCGCAGGCAAAACCCGGACCGCCGACGGCACAAAATTTACCCGTTCTTCCTCCAATCCGCTAACATTTTTGCCCACCAGACTGGAGCGAACCACACCGGCATAAATCGCATCCCGCCGACCAGGATGACGATAAATATACCGAACCGCCCGTCCGGTAACCCCGAGTGTGTCCCGGTTCCAGATAATCCCATTGTTGGTCGTAAAGAAAAACCCCTGCGTGTCGGTTGCGGCCCACACCCGGTTCGGATTAACGGTGTCCGGAAGCACACCGGTAGCGCCGGCAACACCGATATTGGTCCAGTAACCACCGCCGTTTTCGCTTTTGAATACCCCGACCGGCGTGGTGCAGAACAGCACCGAACTGTTACCGGGCATCACCTTAAAATCGGTAACCGGTGACCCGCTGATACCGGAACTGAGGCTTACCCAATTTCTCCCCCGGTCAACCGACCGGAAAATTACTTCTGACCCGCTCCGGCCATAGACAAAAATCGTCTCCGCATCGGGCGAGAATACCAATCCCAAACACACCCCGGCCTCCCGCCACAGCACCGAACTCCAGGTCTGACCCCGGTCGGTAGAACGCAACAGCGCAAAACGCAACCGCCCGGTGGTGGAATCCCTTCTTCCACCCCAGACATAAAGTGTGTCCTGCCCAAGCGGGTGATAGGCGACACCCCGGGGCTCAAAGTTACTGGCGATGTTAAACGTCTCCCATGAATCACCGGCGTTGATGGTCAGATGCAACCGGCTGTCAAAACTGGTGACGCAAACAACTGTATCCGGATGCCGGGAATTCACCGCCAAACCGTTTACCCAGCCCGAACCGGGAAACGCTTTTCCCCATCGCACCCAGCTGACGCCACCATCGGTTGAACGGACAACACCATACCCCTCAACACCGGCAAAAAGCGTTTCACCACCGGTGAAAAACAAAAGGGGCAGGTCCAGATTGCGAAAGTTACCAGTACGATACGCCCAGTCATAACCACCATTTGTACTATGGAACAAACCGTAACCGTTTCCGGCGTAAACCTCTAAAGAACCGACAATACCAAGCCAGCGGGTGCCGGTGCCAAAAAACGATGTCGTATCAACCTGCCAGGACCAGCCCAGGTCGGTAGAACGATAAACGAGATTTTCCCCTCCGGCATAAGCGTGATAAGGAGAAACTGGAGCAAAGGCAACCGAATAGACCGGCGCGGTAAGTCGTCTGTTCCATGTCCCGCCCAGATCGGTTGAATGGTAAATGCCGGTGTCTGTCGCGCAGACAATATTGCCATTCGGGGTCAGTGTCCCGTCCCAGGCACATCTACCGCCCAGTCCGACCGACCGGTCCACCCAGGAGTTGCCGTAATCACTGGTCAGAAAAACCCGGGCTCGGTTGGCAACCGAACCACCAATAAAGCCCCTTCCCGGACTCGCCGGGTCAATAAACAACAGCCGGGCGCGCACCTCAAACGAACTGACTACCGTGGTGCCGTTCCAGTTAACCCCGGCGTTGGTGCTGCGATAAAACGTCAGACTGACCGAATCACCAGCGTAGTTCTCTGCCGCTGCCCAGATTTCTGAGCCGTTTTCCGGATTGACCACCAGCTGGTGCACCCAGGGGGTTCCGGGCATCACCCCGCACACAAACCAGGAAGCACCGCTGTTGGTGGACTTGTAAACCCGGCTGGTTTTGCCCGCGGCATAAAGGTTCTGCACCCGGTTCGGGTCAACCGCTATCGCGGTAATGATATCCGGAATTGTCTCCCGCAGAACCCAGGTCAGACCGGCATCAGCGGTATGAAAAACCAAACTCGGAAAACCACCGGTAACGAAATAAACCTCGTCCGGATGGCCTGGCACTGTGGTCATCGCCGCAACGCCGGCACCGTTCGGGCCGAGCTGTTGCCACCCCCCGACAACACCGACAACTAAAACCACTCCCAAGAGAAAAACACCCTTTTTCATATTAAACCTCCTGCTCTACTTTCCGACTCATCTGTGCGGCAAGGCGCTCAAACTCCCGTGCCGCTTCCTCGTAGCGGTTGTGGGCGTTGTTGAGATGAGTCCCAACCGTCTCAAACTTATCCCGGAATTTTTCCATCTCCACCTGTAACTGCCCAAGGTAATCAAGAATCGCACCCGCCCGGGATTCAATCGCCAGTCCCCGCAGGCCAAGCGCAATTACCTGCAGATAGGCATAAATTGTCCCCGGTGAAACCGGAATTACCCGGCGCTGAAAGGCATAATCAAGGATACTCTTTTCGTCATCCGGACCAGCAACAATCGTCTCATAATAAACATTCTCCGCCGGGATGTACATCAAGGCAAAATCAAACGTCCCCTCCTCGGGCCGGATGTACTTCTCAGCAATGTTGTCAATATGATTGCGCACGTCGGCAAGAAACTGCCGGCGCCAGTTCCGCCGTTCCGCCTCATCTACCGCTGCCCGTAACTGCTGAAACTTCTCTAGGGGAAACTTGGCGTCAATCGGCACCATTTTTTCACCCAGCCGGACCACCGCATCAACCTTTCCTCCGGAGGAAAAACGATACTGCAGTTCGTAGTGATTGGGCACCATCTCCTGAAGCAGGTTCCCGAGCAGGAGTTCTCCCAGACCCCCCCGGGGTTTCGGCGCCCGTAAAATCTCCTGCAACGACGCGATATTCTTGCCGATCTCAGAAATCGCCCGCGCGGCCTCAGAAAGCTCGCCCAGGGTCCGGGAAACATCACTCACCATCCGGGCGGCGTTGTCCAGACGGGTGTTAATCTGCCCGGTGTTCTCGGCAAGTAACCGATTAATCTCGGCCAGACGCTGGTTCAAAACCTGGGCGTTATTATCCAGCGCCTGGAGCTGCTGTTGCCGCAACGATTCCAGTTGCTGCAAAAGAATCGGGGTGTCCTTTCCCGCTCCGGGTCGGTTCAGCCGGCGCAATGCGACGAACAAAAAAACACAACTGACAATAACAACAACGACCAGTCCCACCATCAGACCAATTGTCACACCAGGGGGCATAGTTTAGAATAAATCAATCCGTTGCCAGGTCAAGCACGGCACTTTTTAATCTCCGGCACCAACCCAGCGCCGGATAAACTCAACCACCGCGGGCAGGGTCCGTGCCAACGCCGGCGAAAGCCCTGCACCTGCTGACCCGGTTGCCGGTTGAATACCCAGGAGCCACACCATCGCCCCGCTCTCCTGCGCCAGCAGAGCAACGAGCGCGTCCAGCGCCACAGTATGAGTGGAAAAACCCGGCACCATCAAACCATCCAGATCCCCGGACGCAAAGAGACGAAACTCACCGGGGGCGCCGCCAAAGGTACAGGCATCAACCAGCAACACCCGAGCGGGCTTGGCCCGGCTTATTTTGCCGATAAAGTTCTCCGGTACCGGACCGGCGTCCAAGACCAATACCCCCTGCTCCTTTACCCACGCCGCCTCGGCAAGAAGTTCAACCACCCGGCACCCAACCCCATCGTCGCCCCGAAAACGGTTACCGATACCGACAATCACCGCCCCGGACCTAGGTCCTGAATTTTCGCCCGTCATTTACCTGCTTGCCCGGCGCAACTGGCCGTTCAAAGCCCGTTTCTTTAACCCCCGTGCCTCCCGCACATAATTGGCCAGCCAGGGCGCCGACCCTTGGTGCCTCTCCCATGCGATCACCCGCTCACTATAGGCGCAAACGCTATCTGGCATCCCCAGCTGTTCCCAGGCATACGCCATCTTCAACCAGTTCTCCGCCAGCCCGTAGCGGTTATCCGGAAAGGTCACAGAAATATCCTTTTCCAATTCCTGCCCCAGGGCGATCGCCCGTTCTGGACTGCCCATATCCAGATATATATCCCGTAACAGCCTGCGTACTGCCCGATTCTGGGGATACCGGGAAAGCAAACGCTCACAGCACCGCACCCCGTCACCAAACAGCCGGTCCTCCTTCATCATAAAGGCCAGAAAAAATTCCGCCATCGGCTGAAGCAACTCCCCATTCCGCTGCACCCGGTGCATCAACCGATAAGCCCGTTCCCGGGAACCAAGAAGCCCCAGTCCGAAAAAGTAGCGGTCCGCAGTGGCCTTGAAATACTCAATCGTCCCCAGTCCGAAACAGGCATCGGTTAATCCTGGATCCAGCGTCAGCGCCCGCCGGAAATGAAACGGAACCTTGAGCATCGTCATAAACGCGGAAAACTTCCGGTTCTGCCAACTCAGACAGTTCGCCCGATTCAATTCCGCCAGACCCCAGTAAAAATAGGCCTGGGCATCAACCGGATTCTCCCGCAACCGTTCCTGACAGCACAGCACCACCCGGTCGGTTATTCGGTAAAATGAATCCAGGAGCCCGGCATTACCCGAATCGTAAATCAACATCTGAAGCAGCGCCGCCTCCCAGAAAAGCACCGCCGGGTCATCCCTCATTTTTTCCTGTAGCCTGCGCACCGCTGCCCCAGCACCGCGGTAATCCTGAAGATAGCACAAATCCCGTGCCGCGGCAATCTCGTTTGCCGACCCGACTACGAGAAACAGAGAAAATAAAAGGCTAAACTTCAGCAATGACTTCAACCTCAACCAGCGCACCCTTGGGCAACGCCGCCACCGCAACCGTTGACCGCGCCGGCAACGGCTCCTTAAAAAATCGGCTGTAAACCGCATTCACCCGGCTAAACTCATTCATATCGGTGATAAACACCAGCGCCTTGACCACCCGGTCCAAACCGCTTCCCGCCGCCGCCAGCACCGCGGCCAGATTCTTAAAAATCTGCTCGGTCTGCGCCTCAATACCGTCTAACAGTTCTCCGGTAACAGGGTCAATTCCGATCTGCCCCGAGGTAAAAACCAGTTTGCCTACTTTTACCGCCTGGCTATAGGGTCCGACCGGCTGCGGTGCCTTATCGGTAAAAATTGTCTCCATCATTACCTCCTGGCTCAACAACCGTAATAAAGGTTAAACTCCCAGGGATGCGGCCGCTTTGCCACCGCCTCCACCTCCAGCATCTTTAATTCAACCCACTTCTTAAGCGTTCCCTCGGTGAAGACACCGGACACCATCAGGTAATCCCGGTCCCGTTCCAGTGCCTGAAGCGCCGCCAGAAGGGAATCCGGCACCGGCTGACTCCGGGAACGCATCTCCTTTGTCCCGCCCCGCCCTGTCACCGGCGGCCCCGGGGCAATTTTATTCTTCACCCCGTCCGCTCCAGCAAGCAATATCGCCGCCAGGGCAAGATAGGGATTGGCGGTGGCATCCGGGACACGAAACTCAATCGCCATCTTCTCCCTGGTGCTATAGCCCGGAATCCTTATTGCTGCGGTCCGGTTCGCCAACGAGAAAAACACCTCGGTCGGCGCCTCATAACCCGGTACCAGCCGCCGATAAGAGTTGGTGCTCGGATTGGTCAGCGCACACAGGGAAGGAATGTGCTTGAGAATTCCGCCAATGTAATAAAGTGCCAACCGGGAAAGCCCGCTGGGGCTCCGTTCGTCTCCGAACACCGAAACACCGTTCTTCATCAAAAACTGATGAATGTGCATCCCCGAACCCGGTTCATTATAAATCGGCTTGGGCATAAAGGTGGCGCTTTTGCCCTGCCGGAACGCCAGATTCCGCACCAGATACTTGGTCAATATTACCCCGTCACCCGCCTTCAACACCGGCTGATAAACCGGTTCTATTTCCACCTGAGAAAACCGGCCGCCCTCGTGATGATGGTACTTCACATTAATCCCGCACCCCGCCATCAACCGCACCAGTTCGGAACGAAAATCGCTGCTCCGGTCAAACGGCGGTGCCACGTGATAGGCACTGCCCTTAAACAAGGCCACCCCGCTCTGGTCATCGTGCTTTAACTCATCGGTTTCAATCCGGTAAACGGCGCTTGATTCGTCGGTCCAGAACTCGGCGGTGTTAAAAAGATAAAACTCAAACTCGGTCAATACCATCAGTTCGTCACAACCGGTTACCTTTCGCAACACCGCCCACGCCTTCTCCAGAATATACCGCGGGTCATCCTCATACCTTTTGCCGGTCTTCGGGTCATAGACGCCGGCAAAACAGGACACCGTTGGCACACTGGCAAACGGCTCAACAAAAGCCGAGTCCAGGTCCGGCTTCAACACCATATCACTTCCCTCAACTTTACCAAAACCCGCCACCGAAGAACTGTCAAAACCAACACCGTTTTCCACCGCCTCTGGCAACCGCTCAATCGGCAGCGTCACATGACGCAACCTGCCCCACAGGTCGCAGTACTTCAAATCAAGAAATTTAACCTGCTGCTCGCCAATTGTTGCTTTAATATCCTTCATCGTAATTAAGATTGCCACAAATTGCCCCTCTGTCAACCCGTGTCATACCACCATTTGACATCGTCAATCCGAAAAATAGAATTCCGCCATGCGGCAGAAGGTGTTATGCCCTTAAACTTCCCCTATCTCGGGCAGACGCTCGCCCTGCTCAGCGCCCTCCTATGGGCATTCGCCGTTATTCTCTTCAAAAAGAGCGGCGAAAACCTCCACCCCATCGCCCTCAATATATTCAAAAACCTCGTCACGCTACTTTTACTTCTCCCGACAATGGCGCTCTTCCACGAACCCATTTTCCGGCCGGTCCATCTCCGGGAGTATGCTCTTTTTATCTTGAGCGGCCTCCTCGGCATGGCAATTGGCGACACCCTGTTCTTCTTCAGTCTCAACCGAATTGGCGCCAGCATCTCGGCAATTGTCGGCTATATGTACAGCCCATCAATCATTCTCCTCTCGCTCCTCTTCTTAAAGGAAACCCTCTCCCTCCCCCAGACCATCGGCACCGTACTAATCCTTGCCGCCCTCATCACCACCACCCGGATTGAACTCCCCGGAAGCCTCACCCGCAAAGCACTGCTCACCGGTATCATCTGGGGTGTTCTTTCTACTCTCGCCACCGGTATCGGTATCGTCATCGTCAAACCGATCCTCGCCACCACCCCATTACTCTGGGCAACCGGGCTTCGTCTCCTTGCCGGACTCCTCGGGCTTGCTCTCATTACCGTATTTCTACCCAATCGCAAAAAGATTATCCGTTCCCTGTTTAATCGCAAAAACCTTGGCTACCCATTTGCCAGCACAATCCTCGGCACCTATCTCGCCCTCACCGCTTGGCTCGGGGGCATGAAGTTCACCAGGGCGTCAATCGCCGCCCCCCTCAACCAACTCACCAACATCTTCGTCTTCATCCTCGCCGCCATCATCTTAAAAGAACCCATCACCCCAAGAAAACTCCTCGCCATCGCCATCGCCTTTGCCGGCGCCCTGCTTGTTTTCCTGAGCTGACACTGCCCGCTGCACCTGGCATCACAAAAGGGGACGCCCAGAATACTGACGGGGATACCGAAAAAATTGACATAACTCGCCAATTGTTTTAATATCAACCAGCTAACCGGATGTAGTATGACAACAAAACAGATTTTTGTTTTCAGCGCAACGCTACTGATTGCGGCATTAATCCTCGGCATCTTCTTTTATGCCGCACGAAGAACCGAAAACACCATCAAGGTAACCGGCTATGCCAGCAAAGGGTTTGAATCGGACATCGTCAAATGGAACCTCACCGTCACCAGCAACACCTCCCTTACCGACATCGCCGGCGGTTACCGGAACCTGAAAAACCAGGTCGGTAGCCTCGTTGATGCCCTGACAAAAACCGGCATCAGCGCTGACGAAATCACCATTCAACCACCATCGGTCCAGCCCATCTGGGGCGAAGGCAGACAGATTGGCTACTCCATCCGCCAGTCGCTCTTTATTATCACCGCCAGTGTTACCCGGGTTGAAAGCCTGGCGCGTAACCCGGACTTCATCTATGAAAAGGGCATCCTGCTGGAAAACTCCTATCTGGAATACAACTACACAAAAATTGACGAACTGAAAAAGGAACTCCTTGCCGCCGCCACCAGAGACGCCATCAACCGGGCCCAGGAGATTGCTCGCAGCGCTGGCACCCGGCTGGGCAAAATCGTCTCTGCCCGCCAGGGTGTGTTCCAGATTACCGAACCCTACTCCACCGAGGTCAGCGACTACGGCATCTACAGCACCACCACCAAAAACAAAGAGATAAAGGTGACCGTTTCTGCCAGTTTTATCATTAGATAAAAATAACAACCAGGCTTAAAAAGCGGGTGCTTAACCCTGCGTGTCGGTCAACCGGCGGAGAACCTGTTTATGCAGCTCAAGGTCAGACTGGCTGTAGAGGACAAACCTTATCCGCTTGACATATTTCAACCGGGGCGCCTTATTGATAACGGTTTTAATTGCCACCGCTGCCGCTTCTTCCACCGGATAACCAAAGATACCGGTGGAAATTGCCGGAAAGGCGATTGATTCAACCTGGTGTTTTTCCGCCAGGTCCAGGGCGTTCTCATAACCGCGGGCAAGAATCTCCGCCTCGGGTCGGTCAACACCGTAAACCGGCCCGAGACAGTGAATCACATATTTATTCGGCAGGTTGTGTCCGGAGGTAATCACCGCCGCGCCGGGTTTGATCGGCGCCAGCCGCTTGCACTCCTCCTCCAGACCCGGACCAGCAGCACGGTGAATCGCACCCGCCACACCACCGCCCGGTTTTAACCAGGCGTTCGCGGCATTCACCACCGCGACGATGTCCTTCTGACGCACAATATCACCCCGGACACACTCCACCTTGACCCCGGCAACCGTCACCACCATAAGACGCTCCCTGTTAAATACCGTACCTTATCCGGTGTGCCCTTTGTCTTCTCGGCAAGAATCGCCGGCGCTACTTTCTGCCTGGAGGTCTTCATCATCAATAGGATATTGGCAACCGCACTGATGTCAATAGAAATTCACTCACTTCACCGATATTAGGACCCCGAATCACCATCAAACCCCATTCAGTTAAATAAGTTTCTTTTTAACAACGAGTTAAAAACATTGCCCGGCTAAATTCCCGCTCCGGGGGGTACACCCCCGGGGTGACCCCGGGGGTCGCCGAGTGGTCTGGGCCAGGAGGAATTATCAGGTTAATTCGGCAATTTCCTTGACCAGCGCCTTTGTTTATTTTAACCTGTTGCAATTATGATAGAAACTCCGTTTTTGAATCTCTGCCTTTTGCGCCGGTCGGTGCGCCGGTTTGCCGACCAGCCGGTGGAGCGAGAGAAACTGGCGCTGTGTATTGAAGCGGCAAGGTTGGCACCATCGGCTGACAACGGTCAGCCCTGGCGGTTTCTGGTGTTTGACGACCCGGCAAAGAAGCAGGCGCTGGCTGAGGCGGTGTTCACCGGCGTTTTTGCCGCCTCCCGCCATTTTGCCCGGGCCCCGGTACTGGTCGCGCTTTTGGTAAAAGAGAGTTTTCTCATTAACCGCCTCGGTGGTGGTGCCGCTGGTGTCCCGTTTCAGTTCGTTGATGCTGGAATTGCCGGAGAGCATTTCGTGCTGGCAGCGGCAGAACAGGGGCTGGGAACCTGCTGGATTGGCTGGTTTGACAGCCGGGCGCTTTTGCGCCATTTTGGTCTCAAGCGGGGCTATCGGGCGGTGGCGCTGATTGCGGTTGGCTATCCGGCCGAGCAACTCAAACCCCGGACGCCAAAACGGAAGTCAGCTGCCGAAATCGCCTTTTACAACTCCGGACCAAAGTAAAAAGCCCGGCCGCCGCACCTTTTCCTTGACATCACCAGCCGACAAAGGGATAATTGTTATTCTAAAAATCAGAGGAAAGGAATGGCGATGAGTGAAAAAAGGCGTGTTTTGGTTCTTGAGGGGAGCCCGCGGCAGGGTAACACCAAAATTGTCACCGACTGGGTCCTCTCTGGCCTGGGCAAAAAAGGAATCGCTTTGACCCGATTGGCGGTATGCGATCTTAATATCAACGGCTGTCGGGAATGCGCGGGCTGTACCGGCTATAAGAACGAGGCGGGCTGTCAGCAGGAGGACGATATGCTGGAGATTTACGACCTCTTGATTGACAGCGACCTGGTGCTCTGGACCAGCCCGATATTCTGCTGGGGGGTGACAAGTCAGTTGAAGGCGGTGATTGACCGCTGTTTTGCCCTTCTTACCGGCGAGAACCTCCTCAAGGGAAGCCGCTGGGCGGTGGTGCTGACCGCGGGCGGTGACCATTTTGAAGGTGCCGACCTGGCGGTGGCGATGTTCCGTCGCTTGGCCGAGTTTGGCCAGGTGAAGTATCTCGGCCAGTTTGTGGCGGCAAACTGCCCGGACCCCGCAAAACTGCGCCGGATGACCGAAGTTGCCGAGCAGGCAAAGGCATTCGGTCGGGAACTGCGCCGGGAACTTTTCGGCTAATCTGTGCGCCACCTGTTCGCTGCGGTTTTGCTCCTGAGCGGAATCGGCTTTGCCAGCACCGGCGCCATTAACGGTTTTGTCCGGGACAGCACCACCGGCGAACCGCTCGCCTATGCCAACGTTGAGTTAAAAAACACCGGCCTCGGCACCAGCACCAACCAACATGGCTATTTTTACCTCGGCGGCATTCCACCCGGAAACTACGAATTAACCATCTCCTTTATCGGCTATCAAACCCGGCGTCAAAAAATCAGCGTCAGCGAGAATAGAACCTTCACCCTGAATCTGGAACTATCCCCCGAGCCGGTGCCGGTTAACGAAGTAAAGGTCACTGCGGAGCGAACCCGTTTTGAACGGGATGTGACCGTCTCGGCCAGCCGCATTGATACCCGGCAACTGGTGATGGTGCCGAAATTCGGCGGCGAGACGGATGTCTTCCGCACCGTCCAGCTCCTGCCCGGGGTTATTACCGTATCCGACTTCTCCAATAAACTTTACATCCGCGGCGGCTCACCGGACCAGAACCTGATTCTTCTTGACGGCATTACCGTCTACAACCCCTCCCACCTGTTCGGCATCTTCTCGCCCTTTGTATCTGAAGCGATATCCGACGTCACCCTCCTTGCCGGTGGCTTCGGCGCCAAATACGGCTCCCGGCTCAGTTCGGTCCTTGACCTCACCACCCGGGAAGGTAATTCCCGGCGCTGGACCGGCGAAGGCTCGGTGTCAATGATTGCCGCCCGGGCGCTCGCCGAAGGCCCATTTCCCTCCGGCTCGGTTCTGGTCGCGGCACGACGCACCTACCTGCCCGACCTCCTCCTGAAGGCGTTCGGCGTCCCCGGACTCTCCTACTACTTTTACGACCTGATGGCAAAGGCAAATTACCGCCGTAATGACAACACCCGGTTCACCCTGACCGGACTTTATGCCGAAGATGTCCTATCCTTCTGGAACCCGGAAGATCCCGCAGCGCTCCGGGTGCGGCTACCCTGGGGTAACCGCGGTCTTTCCCTGCGCTGGAACCAGATTTTCAACCCGGTCCTCTACGGCGAGGCGATGCTTGCCTGGGCGAACTTCTTCTCCGCCTTTAATGTCCAGATGACGGATATGGAAACCATTACCTTGAAAACCGACCTGAACAACTTCACCCTCAAGGCGGACTTCACATCTTACCCGGCGGACCAGCACACCGTTAACTTTGGCGGAGAAGCGCCAATCGTCCGCACCGGCATGAAAATAACCTTTGATACAATCCGGGTTGATATCCTAGACACCCTTGTGCCGGTGGCCATTTATTTAGAGGACCGCTGGGAAATCGTCAAAGACCGGCTCTTTCTCAAACCCGGAGTGCGCTTCGCCTATTACTCCAACGGCAACCGGTTTGAACCCGAACCCCGGCTCGGTGTCAAATTTCGCCCGGAAAAGAACACCGCCCTTAACCTTGCCTTCGGGCGGTTCACCCAGCCCCTGGTCACCCTCAACTCCACCGAAGCAATCCTGTCCATCTACGACGTCTGGATGCCGGTCCCGGACACAAGAAAAACCCCCACCGCCTACCACTACATCCTCGGTGTTGAACGCTGGCTCCCGTCCGACCTCACCCTCCAGATTGAAGGCTATTACAAAGACTACGACAACCTCCTGGAAACCCGCTATGGCGAGTTCTTCACCCGCCCCGACTCCCTCCTTGATGCCGACGGCTCCTCTTATGGCGCCGAGCTACTTTTGCGCAAAACCGCGGGCAAAATCCAGGGCTGGCTTGCCTACTCATTTATGTGGACCCGGCGCCAAACCAAAAAAGAGGTCTACCACCCCCATTACGACCGCCGGCACAACGTCAACCTTGTTATCAATTTCCCCCGGTTTGTACCCAATATCGACATCACCGCCCGCTGGACTCTCGGCACCGGTCTGCCCTACTCCGGTGTTGTCGGCTATTACCCCCGCGATCTGGAACGTCCCGGTGGCCGGGGAGAACGGGAACTGGCTCTTATCCCCGGTGCCCGCGATGCCTTCCGTTATCCGGCTTACCATCGGCTTGACCTGAGCTTGACCACCGGAACCAGAATCGGCCGCTGGCAGGTCGGCTTTTTTGTTGATGTCATCAACCTCTACAACGCCCGTAACGCCCTGCTCTACTACTGGGAGTACCCACCCGATGGCCTACCCAGACGGCGCCAGGTCAATATGCTTCCCCTCCTCCCCACAATTGGGGTAAAGGCAAAGTTCTGATATGCGCCGGCAGCCCCTTGTCCTCTTTCTCCCCCCTCTCATCCTTTTCCTCGCCACCGGCTGTGAAGTTAAATCGGCCCCGGCGCTGAAACCCCGACTGGTGGTCCACAGCCTGCTCCACGCCGGAACCCATTACCTCAGGGCAAAAGTCAACCGTTCCTATTCAATTGAAGAGCGAATTGACACCCTGTTCTCTGATGCGGCAATTGCCATCTGGTCTGACACCGACATCTGGCACCTCCAATACCTCGCCGGTGACTCCTATACCACCAGAACTCCGGTCCCAATTCAAGAAGGAAAAACCTATTTTATCCGCGTAAGCAAGACCGGCTTTGACACCGTCTGGGGTAAGACGGTTGTACCCGGCGGGTTTGAAATCCTCTTTCCCCGCCCCGGCGATACCGTCGCCGCCAGCGACTCAATGGTCTGGACCCGGAGCCAGGACGCCCGGGGCTACTTTATCTCCATTCCGACAACCGCCGACCAGGACACCTTCTACTGGGACATCTTCATCCCTAACGATTCATTCGGACCGAACTACCACCCACTTCTGGTCCGCATCCCGAATATGTTTTTCCTTTTTCCCCTTATCCCGCCGCCCGACTCGCCACCCCGCCCCTGCACCCTGCGGGTCTGGGCGCTGGACACCAGTTACTTCCTCTGGGGCGCTCGTAACAGACTTGTTGCCGGGGGCGAAACGGTGCCGGACTCAAACCGACTCCTGGGCGGGCTGGGTGTATTTGGAGCAGCAACGGCACGGCTGGTACCGGTGTTTCTCACTGGCGACACCACCCGCTAATTTCCCCGAAATCCTCCTTTATTCTTGACATCGGCAAATAGGTAGTTATTATAAAACTAAATATGCCAAAGAAATACACTGTCATTGAAACATGGATTGTCAACGCGGTCAAACCGGTAGAGTCAACCAGTGCCGAGCAGACCTATGAACGGCTGGAAAAAATATCGGGCAAACTGCCGGTAATTGACGTTGCCCAGAACCTTACCGAAGAGGCGCACTTTGTAGAAGAAGCGCAGATTCGCGACTTTGCCGCCACACTCGGAAACAGGGAAAAAATCCTGGACGCCGGCTGTGGCGACGGCTGGCCCATCTTACGTCTTGCCCAGTTCTTTCCTTCACTTACCGGCATTGATGCCTCTGCCCGGCGGATTGCAATCGCCAGCGCTAACGCCCAGCGGCTCGGGATAAAAAACGTCACCTTCAAAAAGATGTCGGCGATGAAGATGGACTTTCCCGATGAAACCTTTGATGGCGTGGTTGCCGCCGCGGCAATTGAACAGACAAGCGACCCCTATCAGGCACTACACGAGGTCTTCCGGGTATTAAAACCCGGTGGCCGATTCCGGGTCTACTTTGAGGCCTACGAAGGTGACGAACGCGGCGTATCGGAAAGGGTGTTTCTCACCGAAACCCCTGACTCCCTGGGCTATCACTATGTAATCAAACACCACCGCCCACCCTGGGAGCGGAATTACCTGGTGAAATTCGCCGTCACCCCGGAGATGAAAGAAGAGTTTCGCCGGCTCCAGGACCTGATTGACCGGCTCGGTCCGGTCCCGGCTCAGGCGCCGGAAATCGGTCACCAGTTTCTGGAACGTAACCAGGCGCAAATCATCGGTGGCTCCTGGTACGAACTGGAACACTTCACCAGCGCGACAATGAAACAGACCCTGGAAGAAATCGGCTTCACCGATGTCCGGATCCAGTATTCTGCCGGGACATTAGGGCGAAAAATCTGGCCCCGAATCAAATCCAGCTGGCTGAACGATAACCAGCTGAAGGAAATCGCCCAGGCGCTTGCCGACCTGAGCCTGGAGATTCCGGCGCCGATTGATTCCGGTGAGCCGGTTACCGCCACCAAGCCGAAATAAAAAGGAGGCGTACGATGAAAACCGGGACAAAATTGGCCTTACTATTGACGATGGGGGCGATGATCGCAACCGTCGCCTGTACCAAAAGACCGACCAGGACACCGCTCGGTGCAACCTATCGCATCCTTGACAAAAACGAAGTCTGGAAAGTCCCGGCAAAAACTCAGGCGCAAATCATCGGTTTAAAACCAGGCGACGTCCTCATCGCCATCAACGACGAACCGTTAAAAACCATCGCTGAACTACGGGAGTGGGAAGCCCGGCTAAAGGAACAAAAGGGCCAGTTAGCACTGACCGTCCTGCGCGATGAGCAGGAAATCACCCTCACCGCCAAACCCGAACCGCTGAACTTCATCCCGATTGCGACGCGCTACTCAGCCAGTCTGGCAAAGGCGCTTGAAGACATCCTTCGCCACTTCGGCCAGACTGGCTACTACGACTGGCTGGCGGCACTGACCGGCGAAGCCATTACCTTCTCCCTGAAGGAAAACAACTGTTCCTCCTGGGGAATGGGCGGTGATAATACCACCGCCAATCTGCCCGAAGTGGCAAGGTGGACCGGTCTGGACATAAAAAACCTCTGGCGCACCAATCCCGACGATTCCCCTGCGGTCACCAGGAGCGCCGTTCTCGCCGCCATTGATAACGCCCTTGACCACAAAAAGACCTTACTCGTTTACGGTGGCTGGTCCGGCAATCTATTCCTCTGGGGGATCGCCACCGATTACCACCCTCAGGACTCAACCGTGTTCGGCTACTCCCTTAACTCCGGTGAAAAACAACCCCTTACCCCTGAACTGGTCCAAGAGATTTACGAAGTCCGGTGCCGGGAGCTGGTTGTACCCGAACCCGCAGAACTGCTCGCCGCGGTCCTGGACCAGGCACTGGAGATGGGGCTGATGAGTACCAACGCAGACTGGCACTCCGGACTGGAGGCGTACGACATCCTCATCAAACAGCTCGATCAGTTTCCCGCCTGTGCCGAAGGCCCTGAAGTCGCCACCGAACATTTTTACCGCCTGGTCTGGACGCTTATCAGTCACAAAGAAAGCGTCAACCGTTTCCTGGAAGACATCAGGACGGCACTGCCAGAAAAGGCGGGGCTTCTGGACGAAGTAATTGCCCGCAACCGGGCGGTCATCGGACGGCTGGAGGGCATCGCCGCGACCCATTTGCCCCTCAACAGTTTGGAAAACCAGAGGAAACTGGCGCGGGTGATAACCGAAATCCAGGAAGTGGAAAACGACCTGCTCGGAATCTACGAGGAGATAATCGGCGAACTTTAACGCTCAGGGCCCCTCGTCATAAATATCATCGTACTCCTCACCCCAGTCGTGCAGCCAGTTATTGCGGCGCAGGCTGTCCGGGTCTAAAGAACTGTTAATCAGGGCAATGCAATATCGGGCTGAATAACCGACTTCACTGTTTCTGATTGTCGGGTTACAGTTGCGCACCGTTATTGCCGCCAGAACACCGCCCCCGCCGGCATAAACCACCCGGCAGCGGTCAACAACTGTTGCGCCGCTGGTAAATGAGCCAAACTCTATTCCCCGCCAGGCTCCGGCCCGGGCGGTGTCGCCACAGAAAACAACCGAATCGGGCATACCAACCGCCATCAGTTTTGCCAGCCCCACATCGCCAACCCGTAAACCGGAATTGGCGGCAAACTGGAGCGTTACCCCGGAACCGATGGCAAACATCGGGGCAAAAACCGACCCGACCTCAAGCATACCATTCACCCGATAGGGCACCCCCTGGTCAACCCACTGCCCGTCCTGGGTGATGGTCCCACCTACCACATCAACGAAATTCTGCCCGTTCGCACCGAGGTTATTCCCCTGCCCGAGGCTTGCAACATAAGGAGCCTCAATATGCAACGGAAAACCAGCGCAGCCACTGATGGTATTAAACTCAAACTGGGTAAACCCGCAGCCGATACAGTATATCCCCGCGCTCGCGCTGTTCTTTACCACCGAACCGGTTACCCGCAACGGCACATAGGTAATTACCGCCGCCAACCCGCCACCCCCGGCCCGGTCTATAACACAGTTCTTTAACAGTGTCTGGGTCAGGGTGCCGCTCCAGAACTCCAGCCCATGCCAGTGCCCGGAATAACCGGTAAATACAATCGGCCCGTAACTGCCGTCGGCGACCATCCCCCCGGGCATTCCCACACCAACCCGGATTTTCGCCGAATCGGCAAACAACAAAGAACAACCCGGTGCCAGGGTCAATACCGGGACGCTCTCCCCGGCGATGCTAATACTCCCGCCCACATAATAGGGAACACCGCTGTTTATCCAGACCGCCGCTGTGACAATATCGCCACCGGTAACTTTGATAAAATTCTGCCCGTTGCCAAAAAACCGATTGCCGGTGCCAATAGAACCCGCGCCCGCGGCATCAACCACCAGCGGAAAACCGGCACAGCCGGTGATAAAGTTATTCTCAAATTGAACGAAATCACCGCCCGCCAACACCACCCCGTCACCAGCACTGTTCTTGAGGGAACAGTTTGTCAGACTGAGCCGTGCCCCTTCGCTTCGGAACAGGGCGCCGGCCGCACCACCACCTTCAATTACGCAATAACTGAACCGGCACTCCTGGGCACGTTGCCGGAAATAAAAACCCTGCCAGCGCGCCCCGGCAACCGCAGCGCTAATCCGCACCGGCGCGTCGCTGCTTCCCTGAATCCGAACCCCACCGCGGGCGTAAACACCAACTGTAATCCGCACATCCGGCGCCACCTTAATTACAACCCCGGGTTCAACCGTCAGCACCGCATCAACCTCCAGGTTGCCGTCAATGTAGTGGGGATTACCGCTCGCCGACCACGTCTCATCGCTAATGATTCTGCCCTGATGATGGGTCCCGGACTGAGGAAATGTCACCACCTCAACCGGCGCCGAACTGTCTGAGTTCCCCGCCCGATCCAACGCCACCGCGAAAAGATGGTGCCGGCTACCTGGTGGATAACCGGTAACATCCCAGTCCAGTTCAAACACACTATCCGCCCGCCACCGCCCCAAACCAATTAATGAATCGTCAACAAAAAACTCCACCCGTGCCACCCGGCGGTCATCGGTAGCATGGGCAATAACCGTTACCGTATCAGAAACGGTATCGCCAGCAGCAGGAAAGACCAGCCGCAGACTGGGGGGCGTCCGATCCGGACCAGGACAGAAAAAGAATAGCAGAAAAAGCAAAACAACACCGACCAGCCTTACCATCGCTTTCCCACCGAATGCACCTGCCAATCGCCTTTGACCTTTTTCAGAAAAACCTGCAGCCCCCGGCGTCGGGGGAGCACCGGTCGTCCCTGATAATACGGCCAGGGCTTCAGGTCCAGCGCCACCAGCGCTACCGAACCAAGCACCCTGACCACGCCAAACTCACAGTAAAATGGCATCCCGGGCAGAAAAACTCCCGCCACAATCTCCGCCGGCGTCCGCCAGAGAACAGTCCGGTTTGCCAGAGACCAGCCCTCCTCCTCTAAACGCTGATGCTGAACCACGACCACCGTCTCGGGCAAATTCACCCGCCTCATCCGAAACCAGCTCATTCCCTCGGGCGACAGCAGAAACTCCAGCCCCCGTTTCGCCACCTGCCGCATCGCCACCGTATCGCTCTGCCCGTACTGAAAGGTCTGGTCAAGAATATTGGAAATCCAAGTCAGTTCCCAGCCCGAGTCGGTAAAAACCCAGCTCTCGTAAAGGTATTCGTAGTCGCGCTCCCCCTGAAAAAAAACATAACTTGACACCGAGGCGCCCAGCCCCTTGGTCTCCACCACCCGATTCTTTATCCGGGCAATCCGTCTCCCCCTTTGCCACGCCCGCACCGCCGAATCAAACCGGGCAAAATCAACCTCCTGCCGAAACACCGGCACAAACAACCGGTAGACCTGCTGGCTCCTATCGTTAAGCAAAGCGGCACTTAACTCTTGAACCCGAAACCCCAGTTGATACTCTGGCTTGGGGGTAACCGAATAAAGAACGGTAATCAGCCCGGCAACCAGGAAGGTAATTTTCACACCAACGGGCCCGACCAGATTTGAACTGGCGATCTTCGCCGTGACAGGGCGACGTGTTAAACCAGGCTACACTACGGGCCCAACCGCATTAATAATATTAACATTCTCTCCCCCTGTCAACAATCGGCACAATTGACAATATCACCAGGAAAAAATATAATTGTCAATTAAAAGGAGGAAATTTTGGACCGCGAAACCGCCTGGAAATTGGTGCAGAGTTCAGTGAAAAACCAGAACCTGCTCAAACACATGCTCGCCACCGAAGCCTGCCTGCGCGCCCTTGCCCGGCGTCTGAATCAGGACGAAGAAAAGTGGGGGCTTGCCGGACTGGTCCACGACCTTGACTACGAACAGACAAAAGACGACCCCACCAGCCATTCCCTTGTCGCCGCCCAGATTCTCGCCCACCACGGCGTTGACCCCGAGATAGTCCAGGCGGTGAAAGCCCACAGCGGCAATGTCCCGTCGGTATCCCTCCTGGACCGGGCAATTGTTGCCACCGACCCGGTCACCGGATTGATCGTTGCCGCTGCCCTGATGCACCCGACGAAAAAACTCGCCAGCGTTGACACCGACTTTATCCTCCGCCGGTTCAAGGACAAGCGGTTCGCCGCCGGTGCCAACCGGGACCAAATTCAAACCTGCGCCGAACTGGGTCTTACCCTGGAAGAATTTCTAACCATCTGTCTCCAGGCGATGCAGTGTATCGCCGGACAAATCGGGCTTTAACCCGATGGCCGCACCGCTCTCATTTCAAGACATCATCCTCAAACTGCAAGAGTTCTGGGCCAGCCAGGGCTGTGCTATTCTCTCCCCCTACAACTCCGAGGTCGGCGCCGGCACCTTCAACCCGGCAACATTCCTCCGCTGCCTGGACTCTCGCCCCTGGAATGTCGTTTACTGCGAACCGTCAAAAAGACCGCGCGACGGCCGATACGCCCAAAACCCGCTCCGGGTCCAGCAGTTCTGGCAACTCCAGGTAATTCTCAAACCGGCACCCAGCGACGCCCAGGACCGCTACCTCAAAAGCCTGGCAGCGATCGGCATTGACCTGAAGAAAAACGACATCCGCTTCACCGAAGACGACTGGGAGTCCCCCACCCTCGGGGCCTGGGGGCTGGGCTGGCAGGTGGAACTGAACGGAATTGAAATCACCCAGTTCACCTACTTCCAGCAGTGTGGCTCAATTGACCTGCCGGTCATTCCGGTAGAACTCACCTATGGTCTGGAAAGAATCGCCATGTTCATTCAAGGGGTTGATTCCATCTTCGCCGTCCGCTGGAACGACCACCTCACCTGGGGCGATGTCTACCGCCAGAACGAAGAAGAGTTCTCCCGATTCAACTTTGAAGAGGCGGACGTAGAACTTTACCGCCAACTCTTTGACCGTTTTGAGGCGGAAGCGCAAAGGCTGTTAAAACTGGGGCTGGTCTATCCCGGCTATGACTGTGTAATCAAATGCTCCCACTTCTTCAACCTCCTGGAGGCGCGGGGTGCCATCAGCGTCTCAGAACGCCAAAACTACATCGCCCGGGTCCGGCGCCTTGCCCGCCTCACCGCCATCACCTACTTAAAAAAGGTTGCGCCGGAAAACGGCGGAAAATAAAAACCGCTTTCCGGCTCATACCCCAGCAAAAGACCTCGGGAGCATCGCACCATCGTCAGGAACAGCGCCGTTCCCTTCCGTAAAACCGGGCAACCTTTGCCCGGATTTCCGGCACCGCCCCTTTCCGAAATGCCCCCGAAAAAA